>CAAGKR010385171.1_pt1 | contig 11668 bp, 13 predicted proteins | sample 2556971 | NCBI WGS metagenome assembly CAAGKR01 (sample SAMEA5207829, study PRJEB30636) | soil metagenome | biome: forest; feature: boreal; material: soil | place: USA | collected 2011-09 | depth 1 m
AACGAAGGCGTGTGCGTCGACGGCACCGCAGGCGAAAGGTATGTGGCGTCGACGACCCTGCGTCGCGCGCGCACGGTGCTGCTCTCACCCGTCGGGCGCGAGACGAGCCGGTGCTCGCCCGACCAGTCGCCCGCGTAATCGCACTCGCCGAAGAAGCGAAGGCGGCCCGAAGCCAGCAGTTGCTCGAGCACCCGCTGGAAGTAGTCGCAGATCTCGGCCCCGGTCGCTCGCCCGTACCAACCCGCGTTCGGGCCGTCCTCGTCGATCGAGTCGCCGAGGGGCAGTGAGTTGACGCCGTAGTACGCCGAGGGCTGGTGCAGGCGCACAAAGGGGTAGGCGTCGTTCCAGTGCCCGCCCGGCCGGTCTCGCCGGTCCACGATTACGACGCCGGCGTCCGATTCGGCGATCAGCGCATCGGCAAACGCCAGCCCGGCTGCCCCGGCGCCGACGATCAGGTAATCGGTGTCGATCGTGGTCATTGCTTACGCGGTGTGTGGAGTATTCGATTGCCGCACGACTTCCTCGACGTTTGCGGCTTGTGGCCGTAGTCCTTTTAGGAGAGCGGAGAGTATTGCCGAGATCGGCGCAGCCGGCGAGGTGAATTGTGGAGATCGGCACGTTCCCGCTCGCCGGTGTTGCCAAGGCGCATGAGCTGAGCGAGGCGGGCCACGTGCGCGGGAAGCTCATCCTGACGGTTAGCTGAGGTCTTGCGCCGCTGAGTCCCACGATGGTGTCGAGGAGTTGCTGCGTGAGGGTGGCGCTAAACGGGCCGACGACTTCTTTTCGGCGCTACTTGAGCGTCACGAAATACCAGATCCCTGGCTTGCTCAGATGAGTGGCGCGTTTGCAGGGTCGCAGGCCGAAGCGGTCAAGGTGAGCAGTCACCGCTCGAAGCGTGTGTCATCGAGGTGGATGGACGGTAGTCTCGAAGCGTCGGGCGGACGGGGCGGGTCGAGGACACTAACGGGCATGTGCTCGGGGCAGAGGATCCGATACCCGGGTGGGGAGTCGCATGCTTCGACTATGCCTTCGAGGGCGCGTATCTTCGCTTTGCACACGTTGCAGTGGGCGGGATAAGGGTTTCGTTTCGCCATTACTCTCGAAGAGTCGTGCTGGTCAGATCCATTCAGATAACAGTAGGGGTCTCCCACGCAAAATCTCTCGATCGGACCCACTAACTTTTCTCCGGGCAGCCAATTCCCAGTGTTCCCAGGGATCGCCGCCCAAAACTTGGCGCGATACCACTCACCACCTACGGGTGGGCAATGGCTGGCGCGATTCCCGCACCTAAAAGAGTGGCTTCAGGCTCCAGCGGTGGTGCGCTGTGCGGGCAGCGCTGATGCGACTGGCTCCCGGCGAGGTCGTGTTGTGGTCTGCGCCGCACAGCGAGTAGTCCGAGCAGCGCTGCCACCAGACACGTGATTCCCCCGAGGCCGAGGCCCGCGCGGGCGCCCGCTTGGGTCATCACCCATCCGATGACCGGGCCACCGATTGGCGTTGAGCCCTGAAAGGCGACGAACCACAGCGACATCACACGACCCCGCATCGCCGGCGCGGCGCCTAGCTGCAGGGTGGAGTTGCCGGTGGCCATGAACGAGATGCTCGCCCCTCCCGCTAACGCGAGCGCGAGGAGCTCGATGGGGAGGTTCGGCGCGACACAGGCAAACAGCAGCACCACGCCAAACGCCGTCGCGGCCATCACCAGCGTGGGTAAGCCGGTGCGTCCCCTGGTTGCGACGAACAGGCCTCCGACGACCGCGCCGGCTCCCATCGCAGCGGTCATGAATCCGAAGCCGGTTGCCCCCACGTGCAGTCCCTGGCGGGCCATCACGGGCAGCGTGACCTGGAACTCATAGGCCAAGCAGCCCGCCAGGGCCATCATCAGCAGCGGCACCCCGAGCTCCGGAGTGCGCCTCACGTATCTCAGGCCCTCCCGCAGTTGTCCTGGCTCGCGGCCGCTGGGCGGGCTGGGGGCGAGCGCGCTGCGATCGAGCGTCGCCAGCGAGGCAACCACTGCGGCAAAGCTGGCGGCATTGACGAGGAAGCAGACGCCCTCGCCAACGGTCGCAATCAAAATGCCGGCCGCCGCCGGCCCGATGACGCGTGCGACGTTGACGAGCACGGAGTTGAGGCTGACGGCGTTCCGTAGGTCCTCTGGGCCGACCATCTCCAGCATGAACGACTGGCGCGCCGGGTTCTCGAACGCGTTGTTGAGCCCCAGCAGCAGCGCGAGCGCACCGATCTCCCATAGGCGCACCGCGCCGGTGACGGTCAGGAGGCCGAGAACGAGCGCCTGCAGGCCCATCGCGACCTGCAGGATGACCATCAGCCGGCGCTTGTCGACACGGTCGGCGATCACGCCTCCATAGGGCCCCAGCAGCAGTACCGGCAGCGTCTGCAGCGCGACGATCAGCCCGAGCGTGGTGGCGGAGTGGGTGAGGGTGAGCACCAGCCAGGACTGGGCGGCCATCTGCATCCAGGTGCCGGTGAGCGAGATGGTCTGGCCCGCGAAATAGCGCCGGTAATTTGGGATCGCGAGCGCCGCGAAGGTGATACGCCCAACGCCAATCAGGCGCGTCATGGGCGCCGGGCTGGGAGACGCTCGGCGAGCGTCTCGAGCACAGGCAGGGAGGCCCACAGTTCCTGGCGCTCGTGCTCGCCGAGCTCGCTCACGTGTGCGCTGAGCGCCTGGGTGCGCTCGCGGTGGATCCGCTCGCGCATCCGCCGGCCGGCGGCGGTGGCCTGAACGATTGCCGCGCGGCGGTCCCCGGGATCGGTCATGCGGCGGATCAGGCCCGCGTCGCAAAGCAGGGCCGCGATCCTCGAGAGCATCGTTGGGTTGAGGCTCTCGATCCCGGCCACCTCGGAGAGGCCCAGCGGGCCGAAGCGAACGACCGTGAACAGCACCGAGGCCTGGGAGGGGGTGAGGCCCGCTCCGGCCACCGTAGGGCGAAGACGCCGTGAGAGCTTGCCGATCACGGCGCGCAACCGCGCGGCGGACTCAACCTCTGAGAGCTCGTCTGGATCGGGCTTTGAGACTGCCTTGGCCTGTGGGGCCGCCATCGGACCTCTGTTTCTCCCCTATAGTTGCTTGCTGGCAAGCATTATATCGCCATGGCGTGCCCTTGTGGTTTGGGCATGGCGAGATAGGTTCAGCTGGTGGTCACTTGGGATGATGTGCGCCGGTTAGCGCTCGCGTTGCCGCTCACCAGTGAACGGTCCTCGCGCGGTATACGCCAGTGGCGGGTAAACGACAAGTTGTTCGTATGGGATCGTCCGCTGCGCGCGAAGGAAATCCAGGAGCTCGGAGGCGAGGGCCCGGACGGCCCGATCCTTGGCGCCAGGGTCGAGCACCTCGGCGCAAAGGAGGCGCTCCTCGCCGGCGATGAGAGTGTCTTCTTCACCATGTCGCACTTCGATGGGTATGCGGCGATCCTCGTGCGCTTGGATCGCATCGCCATCGAGGATCTCGAGGAGGTTGTCACCGAGGCCTGGCTCGCTCGTGCGCCGGCGCGGCTTGCCAAGGAGCACACCGGCACACCGGACGCGTCGCGCTGGCGCAAACCTGGTTAGCGGGCGGTGAGCAACTCGGGTCTCTCGGCGGTGGCTCCGGGCTTGTTGATGGCGGGATTCGCGGCTTGGACACGAAGGCGCCCGTCTGGCAGCGGCTCACAGACGGCGAGGGCTTCTCGCCCGCTGATGGTGGGGTCCAGCCAGGCTTGTTGGGCTTGCTTGTGGGTGAGCAGGACGGGCATCCGGTGATGGACCGCGGAGGCGGTCTTGTTGGCCTGTGCGTTGCAGGTGAGCAGGCTGGCGCTTTGAATCCGCACGCCATTCACTGTGACTTCAGTGCAGATGGCGGGGAACGCGAAGGGCTCTTCGCCCTCCAGGTGGTAGTAGTAGGGCAGAGGACGCATTTGGGGGTCCTCGAAGTGTTTCCACTCGAAGTACCCGGTGGCGGGCATCAGGGCGCGGTGCTCGATCTCTGGTGCGATCCCCGCGTACTTACCAGTGTCACGCAGACCCTCCAGCCGGGCGTTGATGAACTCGTAGGAGAGGTTCTTGCGTATCGCCCAGGCTGGCAGCAGCCCCCAGCGCATGATCCGCGGCGCGGGTGTCCCATCCTCAGAGACGAGCGTCAGCACTGGATCGAGGGGAGCGATGTTGTAGCGGCGTGTCCCGGTGTCGCTGGTGATGGGCACGCCAAAGCGTTTGCCCACCTCAGCTGGGCCCATGGTGTTCGTGAACCTGCCGCACACCGGTTGCAAGGTAGGCCGCGCTTGAGACGCAACGCTCGCGCGGCCTTGACTCAGGTGCGAACATATGTTCGATGACAGTTGTATGCGGATCGCCCCATATCCCATACGCCCGTTTCCAGGCGGCACTGCGGGCTGGCCAGCTCGCGTTTATCCGGCGTCACGCTGGGCAGCTCACGCTGAGCTTGGCTGATGAAGCGGAGGTGTGCCGGCTGATCGCAGCTCAGGAACCCGGCCAGCTGGAGGAGGCCTCAGCTGGGTGGATCAAGCGATACGCGGCAGAGGCAAAAGACCAGCGCCGCAGTGACTACCTCGTGATCTTGCGGGCGTTTGACTTGCTGAAGGTTGAGCCGGAGCTTGCGATTGGGCAGCTCAAGGCGTTGTGCACCGTGCGGGGACTCGACCGGTGATCGTTTGCGTGCACCTGCCCCGCTTCGAGCTTGTCGCCGCTGCCGGTGGCCCAGAGGCATTGAGCGGGCGGGCGTTGGCGATCGCGCCATCAGGGAGCGGCCCGGCCAGGGTTGGTGAAGTCTCGGGTACCGCCCAAGCTCAGGGCGTCCAGGCGGGGATGATGTTGGGGGAGGCGCTCGCGCGCTGCCCGACCCTCGAGCTGATCCCGGGCGATCCCGTCCAGGTCGCACAGACCTGGGAGCAGACCGCTCATGCCTTAGAAGGCATCGGTGCGCAGCTGGAGCTCGCGCGGGCCGGTCTTGCTTACTTCGACGGGAGCGGACTGTTAGGTCTTCACGGTGGAGAAGAGGGTTTGATCTTGGTGACCCGCAAAGCGCTCGGCCGCCCCGCGCGGATCGGTGTCGCACCCACGAGGTTCTGCTCGCTGGCCGCTGCCCTGGAAACGCGGACGCGCCGTGTGCGGAGAGTCAGCGTGCAAGAGGTCCGCCGGTATCTCGCCCGGCAACCCGTAGGCATCCTCTCCTACCGGCCCCAGACCGCGACGATCGTCGCCTCGCTTCGGCAGCTCGGGCTCGGCAAGCTCGGCGCGCTGGTGAGGCTGACCGCGGCTGAGATCGCCGACCGGTTCGGTGAGGCGGGCACGACCGCACGGAGTCTCGCGCTCGGACACGACACACCGTTGCGAGTCCGGCGCGTCGAAGATCGGCTGGCGGAGTCGATGCGGCTCGGCGAGGCGAACTCCGGGCTGCTGCTGGAGCGGACATTAGAGGTGCTCGTCGACCGGCTCCTCGCACGGCCGCAGCGACGCGGGCGAACGCTCAGAGCGATCACGCTCTCCGCTCGCTTGGTGGAGCGCGGGACATGGCGTGAGGAAGTGGTGTTCCGCCAGGCGCTCTCTGATGCGCGGCGGATTCGCCTCGCGCTCTCCCAGCGTTTGCAGCTGTTGCCCGCTCCCGCTGTGGCGTTGCAGTTGGCGGTGGGCGAGTTCGGGCCAGCCGGCGGCGACCAGGGCAGCCTGCTCGACGGGGAGCGCACGGCACGCCTCGCCCGGCTGCAGGACGCGATCGGTCAGGTCCGCACGCTCGCCGGGCCGAACGCGGCACTACGCGCTCTCGTCGTTGACCCGCGGTCGCGTGTCCCGGAGCGGAAGGTTCTCTACGCGCCGTGGCAGCAATGAGGAGCCGCACGATCGCAAGGCCCGCCGCCCCGAAAGCACCAAAGCCGGTGCGTGTAGGGGTCGAGCATGGCAAGCCGGTCGCGGTCTCGGGTGCGCGCGTGGAGGAGGTGCGGGAGTTCTGGATCGTCGAAGATCGCTGGTGGACCGAGCAGCCGATCCGCCGCCACTACTGGGAGCTGATCACGGTTGAGGGTCGCAACGTCGTGGTGTTCCACGACCTCGTTACCGACAGGTGGTTCAGCCAGACGGCGTGAGTGGAGATGTCGGGGACGCCACCGTATGTCGAGCTGCACGCTCATTCCGCCTACTCGTTCCTGGACGGCGCCTCACACCCGCACGAGCTGATCGAACGCGCCGGTGAGCTCGGGCACACCGCGCTGGCGCTGACCGATCACGACTCGGTCGGCGGGGCGATGGAGCTCGCGATGAACGCGCTGGACTCGCCGGTGCGTGCGAGCTTCGGCGCGGAGGTCACCGTCGAGGCCCCGGCCGGTGCGCAGAGCGAAGCCCACCGGCACGTGACGTTGCTGGTCCGCGACGCCGGGGGCTGGAGCAACCTCTGCCGGCTGCTGACGCGCGCGCACGCGGGCACGCGAGATACGGCTGATCGCCGTGCCGGCCAACCATCCGTTCCCCTGGAGCAGGTCTTGGAGCATGCAGAGGGACTGGTGTGCTTGACGGGCTGCGCGGAACACGGCATCGAAGACGAGCCAACCGCCAGACGCCTGCTCGACGCGTTCAGCCCTGAGCGCCTGCGGGTGGAGCTGCAGCGCCCCTACGCTCGCGGCGACAAGCTCCGCAACCGCGCACGAGAGCGCCTCGCCCAACGATTGGGTGTTCGGACGGTCGCGACCGGTGACGTGCACGTGCACACCCGCGAGCGCGCGTTGTTGCAGCACGCCTTCGTCGCGATCCGCCACGGCCTGACACTGGACGGCAGCGAGGTGCAGCGCCGCCCGAACGACACGCATGTACTCGCGAGACCGCAGGCGATGGCGCAACGGCTGTCCGACTACCCGGACGCTGTCGCGGAGAGCGTGCGGCTCTCGGAGACGCTGACGTTCAACCTGACCGGGGATCTCGGCTACCGCTATCCCGGATCCGACTCGACCCAGGCGACGCGGGAGCTGGCTGAGGTGTGTCATGCCCAGTTCGCCGGACGGTACCCCCGCGGCAGCGCATCGCATTCCGTTGCGGCGGGCCGGTTGGAGCAAGAGCTTCAGATCATTGACAAGCTCGGCCTCTCGGGGTTCTTCCTGTTGCACCACGAGATCCTCGAGCTCGCAAGGGAGGTAGCCGTCGAGATCCGTGGGCCGGACACCGCCAGGGCACTACTCCCACCGGGGCGTGGCCGGGGGTCCTCTGTCTCATCGATCGTTTGCTACCTGACCGGTCTGTCGCATATCGACCCGGTCGCTAACGAGCTTGCGATCGGCCGGTTCCTGCACGAGGACATCACAGGGCTGCCCGACATCGACATCGACTTCCCCAGAGACATCCGCGCCGCGCTGATCGCCCGAGTGCCGCAGGTCCATGGGCAGGACCGCGCCGCGCTCGTCGCCACCTCCCCCACGTTTCGTGCGCGTGGCGCGATCCGCGAGCTCGGCAAGGCACTCGGGCTACCCGCCGGCGAGCTCGATCGTGTCGCACGGGGCTCCGAGGGATGGGGCGGCCACGGCACCGTCGCCGAGGACATCCGGACGGCGCTCGGCCCAGAGCGCCTGAAGCACGACCGCTGGAGATGGCTCGCCAAGCTCGCGGACGAGGCGTACGGGCTGCCCAGGAACCTGGGGCAACACCCCGGCGGCATGGTCATCGCGACACAGCCGTTGATCGACTGCGTCCCGATCGTGCCCGCCGCGATGGAAGACCGGCAGATCGTGCAGTGGGACAAGGACTCCTGCGCAGACGCCGGCTTCCTGAAGATCGACCTGCTCGGGCTGGGCATGCTCTCCGCGGTCGAGCGATGTGTGGAGACGATCGCCGCGACCCGCAACGAGCGGATCGACCTCTCGCGGATCCCGTTCGACGACAAAAAGACCTTCGAGATGATCCAACGAGCCGACACCACAGGCGTGTTCCAAATCGAGTCACGCGCGCAGATGGGATCGCTCAGGCGCACCCGGCCCGCGAACCTCGACGACCTCACCGTCCAAGTCGCGCTCGTCCGGCCAGGCCCGATCGTCGGTGGCGCCGTGAACACCTACATCGAACGCCGCCAAGCCCTTTTGGCGAACCCTGATTTTCAGATCCCGTTTTTGCATTCCTCTCTCAGGGAACCACTCAAAGAGACCCTCGGAACCATCGTCTTCCAAGACCAGGTGATCGCAGTGGCCCGCGTGTTCGCCGGGTTCACAGCAGGAGAGGCCGAGGGTCTCAGACGCGCGATGTCGCGTAAGCGCTCCCAAGAGGCAATGGACGACCATCGAGAGCAGTTCGTCGACGGCGCCCGCACCACCAACCCCGACGTCAGCGAGGCGGTGATCGAGCAGGTCTGGAGCATGGTCGCCGGATTCAGCGGCTTCGGGTTCCCCAAGGCCCACGGCGCGGCCTTCGGGCTGCTGGCCTACCAGTCGACGTGGCTACGCGTCTATTACTTCCCCGAGTTCCTCTGCTCCCTACTGAACGAGCAGCCAATGGGGTTCTACCCACCAGACTCGCTGATCCACGAGGCACAACGCCGCGGCACCACGATCCTCCCACCCGACGTCATCCACAGCGACGCCGAGTGCACAGTCACCACGACCGGAGAGATCCGCATCGGCCTCTCCTACATCAAGGGAACTCAAACCGAGGATATCGAGCGGCTCGTAACAGCCCGAGATATAGACGGGCCGTTCCGCAGCCTCCAGGACCTCGCCGCTCGTGCCGGCGCCGGCACCGCGACCCTCGAAACACTCGCCTGGTCAGGGGCATGCGACGTGCTCGCCGGTGACGACCCCTACGCACGGCGCACCGCGCTGTGGCAACTCGGGGTCGTGACCCCCGCGAAGCGAACACCTCGCGGCGACCAGCTCGCGCTCGAGCTCCCACTTGCCAGGCCACCGGAGCTACCGGCCCTCACGGACTGGGAGTCGATGATCGCCAACTACACCGCCACCGGCATCTCGATCGAGCACCACCCCCTCGGACTCCTACGCGAGCAACTGGACTCCGAAGGAGCGCTGCCGATCGCGACGCTCGCCACGGTAGATCACAACACCAGGGTCAAGGTCGGCGGATTCGTGATCGCCCGCCAGAAACCCGGAACCGCGAACGGCATCACATTCCTCTTGCTCGAGGACGAGGGTGGCACGTTGAACGTGATCGTCCCACCGCCGCTCTATGAGCAGCGTCGCCTGGAGATCCGCACCGAGCCACTGATCATCGTCACCGGAAGACTGGAGCGCTACGCAGGCGCAGGCGGCGCGGTGAACCTGCTCGCAACCAGTATCGAACGGTTAGCACCCGCCACGGGCCAAACCGCCAGAGTTCAGCCGCTGCGCCCGGCATCCCCTGAGCCCGCTACAGCAGCCGGGGATTTCAACGCCGCGGCGCCAGCGGTCACGAGCTTCGCTCAAGGACGGAGGAGGTGAAGCTGCCACGATGGCAGCAACTCATCGGCTGTATCACGCGTGATACCATTTGCTCATGGCGGAGGTCAGCATCCGGGATCTGCGTAACCACGGTGGCGATGTCGTCGACCGTGCCGCCCGAGGCGAGCAGATCACGATCACGCGCGCCGGAAAGGCGGTCGCCGAGCTGCGCGCCGTGCCCCACGTGCCGCTGGCGGCGGAAGCGTTGCTGGCCCGGTGGCGCATGCTTCCCTGTGTGGACGCTGCTGCCCTGCGAGCAGATATCGACGAGGTTCTGGACGCGAGCCTGTGAACGACGCCCCTGCATCGGGCGTACCAGAGCACTCACCTGATGATGCACCTGCTGCGTCAGACACTCCCTCTCGGGGCATCCTCGATACCTCAACGCTCATCTTGCTGGGACGGATCACGGACCCTGCCTCGCTTCCCACTGAGCCATTGATCACCGCAGTGACACTCGCCGAGCTCTCGGCCGGGCCGCTCGTGGCAAGCGATCAAGGCGAGCGGGCGGCCCGCCAAGCCCACCTCCAGCAAGCCGAGGCCGACTTCGACCCACTCCCGTTCGACGCCGAGGCAGCCCGTGCGTTCGGCCGCGTCTCTGCCTCGCTTCGCCGCGCCGGCCGCAAGAGGGCGGCCCGCGCCTACGACGCAATGATTGCCGCGATCGCGGTGGCGAATGACCTTCCCCTCTACACCTGCAATGCGAAGGACTTCAGCGGGATCGATGAGCTCGACGTAGTCACCGTGCCGAACCCTGAAGACCCTCCCGCTCCCGCCACTGAGACCCCCGCATGAGGCCTCCGCCACTTGCCTCCACTGCTGCATATAGACCCATGCAGACCGCGACGGGATTGATTAAGCAGGAAAAGAACTTGAACGAACATGCTATGCCCAACTTATTCAAAGCCCAAAACGGACGTCCAGAGCTACAGGCCTACGAGCAGGTAGACCCGCACCTGGCCCACTGAAGCGCGAGCGGTGAACGAGGACACTTCATAGTTACGGCCGTGGTAGCGAAGTGCACCGGAGCTTGGCAGGCGAGCGGGGCCGGGATGCGTGCTGCCAGCGAGCGTGCGCGAGCCCGAGCGGATGTAGACGAGCCCGTTGGTGAGGGTGCGGACCAGTTTGATGTAGGGCGAGAAGCTGGCTGGCGAGAGGGCGAAGCGGCGGGATATGCGTTGCGCGACTAGTGCCAGCTCGGCGGTCTTGATTGTGGCGCAGCTCTTGGCGGACAGTGAGGGGGGCACGGGTAGCAGCAGCGAGACGCGCAGGCGGCCGCTCGGATAGGCGCTTGCGTTGAACGAGAATGCCTCGTAGGTGGTGTGGCGGTAGTTGACCGGGCCGTGGTTGGGGATGCTCGCCGGACCGGGGCTGAGCTGGCCTTCGACCGGCACCTGGCCGGAAGCTGTGCGCAGGACGAGCGGCACGCCGATGAAGCGCGTCACGAGCTTGACATAGCCAAGGTCGTCCTGGACCGAGAAGGAGTAGTGCCCGACCGGGCGTCCATGGGATCGCAGCGTGCCGCTAACCGGCGCGAGGATGTAGGGGCCGCCGACGTCTGCGAGCAGTTGCGAGCCGCGGCTGACGCGCAGGCGCACGACGTGCGTGTGCGAGAAGACGAGGGTGGTTACGGCCGCCTTCACGGCCGCCCTTTCGCCATGTTCGAGGGCCGACAGCAGTGGTCGGAAGCTCTCGATCTGGCGCTTGTCGCTGAGTGTCTCCGAGCCCGAGGTCTCGCCGGCGTAGATCAGCTGCGCGACGGAGCCAGCCGTCCTGGCGAGCACCTCCGCCGCGGCCGGTCCGCATGGTGTGACCGCGACAGCCGGAGCGTGGGGAGCGGCGGCCGCCGTGTGGGCCGGGCTCGGCGATCGCGCGGTTGTGGCGCTCGTGCCATGGGCCGAGGCGCCACATGCGGTGAGCGCCACGGCCAGCGGGGCCGCGATGCAAGCAAGGACTCTCGTGCGTGAGCTCATATCTCGAGGTTACCCGCGGTTGCCCTTTGCGATTCGCCGGTCCTTTATGCGCCAGGCTGGACCCAATCCGAACAATCAAGTCCAGGTTGAGACATCGTACGACTTCTGCTCGATCCTGTCGAGCGTCGGCAACGGCAGAAGCTGCTCGGACTACTTGGTAGATAGCTCGCCGATCACTGGAGAGGGCGGGACAACGTGCGAACCTGCACTATGTCCTAGAGCCTCTCGTGGAGCCAGTTGGGCGGCAAGCCCGGCGGCGAGCGGCGCAGGGGATTG
>CAAGKR010239120.1_pt1 | contig 11667 bp, 10 predicted proteins | sample 2556971 | NCBI WGS metagenome assembly CAAGKR01 (sample SAMEA5207829, study PRJEB30636) | soil metagenome | biome: forest; feature: boreal; material: soil | place: USA | collected 2011-09 | depth 1 m
CCCGACGCCACCGCGCGGATGGCGGCGCGGCGCCCTGCCGCCGCCGCCGGTGCCTCCAGGACCAGCGCCACCGCCCCGCCGGCCCCCACGAAGCCGTCGCGCTCTATGTCAAACGGCCGGGAGGCCGTCCGGGGATCGGCCCGGTTCGAGAGTGCCCGCATGTGCGCGAACGGGAGGAGCGAGTCGGCATTCATCTCCTCGGCGCCCACGACGATCGCCCGGCTCAGGCGCCCGAGACGCAGGTCGTCGATCGCGTAGCCGAGGGCGTGGCTGGAGGAGGCGCAGGCTGAAACGAAGCCGCACACGGTTCCCGTTATCCGGAAGTGGGCGGCGAGGTTGAAATTGAGCGTTCCCGCGATGGAGCTGACGACGCCGAGCGGATTGCCCCGCGCTCCGCGTGCGGCCCTCATCTGGGCCAGGTTGTGATGCAGCAGCATGGCCGAGCCCGCGGACGCGCAGTAAAGCCCGGTTTCCGGATCATCCGCCACGTCCGATGCCCGCAGGCCCGCGTGCGAAAGCGCCTGCTCGACGGCGCATATCGCATAGATGCCGTGCGGGGCAAGCCCGCGCAGGATGTCCTTGGGTATCTCGTAGCCGCTCGGCCATGACCAGTCGCGCCATCTCGGCGACTCGACCTCGAATCCCTTGATGGTGCCGGCCACCTTGATCGGCAGGTCCGGGTTGCCGAGGAATTCGACCTTCTCGATCCCATGGCGGCCCTCCCTGAGGCTTTGCTCGACCGCGGACCGGTCGTTGCCGATGGGCGTGATGAAACCGACGCCGGTGATGACGGGATTCACGCGGCGCCCAGCTTGCCCGAAAGCTTGCGAATGACGCATGTGCGAAGGTCGCCAATGGTTCTGACAGCCAGGATATCGTCGTTGCTGATGGTCAACTCGAAAAGGTCCTCCAGGAAGAAGACGAGCTCGGCCACGGCGACCGAGTCATATCCCATGTCCTCGAGCAGCCGGGTTCCGTCCGAGACGGCGTTGGAGGGTCCGGAGCCCGCCGGGCGGAAGTCCACGGCGGCTGCAATGACGACCTCCTCCACGGCTCGCGCGTCGCCCTTGGTGCGATAGCGCTGGAACGCCTCGAGCACCTCGGCGGGAAACCGGGCTAGCGCTGCCGAGGGGACATTTTGGGGGGCCGGCTGCATGGGCGATCAGGTCTTCAGGGGGGATGCGTGGGACATGGGCGCCGGGACGTCGGCGGCGCGCATGGAGAACCATGTCCTCCATCCCTCCCGAAGCTCAAGAAGCATCCAGACGAGCAGCTGCCCGACAACGCGCGGAAGAAGCCGCCGGTTGAGCTCGTAGCTGATGAACCCGAAATAGCGGCCGGTGTTTCGCCTCCCCCACGTTCCCCGCCTCATGCGCGAGCGGGCAATCGCCGCGAGGCGCCGGTTGTACAGGGCCATGAGGATCCCCGCGGCGCGCCCGCCTTGCGGCGCAAACGCGGGGATTTCGAGCGCGGCATCCCCAAGGTCGAACGGACGCGAGACCACCCCGAGATAGTAGCTTCCCAGGTCGAGCCTGAAGGCGAGGGTCATGAGTTCGTAGTCACCCATGTAGTAGTACTTGTCCCGGTAGATGGCGTCAAACCAGCGGTCGTGGGACGCGGAGAAGTTCGCGTTGTGCCGGGCCACCCTCTCCCCGACGTTCCGGCCGGAAAGGCAGCTGTCGACAAGCGCCGCGGCGGCGCTCGCGGAAAAGCTGATCCAGTCCATCCCGGGGGAATAGAATGGGTCCATGAAGGCCGCCGCATCGCCGACCAGCACGAACCCGTCGCCGGCATACCTGGACGAACGGTAGGCGCAGTTGCGCCGGAAATGGACGTCGCCCTCCTGGAAGGTGGCATCCTTGAGAAGCTCCCGGGCAGCCGGATGGGTGGCCATGAAAGCCCTCAGGCGGTCCCCCACCCGGCCTCCCTCGGGCAGCTCGGTGATCCGCTGGTCGTAGACGATGCCAACGCTCATGTCGCCGCCCTTGAGCGGAATCCACCAGGACCACCACCCTTTGCCGCAAATATGGTTGGTCGCCGTGAAGCGGACCGCCTTTGACCTCTTGGACCACTCGGGATTGCGCTCCGCGATCTCGCGCGAGTCGAGGTTCGCCACGCCGTTCCAGCGGCTCCAGCAGGCGGCGATGGGATGGGCGGTGTTGGTCATGAACCAGCCGTTTTTCCTGGCGAGCAGGGCCGAGACACCGGAGGCATCCACGACCCACCTCGCCTTCTCTGTCCCCGAGCTTCCGTCCTCCCTGCTCCACTGGACCGTCTGGGCCCCGCCCTCCTCGAGCGCCACATCGCGGACCCGCACCGGCCGCAGCAGCTGCGCACCCGCGGCGACCGCCCGCGACAGCACCTCCTCGTCGAGAACGGCCCTGTCCACCTGGTATCCGGGAAAGCGCACGTTGTACTTGGGGCCGGTTTCGCTGCAGTCCGTCAGGCCCTGGGTCTCGCCGTTGCAGAACCAGAAACGCATGCCCTGCTTGACAAGGTGCTTCTCATTCAGGTGATCGGTGAGGCCCAGGACACGGCCGAGGAAGTACGCGCTCGTCTCGACCGTGGATTCGCCGACGCGCCGTCCCAGCTGGACGCTTTTCTCGACTATCAGAATTCGCCAACGCGGGTTTCGCCGCCGAAGCAGCAGGGCCGTCGACGCGCCGGCAAGTGCGCCTCCAAGGATGATCACATCCCAAGTCCGCTGCTGGTCGTTCTCGCTCATGCTAGGCATTGGGTTATGCAGTTGATCCAGCCAGGTGTACAACCGCAATTTTTCTCGCTCGGCGGGGCTGGGAAACCACGCTTGTGCGGATGACAGCCCCCTTGTTCCGGCTCTGGACGGCAACGGTGCAGCGGGCGCCGGAGGCGATTGCCGTGATCGATGCGGCGAGCGGCGCCGCTTGGACCCGCGCGGCCCTCGATGCGGCGGCTGCCGATCAGGCTGAGGCGTTTGCGAGATTTGCCGGGGAGTCTCCGATCAAGGGATGCCGCGTGGCAATGTCGGTTCCAAATGGCGCTGAATGGTTTCAGGCATTTCTCGCGCTCCTGTCGCTGGGGGCCGTCCCCGCCCCGATAGATCCCTCCGAGCCGGAGGGCGTTCAGATCGCATCCGCCCGTTCGATCGGTGCTCCCTGGATCTGGCGGGCAGGCAGGCTCGACCCAGTAGGCCCCAGCCGGCCGGCATGGCGGTCGCTGCGCGGCGAATGCCTTGTAAAGCTGACGAGCGGCAGCAGCGGCACCCCAAAGGGACTGGCCGTAACCCACTCGCAGATGGAGGCGGACGGCCGGCAGATCTGCAAATCCATGGGGATCGGCCCGGACGACTCGAACCTTGCAGTAATCCCGCTCGGGTATTCCTACGGCCTGGGAAACCTCGTCCTCCCGCTCATCGCGCAGGGAACCCGGGTGATCTGCATTTCGAGCGCGCTGCCGCAGGCGATAGCATCCGATGTGAGGCGGCTGAAGCCCACGGTGTTCCCGGCTGTTCCCCCCGTCCTGAAGGCCCTCGTCGCGAGCGACGTGCCGCGCAGGGCCCTTGCCAGCCTAAGGCTCGTCATTTCGGCGGGTTCACCTGTGACAGCCGAGGTATGCCGCGCCTTCGCCGAAAAGTTCGGCGTGAGGATACATGGGTTCTACGGAACGAGTGAGACCGGCGGCATCGCATTCGACGCAAAAGGCGACGCGACCCTCGCGGGCCGCAGCGTCGGGACGCCGCTTGCCGGCGTGCGGATCGCCCTCCGGCCCGGCGGCCGTTTCAGCGTATCGAGTGCGGCGGTCACCGGGAAGGGCCGGTTTTCCCCGGCGGACCGCGGGAAGTTCAATGATCTGGGCGAGCTTGTTCTCCTGGGGCGAACGGACCGCGTGGTGAAAATCGGCGGCCGGCGTGTCAACCTGGCCGAGATCGAGGCCTCGATCAAATCGCTGCCCGGGATTCACGATGCCCATGTGCAGGCCGTTGGGGGAAACGAGGCATCCCTTGCGGCGGCGGCGGCAACCGGTCTTTCCGCAGGGGAGATCCGGCGCCAGCTGCTGACGAGGCTCGCGTCCTGGAAGATCCCGGCGCGCATCCTGGCTATCCGGGAATTCCCCCTGACATCGCGGGGAAAAACGGACACGCGGAAGCTGCGTCAGGCCCTGTCCGCGCCGCGCACCGCCGCCTCGATCTCGACATTGAGCGCGGACCGGCAGATGTCCGCGCCCAGGTAGCTCACACGGTCGCCGGGAGCGAGGAGCCGGCGCGTTACCTGTTGGGAGACCGATGGATAGTCCTCGGGTTTCCTGAGATAGACCTTGAAATGCCGTGTGCATGGGCCCGATCCCAGGCCGTCTCCGAGCCCGCAGGCCCTGGAAACCAGCCTCAGGTTCTCGAGCGTGCAGTCGAGCTGGCCCGCGGTGTCGTGGGGCGCCACGGTCGAGTGCCCCATTATCGCCGAAGTCCCGGAGACAAAGGCGTCCAGCCTGCCCGCCCTATCCACCACAGAGGCACGCGCGAAGCTGGGTGACCGCGGCCCATGCTCGGGGGGATACTCGTAGGCGGGCACCTGCGCAGGGTTCTCGAAATACCGAGCGGGCCGGTCGCCCGCCAGGAAGACGATTATCAGTTCGGCGCCGCCGGTTCCCACGGCCGTCGATGCGGGAAGGCGCCTTTCAAAACCCTTTCCCAGGGCCGCCTCGAAGGCGAGCGACCTTCCCCTGCAGAACGCCCGGTAGTTCTCGAGGCCGTCCGGGTTCACGCCGTTGATATGGGGAACGCTGTTCCATATCCGGTAGAGGTGCAGGTCCCGGACGCCGTGGAGGAGCTCTGCGTAAAGCCGTCTTGTCAGGCCCTCGGGGTCGCCACCTGGCCTGGCGCGCGCCGAGCCCGCGAGTCCGTCAGGGCCCCTCCAGAGCGTGAAGCCACCCTCGCTTCCGGACCTTGAGGCGTGCCCCAGGATCTGCTCGTGCGGCTCGCCGCCCAGAAGGGGAAGGCCCATCCCAAACGTGCCTTTGGGCTCGTCGCCCGGGTCGGCGAAGGCGAATGAGAACGTCATGCGCCCCGACCTACGCGCAGGCTGCCTCGATCGACAAGCAATTTCCGGCTTGGTAAGGTGGATTGCGCAACAATATCGTGGGGCCGTGGAATCGACCGATTTCGACGTCCTGGTCATAGGGGGAGGCCCGGGGGGGAGCTGCGCCGCGGCGTTTGCCCGAATGCGGGGGCTCTCCGTGTGCGTCGTCGAGAAGGACGAATTCCCGAGGTTTCACATCGGGGAGTCGCTCCTGCCCATGGGCAACGCCATCCTGCGCGCCTCAGGCGCGTGGCCGAAGGTCGAGGCGGCCGGGTTCGTCAGGAAATACGGCGCGGAGTTCATGCTGGCCGACGGATCGGAGGGAAAGGAGATCATCTTCGCCGAGAGCCTTGTGCCCGGCCTCGAATGGACGTTCCAGGTTGAGCGATCGAGGTTCGACTCGATCCTCCTCGATCACGCCGGGAGCCTGGGAGCGGATGTGCGGACCGGAACCACTGTGAGGGGCCTTGTGGCCGCACCCGACGCGGTGACGGCGACCCTCTCGCAAAGGGGGGGGCCGCCCGTAGGCGTCACGGCACGGTGGGTCGTCGACGCCGGGGGACGCGACAATCTCTACGAGAGCCCGGGGAAGCGGGCCCTTGACGCGCCCCATTTTCCGCGCAGGGCGGCCGTTTACAGCCACTTTGAGGGCGTGAAGCGCGCGCCGGGCACAAAGGGAGGAAACATCATTGTCGTGCGCCTTGAGGACGGATGGTTCTGGATCATCCCCATCAGCCCCGAGCGCACCTCGGTCGGCCTCGTGACCTCGGTCGGGGCGCTCCGGCTTGGCGAGGATCCCACGGCGGTATTCCGCGCGACGGTGGCGGGTTCGCCCCGGCTGAGCGCGCTCATGGAGCGGTCGCTCCCGGTCGCGCCCTTCCGCGTCACCGCCGACTACAGCTATGTCAGGAAGGAGTTCGCGTCGGAGCGTATCATCCTCGCCGGGGACGCCGCGGCCTTCTACGACCCGATCTTCTCATCGGGGGTGTATGTCTCAATGTATTCGGCGCAGACGGCGATCGCGGCCATCGCGCGGGCACACGCCGCAAACCGGCCGCTGTCGGGCGCGGAGCAGAGGCGGTACACGCGCGGGCTCAAGGCGCACTGCGACGTGTTCCAGAGGCTGATCGACGTGTTCTACGACAATGACAGTTTCTCGGTCTTCATGACGCAGAAGCCCCCGCTCGACCTAAACAGCGGGCTGACGTCGATTGTTGCGGGCCATGTGAGGCTTACCTGGCCGCTGTGGTGGAGGTTCAAGGTGTTCCTGGCAGTCTGCCGCCTCCAGAAATACCTGCCCCTCGTCAAGCGGATCGACCACGCCTCCCGGGTTACTCTCCGTGCCGCGTGAGAGCCTGGGTCCCCGTCATCCTCTCGTTCAAGGCCTGCGGGATCGTGCTTGCAGCCGAGCACCATGTCGGGGCGGGGTTGCTCCTGTTCTTTGCCCCCGATCCGTGGGTCTTCCTGCAGTTCATCCTGCCGGGGGCGCAGGGGTTCGGCCCCGCGGCGACCTCCTTCGCGACCGACCGGCGCGAGGTCTGGCTGACCATCGACGACGGGCCCGATCCCTTGAGCACGCCGCGGGTCCTCGAGCTCCTCGGGGCGCACGGCGCCAGGGCAACGTTCTTTGTCGTCGGGGAACAGGTGGCCAAACACCCCGAGCTCGCGCGCCAGATCATCGCCCGGGGCCACACGATCGGAAATCACACCCAGACCCACCCGGCTGCGGATTTCTGGCTGGCATCGCCCAAGAGGACTGCCACGGAGGTCGACGGCTGCATCGCCGCGCTGCTCCTGGCAAACGCGCCATTCGAGCGCTATTTCAGGCCCCCGGTCGGAGTGAGGAATTTCTTTCTGGATCGGCAGCTCGCGTCGCGCGGCTTGCGCCAGGTGCTTTGGAGCGCCCGCGGATTCGACGGGCTTGGCCGCGATCCCTTGGCGGCGCTCAGGCGGCTGGCGCCGAAGATCCGACCGGGAGGCATCATTCTCTCGCACGAGGCGGGCTCCCGCCCCCTGGAAAGAGTGAGATTTGTCGAGCTGCTCCTGGAGCACCTGTCCGCGGAGGGCTATGCCTGCGTCCTGCCGCCGAGCCACGCCTTGCTTGAGGGGCCCTCGAAGGCTTGATCGGTTTTCTCGGCCGCGTGCCGGGCTTCCCGGGCGCTCACGAGACGGCGGCTGGAGGGCCGGCGAATGGGGGGTCGGCATCGCGCGCGAAAAATGCGACGATCAGCCCGAACAACACCAATGCAACGAGGTTGCCGGCGAAGGTGGCCGGCGTGAAATGCGGCACGCGGCCCACCGCCGAAAGCGGCACGACGACGTAGTTCATAACCCCAAAAATGACGAATCCCGCGATAATGCCGCCCGCCGGCCATGCCCGCCGAAGCATTTTCAGCCGGCCGACGGCGAAGCAATAGATTGCCGCTATGATGACCGACATGCTCAATTGCAGAACAAGACCCAGGGCGGCCGATGCGGCGCCGCCGCCAAAGGATGCCGTTCCCAGGATGCCGCTTGCGATCGCTTGGAGGATGACGACCGGGCTCAGGGAGTTGATGATGCAGGCCGAGCCGATGTCGACGGTTCCCGCGACCAGCCCGCCAATGATCGCCGCGTTCCAGGGCCGCTGGGGGGCGCTTCCTTGAACTTGGGCGCTCACGGCACTTCGGTATCGGCGTCCTCGGTCCCCGGGAAACCTGGATATCGGCGACCTGCGATCATGGTGCTTGAGCGCGGTCCCTAGTCGACGTGAAGGCTGGCCTTGAGGACATCTTGCGAGGACTTTCCCACCAGGACCTCGAACACGCCAGGCTGGACAGTCCGCCGCATGTTCATGTCAAGGGCCTCGAGCTTGTCAGGCGTCAGCGTGAACGCAACCGTGCGCGTCTCTCCGGGATTCAGCGTTACCCGCGCGAAGTCCTTCAGTTCCTCGACCGGCCGCACGGGAAGGCTGACGACCGCGTGGATGTAGACCTGGACAATCTCGTCGGCCCTGACGGCGCCCGTGTTCGTCACATCGACGGAGACCTGGGCCGTGCCGCCGGGTGGGATGGACGCGGGCGAGACCTGCAGGTTCTTGTATTCAAATTTTGCGTAGCTCAGACCGAACCCGAAGGGATACAGGGGCGTTGAGTCGGCAAGGACATAGCTGCGGTAGCGCGACGGGCTGTGGTTGTAATAATCCGGGATTTGGCCGACGGACCGCGGAAACGAGACCGTGAGTTTCCCGCTCGGGCTGACCCTGCCGAAGAGCATGTCGGCCACGGCCGGCCCCGTCTCCTCCCCCAGGTACCAGCATTCGACGATGGCCGGGGCGTGCTCCTGCAGGTAATTCACCGTCAAGGGGCCGCCGTTTATCAGCAGAACGATGACAGGCTTGCCGGTCGCCAGTATGGCCGTCGCCAGCTGGTGCTGGCGCCCGACGAGATCCAGGCTGTCGCGGTCGCCTTGGTGCTGCTCGTTCCAAGCCTCGCGCCGGAGCAGCTCATTTTCGCCAAGCACCAGGATCACGGCGTCGCTCTTTAGAGCCACGTCCACCGCCTCATCGGTCAGCCGGGAATCGTCCTCCGCATCGTTCAGGACGGGATTCTCGTTCACAAGCCAGCCGGAGGCGTGGTTGGTGGTTAGCTTGCAGCCCTCGGCGTAGAGAACCTTGAACGAGCCGCCTGCGAAGTCCTTGATGCCCTGCAGCACGCCCACACCCTCCATCGGAACAGCGGAATAGGTCCCGAGATGGATGTCGGCGGCGTTGGGCCCTATCACGGCCAGTGTCTTAATCTTGGCCGGGTCCAGGGGAAGCGTGTGGTTTTCGTTCTTAAGGAGGACCATGGCCTCGCCCGCGGCCTGCCGGGCAAGCGCCTTGTGCTCGTCGGAATTATTGGCCTTTTCCGCGTCGTCGGGATCCGCGTAGGGATGGTCGAACAAGCCGCTGAAGAACTTGACCCGCAGCACGCCGGCCACGGCGCGGTCAATGGCGGCCATCGAGACCTTTCCGGCCCTCTCCTCCTCGGCCAGGGTGGAGTAGCACTTTCCTCTGCCACCTCCCCCGAAGTCGACGCCGGCTTCGATGCACAGGATCCCGGCTTCCGCGTACCCGGCCGCGGCATGGTGCTCATCGACAACCGACTCAACGCCCCCTCCATCTGCCATCACGAAGCCGTCAAAGCCCCATTCGGTCCGCAGAATGTCGGTCAGGAGCTTGTGGTTGACGTGGTTCGGGACGCCATCCCACTCGTTGTACGAGGCCATGAGCGCGCGCGCGTGGGCCACCTTGATGGCCATTTCGAACGGATAGAGGTGAACGGTCCGGAATTCCCTCTCCGAGTAGTTGACGGGTGCGATATTGCGTCCGCCCTCCGGCTCGCCGTGCCCCGCGAAGTGCTTCAGCGTGACGGCGACGTGCTCCCGGTCGACAGACGTCCCGCGGCCCTGCAGCCCGAAAGTCGCTGCCATTCCCATTCGCGAGACAAGGTAAGGGTCCTCGCCGTAGCACTCCTCGAAACGCCCCCACCTCGGATCGCGCGCAACGTCGAGCACCGGGCCCAGGACCTGGTGAATTCCCCTGGAGCTCGCTTCCCGGCCCGCCGCCGTGAACACCTTCTCGACCAGAGGAAGGTCCCAGGTGCCCCCCAGGGCGATCGCCTGCGGAAAGCTTGTCGCGCCGGCGGCCATGTATCCGTGCAGCGCCTCCGCAATGAAGAACACCGGAATGCCGAGGCGCGTCTTCTCCAGCATGTACCTCTGGAGCGAGTTCATGCGTCCGATTGCCTGGCGCGGCGAATGCATGAAGCGGTCTCCGCCGCCGGCCCACACTGAACCGGCGCCATGGTAGAGGGTCGGCGCGTCGCTTCCCCCTGTGAAATTGCCCTGTTCGTCGAATACCTTCGGGTCGGCCGGCCGGAAGCCCTGAAGCTGCGCCACCTTCTCCTCGAGCGTCATCCGCTTGAGGAGGTCCTGGAGCCTGGCCTCGATGGGTTGCGATGCGTCCTTGTACGGCTCTGGGGCTGGCGTCTGTGCGGCGAGCCGGGCCGCGAGGAGGAGGCACGAGAGGCAGCGCCAGCTGGGATTGCGGAACATGGGATTCATTGGGTTGAAGGGGGTCGCCGCCGGCACCGCGGCGTCAGGGATTCTCCTCGTCGCGCATCTTGATTGTCATCTGCACGGTCTCGCTCCTGCCATCGGGCCGCGGGCCGACTGATTGCGTGCGCTCGCACGCCTCGAGCACGGACCGGTCAAACTCCGAATTTCCCGAGGACTTCTCGATCCTGACCTGCGAGAGCGATCCGTCCGCGGCGAGGAAAAACTCCACCCGTGCCGCGACGCTGTCGCTCACGCCCTCGGGCGGCACGTGGTTTTCCTTGATTCGCCTCTTGAGGAGGGAGAAGTAGGCGTCGAGTTCGCTTCCCTCCTCACGCGTGAGCGCCTTCCCGCCGGCACCTCCCGTCTTGTTCTCCGTGGACCCGCCGATCACGCCTTCGCGGATGCCCTCGGCGTCGATGCGGGAAGCCTTTGCCGCGGCCTGCTGCCTGAGGAACTCCTCCTGGGTGATCCGCTTTTTCTCGGCCTCTAGCTCCTTCTGGTACTTGGCCTCAAGCCGGGCCTCCCGCCTGGCCTCGGCGCGCTTCAGGTCCCTCACAAGGTCTGGAACGGCCGTCGGCTTCGGCGCCGCGCTGGGGACGGTCTCCGCGGGGGCCGACTGGATTGGCGGGGGAAGCTGCTTTGGCGTCGCGGGGGCCAGCTTGACGCCCTTCGGGCTTCCGAGCGCCGGCGCCGCCGTCGCGGCATAGTTGTCGCCGGTTCCGGCCACGAGCTCGAATATCCTGGGGGCGTCCTTTGCGACGCTGCTTGCCGCGTAGCTGAAGAACACGAAGAGCGCGGCGACCGCGCCGTGGATGAGCGCGGAGAGGGCGTAGGCGCCGGGCGACTGAGGGGTCATTTCGAGACGGGCAGCGTGTCGAAGGTGAATTTAAGCAGGTTCGCCTTCTTCAGCTCATCCATCAGCTGGATTATCTTTTCATAGGGCACGCGCGCGTCGCCGCGTATCCTTATGACCGGCGGCTTGGACTCGGCCGCGTAGAGCCTGAGCCGGCTGCGCAGCTCCGCGATGCCGATCGGAATCGGCCGCTCGTCAAGGTACGTGTTGCCCTTCGCGTCGATCGAGATCGCGACAAAGTGGGTGCTCTTGTCCGTCTTTTGCTGGGGGCTCTTTGATTCGGAGGGCAGCGTCACCGGGATCGTCTGCTCCTGGTTGATCAGCGGCGTCGCGACCATGAAGATGATCAGCAACGTGAACCCCAGGTCGATGAGGTTCGTCACGTTCATCTCGGCTATCGGGTGGGAGGCGCGCGGGCGCCTGAAGGTCCTGGCCATGGGGGCTTGGTCGGGCCTAGTTCACTTCGACTCGAGCTCCAGCCGGTCCGCAAGCGAGCTTGCGTAGTTCTCTAGCTCGGTGATCAGCCTCTTTGTCATCGCGAAGAGCAGGTTGTAGCCGAACAGGCACGGTATTGCCACAAGCAGGCCCGAGATCGTGGTGAGAAGCGCCGCCGAGACGCCCGGGGCAAGGGCCTGGATGCTGGCCGACTGCTGGACCGAGATCGCGCTGAAGGCGTCCATGACG
>CAAGKR010444794.1_pt1 | contig 11661 bp, 10 predicted proteins | sample 2556971 | NCBI WGS metagenome assembly CAAGKR01 (sample SAMEA5207829, study PRJEB30636) | soil metagenome | biome: forest; feature: boreal; material: soil | place: USA | collected 2011-09 | depth 1 m
ACCTGCCGGCTGCCCGCATCTTTACGGCTGCTCTCCCCCCCGGAGTGGAGCAAACAAGGATGCTTTCCAAGATCGCCGCTCGAGTGGCGGCGACCAACACGACCGAGGCGATCGCCCTTTTGGCCAAGCTTCCCGATGGACCGTCTAAGTCCGACGGAGTTCTATGGGTCGCGATCGAGGTTGGGAGGACGGATCCCCGGGCTGCGGTGGCCCTTGCGGATATGATCCCGCCTGGAAGCGCCCGCAACGCCGCGCGGGCAAATCTCATATCGATGTGGGCGCATGTGGATCTAGACGCCGCGATCGCCTGGATGCGCCGGTTGCCGGAAGATGGAGGCAAGTATGGCGTTGCAGGCCGCCTGTGCGACGAATGGGCGCAGCGCGACCCACGCGGGGCCTTCGCCTTTCTTCAAAGCTCCTGGAGGGACGGCGGGGCATCGGATGAATTCCTAAGCAGGCTTGTGCAGCATTGGGCCTCCGAGGATCCGAAAGCCGCTCTCAACGCGGCGGTCGGCCTGGCGCCCGGCGGACTCCGCGATACCTTCATCATCAAACTTATGCAGCCCCTTGGGCAGAAGTCGCCCCGTGAGATGGCCGCACTGATTCCGAGCCTCACCAACGACCTCGCCCGGAGCTACGCCGCTTCCGCCATCGGCGCCGTCTGGGCGAGATCGGATGGCCCGGCCGCTGCGGCATGGGCGGCGTCGCTCCCCGTTGGAGCGACGCGTGACGCTGCCGTACCGTTGGTGGTTAACACGCTCGCCGATACCGACCAAGCCACCGCAATAAGCCTTCTCAAGGTACTGCCTCCCGACTATGTTCGCGACTCTGCAGTGCTTTACTTTGTCGGACACCTCTCTTCCAAATCGCCGGAGCAGGCCGCCGAGTGGGTCCCGCAAATCAAGAACGAGCGTCAACGCACGGCCGCCCTAAAGTTCCTGGTTCCGTATTGGCTGAAGCGTGATCAGCCGGCCGCCGAGGCATGGCTCGAGAAGCAGGACGTGTCCCCTGACCTGAAACAGCGCCTACTCGACGGAAGCCGGCGTTAGCCGCTGCTACAGGAAAGTCGACCCGGAAGGTCATGCACGTATCCGGTTTCGAGGATCATCATGGCAGTGCAGACACGGCTTGAACGGGGCGAACTTCCACCGCCGTTGCCGTGCGAGGCGCGCTCGAAGGCGAAGGCTGATGAAGAATTAAACCGAGAGCCCCTTCCCTCTCCGAGAGACCACTGTCAATAAACTGTCCATTCTGACCCCTTCCAACCCCGTATAATACCGGCCGAAAGTCGCCAGTTCAGGTCCGGCCGCTGCGCCACGATCGCACCGGAATCGCACTTGCGATGGAGGCTGCCCGGTGGTGCCAGAGCCCGGAGAGCCCGGACCGGGCCCGCGCAATTCAATTCTCTCAGGGGACCAGTAGCGGGTTTCGACCGGCCGATTGTCGCACAACAGAGCCCGCGCCAAATCGCGCAGCCGCACCCAAACCCGTCCCCGCATGAACATCAAGAAAACCCTAGCCCTGTTCGCCGGCCTGTTCGTGGCGGGCGTTACGACCAGCCATGCCCAGATATTCTGGACCAACCAGAGCCCCGCCGGGATCACCGCCGACATCTGGGGCTGCACCTACGCAAACGGCATCTTTGCCGCGACGACAACCCAGGGCCAGGTCCTTACGTCGACCGATGGCCTGACGTGGAGCAGCCAAACGGTCGCCTCGGGAACGTGGCTCGTGTCCATCGCCTATGGCAACGGGACGTGGGTTGCCGTGGGGGCCGGCGGCACGATCCAAGTCTCCACGGACCTAAAGACGTGGGTGAACGCAACAGCGGTGACCTCAAACAAGCTAAACGGTGTCCTCTTTGGCAACGGCATCTTTGTGGCGGTGGGCGACAGCGCCACCATCATCACATCTCCCGACGCCCTGCACTGGACGGTTCAAACGGTGCCCACCGGCTCCGGAGTCACCGGCTTTCTGCACGGCATAACCTATCAGGGCGCCGATTTTCTGATCAGCGGGGCGGAAGCGGGAAATGGAACCGGCCCCGTCGATATTGCGGTGATCCTGTCAATGTCCAGCACTCCAGCCGCCGGCACTCAGGACTATCCTGTGACTCTGGCGGCGAGAAGCAGCGGGATGACGCCGGACACCGCGGTCAACATGCCGGAATCACTCGGCAACCTGGAGGCCATCCTGTCCGTGCCCAACGTTTCCCCCACGGTTGCCGTCGGATGGATAGGAACCGTCATCTCGTCGGCCGGCGGCAACTATGAGCCCACCGCCTCAGTCATCCCGAGCGTCGTCTATCGGGGCCTGGCGTATGGAAACGGATACTGGGTGGCCGCGGGCGAACAGGGGACCATCCTGTCATCGACGGATGGGATCAACTGGACGCAGCGATTCTCCGGGGACAGCCCATCAACTCTCAGCAGTTCCGTATTCCTGGGCGCCGCCTACTCATCGACCCTGCAGCGTTTCGTGATCACAGGGACGGGAGGCACCATTTTCGTCTCCAATCCCGCGCCCACCGTCTTCGCGAATGTGTCAACGCGCGGACTTGTCAGCAGCACCCAGACGTTCATCGGCGGCTTCGTGATCGAAGGCACCGGGCCGAGGACGGTCCTCATCCGGGCTGACGGACCCGTGCTGAGCACCTTTGGCGTGCCAAGCCCGCTGCCCGACCCTGTCCTGACAGTCTACAACAGCAGCGGGACCGTGATTGCGACGAACACCGGGTGGACGACAAACACCAACCCGGCGACCATCTCCACGTCGGCGCTCGAGGTTGGGGCCTTTGCCCTGCCCAATCCCAGCCCTGACTCGGCCCTGCTGCTGACCCTTCAACCGGGAGCCTATACGGCGCAGATCACGTCTGCCAAGGGCAACACCGGGACAGCCTTGTTCGAGGCCTATACGGACTGATCCGCGATCGGCTCACGCCCCTTCGGCGCCGGGGCTCGGCCCCTTTGCTTCGCCATTCCCTGCGAGTCCCGAGGAGGGCGATGCCACCGGCCCGTTAACAATCCCCCGCCTTGCGGGCCGCCATGTGAAGATGGCGGCGGGGGTTCAGCGCCTGACCGCGATCCCCGCCGCGGCAAGTTCGCCGCGGAGGCGGCGCGCGAAGGAGACCGCGCGGGGGCTGTCTCCGTGCAGGCAGATCGTGTCCGCATCGACGGGAACCTCGGAGCCGTCCGAGGCCAGGACGATCCCGTCCTTTGCCATTCTAAGCGCCTGGCGGGCGGCGGCGTCCTCGTCTTCGATCACGGCGCCCGGCTCCGAGCGCGGCGTCAGGGTCCCGTCGCGCCTATAGGTCCTGTCGGCAAACGCCTCGCTCAAGACCCTCAGCCCGCGCTCCCTGCCGATGGATGCCAGCTCGCTCCCCGCCAAGGCGACCAGGGCCAAAGGCGAGCCCGACAGGCGGGCCTCCTCAGCTAGCGCGTCGACCACCGCTATTGCGAGCGCACGGTCCCGCGCCGCCATGTTATAGAGCGCCCCGTGGAGCTTCACGTGCCCCACCCTCGCGCCAAGCCCGGCCGCCACTTCCCTCAGCAGCCTAATTTGGTCGACTGCAATCGAGGCGGCCGCGCCGAACTCCATGGGTAGCTCCCGCCTGCCGAAATGCTCGCGGTCGGCAAAGCCCGGATGGGCCCCGATCGCTGCCCCGTGGCGAATCGCGAGCTCGACCGCCGCGCGCATGGTCCCGATGTCCCCGGCGTGGGCGCCGCACGCGATGTTCACCGAGGAAACGAGCGGGATGAGATCGCCGTCGAACCCGCAGCCCTCGCCCACGTCCGCGTTGAGATCGATATGTGAGCGAAGGGTCATTCGGAAATGAATTTCTCGGCGAGCCCCTGGCGCAGGAGCGCGAGCCGGTGCTCCTGCGCATGCGCGAGCGCGTGCGCCTCGGCGACCGAGGAGCGGGTGAATCGCACCCCGTCGCCGGGCGCCAGCTGCGCGAGCAGGGGAATGTCGACGGCGGCCGCATGCGCAATCCGAGGGTATCCGCCGAGCGTCTGCGCGTCCGCCATGAGCACGATGGGGTGGCCGTCGGGCGGAACCTGCACGGTCCCAGGCGCCACCGCCGACGAGACCAGCTCCTCGGCGCTCGAGCGCGCGAGCGAGTGCCCGTCCAGCCTGATTCCCATGCGGTCGGAATGGGTGGTCACGCCGAACCGTTCCGAGTAGAGCGCCTCTCCAAACTCGCCGGCGTGGGCCCCCGGCATGACCCGGATGGACGGCTCCCGCGAATAATGCGGAAGCACCCTCTCGTCTATGCCCCAATGCCCGGCGGGCCTGCGCTTCGACCGCATGAGGCGGAGGACGTCGCCGTCCCTCAACGCGCGGCCATGGAACCCGCCCAGGCCCGCGGCGAGGAAGGTCCCCCTTCCCCCCAGCACCGGCTCGACGTCGATCCCGCCGGCCACGGACAGGTAGGCGCGGCATCCCAGGACGCGCCTGCCGAATCTCAGCCGCCCGCCGGATTCGACCCTGAGCGGCCTCCACGCGGGGACGTCATCGAACCGCGCGCCGCAGACCGCCACCCATGCACCCTCCGCGAATTCGAGCTCGGGACCCGTGAGCGTTATCTCCAGCGCGGCCGCGTCCTCGGGGTTTCCCACGAGGAGGTTGGCCATGCGGAGCGCGAACGGGTCCGCGGCGCCGCCGTTCGGAACGCCCTGCGCAAGGTGCCCGCGCCGTCCCAGGTCCTGGACGGTCGTCAGCATGCCGGCGCGTATGACCCTCATTTCCATGAATCAAACTCCGACGCCGAGATGCCCCTGAACCGCACCCGGTCTCCCGGCCTGAGGAGCGCCGCGGGGTTCCGCTCGGGCTGAAAGAGGGCGATCGGCGTCCGGCCGATGACCTGCCAGCCTCCCGGGGACGCCACCGGGTACACGCCCGTTTGTGCGCCGCCGATCCCCACCGATCCCGCCGGGACCCGGGCGCGCGGCGTGCCGCGCCGGGGCGTGTGCAGGGGCGCCGGGAGGCCCCCGAGGTAGGGGAACCCGGGCGTGAATCCAACCGCGTGGACGAGGTAGTCGGCGCCCGAGTGCAGGGCCGCCGCCTTGGCGGCGGTGAGCGCGCAGCGGGAGGCGACGAGCTCCAGGTCGGGCCCGAAGGTCCCTCCGTAGCACACCGGGATCTCGAAGTCTCGCGCGGCGGCCGCGTGTCCGCCCCCTGTCGCCCTCGCGCCGCACGACTCCACGAGGCGGCAGACCGAGTCGTAGGGGTCCTCGGCTGACTCGGCAAACTGCAGCGGATCGTAGAACACCGTCACCGTCGCATAGGCCGGAACCACGTCGACGACACCCCTGCCGCTGGCGGCCGCCAGGGCGCCAACGAGCCTCCTCACCGACGCCAGCGTGGCGCCGTCAATCCCCGAGCCCAGCGTGGCGACCACCGCCGAATCGCCCAGGGGCTCCAGTTTCATTGCGCCGGATCAGCCCGCGCGAAGGAGCTTCTCCGCGTGCGCCAGTGCGCTCTTCGCATTCCGGTCCCCGAGCATCCGGGCGAGCTCGCCCACCCTTGCATTCCGGTCGCCGTGGATGGCCTCGATCGACACGACGGCGCGGTCCCCGGACTGGTCCTTGAGAACGACGAAATGGCCGGCGGCGTGCGCCGCCACCTGCGGCAGGTGAGTGACGCAGAGCACCTGGTGCCGTGTCGCGATCGCCGCCATCCGCTCCCCGAGGACGCTGCCGATCTCTCCGCCGACGTTGGCGTCGACCTCGTCGAACACGAGCACCGGCACGGCGTCGAGGTCGGCGAGGATCGCCTTCAGAGCGAGCATCACCCGGGCCAACTCGCCGCTCGAGGCTATCCGGCTCAGCGGAAGCGCGGCCTCGCCGACATTCGGGGAGAAGAGGAATTCGCAGCCGCAGTCGCCCGTGGGGCCGAGGCCGGGGGCGTCCGTTATCGCCACGCGAAATTCCGCCTTGTCGAAGCCGAGCTCGGCGATGCCCTTTGCGGCGACACGGGACAGTTCCTTCGCGGCCTTCTGGCGCGCCGCCCGGAGCGCCGCGCCGCATTTCCTGGCCTCTCGGGCGGCCGCCTCGATCTGCCCGTCGAGGCGCGCAAGGGCGCCCTCGATGTCGCCCTGCGACGACACGCGCAGGCGGATCGCCTCGCGCGCCGCAGCGACCATCCTGACGTCGGGCCCGTGACGCCGGCGGGCCTCGAGCCACCCGTTCATGCGCTCCTCAAGCGGCCCGAGGCCGTCGGGGTCGCCCTGGAGCCCGCGGCCGAGCGACCCGTATTCCGCCGCGAGCTCGACGAGCTCCGCCGACGCTGCAGCAAGGCGGTCCGCGAGCTCCCTGCTCGCGGGATCGATTGACTCGAGCCGGCGCGCCTCGCGCACAAGCGCGGCCACCCGGGACGTCGCCCCGTCCTCGCCCGAAAGCCCCGTCTCAAGCGTGGAGGCGAAGGCTGCAATCTCATGCGCCCGGCTCATCCGCTGGAAATCGCGCTCAAGCTCGGTGATGGCCTCCTCGGTGAGTTCGAGCTGGTCGAGCCTGGCAAGCTGGCTCTCCATGAACGCAATCTCGTCAGGGGAGAGCCTCGCCCCCGACGCCAGGCGCTCGCGCTCCGACTGGAGCCCGCGCCAGGTCCCGTACCGCGCGGTGTAAGCCTCAAGCGCGGGGCCGGCCCGGCCGTAAAGATCCAGGAGCTCAAGCTGGCACGATTCCCTCAGGAGCCTCCTGGGCTCGCTCGGCCCGTGGAAGTCTATCCAGCGCTCGCCGATGCGCTGCAGGGCGGCAAGCGTCGCCAGGCCGCCGTTTACCGTGATCTTCGGCGCCCGCTCGCGCGGCACGCTGCGCTTCAGGACGAGGAGCCCCTCCTCGCACGCCGGGAGGTCTAGCTCGGCGAGCAGGGCATTGATGCCGGCCGCGTCCTTGAAGTAGAGCGACGCCTCGACCTCGCATGCCGGCGCGCCCTGCCTTATGATGGTCTTGTCCGCGCGCTCGCCGGCAAGCAGGCCAAGCGCGCCGATCAGGATGCTCTTTCCCGCGCCTGTCTCGCCGGTGACCGCCGCGAACCCGGGCTCAAAATCCACCGAAACGTACTCCAGGAGCGCGAGATTGCGGATGCTGAGCGACTGGAGCATTGGGGGCGGGACCTCGCCGGATTCTGGGCTAGACCGTTTTCCTGGGAACCAGGGGCATCAGCCGCTTGATGTCCTGCACCGCGTCCCTGTGGCAGACGAGCACGGCGTCGGGAGTCTCGACGACCACAAGGTCCTTCACGCCGCAGAGGGCGATCACGCGCCCGTTGCTGACGGCGATCGTGCCGCTCGTCCCCACGGAGACAACGGAACCGCGAAGCACGTTGCCGGACCCGTCAGCCGGCAGGTGCTTGGGAAGCGCGGTCCACGCCCCGGCGTCGTCCCACTCGAAGTCGGCGACAACAGTGGCCACCGCCGACGCCTTCTCGAGGACGGCGTAGTCCACGGAGACCTTCGGCAGGGAAGCGAACCGCCTCGACAGGTAGGCCGCGGGGTTGCCCGCCGGAAAATCCTTCACGAACCTGGCGAGCTCGGGCGCCGTGCGTTCAACCTCGGCGAGGAACCGCCCCACGCCCCACACGAACATTCCGGCGTTCCAGGCGTAGCGCCCGCTCTCCAGGTAGCCCCTCGCGGTCGCCTCGTCGGGTTTTTCCACGAAGCGCTTCACGCGCAGGAGCCGGCTGCCGTCGGCCGCACGGGCGAGCTCGCCGCCAAGCTCCAGGTAGCCAAAGCCGGTCGCGGGATGGGTCGGCTGGACGGCAAACGTGATGAGGCCGTAGCGGGAACCGCCGCTTCCCTCGCCCGCCGCCCATGCGAAGGCCTTCGCGAGCTGCCCCGCGAAACGAGCCGGGTTGCCAATCAGCGCGTCGGCCGGCAGGAGCGCCACCACCCCGTCAGGGCGGCGCGCCCGGACGAGGCCCGTGGCAAGGGCCGCGGCCGGAGCCGTGTCGCGCTTCGCAGGCTCGGCTATGACCTGGGCCCGAGGAAATCTTGGCAGCGCCCTGCGGATGAGCGGCACCTGCGCCTTGTTCGTCAGGATCCAGATGTTCCTCGGCGCGACGACGCCCCGGAGCCGGAGGATCGCCTCCTCGAGCAGCGTCCTCTTCGAGAAAAGCCGGAGCAGGTGCTTCGGCGCGCTCGCCCGGCTCATGGGCCAGAAACGCTCGCCACTTCCGCCGGCGATGATGCAGGCGTGGAACCGGGGATCCGTCTTCATGGGTGCTATCGCAAAAGACTCATCGTCGAACGGGCCCGCGCCAAGCCGGAATGGTGCGACGGCGGCGATTTCGCCGCCGGTTCACATCCGGATGACTATCTTGCCGAACTGGCCGCCGCGCTCCATCAGGTCGAAGGCTTCCGCGCCCCGGTCCAGCGGGACGACTTCGCTGACGACCGGCCTCAGGCCATGGCGGCCGACGAACGCGGACATCGCGGACCAGTCGGCCGGGCTCCCCATCGTCGTGCCCAGGAGGGAAATCTGGCGCCAGAAGATCTTCGCGAGCGCGACGTCCGGGACGTTGCCGCGGGTTGCGCCGTAGAACACGATTCGCCCGCCGGGTGCGGCGGCGGCGACGAGATTCGCAAAACCTGGTCCTCCCGCGCTGTCGACAATGACGTCAAATAGCCCCGGAACCTTGGCAGCCTTGGCGACCCATCCGTCGCTGTCATAGCGGAACCCCCCACGGGCGCCCAGTCCGACGGCCCGGGCGATCTTGTCATCGGAGCTGGAGGTCACCCAGACCTCGTTCCCGGAGGCGACCGCGAACTGGAGCGCAAAGAGGGCGACGCCGCCGCCGATCCCTGTCACGAGAACCCGCTCGCCCGGTGCCAGGCGGGCCCGAGTGACCAGCGCCCGCCACCCCGTGAGTCCGGCGAGCGGAAGGGCCGCGGCCTCCTCCCAGCCAAGATGCGCAGGCTTCGGGGCAAGCTGCGCGATCGGGACGGCTACCCTCCCCGCGAGCGTTCCGTCGCGCGGCAGCCCGAGAATCGTGAAACTTGGTCCCTGTGCCGCCTCGGAAGGGCCCCAGTCGAGCGAGGGGTTGATCACCACCTCCCGGCCCACCCACGACGTGTCCGCCCCGGGGCCTACAGAAGTGACGACCCCTGACCCGTCTGAGCCCGGGATGCATGGGTATCTAAGGCCCGCGTACTGCCCGAGTTTGATCCAGAGGTCGCGGTGGTTGAGCGCGGCCGCCCGGATCTCCACAAGCGCCTCGGCAGCGGCGGGGACCGGATCCGGAATCTCCGCGACAGCAACCTTCCCGACGGCCTCGATGCGGATGGCGCGCATTGCTCGGCGGCGTCAGACGTGGATGATCACATCCTCGGGCTCGAAGCGGACCTTGGCCGCGGCGGCATACTTGTCGTCGGCGGCGCGGTAGCCGGCAGCGCAGGCGCAAAGAGCCCCGTAACCCATGGCCGTGAGTCCCAGGATCTCGTCGAATTTCGGCGGCTCGATACCCTCCATCGGGCAGGCGTCGACGCCCAGGAGGGACGCCGCCGACATGAACACCCCAAGCGCGATGTAGACCTGCCGGGCCATCCAGTTGTCGAGAGAGCCGCCCGCGCGCGCCCGCTCGGCGCTGCCCTTCATGACGTCGCCATAGCCCTTGAGGCCGTCAACCGGGACCCCGCGGACCTCGGCAATCCTCGCGATGTGGCGATCGACGTCCGAGGCGTCCAGGTTCCTCCGCCCCGAGAAGACGACGAAATGGGAGCAGTCAACCGGCTGCCTCTGCCCGCTCGACGCGGCGGAAAGCCTCTCCCGGGTCGCCCGGTCCTGGACCACGACGAACTTCCACGGTTGGAGGCCGTAAGAGGACGGGGAGAGCATGAGCGCGTCCTCGAGCACGCGCCAGGTGGCGGCGGGGATCTTCCTTGCAGGGTCGAACTTCTTTGTGGCGTAGCGCCAGCGGAGCGCGTCGGAGATCGTCTGGGTTGATACGGGTGTCATGGGGACCGGATGAAGAACGAGTCGCGATCGCGCCAATTGTCAAAGGGACGGGCGCAATAGGCGGCCCACGACCGGCACGCGGACGAGAATCGCCTCGAGCTCCCTCCTTCCCTCGATCCGAAGGAGCCACAGCGCCAGGCCGTACACGGCCATGCCGGCCGGTATGAGCCCGACCACCGCCAGCGCGTCCGGCGCCCCGAGACCCTGCAGCGCCCGCCAGCCGCCGCCGACGGCCGCCGCCATTACCGCGGTGGCCCCGAGGACCTTGGCGATGCTCGGCAGGAGCGGCGCAAAATGCATGTCCGGCAGCCTTTTCACGAGCGCGCTGCCCAGGAGAAAGGTCTGGGCGATGATCGCCGTCGTGCTCGCCAGGACTATGCCGAAGACGCCGAGCCAGTGGATCATGACGAGGCTGACCGCTATGTTGATCAGGAAATCGACCAGGGCCACACGGACGGGCGTCCTCGTGTCCTTGATGGCGTAGAACGCGCGCACCGTGAGATTGACAACCGAGAAGAATGGCAGGCCGATGACCATGAGGGACAGCAGCAGGGCCATCTGGTGGGCATTCGCGGCCGAGACGTTCCCGTGCATGTAGATGGACCGGACGATGGGCCCGCTCAGGAGGGCCAGGCCCGCCGCGGCCGGTACATTGATGATGAGGATCAGCCGGATGCCCTTTTGGAAGTCGCCCGCCATGGCGGTGAAATCCCGCTTGACCGCATGGGCCGCGATCATCGGGTAGACCACCGTCGAGACCGCAACGGCAAACACGCCGATCGGAAACTCCATCAGGCGGTTGACGGTGTAGAGATAGGTGGCGGATGAATCGTCGAGGGAGAAGGCGAGCAGCCGCGAGACGGAGAAATTGATCTGGTAGATCGCGGTCCCGAAGATCCCCGGCGTCATGAGGAGCGCGATCTCGCGCACCCGGGGCGAAAGCCCGAGGTCGAACCGCGGTTTCCATCCCATCGCGACGAGGACCCCGGCCGGCACCGCCATCTGCATGAGGCCGCCCGCGAGGACACCCGCGCAGAGCCAGTGGATCTCGCCAATCGGCGTCTTCGCGAAATGGAGCCCCGCGCCGGCCAGTGTCGCGATCATCGCCAGGTTGAGCCAGATCGGTGAAAGCGCCGGCTCGAAGAACCGGCCGAACACGTTCAGAGCCGCGCTGAACGCGGCGGCGAGGCTGATCAGGGCGAGGTAGGGAAAGAGAAGCACCGTCAGGTCGGCCGCGACATACCACTTCACGTCGTGCCCCGGGAGCAGGCGCGACTGGCTGAAGATCGCCATGGCAATGAGGGCCAGCGAACCCGTGATCACCAGGAGCCAGGATGCGACCTTTGACAGGAGCCCGTAGGTCCCCTCCCTCCCGTTCGCGTGGAGCTCCTCCTGCAGCGTAGGCACAAACGCGGCCGTCATCGATCCCTCCGCCAGCAGCCGCCGGAACAGGTTTGGGAGGATGAACGCGGTCGTGAAGGCCGACATGAGCCACCCCGTCCCGAAGATCGCCAGCGAAAGCGAGTCGCGCACGAGCGCGAGCACACGCGAGACCGCCGTCAGGAACGAGAGGACCCCGATGCTCTTGAGGCTCTTCGACACGCAGGCGCCGACCGGCCTAAGGCATCTTCAACCGGAGCTTGGAGCCCTCGATCGTGATGTCGGAAAGCCTGGCCCAGGATGCGGCGATGTCCTCCGGAACCGG
>CAAGKR010138092.1_pt1 | contig 11656 bp, 14 predicted proteins | sample 2556971 | NCBI WGS metagenome assembly CAAGKR01 (sample SAMEA5207829, study PRJEB30636) | soil metagenome | biome: forest; feature: boreal; material: soil | place: USA | collected 2011-09 | depth 1 m
GACTTCGACGAGCCGGCGATCGACCGGTTGATCGAAGAGGGCATCGTGCGCGTGATGGAGCACGACGACGTCGTGTTCGAGCGCCCGTACCTGCATTGGATCGCCAAGATGCAGCGACTCGTCCCGTGGGGCTCCCCGACGTTCGACCCCGCCACCGAGATGATGCACAGCCTCGAAGCGCCGGAAGCCCCGGAAGCGTGACCGGAAGTCCACTGCTCGACGGCGTGCGCGTCATCGACGTGTCCGGGGAAGCAGCCGCGTATACCGGGCGAATGTTTGCCGACCTTGGCGCCGACGTGGTGCTCGTCGAGCCACCCGCAGGATCGCCGGCGCGGCAGGTGCCGCCGAACGTTCCGGCGCCATCCGATGAGGGCGTCGACAAGGTGGCCGGCGACGTGGTGAGCGCGCATTTCCTGTACATGGCCGCGGGGAAGCGGTCAGTGACGATCGATCTCACGACGGCACGGGGCCAGCAGTTGTTCCGTAGGCTCGTCGACGCGCGTGACGTGCTCGTTACCGACGCGGCCGTCGGCGAGATGGAAGCACTTGGGCTCGGGTACGACGAACTCCACGCGCACAATCCTGGGTTGGTGTACACGTCGGTTACGCCGTTCGGGCTCACCGGTCCGCGTCGGCGTTGGCGCGGGTCAGATCTGGTCGGATGGGCGTCGAGTGGTGCGCTGCCCTCGATCGGCGATCCCGATCGTGCGCCGCTTGCGCCCGGCGGCGGACTCGCGTACACGACTGGCGCGCTGAACGCGGCGATGGGCGCGATGGGCGCGCTGATGGCGCGGCGAAACGGTGGCGTCGGACAGCTCGTGGACATCTCCCTGCAGGAAGCAGTGCTCAGCGTGACCATGGAAGTGGGCCCGATGGTGGTGCTCGAAGGTGGCTTCGACTTGGAGCGCACCGGCAAGCGTCGCCGCACCGGACCCCTCGGGCACTACGCCACGCGGGACGGAGCGGTCAGCATTGTGGCGTACATGCCGGAGCACTGGAAGACACTCGCCGAATGGATCCGGGAGGAGACCGGCGTCGAGGAGGTCACGTCCGAAGCATTCGCGGGGACGCCGATCTCGCGCATCCACTACGCGGAGCTCGTCGACCTCTGGGTCGAAGGGCTGACGACTCGGTACACGAAGCAAGAGTTCTTCGAGGAGGCGCAACGGCGCGGGATCACCGTGGCGCCCGTGAACTCGGCGCTCGACCTCGGCGACGACGCGCACTTGCGCGCGACGAACGGGTGGGCGGAATGCGAGAGTCCCGGAGTGGGGCCGTTCCGCTCTCCCACGCCGCCGATCCACGTCGACGGGCGCGCGGCAACCGTGCGGCCGTCGCCGCGTTTGGGCGAGCACAACCACGATGTGTTCGTTGGCGAGCTCGGTCTTACCGATGACGACGTCGTGGCGTTGCGCGCCGACGGCGTGATCTGACCCGCACGAGCGGGCAGTCTCAGCCGAACGTGCGCGGGATCATCAGGTGTTCCTGGGCGAGGCTCGCGACCAGCTTCCCGTCCGGGCTGTAGACGGCTCCGGTGTAGTACGCGCGAGCGCCCGACGCCACGACGGGTTCGAGGTCGACGAGCACCCACTCGTCCATGCGCACCGGGCGGTGGAACCACACCGCGTGATCGAGGCTCGGGCCGCCCATCGGCTCGTCCGTCGGCACCTTGATGAACCCGGTTCCCATGTCGGACAAATACGTGAGCGCGCACTCGTGGGTCAAGCGGTCGTCGGGTAGCGGCCCGCGCGTGCGCGCCCAGAACCGATGACTGATACCCGGAAATCTCCTCATGCCGGGACTCTCGTGGATCGGGCGCAGATCGAACATCGTGTTGTGCCCGCTGAGCTCCGGCTCGGGAATCTCCTCCGGTGTTGGCGCGCTCGGTGGTTCCACGTCCTGGAACTCGCGGCCCTCTTTGTCGACATGGAACGACACGAGCAGGCTGAGGATCACTTCTCCGTTCTGTAGCGCGTTCACGTGTCGAGCCGAGAACGACCCGCCATCGCGATCGCGGTCGACCCGAAGGATCGTTGGCCGGTCGGACCGCCCCGGGCGGAGGAAGTAGCCGTGCAGCGAGTGCAGGTAGCGACCCTCGGGAACCGTGAGACCGGCGGCGCGCGCGGCCTGGGCCGCGACCTGACCTCCGTACAAGTGGGGCAGGAAGGTCTGGGGTGGGTTCTGCGCGCGGAAGAGATCGCGGTCGAGCTCTTCGAGCGCGAGGAGGCGGAGGAGGTCGGCGACGTCGCGCGGACCACCGTCTTCGGGCAAGGGAAACCGTTGCCCGGGAAAGATCTTCCGGGCGATCCGCTTCGGGATTCGGCGCACGTCCTTCGCGGGTGCCATCAGGTCTTCGCGAGGGACGCGGCGAGATACGGGACGTCGGCGAGCTCGCGCAGCTCGTTGGTGAGGTGGGTGCAGCTCTCGATTCCTTGCAGCACCTTCGGCACGGAGGACCGCAGACCGTCGAGTTGCGTGCCCACGAGCTTGCCCACCATCTCTCCGGCCGCCGGGCACTCCTTCCACGGCAACGCGTGCGGAACGGCGCTGACCTCGAGCAGCGTGTGATCGACCGCGTCGGCGACGGCAAGCACCGTGTACTCGTGCAGCGCGCCGCACTCGCCGTCGGAGTTGCAATACGTGTCGCGGAACCACGCGTCGATGCGCCACACCGTGCCGTCGGGAACGACGTCGATCCTGCGGTAACGGCGAAGGCCGGGCACGGGAATCGCTGCTTCCGGCCAACTGTCGGCGCCCTCGGGGACTTGTGGCACCTCGGCGATCGGCTCGAACGGGAGCGGCTCGCCGGCGTAGACCGCGATCATCATCGTGCCGTCGGAACGCCAGCCGGAACAGAGGTCGGCCTGGTGGAAACCGCGGGGCATCTCGTCGCGGTCGACATCGGAGACGGTGGTCCCGGGCCCGATTCGGCGCTCCATCGCGTGCACGTACCCGGCGGCGATCATCGCGCCGGGAAGATCGTCGAGCAGCAGGCCGAGCGGTCGGCCACCACCATCGTGCGTCGCGCGTACCCGCGCACGGAATCCTTGCCGGAGCGGTTGGCCCAAGAGGTCGGTGACGTCGAGCTCCGTGGGCTCGAGCACGAGTTTCGTGAGGAGTCCGCCGCCCGTCTCCACGTCGACCGACGCTTCGTGCTCGACGTGCGTCACGCCGCTCGCGTCGGTGACTTCGTCGCGAGCGTCGCCACGAACGCGCAGGTCGACGAGGTCGATCCAGTCGTAGTCGAGGAACATCACCCGCCGCACCGATGGCGATTCGCGGCGCGGGAAGCCGGGCCGCGGATCAGCAGGACGGATCACGAGGCCAAACCTAGATCATGGGTCGCTCACTACGAGCCGGGATGCCCGGCTCGTAGCCGTTCGCTCGGCGTGGCTCTATTTCCCCGTCCAGTTCGGCGTACGGCGCTCGGCGAACGCGGCCGCGCCCTCGCGCGCGTCGTCGCTCGCGAATGCCGGGGCGGCTTTGGCGCGGATCGCGGCCCACTCCTCCGCGTTGTGATTCCCGCCTGCTTCCCAGACGAGCTGCTTCGTGATGCGCAGAGCGATGGGTGCGTTCGCGGCGATGCGTCCTGCCAACGCCATTGCGTGGTCGAGCACTTCGTCTTTCGGCACCACCTCGTTGACGAGGCCGAGCTCGAGCGCGCGGCGCGCGGTGATGGGGTCACCCGTGAGGGTCATCTCGAACGCGATTGCGGGCGGCACGCGCGCCGCGGTGCGCGTCGAGCAGCCCGCGCCGACCACACCGCGCTTGACCTCTGGGACGCCGAAGGTGACGTGGTCCGCGACGACGGCGAGGTCCGACGCCATCACGAGCTCGAATCCACCGCCCATTGCCGCGCCGTTCACCGCCGCGATCACGGGCTTCGGGTAGCACCGGTTCATGAGCACCTCGAGCCCGGGACTGCCGGGCGGAGGAGTTCGCTCGTCGCCCTGTGCCTTCAGGTCCATCCCGGCACAGAACACTCGGTCGCCCGCTCCGGTGAGCACGACCACCTGCACTGCGTCGTCAGCTTCTGCCTCGGCGAAGGCCGTGCCGATCCCGCCCATCGTGGCGCCGTCGAGCGCGTTCGCCCGTTCCGGGCGGTTGATCGTGACGAGCCGGATAGCACCGTGTGACGCGACGTCGACGCTCATCTGCCGAGTTTGACACGGCCCAACAAATGACGCACGGCCAGGGGTAGCGTGCCGTCATGCAAGTTGGCGTGTTCTTCCCTACGAAGGAGTACGCACCCCTCGACGAGATGGTGACGCGTTTTCGCGCCGTCGCCGACCAGGGGTTCTCGTCGGTCTGGCTTCCCCAGAGCGCCGGCTTCGATGCCCTCACCGTGCTGGCGGTTGCCGGGTCGCAGGTGCCCCGCGTCGAGCTCGGCACATCGGTCATCCCCACGTACCCGCGTCACCCGGTCGCGCTTGCGGCGCAGGCGCTCACCGTGAACGCCGCGGTCGACGGCCGCCTGCTGCTGGGCCTCGGGCTGTCGCACCGCGGCTCGATCGAGGGCACCTACGGCATGTCGTACGACAAGCCGGCCCGACACATGCGCGAATACCTCGCCGCGCTCGTGCCGCTCCTCGTGGAGCGCGAGGTCGACGTCGTCGGTGCGACGATCACCGCGCGAGCGAAGCTCACCACCCCCGGCGCCGCCGCGCCGACGGTGCTCCTGGCCGCGCTCCAGCCCCGCATGCTCGAGCTCGCGGGCGGCGTCGCGGGCGGCACGATCACGTGGTGCACCGGCCCGATCACGCTCGAGGAGCAGATCGTGCCGCTGCTCACGGCGGCTGCGACCGCAGCTGGGCGTCCGGCGCCGCGCGTTGTCGTCGCACTGCCGACGATCGTCACCGACGACGAGGCCGACGGCCGCGCCAAAGCCGACGAGCAACTCGCGGGCTACGGCAACATCCCCGTCTACCGCGCCGTCCTCGATCGTGAGGGTGCCGCGGGACCCGCCGACGTGTCGGTGGTGGGCGACGAGCAATCGGTGACCGCGCAACTGCGGCGTCTCTCCGACATCGGTGCTACCGACTTCGTCGCGATTCCCACCGGAACCGACGACGACCGCCGCCGCACGCTCGACCACCTCGCCACGCTCGTCGGCTAGGAGGGAGTTCGGTGGAAGTTCCCGACCTCGGCTACCTGCCCACCATCCCGGAGGTCTTGCACCGCGCGGTGCGCGAGTGGGGCGACCACGACTTCGTCGTCACTCCCGACCGCCGGATGACCTACGCCGAAGCCGAAGAGCGTTCGCGCCGGCTCGCCAAGCGGATGATCGGCGCGGGGATCGGCAAGGGCACGCGTGTCGGCCTCTCCTTCACCTACGGCCAGGAGTGGGTGATCGCGTGGCTCGCCGCGAGCAGGATCGGCGCGCTCGTGATGCCGCTCGCGACCACGTACCGTCCGGCCGAGATCCGCAAGGTCTTGAGAATCGGTGACATCGACACGCTCATCACGGCACGCACCGTGCTCGGCCGCGACATGCAGCAGATGCTGGAGGACAGCGTTCCGGGCCTCGCCGACTCGTCCGGTTCGCCGCTCTTCCTGCCGGAGACTCCCTCGCTGCGCGCGGTCTGGATCGCGGGTGGCACGGATCGCGCGTGGGCAACGCCCATCGAGTTGGAAGCCGAGCCTGACGTCGACCCCGGGATCGACGACGAACTGCTCGCGGCGATGGAGGCCGAGGTCGTGCCCGCCGATCTCGCGCAGGTCACGTACACGTCGGGGTCGAGTGCCGACCCGAAGGGCGTCGTGCATACGCATGCCACGGTCCTGCGCGGTACCTACTGGTTCGGCGCCGCACGCGGTGCAGGCCAGGGTGAGACGAAGATCCTGTGCATCTTCCCGTTCTTCTGGATCGGTGGCACCCTGATCCTCGGTGCGGCGATCCAGGCCGGGCTCACCGTGCTGTGCATCGAACGGTTCGAGCCGGGAGCGGCGCTCGACATCATCGAGGCGGAGCAGGCGACGATGGTCACCGGCTGGCCCACGCTCATGCAGTCGATGCGTGACCACCCCACGTTCCCCGACCGCAAGCTCCCGGAGATTCCCGGGCTCACGAGTGGACCCGCCGACATCGCGCTCACCGCCACGCCGGTGCCCGGGATCCCCGGTCATCGAGGGATGAGCGAGACCATCGGCAACTTCCTGGGGGTCGACTGCATCTGCGTCGATCCGGACACGGGCGCGGTCAAACCCGATCTCGAAGAGGGCGAGCTGTGGATCCGAGGCCACGGGGTCATGCACGGCTATTACAAGAAGGAGCGCGAAGAGGTCTTCGACGAGAACGGCTGGCTCCACACCGGCGACCGCGTGTTCATGCACGAGGGCCGGCCCTACTTCGTCGGCCGCTACACGGAGATGGTCAAGTCGCAGGGTGCGAACGTCGCGCCGCGCGAGGTGGAGCTCTTCCTCGAGACGTTCGACGAAGTGCTCTACGCGTTCGTCCTCGGCATGCCCCACCCCGAACGCGAAGAAGAGGTCACCGCGGTGCTCGTCGCGGCCAACGGGTACGCGATCGATCCGGCAGACCTCCAGCAGCGCGCCCGCGAGCAGATCTCGGGTTACAAGGTTCCCACCCGCATCGAGATCTGGCAGGAAGAGGACGTGCCGTGGTTGGGTTCGGGCAAGCCCGACAAGATCGCGATCAGGTCGCGGCTGTCGACGCCGGTGTAGCCGCGAGGCCGAGCAGTCGCAGCCCGTTGTCGCGCATGATCATCCGGATCTCGTCGTCGGGATGCCCGACCCGTGCGACGAGCTCGGCGGTGCGTTCCTGGTAGTCCTCCACATCGGACATGCCCTCGGCGTGCGGGAAGTCGGAGCCGAAGAGCACCTGGCTCGGGCCCAGCAGGTCGATGAGCTCGCCGATGTCTTCGCCGTAGTGGTGCGGCGACACGAACACGTGGCGCTTGAAGATCTCGCTCGGACGGCCTTCGACGTAGCCGCCCGGCCACGGACCCTGGCGGCCCATTCCCTTCATGTTGTCCATCGCGCGCAGCAGGTAGGGCACCCAGATCGAGCCGTTCTCGACGCTCGCGACCCTCACGTTGGGGAAACGTCCGAACAGGTTGTTGTAGAGGACATTGCAGAGCGTCTCCATGATCGGCCGGTCGCGGTAGAACATCGTCCATTGGAACGCGGAACGGCCGGGCGCGGGGCCGTCGAGCCCGTCCGGATCCGGGTACTCGCCCCAGTCGGGGGAGTAGCGCTCTTGATAGCCGGAGTTGCCGAGGTGGAACGTGACGATGGTCCCGGCTTCGTTCACCCTCGCCCAGAACGGGTCGTAGACCGGATCGGCGGGTGAGCGCCCCCACACCGCGGGCCCGGGCATCAGCTGCACGAGGCGCGCGCCGCGTGCGAGCGCGAACTCCAACTGCTGCACCGCGAAGTCGACGTCGGCGAGCGAGATGATCGCGGGCGCGAAGATCCGGCTCTCGTAGTCGAAGGTCCATGTGTCGTCGAGCCAGCGGTTGAACGCGTCGACGTGTGCCGCGAGCAGCTTGGAATCGTGGCGGAGACGGTTCTCGATGGTGACGCCGGTGCTCGGGAAGATCATCGTCGCTTCGATGCCCTGGCGATCCATGAGCTCGATGCGCGCGGCCGGCTCGGCCGCGTAGGTGTCGTCGACGTCCTCGTCGTCGTCGGGCGGCAGCTCGCCGCGGACCCTCTTGCGCAGGCTCCCGGGTCGGATCCGCGCGAACTGCCCCGACCCGCCGACGAACCCGAACGGCTTCCCGTCGAAGGTGACGACGCGGTTGCCGTTGCCGTCGTCGTGCACGCGGAACGTGCGGTCTCGGAACTCGGGCGCGATGTACCGCTCGAAGAGATCGAGCGGCTCGTAGTAGTGGTTGTCGGCGTCGACGACGCGATAGTCGATTGGTCGAGAGACCATTGGTCGAGCGGCAGTGGCCATCTACCCATGGTGTAGAACACGGGGCCTACCGTCAAGGGGTGCCCCACAAGGAGTGCGAGTGGTCGCAGGAGAGTGGGAAGACAAGCTCGCGATCCGAGAGACGCTCGAGCGGTACATGCGGTACAACGACGACGGTGCTCTCGATCGCCTACGCAAGAACGACGAAGGACAGTGGGTCTTCGTCCACCGGACGGGCGTGTCGCTCGCTCGCCCGGGTGAAGCAGGCACCGACAGCGAGTGGCAACGCGCCTTGGCGCGTACGAACCAAACGAAACAGGAGCATCATGGAACCGAGTCCTGAAGAAGCCGAGTTTCTCGGCAGCCACCAATGGGCGGTGCTCTCGACCGGCCGGCGCGACGGCTCACCGCAAGCGTCGATGATCGGTTACCGGTGGGACGGCGGGGATGTGGTGTTGACCTTTCGTCGCTCGAGCGCGAAGTATCACAACGTCGCCCGGCAACCGCGTGTCGTGATGGTCGTGCCCGACGGTCGTGCGGCCATCACCGTCTACGGCGACGGTGAACTCGTCGAACAGGATCCGGCGCGTGTGGATGCGTACGCCGCGATACTCGTCTCGTTCGGTGCGCCGGAGTCTCCGCGTGACGACATGGTGCGCAGCCTCGACGAGGAGGACCGCGTCATTCTGCGCATCCACCCGACGACCGTGCTCCTGAACGCCTGACGCTGCTCGTGTTCGCATCTCGCTTCACGCCTGACCAGTCGCGGTTCGCAGAGTTCCTCGCCTGCTTGTGGCAGGGTCCCGTGCCCGCGACCCTCGAGCTGTCGAAATGGCTCTACCTCCCGGGTGAGACCCGCCAGATGCTGCTCCTCTGGGACGGCGACGACGCTGCGCGTGCGTACATCGAGCGCGCGTTCGGCGGCTTCGGCACGCTCGACACCGAAACCGTCACCGATGCGACGCCGGGGCTCGCGGCCGCGCTCGAGCGCGATCTCGACGCGTTTGGTCGGCACATGGAAGCGCGCGGATCATCGCCCGAAGAAATCGCGGCCGCGCTCGACGTTCGACGACGTGGTATGGAAGCCTCGAGCCAGGACGACGCGGCCGCCGCCGGGCGTTCGTGGGCTGCCGAGCAGGAGAAGCATTGATGCCGCAGTTCTACGACGCGCTTCCCACCGACTACCTCGGAAAAGGTGAGTCGATGACGGTGTCGGTCGACGGCTTCCCGGTCGCCGTCGCGAACGTCGACGGTGAGTACTTCGCGTTCCAGAACCTCTGCCCGCACCAGGGCACCACGTTGGGCGGTCGGCCGATCGTCGACGGCCACGTCGTCTGCTCGCAACACTCGAGTTGCTACAACGTCAAGACCGGAGAGTGTGTGCATCCCTCCGAGGGCGACGGCTTCAGCCAAGACCTGATGGTCTTCGAGACGCAGGTTGTCGACGACGTCGTGCAGGTCAAGGTCTGAACCGCCCGGTCGTGGCTCTGCTCTCCGGACACGTCGCGCTCGTCACCGGGTCGACGCGCGGCATCGGGCGGGCGATCGCCGACCGGTTCGCCGCCGAGGGTGCACGCGTGATCGTGCACGGCCGGAACGATGTCGACGTCGCGGTGGTCGCGGCAGAGGTGCCGAACGCGGTCGGTATCGCCGCGGAGGTGTCCGATCTCGACGCGGTGCGCGAGCTCTGTCGCCGCGCGCAGGAAGAGGTGGGCACAGTCGATGTGCTCGTGAACAACGCCGCCGTCTCGACCCGCAGCGCGATCACGCGGCTCACGGACGTCGAGTGGGATCTCAGTCTCGCAGTGAACCTGACCGGCCCCATGTACCTCATCCGCGAGCTCGTGCCCGGCATGAAGCAGGCCGGGTGGGGCCGGATCGTCAACGTCACGTCGGGCGCGGGGGTGCACGGCGTGCCCGGCTTCTCGGCCTACTCGGCCGCCAAGGGCGGCATCGTCGGGCTCACGTTCACACTCGCGCTCGAGCTCGCGCGTTTCGGCATCAAGGTGAACGCGCTCTCGCCCGCGGCGCTCACCGACATGCTGCGCCAACTGCCGCCCGAGCTGCTCGATCCGATGGTGGAGGCGGGGCTCCCGACGGTCGAAGACTGCGCCGCGACCGCGTTGAAGCTCGTCCTCGACGACGCGCCGACCGGTGAAGTCGTCGGCGTCGAGCGCGCGGCCGCGTCAGGCGTCCCTCACCAGCCGCAACCTGCGTCAACAGACGGCGTATAACCCCCGCAGCTGACGCAAGTTCGTTGGGAGATGACTTCAGTCGAGCTTCGAGAGCACCTCGTCACCGAAGCGGCGGATCCCCTCGAGCGCTTCGCGCGACGACTCGAACGGGCGGCAGATGATGCGGTCGACGCCGGCGTCGCGATAACGCTGGAAGTCGTCGACCGACTGCACCCCGCCGCCGATCGTCACCTCGGTAGTGCCCGACCGCCCTGCCGCGGCGCGCATCTCGTTCACGCGATCGACCTTGGGGCGGAGCTCGTCGAGCGAGGTGTTCATGGGTATCCAGCCGTCACCGAGGTTTGCGGTGCGCCGCATCGCCGCCGGCGAATCGCCGCCGACGACGACCGGGATCGGCTGTTGAACGGGCTTGGGCTCGAACATCACCGGCTGGAAGTCGAAGAACTCCCCGTGGTGCTCCACGACCTCCTCCGACCAGAGCCGACGGCAGACATCGAGCGTTTCGTCGACGCGCCGACCGCGCGTGGCGAAGTCGAGTTGCATCGCGTCCCACTCCTCCTCGAGCCAACTCGCGCCTATGCCGAGCTCGACCCGTCCACCCGAGAACACGTCCAGCGTCGCGATCGCGCGTGCGGTGATGAACGGGTGCCGGAGCCCGATGTTGTAGACGTGCGTGGCGAGCCGGATCGTCGACGTGGATGCCGCCACCATCGCGAGTGACACCCAGACGTCGTAGGCGGGCATGCTCGGTGGGATCGGGACTTCGGCGTGGCCCGTGTAGGGGCTACCGCTCATCTTGACGGGGAGCACGAGGTGCTCCGGTACCCAGACCGATTCGAAGCCGGCCTGCTCGGCTTCTTGTGACGCGGCGACCCAGAACTTCGGGTTCACTGCTTGGAGCTGGAGACCGACCTTCATCAGCTTGCACCCTTCGGCTCGACACGGATGACCTCGAACATCAGGCCGCCCACCACACAGAAGAAGTTCCGGATGTTGTCACGTTCGTTCCAGTCGGCGACAGTGATCGGCGTCGCGGGGATCCCGCGTGCATGACATTTTTCGTGCGCACCTTCGATGTTGCGCGTGCCGATGCAGATCGCCCAGAAGGCGGCGTTCCCCGGACTCTTGAGGATCTGGAACTGACGGCTTTGCGAGTCACCCGTGATGAAGCCGACGGTCTCGGTGCCGCCGCGCTGCGCCAGCACGTCGTCCATCGAGAGCTCGCCGCCCGGTCCCAACGGTACGAGCGGACCGGGGCCTGCCTCCGTGGATTGCGCGCCGAGCGGCCAGCCTTCGGGTATCTCGCACACCTCGCGCAGGAACGCGTCGACGAGCTCGGGCTCCGGCGTGACGAGCTTCACGTGGTTGATGCGATCCATTGCTCCTCTATCTCTGTGAACTGGCTACTTCTGCGAACTGGTGGGTGGGCCGGCGGCAGTGTGGCGGGCTTCAGGTGGGTCGACGGCCCAATCGGGCGAGTGTTCCCAGGTTTCCTCGTAGACGAGCTCCGAGAGCGGCCGCCGGCGGACCGGTCCGTGCCCGCCGATCGGCTTGCCGATCGTGATCGTGGCCGCGAGGAACA
>CAAGKR010060036.1_pt1 | contig 11654 bp, 8 predicted proteins | sample 2556971 | NCBI WGS metagenome assembly CAAGKR01 (sample SAMEA5207829, study PRJEB30636) | soil metagenome | biome: forest; feature: boreal; material: soil | place: USA | collected 2011-09 | depth 1 m
GTGGCGTTGAGCGCCCCCGCTCGCCGCGACGTATCGCCGGCTGATGCAGGTTCCCACACCGGATCGTAGTAGCGCACCGCGAGATACCCGAAGCCCTTCTTCCCGTAATCCGACTTCGGATCATCCGACAGCACCACCACGATGTTCGGCAGCCGGTCGTCGTAAACGACGATCGAGGGTGACTTGAGCGGCTTCGGATCACCGTGCTGTTTCCTGAGCAGCGACTTCTGCTCGGTGAACGCGGCGCGGATGTCGGGAATGAGTGCGAACAATTCGAACCGCACCGAGCGCAGGCGATCGCGTCCGAAATCGAGCGTCATCGACTTGTCCTCGCTGTAGTCGACGACGAGCTGGTCCTTGTTCTTGCCCGGCTTCAGCGTCCAGCCGGAGTCGCGCAATGCCTTCTCGGCGTCGCTGCGCTTCATCCCGATCGTGAGATGAAACGACTGCGGCGCCATCCACGACGTCTTGCTGTTCGAGGGAAAGGAAGTGACGAGTGCGAGGAGGAGTACGGCGATGGGCATGCGTCAGTGGACGTAAGTGTCCGTTTGAATGTCCTTGCGTGATTGAACGATCGAGGTCGCGAGCATGACGCGGCGGCCGATCTCTTCCCATTGCTGCGACTTCACGAGATCAGGCACCGCCAGTGACGGTCCGAGATTCACGGCGACGCACCCGGCGTCGAGATACGCATCGATCATGTCGAGCGGTACGGGACCGCCGGCGAGCATCGGCACATCGCGAATCGGACCGCGAATCGTGCGGATGAAATCAGGCCCGCCGAGATATTGGGCGGGATAGACCTTGACGATGTCGGAGCCCGCTTCCCAGGCGCGGATGATCTCTGTCGCCGTTCCGGCTCCGGCGATCGAGAGCATGTCGTTTTCGACGGTGTACTCGATCACGCGAACATCGGTGTGCGGCGAGACAATCACCTGCGCGCCGGCGCGTCGCGCGAGCGCCGCGTCGTTCGAGCTGCGCACCGTGCCCGCCGCGACGATGATGTCGTCGCCGGCGTACTTCTGCGCGATCGAAGAGATGAGGTCGTACGCGTCGGGCGTCGTCAGCGTGATCTCGACGATGCCGATTCCGTTGCGCGCATACGCGTCGGCGACTGCCCGGGCGGCCACCGCACTGTCCTCACGCACCACGCCGATGATTTGTTCCGAGCAGACGCGCTCGAGGAGCTCTTTTCGCGACATGGATCGTCCGCAAATAGGTTATCACGCGAAACTGCTAAGCTGTTGCGCGTCCACGGAGGCGGTCATGGTCCTGATCAACAAAGCCATCAACGAGGTGACGGTGAAGCTCGTCTATTACGGGCCCGGCCTCTGCGGCAAGACCACGAATCTCGAGAAGATCTACGGCAATCCCAAGCTCGACAAGAAGGGGAAAATGATCTCGATGTCGACGGAGACGGACCGCACGCTCTTCTTCGACTTCATGCCGATGGAACTCGGCACCGTCGGCGGACAGAAAGTCCGCGTGCAGCTCTACACCGTGCCCGGCCAGGTCTTCTACGACGCCACGCGCAAACTCGTGCTGCGCGGCGCGGACGGCGTGGTGTTCGTCGCCGACTCGCAGAACAACATGCACGAGTCGAACCTCGACAGCCTCAAGAATCTGAAAGCGAATCTGCGCATCAATCGCCTCGATCCCGACAAAGTCGCGATCGTGTTTCAGTACAACAAGCGCGACCTGCCGAACATCGACTCCGTCGACGACATGTCCGCGTACCTCAAACCAGGCAACGCACCCGTCGTCGAAGCGTCGGCGATTCAAGGTCTGGGCGTCACCGCGACGCTGCGCGCGGCGATCACGCGCATCCTCGAAAACCTGAAGAACAACGTCAACACGATGCTCGAGGAGGCCGCGCCGCTCGCCGCGCCGGACATGACCGCGAAGTCCGGCGCCACCGCCGGTTCCGCCGGTGCTCCGAAGTTTTCAATGCGAACCGAGAACGGGACGTTCCGGACGGTGACGAGCACGCCGAATCCGTTCGACGCGGCAGCGGCGGCGATTACCGAGCCGGAAGAAGATCCGTTCAGCAACGAACCTGCCGCGCAGCCCGCGGCGCACGGCGGCAACGGCAAAGCGGAGATGGAGTCGATGCTCCAGAGCGCGCGCGATGTCGTCCGCGCGCTCGAGACCGCGCTCGACAAAGCCCGGCAGAATGAGCGTTCGCTGGCGGAGAAGCTTGCGCGCCTGTAGACGATGACGCTCCGCGTTCCGCTCAGCCGGTACCCCGGCTTCAACAAATTCGTGCTGGACTGGCTCGAGGGCGAGGAACGCGCGACGCGATTCCTGCCGCGTGGAGGACACGCGGCCCCGCGTGTCGGGACAGGCGGGGCGCCTGTCCGCCAGAGCCTCGTCGAACCGCTCGCCGAGTTCAATCGCCGCTTCGGCCTCTTCGTCAAGCCGGAGCTCGAACGATGGGCGGCGGGCGAGACGGTCACGATCATTGCCGGCCAGCAGGTTGGCTTCGCCGGTGGCCCGCTCTACACACTGGCGAAGATCGCGACGCTGCTGAAGATGAAGCGCGATCTCGCGCGCGCCGGCACGCCGGCGACGGTGATGTTCTGGCTCGCGACCGAAGATCATGACTTCGACGAAGTCGCGCAGCTATGCGTCCCCGTTCGCAATCGCCAGCTCGATCTCCTCTGCATTCGCGCCTCGCGCACGGTGGAATCGAAGCTTGCTGTCGGACGGCTTCCGATTCCCGAGCCGCTGATCACTGAGTTCCTCGCGCTGTACTCACTGGAGCGGCCCGCGTGGTTACGGGACGGCATCGCGTTCGGTGACTCCTTCGCGGAGTTGATCGCGAGCATTTTCGGCTCCGAAGTGATTCTCGTTGACGCGCTCCTGCCCGAGCTTCGCCGCGCCGGCGCGCCGCTCTTTTCCGAGATCTTCGCGAAGTGGGACGCGATCGAACATGCGATCAGCGAGCGATCGAACGCGCTCGCCGCTGCCGGCTACACGCCGCAGGTCGTCCCGCGCGAAGGGGAGCCGTATTCGCTGCTGTTCAATCTCGACGACGCATTCGAGCGTCATCTCGTCGACAAACCGCCGCCGCAATCGTTTGACCCCGAGCGTATCTCCACCTCGGCGCTCACGCGGCCGCTGCTGCAGGATTTTGTGTTTCGCCCGGACATCTTCGTCGCCGGGCCGGCTGAAGTGTCCTACTACGCGCAACTCGCCCCGCTTCACGACCTCCTCGGCATCCCGACGCCGCGTATCGCGTTGCGCGGGCACGCGCTCGTCGCGCCGAAGCGCGTCGTTCGTTTCATCGAGCGTTACTCGATCGGTCCGGAGGAGATCTTCGCGCCGCCCGACGCGCTCCTGGCCGAGCGTGAGCCGAAAGGCGTCAGCGAAATCCGTCACGAAGCCGAGAAGGCTCGCAAACAGCTGATGAGGCACATCGAACGGATCGGCGAGCTGGCGCTGCCGGCGGATCACGCGCTCGCGCGCGCGATCAACCGGTCGATCGGCCATATCGAGTATCACTTCGACAAACTGACCGAGCGCAGCATCCGCGGGCTGGTGCGCAAAGATAAAGAACGCTACGCTGGGGCGAAGGAACTGCTGTCGACGCTTTATCCGGATCGTCACGTTCAGGATCGCGTCGTCGGATGGTTTCCGTTCTGGCTGCAACACGGGCAACCGCTCATCGATCAGATGATCGAGGACATCGAGCCAGACGCTGACGCATTCAGCATCATCGGAGTATGACCGACACCGTCGACATCCTTTTCACCGCCGCGCATCCGGACGATCTCGAGCTCTCCGTCGGCGGAACGATCGCGAAAGCCGCGGCGGACGGGGTCAGCACGGGCATGCTCGAGCTGACGCACGGCGAGATGGGCACGCGCGGGACGCCGCAGCTCCGCAAACGCGAAGCGAAAAGCGCCGCTCGCATCCTCGGCGTCCGGTTTCGCGAGCAACTCGATTTCGGCGACGGCGGCCTGCGCACCGGCCGCGAGGAAGAGCTGCAGGTCATCGAATTCATCCGCCGCGCGCGGCCGAGGCTCGTGTTCGCGCCGTGGCCCGATGAGCGTCATCCCGATCATGTTCGCGCCGGCCAGCTCATCACCGATGCATCGTTCTACGCGGGCCTGCGGCAGATTCACACGAAATTTCCGCCGCATCGTCCGCAGGCGGTGATCTATTACATGCAGAACTACGTCGTCCCGGCGTCGTTCATCGTCGATGTCAGTGATACCTGGAAGACGAAGATGAAAGCCATCGGCGCGTTCAAGTCGCAATTCTTCAATCCCAGGTCGAAGGAGCCGAAGACGAACCTCGCGGACAAGAAGTTCCTGGAGATGATCGAGGCGCGCGGCAAACACTTCGGCGCGATGATCGGCGTGTCGTACGGCGAAGCGTTTGTGACAAAACAGCCGCCGCGGGTCGATGATCTCGTCGCGGCGTACTCGGGGAGGGAGATGTAGGCCCAGGGCCTAATACAGATGAAGATCGGCATCACCTGTTACCCGACATTCGGCGGCTCCGGCGTCGTCGCGACGGAGCTCGGCATCGCGCTGGCGCAGCGCGGCGACGACATCCACTTCATCAGCTACGCGTTGCCCTCGCGGCTCAACATCTACCTGCACGAACGCGTGCGATTCCACGAGGTCACGGTCACGACGTATCCGTTGTTCGACCCGTATCCGCCGTACACGCTCGCACTGGCGACGAAGATGGCGGAAGTCGCGGCCTACGAGAAGCTCGATGTGCTGCACGTTCACTACGCGATCCCGCACGCCATCAGCGCCTACCTCGCCAAACAAATCCTCGGCGACGCCGGACTGAAAGTGATCACGACGCTGCACGGCACGGACATCACGCTTGTCGGCCGCGACGAGAGCTACCTGCCGATCACGAAGTTCGGCATCGAAGTGTCGGACGGCGTCACAGCCGTGTCGCAGTGGTTGAAAGACGAGACGGAACGCAACTTCGCGACGCGCAAGGCGATCGAAGTGATCCCGAACTTCGTCGATCCCAGCCGTTTTCAGCGGCAGCACAGCGAGTTCTGCCACATGTTCGGCGCGTCGACGGACAAGCTCGTATGCCACATCTCGAACTTCCGTCCTGTGAAACGGATCATGGATGTCATCTACGTCTTCGAGAAACTCAATCGCGTGGTGCCGTCGAAGCTGATGATGATCGGCGACGGTCCCGACCGCTCGCACGCCGAGGCGTATTGCCGTGATCACGGTTTGCGTCAGCGCGTGTTTTTCCTCGGCAACGTGCCGAATCTCGAGGAAGTGGTCGGCGGAAGCGATCTCTTTCTGCTGCCTTCCGAAGCGGAATCGTTCGGCATGGCGGCGCTCGAAGCGATGGCGTCGGAAGTGCCGGTGATCGCGACGAAGTCAGGCGGACTGCCCGAAGTCGTCGTCGACGGCGTGACCGGTTATCTCCTGCCGGTCGGCGATGTCGACGACATGGCCGAACGCGCCATCGAGATTCTCGCGAATGAAGATCTGGCGCGGCGCATGGGTGCCGCCGGGCGGGAAGTCGCGATCGACAAGTTCGACCAGAACAAGATCGTGCCGCGGTATCGGGAGGAGTACGAACGCGTGATCGCGGGCGAGCGCGTCGGCGTGTAGCGCTTACGGCTCGGCGCGCAACCCGCCCTGCGGACCGGCGTTGCCGTAGATCTCGCTGTAGCGACGGTAGCTGTTCATCACCTTGCGGATGTAGTCCTTCGTCTCGTCGAAGTTGACCGCCGACAGAAACCAGTCGTCGCCGGGCGACGGCGCGAGGCGCGACCAGAGCGCGACCTGCTTCGGGCCGGCGTTGTACGCGCCTGCGGTCATGTAGCGGTCGCCGCCGAACTGCGTCGACAGCTCGCTGATGTACTTCGCGCCGAGCTGGATGATCACGCGCGGGTCGTACAGATCTTCGGGCGTGACATCGACGAGACCGACGGCGCGGCCGATGTCGCGCGCCGTCGTGATGATGAACTGCAGGAGGCCACGCGCCGCGGCTTCCGATTTCGCGCGCGGATTGAAACGCGACTCCTCGCGCATGATCGAGAGAACGAGCGTCGCATCGGCGCCGTATTTCTTCGAGTCTTCTTCGATGAATGAATAGAAGTAACGCGGATAGAGAAGCCGCCGCACAGCTTCGGGCAGAAGGTCTGGCAGGAAATCCGGCGGCACGCTCTTCATCAGCACTTCGATGGCGTAGATCGATTCTCTCGACGCGCTGCCCCGATTGAGAGCAACCGATTGCGTGAGCGCCGAACGGATCGAGCGAAGCGGATAACGCTGCCGTGCTTCCTCCGATGCTTCGTCGTAAAGACCCATCGCCATCAGCAGAGCGCCGCGATCGTTGAGATCGACGCCCGGAAAACGCGGCAGCGGTTCGGGCTGGAGCTCGAGGACGTTCTTGTACGCAGGGATCTGCTGATAGATCGAAGCGAGCCGCTGCAGCTCGACGTCGCGATTCTGCACCGAGAGAAGAATCCGGTCGGTCTCGATCGCTTTCGCCGCCGCGAACTGTTTCGATGCGATGAGATTCTTCACCTGGGCATCGCGCACCGCGAGCTCCTGCGCCACGCGCGACTGCATCGCCGCGCTGTTCATGCGTTCGCGCGCGAAGTACGCGAAATGCGTCGGCACCGTCGCGCGCAATACGGCCAGGTACGCGACGAATGCGCCGTGCGGGTCCCGCGACTCGATAGCTCGCGCTCGCCAGTAGCCGAACTCGGTGACGTCGTACTTGTCGAGCATCTTCGGCGGAACGGAATTCAGCGCCGACAGCGCGGCCGCGTTGTTGCCCGCCGCGAGCATTCCCAGCGCGTAGGCGAGCGAGCCCTCGGCGACGGCGTGATCCTTCGGCGCGATCTTCCGCAACTGCTGAAGATCGGTAGCCGCCTCAGCGAATCGCTTCTGTTTGACGCGCGTGCGGATGCGTTGCGTGAGGGCAGCCGTCGTTGGCGGAGATCGACCGGGCAACGCGATCGTCGCGGTCATCAGCCGTTCCGCAACCGCGTCGTCGCCGCGAAGCTGCGCGGCGCGCGACGCGTGAAACAGGAACGTCGTTTTCGCTTTCAGATCCGCCGTCATGCTCGCCCCGCGCAAGTACGTCTGTTGCGCCTCCGCGTATTGCTCGTTGCCGAAGTAGCTGCGGCCGATCTGGAACAGCAGATCGTCACGCCGCGCGGGAAGTGCGGCGAGCGCCGCCGTGAGCAACGCCACCGCGCGATCGAAATGCCGGTGATTGCGATACGAGTCGCCGAGGATGGCTTTCTGCTGCGGAGTCATGCGGGCGATGAGATCGAGACGATCGACCGCGCGGCTGACACGGTCGGCGGCATCGTCGGTCGTGCCCGCGTTGAGTAACGCCATCGCCGGCGTGAACGCATCGCCCGCCCGGCCGGCCCGGATCTCCGACTCCACGATGCGCGCGCTCAACTCCCGTCGCCGCGATGTGCTCGATGACGGAGTCACCTTGCCCGCGAATGCGATCAGCGCAGACGGATCCTTCAGTGAGCCGAGGTAATCGGCTTCTTCGTCGATGGCCTGATCGCGATAGAAGGCGTGGGGGTATTGATCGATCAGCTCCTGGCGCGTGCGGCTTGCGGCAGCGTGGTCCCCGTTTGCATCGCCGATCTCGGCCTGATGGTACAGAGCGAGATCGCGCAGCGGACTCTTCGCGTCGAGATACGGGGCCAGTTTTTGCGCGGCTTCGCGCAGCTCGTTGCGCTCGAGGAGAACGCGCGCATCGACGTAGGCAAGCGAGTAGCGCGCGTACAGATCAGCATGCTGCTTCTCGATGCTGTCCAGCAGCTCTTCGAGCTCCGCGGCCGGCAGCCGTTCGAACGTATCACTCCACTGTTCGACCGGCGGCACCATGGCGAGCGGTTTTGCTGCCTTCTCCGCCGGGGCGACGCGAAAAACGCGATGACGCTCCACCCGCTGACGCGAGATCACGGCGACGACGACGGCGATCGCCACGAGCAGCACAACTCCCGCGGCGATTGGGATGACTACGCGTTTCTTCAAGACTGGCCGGGCGCGAGCGTGCCGCTCAGGACGGCCTGTGGCGCGCGCCGGAGAATCTCTGCTCGTGCAATCGGATAGCCAAGAATCGCGTCGACGAGCATGCGCCGCCCATCGCGCGACAGAAGAATGAGCACCTTCTTCTTCACCTCGCGGATCTCGATGATGTCTTCCCACCGCATCCAGCGCCCGCGCTTGCCGAACCACGAGAGCAGCCGGTTCTCGTACATCACGCCGATGTCGCTGAAGTAGATGTGATCGCCGTATTGCAGGACCATCGCGACGACGGTGCCGAGGAAGAGCAGGACGAGGCCGGACATGGGGAGAAGGCGGATGTCGTCTGCGCTATCGGCGATGTAGCGAAAGATGAGTGCTGCCGATCCAAATGAGGCCGCGCAGGAGATGAGTCGCGAAATCGGCGGACGCTCGAAAACAAGGATCTGGTTCGTGGGCATGGGGCTGTTCGCGAGCAGTGTAGAATGCGCCGCTGCCTCAGGCCCCAGGCCTAGGGCCTAAGGCCTGGGGCCTAGGGCCTAGGGCCCAGGGCCTAAATCATGCGCTGGTCACGTTACTTCATCAACACCCTTCGGGAGGTCCCGGCGGACGCCGATGTCGTCAGTCAGAAACTGATGATGCGTGCCGGGATGATCCGCAAAGTCGCGGCGGGAATCTACACCTATCTGCCGTTGGGTTTGCGCTCCGTGCAGAAGCTCGAGGCGATCGTGCGCGAAGAGATGAACCGCGCCGGCTCGGTCGAACTGCTGATGCCGGCGATTCAGCCGGCAGAGCTGTGGATGGAGTCGGGACGCTGGCAGAAGTACGGGAAGGAATTGCTGCGCATCAAGGACCGGCACGAACGCGATTTCGTGTTCGGCCCGACTCACGAGGAAGTGATCACCGATACCGTGCGCGACGCCATCAAGTCCTATCGCCAGTTGCCGGTGAACCTCTACCAGATTCAGACGAAGTTCCGCGATGAAGTGCGCCCGCGTTTCGGTCTCATACGCGTCCGCGAGTTCCTCATGAAGGACGCGTATTCGTTTCACACGACGCGCCAGTCGCTCGACGAGACGTACGAGGCCATGCGCGACGCGTACACCCGCGTGTTCAACCGCTGCGCCCTGGCTCACGTTCCGGTGGAAGCGGATACCGGCAACATCGGCGGCTCGGCCTCGCACGAGTTCATGGTGCTCGCGCAGTCGGGCGAGGACGCGGTGGTGAGCTGTCCGACGTGCAAGTACGGCGCGAACATCGAGAAAGCCACGTCGAAGTTCTTCGACGACGAGCCGGAGCCGGCGCCGATGACGGAGATGGCCCCGCTGCACACGCCGGGAACGCAGACGATCGACGACGTCGGGAAGTTTCTCGGCAAGCCGACCTCGCAGCTCGTGAAGACGCTCGTGTTCGAAACCGAGAACGGTGCGGTGATGGTGCTCGTCCGCGGCGACCGCGAAGGCAACGAGGTCAAGATCAAGAACCACCTCGGCGTCAACATGCTGGAGATGCTGCCGGACACGAAGTTCGAAACGTCGACGGGCGGACCGATCGGCTACTGCGGTCCCGTCGGAACGAAGTGCTCACGTGTGCTCGCCGATGTCTCGCTCAGGTCTCGCAGAAACTGGGTGGTGGGCGGGAACAGGAATGACACCCACACGGCGGGTGTGAATCCCGGGCGCGACTTTCCAGAGCCGGAGTGGGGCGACTTCACGACTGTCTTCGCGGGCGATCCCTGTCCCCGCTGCGGCAGCAAACTCGAGATCTATCGCGGCATCGAAGTCGGCCACATCTTCAAGCTCGGCACGAAGTACTCCGAGGTGATGAACTGCGTCTTCCTCGACGAAAAGGGTGAACGTCAGCCGATGATCATGGGCTGCTACGGCCTGGGCATCGGGCGAACGGTCGCCGCCGCCGTCGAGCAGAGTCACGATGACGACGGAATCATCTGGCCGATGCCCATCGCTCCGTTCGAGTGCGTCGTCACGATCCTCGGCAAGGAAGAGAACGTCGCGCGCATGGCGAATGAGGTCTACAAGAAGTTGCTCGAATTCGGAATCGACGTTCTGCTCGACGACCGCGATGAGCGTCCGGGCGTGAAGTTCAAGGACACGGATCTGATCGGATTCCCGGTGCGCGTGGCCGTCGGCGCGAAGAGTCTCGCGAACGGGCAGATCGAGTGGAGCCTGCGCAAGGATCGCGCGAAGCAGCTGGGCACGCCCGACGAGGTGATCGGGCGCGTGGTCGAAGCGGTCATTACCGCCCGCGTCTGACGCGTCTGCTATCCTTTCTCGCAAGTCGTCCAACGCGGAGGTTTTTGATGCGCAGATCCTTTCTTCTGGTCGCGCTGTGCGCGCTCGCGGCGGCGCCGCTCGCCGCGCAGAACACCGATATCGAGGCACTCTCCGGTCTGCAGTTCAACTTCGGCAATCCCGGCGCGCGGTCGCTCGGCATGGGCGGCGCGTTCCTTGGACTCGCCGACGATGCGTCGGCGGCGGAAGCGAATCCTGCCGGTCTGTCCATCCTGCGCAAGCCCGAGGTGTCGCTGGAGGCGCGCAATTACCTGGAAACGCAGATTTTCTCGACGAGCGGCACATATCCGAACGTCGTGCGCACTCCGTTCACGCACTACAGCGACCGCGTCGTGGTCAGCTTCGCGAGCGCGGTCTACCCGATCAGGAACAAATTCACGATCGGCCTCTACTACCACGAACCGCTGAAGAACGCGGGAGGCGGCATCGTCTTCCCGACGTTCAATCAGACGACGGGAAAACTCGAGACGAAGACGCCGAACTTCTTTCTGCCGTCGGCGGGAGGCGCACCGATCACGGAGGCTGACTGCACCGCGCTCCGGCAGACGACGCACAATCCGGCCGCGTGTCTCGAGTATCGCGTCGACCCGTTCATCTCCGCGCTCGACGTCCGCCAGCGCACGTACGGTCTCGCCGGCGCATGGCAGGTACTGCCGACGCTGTCGATCGGCGCGAACGTGCGCTATCAGACACTCAAGGAAGGGGCGTTCACGTTCCGATTCAATCCGGATACGTTCGACGCGAAGAACGTGACGGTGCAGGCCACCGCGCGCACGAACGGCTCGAACGTGGAGTTGACCCAGGCGCACGACGTCACGTTCGGTCTCGGATTCAAGTGGGCGCCGTCGGACAAGATCAGCGTCGGTGGCGTCGTGAAGCAGGGGCCGAAATTCTCAGCGCCGACATTCTTTGCCGGCTCGCAGACCAATGGCGAATTCGTCAAGGTTGCTGACACGACGTTTCATGATCCGGACATCGCCGGACTGGGCGTTTCGTACCGGCCGATCCCCACGTTGACGATCAACGCGGACGCCGACTACGTCAAGTATTCGAACCTGGTCGACGACTTCATTTCCGTGACGGCGGATGTTTCCGCTCTGAATCATCCATTCGTAGCGAAGAATGTCACCGAGCTGCACCTCGGTGCCGAATATTTCTTCGCCGTCAAGGTGCCGTTCGCGATTCGCGCCGGCTACTGGCACGACCCGACGCATTCGGTGACGTGGAACGGCCCGATCACGCGCCCCGACTACGTGGGAGAAGCGCTGCTCTATCCCAAGACGCCCGGTCAGAATCACAGATCGATCGGTGGCGGATTCGCGTGGCCGAAGTTCCAGATCGA
>CAAGKR010270433.1_pt1 | contig 11653 bp, 8 predicted proteins | sample 2556971 | NCBI WGS metagenome assembly CAAGKR01 (sample SAMEA5207829, study PRJEB30636) | soil metagenome | biome: forest; feature: boreal; material: soil | place: USA | collected 2011-09 | depth 1 m
AAAGCCGTTCAATCGCCGACGCGTTGGCGGCCGAGTACTGAAAACGGAGCACCGGACCGGCGTCGGCGATGCCGCGGAGGTCAATCCGCACGTCGTGTTCCGATTGAAGGTCCTTGTTGACCAGCATCACGTCTGCCCATCCGGGCTCCTTGCTGGCGAAAGCGGAGACCGTACCGACCGCCGTTGACGTTGCGCGGATCGATGTTGATCCGAACCGATCGTGATTCCCGTCATAGTCGCGGTACATGCGAAAGGCGAACCACGCCGGCGAGCCAGGCTTGGGCGCAGTCCAGTAGGTGGCGAGGTAAACACCTTCCCTGCCGAAGATGCCCAGCACCTCAGCCTCCGCCAGCCCAGCGCTGATGCTGTCGCCGCCGCCCATGTTGTACTCGGTGATGCCGATGCGAGTCCCCGGGTACTCGGCTGCCACCCAGTCCTTAAGCTGTGGGATCAGATCGACAGGCTGGCCGACCCATGATTCGTCGACGTAAGTCGGGTCCCAGAGCGAGCGCGTGGAACGCAGGCGCAGAGCGTCAAGCGCAGGATTGGAATTGTCGGTGGCGACGCCGCGCGCCTCCGGGTAGTAGTGCACCGTGAGGACGTCCAGACTCCGCGTGCCTGTGGCGGCGTCATGCTGCCTGACCGTGCGCAGAAACCAGGGGATGAGCGGCGCGCCCCCATGGGCGGTTCGGTCTGCGTGCGTCGCGAAGTTATCGTTGCCGCGGTCGAGCTCCGAGTACCAATAATCGGCCCAGCAGCAGCTCTCGGGACCCAGCACCTGGGCCGTGGGATCGACGCCCTTGACGGCTCCCGCGTAGTCGAGGAACACCCGAGCAAGCTCGTCGTAGCCGACTCGCGCAGGGTGGACGTCACGGTGGGTTTGGGACCAGAGCATCGGCTCGTTGTCGATTGCATAGAAGCCGACGCCACCGCCGCTGGCCTTGCCGTAGAGCGTTACCAGGTGGTTCACCCACTCGTCCTGATAGACGACCGGGCTTGCCGGGTCGGGATACAGGGAAAAAGGGCCCGGCTTGCGGGGACGGGACGGCACGCTGGTCCGTAGCCGGTTGGCTGTCGGATCGTACCCGGAGATCGCACCGCTGGCAGAGATTGCCGGTCCGCCGTCAGGGGGCACGTCCGAGGAACCGTCGGAGTTGTTGTCCGAGCGGGCGACCCAGCCGAGCGCCGGCACGGTGATGATCGAGGCCATGCCCTGGGCGACGTTGCCCTCAACGAAACGGTCCGACTCCGATCCACCTTGGGTGCCGTAGTTGAGGTTGCGGAACTCCCAGTCAGCACCCGCATTCCATGCGTGGCCGATGACCCAGTTAAACCGGCTGCTGGGGTTGCCGCCCCAGCGGTTGATGCTTGCGTCGAGTCCCGCCACCGCGTTGGGATCGCGCTTGGCCACACCGTAGATGTATGGGCTGATGGGATGAACATCGGCGCCGGCGTCTATCGTCACGATAATCTCGCCGGCCGCCATCGGAACCGGGGCGGCTGCGGTCGAATATGAGCCCGTCAAGTCTTGCCAGAAGGTCCTCGCGTCGCGCAGCAACGACCTGTGCTCGAGCAGACCCAATGAGCCCAGCAGTAGGACGGTGAGAATGAGGCCGGCGGCAAGCAGCTTGCGCGTCACGTTGCGGAACGCCCCGCAAGCCGGTTGGTTGCCTCGATGGTTCCCAGCACCGCCCCCATCACGATCGCGACACGCAGGCTGACCAGTCCCTGGTCGTACCAGCCCGCGATCAAATAGGCGGCAATCGCCAGGAGGGCGAAGGTGCCGATCAGCGCCACCTCCGCATCTGCACGTCTCGCCAGCCGCGACGCCGCTATGACGGCGGCGCCAATCATCCACCAAAAGGCGATCGCTCCCGGAAAGCCGAGGCGCAACCAGATGTACAGGATCGTGTTGTGCGGCTCATAGGCGATGAAGGAGTCGATGCTGGACAGGTTGGGCAGGCTGAAGGGTGTCGGGATCGGCTTCCCAAAGCCAAAGCCGAAAGGGGTCGAAGCATGGATGTCGATCCCAAGATCCATGTTCTCCACGACCCGGTAGAGGTCCGACGCGGCGTCCCGTGTGCTGGGGTCAAATGCCGAGCGGACCGCGCTGGCCGGTTCAGCCAAGACGCCTGTGCGGCTCCAGAAGATCGGCAGGTACAGGGCCGTGGCGGCCAGTATTGCGACGGCTATGCCGCCGGTCATCCAGCGCCGCTGGGGGGAGCGGGCCCAAGTGACGGCGAGAAGGATCGCGACGCCGGCGCCGAGGATGACGTAAGAGGTGCGGCGGTTGTTGACCAGGTTGGCGAAAATGACCAGCGGCAGCATCGCGGTCGCCACCAGCCGGAGGCGCCCCTTGATCCCGAACAGCCAGAGCGCAGCGGTCAGGAGCGTGTAAAGGCCGAGGAATACCGCCTCCTCGTGAGCCAGGATGTTCGCTGATGGTGGATTGGCACTGCGAAGTGTGGTCAGGAAGTAGCGAAGCGTGCCTTCCAGTCCCTTGAGGCCGCTGGCGATCAACACGGTCCAAAGCAATGCCCGGACATGCGGCCGCGCGACGTTAAGCTGCGCAGCCAGCAGGTAGAGGCAAGCCAGATAGGCCCACGGCCTCAGCTCCCATAGCGAGGCGGTCAGGTTGCCGCCGGTGGCGAGGCCATGCAGCTCGCCGGCGACAACGACCAGCACCAGCAGTCCAACGCCGGCCGCCAGATGGGAGCGTGGCACGGCCAGGTTGCCCTCGGCCGCAGCCTTCGCGACCCAGGTCAGGGCCACCGTCGCGATGATCAGTTCGGCGGGGTTGACCACCACGCCGGGCAGCCCGGCGCCCACGGCAAGACTCTTGAAGAGAGGGAGGTCCTCAGTGATCGTCTTCAACCCGGCAATCGACGGATACTCTTCGATCAATAAGGCGATCGCAACCAGCATTACCACGCTTGCGGGCGGGAATCGCCAGGCAAGAATCGGAATGAGAAACCATATCAGTGCAGCGGCGCCGAAGACGTGACCGCTGAGTGTCAGCTCGCCGATCAGAACACCGGCCGCGACCGCGCTGATCAGGCTCATGGCGGCCAGGATGGTGGCGCGATCGCGCGAGGCCCGCTCGACCTCGCGCACCGAGGGTCCTAGCGGAGCCGGCGCAAGCTCAGCGGCCAAGGCTTGAGAAGGCAATAGTCAGGGCAATAGCGATGACCACCAGTGCGCTCAGGTGGGTGGAGCCTCTATGTGTGCGGTCTCGGAGCCCGAGGAACATGAAGGCCGCCACAAGGAGGGCCATCCAGGACATCGCGCTTACCTGCCGGTCAGATTGCGAAGCCAGCGAGGCAGGTCTGAGTGCGCGCCGTTGAGAAGGACCTTCGGCTCCACCGGCAGGTGGGCGGTCGCCTCGCGGATGCGGGCCACAGGCGTGACTCGCGTGCGCACAACCAGGAGGAGATCGGGAAACCACGCGGCGACAGCCTGTCCGAAGGTGCAGCCCAGCAGCGGCGGCAGATCGGCGATGAGGACGTCGTAATCCTTGGCCGCTCTCTCGAGGACCTCACCGCGCTGGATGTCGGTGATGATGCGGGGCGCCGAACCGTCCGGGGCACCGGCGGCTATCAACGTTATGCCGTCCGCCACCGGTTGCTCTACGTCGCCGAGCAACGCGCCGCGGCTCAATTCCGCCAGTCCCGGCCAGGCCCGGCAGCCGCAGAGCCCGGCCAGCTTCGGATTGTCGAAGTCGAGATCTACGAGCAGCACGCTGCGGCCGTAGTCTTCGCGCTGCACCCGCGCCATCGCCAGCGCCACGCTGGTTCGTCCCTCGCCGCGGATGGTGCTTGTGATGCCCAGGCGGGGAAGTGTGGGACCTCCGATTTGCAAGCTGGCAGCGCGGCAAGCTTCGATCATCGCCGGGGCGAGGCTCGCCGGTTCGCGCGTCCCCTCTCGTAATCGAAGCTCCGGCCGGCGCTGGGCCAAGCTCATCCGACCTGTGGCACGACGCCTGCGAGGCGCAGCCCGGTGCTCGGCTCCACATCCTGCGCGCTGCGGATGGACGTGTCCATCAGGGTGAGTCCGATGAGGCAAAGCAGGGACAGCATTAATCCCGCCCCTAGGCCGGCACCCCCACCTTCCAGCAGCAGCTTGAGCCGGGACACGGGCTGGTTCGCGACTAGAGGCGAGTCGATGACGCGGAATCCGTTTGGCGTTGCCTGCTCCACAATCGCGCTCTGCAGCTGGGAGTCGTCGAGCTTCGTCTGCAGGGTCTGGTAGCGCTGACGTGCCTGATCGTCGACCAGCTTCAGCTGGGTCAAGCTGGCGTCAGGGATGGCGGTCTGAAGACGTTGGTCGGGGTGAGCGTCAAGGTAATTGAGAACCTTTGCATCCGCCGCTGACAGGTCGGCCCGTGCGCTGGCGACCTGGGTGGTGTAGAAATCCGCTGCTGTTTTGGCCTCTGCTCGCTGGCCGCCGAGGACTTCGTCCACGTACTGGTCGATGATTCCCTGAGCGGTGTCCGCTGCCACCGCAGGATTGCCGTACTGGAACGTCACGGTGACGATGTTGGGGCCGCTCGCGACCACCGTCGCGCTAGTACTGATGGTCTGGAAGACGAGGGCGTCGAGCTGGTCTTGAGTAAGCGCGGCGCTGCTGTTCGAGCGCTGACCCTGAAGCAAGGACAGCGCCCGGTTGATTGGAGCCCGAGCGTCGGCGGCATGGGCCTTCTGTAAGTCTTGCGGAAGCGAGCCGCGTGCAGCCGCCAGGACGCAGAAGCTGCGGGTCTTCACCAGCTCCTGGAGCACGGCCGTTTGCTCGTCAGCGGGCGTCTGGTAGATGTTGCTTGGTGCGGTCGCAGTCAGCAGTGGGCGATCCACCCAGATCTTGGCTGTCGAGGCGAATGTGCGGGCCTGCACCGCGACCACACCCAGGCTGATGCACAGGCAGAGCACGAGGGGTGCAATCACCAGCAGGCGGTGGCGATAGAACGTCTCTACGTATCGGAGCATGACCGAGCCCGAGTCTATCGAGCGGGCGGCGAGGGCGGAATGGGCCAGCGAGCCGACGCTGGGCCGGCCGTCCCGGCAAGCACTAGGGCCGCCGTCCCTGCCGTACTCGCCAAGTTAGGACAGCCCACTGGAATTGCCCATTTACCGGGTCGGAGCGGGCACTACAGGATTCCAGTGTGGTCGACGCCGGGACTCCAGAGGCTCTCAGAGTCCGCACATCACTGAATGGGTGCTAGCGAATTGGACAGCGTTTATGGCGGAGCCGCACGGATTCAGGACAAGATGGGCCGCGAGCTCAGCGCTGCATCGTTCCGCCACACTCGCCCGCTCCTCAGCGTGGTCACTCCGACTCGCAATCGCCTGGACCTGCTCACCCGCACCCTTCAGTCACTCAGTCGTCAGGAGGGTCTATCCCCCAACGACTTCGAGGTCATCGTGGTGGTGGACGGCGGCTACGATGGGACCCCGGAAGCGCTCCGTAAGATGGCGCTTCCGTTTCGGCTGACTGTGATCGAACAGTCCCGTGCCGGAGTCGCGGTCGCCCGCAACACCGGCTGGCGGGCGGCCAGCGCCGAATTGATCCTGTTTCTGGACGACGACATCATCGCCAGGCCCCTTCTGGTGGCGGAGCATCTGAAGGCACACCGTGCCAAGCCGGGTGCCGTCGTGCTCGGACGCTTCTCGCCTGACACTTCTGTGCGCCGCACGGCGTGGGTCCGGTACGACGAAATGGCGCAGGAGAAGAAGTACTCCGCCCTCGGCCGGACGGAGGCGCCGTCAGGCATCCGTCTGTACACCGGCAATGTCTCGATGCCGAAGGCGGCGCTCGAGGCTGCGGGCGGCTTCGACCACACGCTGCCCCGCAACGAAGACGTCGATCTTGGCCTGAGGCTGCAGGATCTTGGCTACGAGTTTCTGTACTCGCCTGCGGCGGACGGGCTCCACTGCGGCTACCGTGACTTCGACGGGTGGCGCAGCATGCCGTCGATGTATGGCCGCCTCGACGTGGCGATGTACAGAGACCGTGACTCGATCGGTGGGCTTGAGACGATCGTGGCCTGCTTTCACGACCGCAATGTCTTGAACAGGATCGCGGTCCTCCTGGCGATCCTTCACCCTGGGGTCGCACGAACGCTGCTCGGGTTTTTTGCACAGGCCGGTCTGACCAGCTACGCACTCCGACTCGAACGGATCTCCTACCTGTGGCTGAGCGCCCTCTGGAACGTCCTGTACTGGATCGGCGTGCGCGACGGCTTTCGGGGTAATCGACCCTTTTTGCGAATGTTGCGCAAGACCCGCCGGTACCGCAAGCGGCCGTACCGGCGCCTGTCGGTCACAACCGAACTGTGATTGAGGTCGAGGCGCGCGACTGGGTTGACCTGGCGCGCTACGGCTGGGCGAAGGATCTGCTCCTCAACTTCGGCTCGATCCGTGACCACGCACTGGCCGAAGCAGACGCGGCTAGTCATGTCGTGTCGGAGGGCGCGCCAGAGGCGGAATTCAATCTGCTGTTGTTGCTCTGCGCCGCCGAGCAAGTTGCCGCCGACCATCTCGCACGCGGTGGCCTTGAGCTGTCGCCTGTGCGTCGTGCGCTGCGCGGGAGGCGATTCGCCACCGCCTCGCTATCGGCGCTGGAAACCCTGGCGGAAGTCCGGTGCTCGATCCGTGCGACCATCGCCGAGCGCAGCGTGGTCAGCGGGGTCGAAGACCTGCGAGGACTGGCCCTGGAGGTGGCGACGGCGATCGCCCGCGGCGAGCCAGGCAAAGCGATTGACCCATCGGAGGTTGCTCGTCGCTTCGCTGTCCCAGAACCGGAAGTGGCCCGATGCCGGATGAAGATTCCCTCCTGTTTTCGCGCGCAGGACCTGACCGCCGGCGACTGTTTTGAGCTGGCGCGCCGTCTCGTCGCCCAGTCTCCGACCGTCACTGATGTCCTTGTGGTCGGTATCCGCACGTCAGGCTCCTATATGGCGCCGCTCGTCGCCGGGTGGCTTCGCGCGCGTGGCCTGGCGGTCCGCTACACGACTGTGCGGCCCAAGGCGCCGTTTGTCAGGCCCGAACGAAAGGTCATCGCGCGGCTGCGCGACCGCGCGGTCCTCATCGTCGACGACCCGCCCATGACCGGTGCTTCATACGTGCGGACGGCCAGGCGCCTCGAGCAATGCGGCGTCGCCCGCGAGTCGATCACGTTCCTCGTGCCGGTGGGCGCGGAGAACGCGCTCGGCGGGCTTGCACGCGAGTTCGAACGCTACCAACGAATCGAGCTTCCGCATGCTGATCTCGAGCTGCGCAGGCAGCTGGCATCGCCCGAACTCCTCTCCTTCTTGTCCTCAGCCGCCGGACACTCCGGTGCACGGGTCGCCCCCGTGCTCTCTGCCGGCGAAGTGGAGCGCCAGTCTCGCCGCCGGCACGTGAAACAGATTTACGAGATCGAAGGTGCGGGCCGCGTCCACGTGAAGGGCGTGGGGCTGGGCTGGTTCGGCTACCCCGCCCGCCACGCGGCCAGCGCCTTAGAAGGTAGGGTTCCTGAACCCCTCGGTTTCTGGAGAACCCTGATGGCGACCCGCGAAGCATCGGCCGGACCTCTTGTACAGCCGGCTTTCGTCGATGTGGCTGACTACGTGGCCGCCCGATCGCAGGCTTTGCGGGTGCCCGCGCACCCACCTTCTGGAAAGTTCCAGAAGGATGGCTTCTACCGGCTTGCGAAGTTGATTTCACGGGTCCATGGTCCGTTGGCCCCACTTGGCATGGGTCGCGTGCGGCGACAGCTCGCACAGGCGGCCGTCGGAGCCCCCGCGTGCCTGGTCGACGGCCGAATGGGACGGGATGAATGGCTGGGAGAGTCTCCAGCCTTGAAGGGAGACTTCGAGGAGCACGCCTTCGACAAGGACGACCTTGGTCTATACGACCCCGCTTACGACCTGGCCGGAGCCGTGCTCGACCTTGGTCCCGGCCGTGAGGTCGAAGACAGGCTCGTCAGCCGCTACACGAAGGCGTCGGGGGACCTGGGGGTTCGATCCCGGCTCTCTCTGGCTCTGCTCCTGTACGGCGCCTTCCTGCTGGAACGGCGCGGCTGGGAGGTGGAAGGCGAGTGGGGAACCTCCGCCTGGCCGGGCGCCGTCCAGGCCTGGCTGGAGGCCGAATCAGCGCTTACCTGGTCAATCAACCGACTGCTTGGAAACGCCTTTCCCGCTCGCCCGGCGGGCACAGCATCGGTCCTGTGGTCATTCGATGTCGACGGTGTGCTGGAGGACGCCGGGCTGGGATTTTCGGCCGCGACCCCGGCCGCAGCGCTGGCTCTACAGCGCGCTCGTGAGGCTGGTGCCTTGGTGGTTCTCAACAGCGGCCGCAGCCTCCCCGAGCTGGTTCTCAGGTGCGATGCGCTCCGGCTTGACGCGGCGGTGGCCGAGTATGGCTCCGCAATCTGGGATTCGGCGACCGGGCTATCTCAGTCTCTGCTCGATGAAGACGAGCGAGAGTCCCTGGAGGGGCTCCGTCACGTCGCGCGTGGGATGGAAGGCGTGCATGTCGACTCGCGCTACCGACATTCGGTAAGGGTGCGGCGCTACGCCGGTGGAAAGCTGCGGGCGCTCGAGCCGGCGCAGATCGAATGTTTCCTGAAGGCTGGTGGCGACCGCATCCGCGCCATCCAAGGTGTCAGGCAAACCGACTTCATCAGCGCAGCCCGCGACAAGGGTTCGGGCCTGCAAAGGGTGTGCGAGCGAATGCGTTTCGGCGGGACGGTGCTCGCAATCGGTGACGCCGAGCCGGATCGGCCGGTTGCCGTCCGAGCCACTCGCGCCTACGCGCCTCGCCACCGCGATGACTTGCTGGCCGGCGTCGCGGTTCATCTCCGGGCCGAACGCCAGGGGGCTGCGCTGGAGGCCGTCCGCCGCGAGCACGGACTGACCTCCACCAATGCGTCGCCAGACCTGTCGGCGGCAGAGACTGCTCTGATAGACCTCCTGGCGCTTCGAGATTCACCCCGACTCATGCGTGCGCTACGGGCATTCGGTCCTTCCCTGCTCGAGGTGTTTCGAACTTGAGAGGGCAGCGGCGATTTCTCGTCTGTACGCAGGGAGGTCACGCGGACGGGTTACGAGCAGTTCCCTTTGTCCGCGCACTTCGAAAGGCACAGCCCGAGGCGCGAATCGCCGTGCTGGGCTACGAATTCGCGCGTGACCTGTGGAATTCCTGCCCGTACGTGGACGACTTCATAGCGACCGGAGACGACTCGATACGCGGGCGGGGATGGGGGGCGCGCGTGAAGAAGGTTGGTCGGATCGCCAGGCTCGCCTACAAACTGGCGGGCCGCTTTGACGTCTTCTTGAATTTGGAGGTACAGGCGGAGGGCGGATTTCCAGGACTCCTCGCTCTGGCTGCCGCCGTCCCGCAGCGCGTCGGTCACGGCGGACGGTGGCGCGGAATGAACCTGTCTCCCGGTTCAGCCGACATGCGAGTGCCCTACGAAGAGCGGATATGTGAACTGCTGGCGCAGCTGGGGATCGAGGTGTCTGACACCCGGCTGGAGGCCTGGTGCGAAGAGGCGGATCGTCACGCGGTCCGCAGCCTGCTGGCGGCCGGCGGCTGGCATCCAGGCCGGCGTGTGGTGGTCTGTCACCCGGGCAGTGACTGGTCCTGCCAGAGATGGCCTTCCCGGACATGGGTGGCGGTTGCACGAAGCCTGATCGAGCACCACGGAGCGCTCGCCATCTTCACCGGCACCGAGCCGGAGACGGCCAGCGTGGCCGCCATCACCAGCGGGTGTGGCGGGGCCCTCAACCTCTGTGGCAAAACCAGCTTCGGGCGGCTCTGCGCTCTCCTCGAGATTGCGGACCTGGTCATCTCCGGGGACACCGTAGTCGCCCCGCTTGCGGTGGCGATGGGCGCTGCAACGGTGACTCTGGCTGCGTACGACACATCCAACTGGAGTCCGTCGCGGCTGCGCGAGCTGAACGCGATCTGCCGTTTCGAGGTTCGCGAGCCGATCCCGTGGAGCGCTCGCTGCCACTGGGACCGGATCGGACGCGTACACGGCTGCGAGAGCGAGTCCTGCGTCGGAATCCACGGAATGGGCCGCATCCGCCCGGATGAGGTCATCGAACTGGCAGCTGGTGTTTTGGGTAGGACGCGAGCCACGGCGGCAGGAGTGCAGCTATGAGTCGCGTCGGTGTGTTTTTCACGAGCCGGCTCCCAGACCCTTGCGGTCCAGGTCGCGATCACCTCGAATTCTGCCGAGTCACCGGCGCCGAACTGGTGGCGCTGGTGCCACGGCTTCCCTCATCCCTCAGACGGCTTCGTCTGCGGCATCCACTGACGACGCTCTGGATGGCCTGGTCGATTTTCCGAACCCGGCACCGCTACGACGTTCTCGTCACCGACTCGGAGCATGTCGGCCTGCCGCTGGGCATCTTGCTCCGTGTTTCGCGTTCAAGCTGCCGGCACGTGCTGGTCGTGCACCTGGTCTCGACGCCGCTTAAGGCGTTCCTGATCCGGCATCTTGTGGGGGACGGAGTGAGCTGCTACGTGTTCCACTCGCAGCCCACCGAGCCTGTGCTGCAGCGGCTCGGGGTGCCTCCTGAGCGGCGGCGACTGGTGCCCTACATGGTTGACTCGACCTTCTGGTCCCCAATCGACGTCGAGCCGAAGCTTCAGATCTGCGCAGTGGGGCTGGAGTATCGCGACTATCGCACCCTGATGGAGGCGGTCCGTGGCCTGGACGTGCAGGTCGAGATTGCAGCCGGAAGTCCGTGGTCAGAGAAAGAGGACGGCACGCGGAGCGCCGAACTACCGCCCAACGTAAACGTGGGCCGGCGGGACTACGCGCAGCTGCGGCGGCTGTACGCGGAATCGCTCTTCACGGTCGTCCCACTGCTCGAAAACGACATGCAGGCGGGCATCACGACGATCGTCGAGTCGATGGCCATGGCGCGGGCAGTTGTGGTCACGCGAACGCGCGGACAGGTCGGTACGGTGCGCCATCAGACCAACGGGCTGGAAGTGCCTCCAGCGGACGCGTCGGCGTTACGAAAGGCGATCTGCTGGATGCTCGACCACCCAGAGGAGTGCCGCCGTCTTGGGCTCGAGGGCCGTCACACCATCGAGGCAGGCATGACGCTGGAGCACTTCGTCGAACGGATGGCAGCCGTCGTGCAGATGGTCTCTCGCCCAGGGATCGGCGCTGCGGTTGTGGCCACAAGGGAGGCATCACGGTGACCCAGCTGCCGTGGATGCCGATTCTCATGTACCACCGCATCGTCGAAACAGAGCCGCTCCACGACCCCGACCGAGTCTGCACGTCGGTGGCCCGGCTCGAGGCTCACCTTGACTGGCTCGCGTCACGCTCCTACGCCGGCGTTCCCGTTGACCTCGCTTTGCGTCCGGCCCAGCCCGGCGAGGGTCGCCGCTTTGCCATCACCTTCGACGACGGGTATCGGGAAACCTTGCGGCTGGCTCTGCCGGTGCTCCAGGCACGCTCGCTTCCCGCTTCGGTTTTCGTGGTCAGCGGCCTGGTCGGCGGCAGCGCGGTCTGGAACCGTGAGCCGCAATCGCTGCTGGTTCGCAGCCAGCTCCTCGATCTCCAGTCGGCCGGCATTTTTATCGGCAGCCACGGCCGGAGCCACCGCCGGCTGTCCACCCTGGGGCCGGAAGAGATCCGGCAGGAGGGGGCGGGC
>CAAGKR010524110.1_pt1 | contig 11652 bp, 4 predicted proteins | sample 2556971 | NCBI WGS metagenome assembly CAAGKR01 (sample SAMEA5207829, study PRJEB30636) | soil metagenome | biome: forest; feature: boreal; material: soil | place: USA | collected 2011-09 | depth 1 m
CACTCACCGACCACTTCGAACTGGCCTGGTAGCCGACGAACAGCCCGTCAAACAGCCCGACGATGCCCTGGCTGGCGAGCGATTGCCGGCCGAACCGCGCCGTCACGCCAAAATAGCGGTCGGTGAGCTCCGCATATGCCGCAGTGGTGCGGTCTTGGCTGCCGCCAAAGGCGTTGGTCAGGTTGTGCGTGTAGCCCCCATCCAGACGGGCGGTAAAGTCGTAGCGCTCGCCGCGGTCGCGCAGCAGCAGGTCCCCGTACACCAGGGCGGAACTGATCGAGTTCGTGGTGCTCGTCGTGCCGCCGGAAGTCGTCTGGTCCTTGCCGTATTGATAGCTCACCGCCGCGCTGCCGGCCATGGTCCAGCGGTTGTTCGCGGCGCCTCCGAACTCGCCCGGGGATTTGGGCGCTATCGAAGCCGCAGTCAGGGCTTGCAGCCGGCCGCGTACGCGCGCCGCCCCCGGGGTGTCCGGATAGCGGCGCAGGTATTCTTCGTATTCCGCCTTGGCCTGTGCCAGCTGACCGGCACGCTCACGCACCAAGCCCATCAGTTCCTGGGCTTCGGCGCGTGCCGGATATTCGGGTTGGCGCAGCAGCCGGTTCAGCAAATCGATGGTCTCGGGGAACTTATGCTTCTCGAGGGCGACACGCGCATCGCGCAGGATTTGCGCACGCTGCTCATCCGGCAGCGGCGGGTCGGTCGGTCCGTTGCTCAGCGTCGACGCCACGCCGGCGTGTTCCACCGCCGACAGGTCGGTCTGCTCATCATTCACTGCAAGCCAGGCGCGCGGGTAGCTGGCCTGGGCGATTTTGAGCACGCGCTCGGCCTCCTTGCGCGTCGTGAATGGCCCAACCCGCAGGCGGTACCAGTGCTGATCCTCGATGTCCGTCTCCGACACGTAGGCCTGCGTTTGCAGGCTGGCGGCGGCCGCCTCGACCGTCTCGTGCGGATACTTGGTGAGCGAGGAATCGAGGTTGATGGAGTAGCCGAGAGGAGCCTCGGCTTCGGAGACGAGCACGCTGCCTTTGCGCCGGTTGGTATTGAGCAAGCGCACGCGCAGGCCGAGCCCGGACGCGGTGGGTGCCATCACGAAATCCAGTGGCCGCGACCAGGTGAGCTCGAGCGTGATTTCGCCGGGAACGATGGAATCGACGCGCGCGCCGGTGACTAGTTGTCCGCCGCCGCCGACCAGCGGCAGTTCCGGCGGCAGCGAACTGAACTGGGTGCCGCAATCCGGCCCAAGCCGCAGCGTGATGGTGGTGCCGGTGCCATGGCTCACCGGCGTATTGGTCACGTAGCGTACGGAGCAGGCAAATTGAACCGAGATCTCGGCGTGATCCTCGAGCTCTTGCGTATCAATGAGCTGGACGATGGGTCCGATCTGCAGGATGGATCCCGGGGCGGCCGCGGCGCTCGTGCTTAAGGCCGCAACCCCGATCAAAAGCGCGATCCAATGCAGCAGCGGCGGCTGCCAAAGCAGACCTCCACGCTTCACATCCAACCTCACTTGGCGGGACCGACGGTCGCGGCGCGCGGGCGCGCCAGCAAGGGCCGCAGCGGGGCCGGCGGCTTCGTGGTGGCCCAATTCAAGGTGTTGTGGCAGACGCCGCAATCCTGCGTGGTGCTCGGGTGCTGGGCTTGCTTGCCGGTCGCGGTGACGCCGTTGTGGCAGCTCTGGCAGGTCGCGTTGATGCCGAGGTGATTGAAGGTCGCAGCGGCCCACGTGATCGTGCCGTGGCAGGCGCCGCAATCCTGCGTGGTCTGCACGTGCCGTACCGGCTTGCCGGATGCCGACACTCCGTTATGGCAGCTGACGCAGCTGGCCGTGACGCCTTGGTGATCGAAGCGCGCCGGCAGCCACGCTACCGTCGTGTGACAGTTCTGACACGCGTTGTTGCTGGCGATATGCGTCGCCTCTTTGCCTTGCGCCAGCACGCCGTTGTGGCAGCTGACGCAGTTGCTGACGACGCCGGCATGGGACGGCACTGCCGCGCCCGGTATGGCGGTGCCGCCCGATGTGGCGATGCCCATGATGGGATTACCGAATGGACCGACTCCCGTCGCTACCAAGCGGGTCTGCGCACCGAACAGCGGCGCAGTCACGCGGGAAGCGCTTTGCGCCGGCGCGGACGCGCTCACCACCGTCCCGATGGTGCTGCGGGACGCCGTCGCCGCCGCGACGGTCTTCTTCGCAGCGCCGCCGCCCCAATCGTTCGGACTGTGGCAGCCGCTGCAATCCTGGCCGACGTGATGATTATTCGGCCGCGTGGTCAGATTGGTGACGCCATAAAAACTCTTGCCCGTTTCGTGGCAGGCGTCGCAGGTCTTGCCGATCACCGCGAACATCAAAGTGTGCTTGGCCGACGACATGGTCGTGCCGGTGAATGAAGTAAAGGTCGTGGCCGAGTGGCAGTCCTCGCAGGGCGTTGCGCCCGAGGGAATGTGGTTGGCGACCATCGGTTTTGGCGGATCGTTATTGTTGTAGAACGACAGCTGAGTCTGGCCGTGACAGGTGATGCAGCCGCTGGTGATGCCGGTATGCAGAACGGCATTCGCCGCCATCGTGGTGTAATTGGTCGGATACGCCGTATGGCAGATCACGCAACCCTGATTGCCTGGATTCGGCATGTGGCCGGCCGGCAGCGAGCCGCTGTTCCAGTTCGCGGTGGTGTGGCAGCCGCTGCAATCGCCGGTCAGCATGGTGCCGCTGTTGTGATCGGCGGGACGCAGCTGCAGAGCGGGATTGGCCGCTCCCATGTACAGGCTGCCGGCAGCCGAAGCATGGCATGTATCGCAGGTCGTGGACACGAAGGCGTGCGTGGCTTGCGCCATGTTCATGGGGCCGAAGGTGCCGACCGCATACGTGGTCGACTTGTGGCAGGAACTGCAATCCGTGCCGGCGAGATACGGGATGTGCGCGGGCGAGAGCACGTTGTCCTTGATCACCATGTCATTGTTGTAGAACGACAGCTGAGTGCCGGCGCCGTGGCACTGCGAGCAGTTGCCGGCGATGCCGGTGTGCAGCACCGAATTCGCCGCAAATACCTTGTAATTCGACGGCGCACCGGTGTGGCAGACGGTGCAGGCCTGATTGCCCGGATTGGGCATGTGGCCCGCGGGGAGCGAGTTGCTGTTCCAGTTCGCGGTGGTGTGGCAACCGCCGCAGTCGCCGGTGAGCATGGTCCCCGAGGTGTGGTCTGACGGACGCAGCTGCAGGGTCGGATTGGCCGCACCCATGTAGAAGGAGACCGTGGCGGTGCCGTGGCAGGTGGCGCAGGTCGTGGACACCACGGCATGGGTGGCCTGGGTCATGTTCATGGGCCCGAAGGTGCCCACCGCGTACGTGGTCGACTTGTGGCAGACACTGCAGTCGGTGCCGGCCAGATACGGGATGTGCGGGGGCGCCAGGACGTTGTCCTTGACCACCATGTCATTGTTGTAGAACGACAGCTGGGTGCCGGCGCCGTGGCATTGCGTGCAGCCGCCGCTGATGCCGGTGTGCAATACCGAATTCGCCGCGAATACTTTGTAATTCGTCGGTGCGGACGTGTGACAAACGTTGCAGGTCTGGTTGGCTGGGTTCGGCATGTGTCCCGCCGGCAGCACCGTGGTAATCCAGTTCGCCGTGGTGTGGCACAGGCTGCAATCGTTCGGAGCGACCTGCTGTCCGGCGGTGTGATCGGCCGGGCGGCCCTGCAGCCCAGGATTAGCGGCGCCCATGTAGAAACTCAATCCGGCCTCGTGGCAAGTCTTGCAGGCGCTGGCCGAGACGGCTGCATGCGTGGCCTGCGTCATGTTCATCGGCCCAAAGCCGCCCGCGACGTAGTTGTTCGTATGGCAGGCGCTGCAGTCGTTATTCGCGAACGACGGGATGTGCGTGGCCGGAGCGGCCTTCGGATTGTCGTTATTGTTGTAGAAGGTCAGCGGCGTCGTGCCGCCGTGGCACTGATCGCAGCCGGTGGTGATGCCCGTGTGCAGGATCGGGATGCTCGCCATGGTGGCGTAGCCGGCGATCGTGCTGAGATTCCCAACGTGGCAGACCGAGCAGGTTTGCGTGCCGGGAATGGGCATGTGGCCGTTCGGCAGCGTGGTCGGCGTAGTCCAGACGGTCGTGTTGTGGCAGAGATTGCAGTCGCCCGTGGCCTGGCTGGGCGGATTGGGGGTCGAGACATGGTTCGCAGGACGGCCCTGCAAGGCCGGGCTCGACGCGCCCAGGTAGAAGCTCAAGCCGGCCTCGTGGCAGGTGTCGCAGGTCGTCGGCACGAAGGCGTGCTTGGCCGCGCTCATATTGGTCGGGCCGAAGCCGCCCGCCACATAGTTCGCGGCATGGCAGGAGCTGCAGTCGGCGCCGGTTAGGTAGGGAATATGCACCGGCGGCCCGAGCACCGCGGCCTTGATGGGGTCGTTGTTGTTGTAGAAGGTCAGTGCGCCCGCGGGACTGCCGTGGCACTGCCCGCAATTGCCGCTGATGCCCGTGTGCAATACCGAAATGGCGGCCAGCGTCGCGTAGCCGGCCTGAGTGCTGAGATCGCCCGTGTGGCAGATCGCGCAGCTCTGACCGCCCGGGTTCGGCATATGGCCGGCCGGCAGCGCGGTGGTGACCCAGTTAGCCGTCGTGTGGCAACCCGAGCAATCGCCGGTCTGCTGCTGTGCGGTTCCGATGGGGGCCATGTGGTCCGCCGGCCGACCCTGCAAGGCCGGAGTCGATGCGCCGAGGTAAAAACTCAAGCCCGCTTCGTGGCAGGTGTCGCAAGTCGTGGGCACGAAGGCGTGTTTCGCGGCGGTCATGTTGGTGGGGCCGAAACCGCCGCTCACGTAGTTCGCCGCATGGCAGGAGCTGCAGTCTGTGCCCGACAAGTACGGGATGTGCGAGGGCGTGAGCAGCGCATCCTTCGGCACGTAGTTGTTGTACCAGGTCAGCACCGTGGTACCGCCGTGGCAGGTGCCGCAGCCGCCGTTGACGCCGGTGTGCAGCACGGGGATCGCAGCCAGCGTCGCGGGGGTGTAGTCCGCCGGCGCGGTGGTATGGCAGACCGTGCACGCGGCGTTTCCCGGATTCGGCATGTGGCCCGTCGGCAGCGCGTTGCTGTTCCAGTTGGCCGTGGTGTGGCAGAGGCTGCAGTCGTTCGGCGCCACCATCTGACCGATCGTGTGATCCGCCGGACGGCCCTGCAGGGCAGGGCTTGCCGCTCCGATGTAAAAGCTCAAGCCCGCTTCGTGGCAGGTGTTGCAGGAGGTCGGCACGAACGAGTGCTTGGCCTGAGTCATGTTCATCGGTCCGAACGTGCCGACTGCGTAGGTGCTCGAGGAGTGGCAGGAACTGCAGTCGGTGCCGGAGAGATACGGAATGTGGATGGGCGAGAGCAGCGCATCCTTGGGCGTGAAATTGTTGGCCCAGGTGAGCGCGGCGACGTTGTTGCCGTGGCATAGACCGCAGTTGCCGGAGATGCCCTGGTGCAGCACCGAATTCGCCGCCAGCGTCGCCGGTGTGTAGTCGCTTGGCGATTTCGTGTGGCAGGTAAGGCAGGACAGGTTGCTGGGATTCGGCATGTGCCCGGCCGGCATCGCATTGCTGGTCCAGTCGGTGGTCGTGTGGCACTTCGAACAGTCGCCGCTGACCATGCTCGGATCACCGCTGTTGATGTGATCGGCGGGCCGCAGCTGCAGCGGCGTGCCGGTCCCGACATAGAAACTCTTGCCCGTGTCATGACAAGCGTCGCAGGTGGTACTCACGAACTTGTGCTTGGCGGCGCTCATCGCCGTCGCCGGACCGAAGCCGCCGGCCTGGTAGGCCGCGCCGTGGCAGGCGCTGCAATCGGTGCCGGCCAGGATCGGGATGTGCGGCGGGGCGAGCGGCGTCTTCTTGGTGGGCGACACTCCGCTAATCGACATGGGAATGTACGGGGCGGGGATGCCCGCGAAGGTTTCACCGCCGTGGCATAGCGTGCAATTTGCGACGTTCAATCCCGTGTGCAGCACCGGAATGCTCGCGGCCAGCACTGTCCAGGTCTCCGCCGTCGGCGTGTTGCCGTGGCAAACACCGCAGTCAATGGTCGAGGGAATCGGCGGCACGTGGTTCGACGGCTGGCCGCTGACGAAGCCCGTCGATATCTTCACGGTGCCGCTGTGGCAGGTTTGGCACGTAGTCACCGTCATCTGCGTATGGTCGAAGGCCGACGGCACCCAGCTCGGCGTCGCGGTGCCGATGCCGGTGGTATGGCAGTTCTCGCACAAATTGGTCGTGGGCATGTGATTGCCCTGCTTGCCCACGGCTTTCACGCCGTTGTGACAGCTCACGCAGCCCGATTTGATGCCCGTGTGATTGAAGTTGGCGCCCAGCCAAGTGGTCGTGAGGTGGCAATCGCCGCACTCGAGACTCGTGACGACGTGGCCCGGATTCTTGCCCGTGGCCTGCACGCCGTTATGGCAGATGATGCAGAAGCCGGATACCGCGAGCGGAATCTGAGTGTGATCGACCGTCTTGGGCGGATTCCAGCTCATCACCGTATGGCAGGCGTCGCATTGCTGACTGGTCGCCGGGTGGGTGGGTCCCTCGCCCTCGGCGATCGTGCCGTTGTGGCAGCTGACGCAGCTGCCCATCACCTCGCCGTGATCGAAGTGAATGTCGGGCCGGAAGGACGTCGTGTCGTGACAGGCCGCGCAATTGTTCGTGCTCATGATATGCGTGGCCGTCTTCGGCGTCGCATTGAACGTCGAGCCCGTGATGTGGCAAATGCCGCAGTTGCGCGGCGTCCCCTTGAAAATTGCATTGAGGTGGCACGACTCGCACGGCAGGTCGCGATGCACGCCATCGAGCTCGAAGCCGGTCGACAGGTGATCGAACGGCACCGTGATCGGCGGCGCGCCGGCCGCTGCACTCTCGAGCGCCGGCGCAAGAGTCAAGAATGCCGCGGCCAGCAGCGCGGCGATCCATCCCAATGTGCGTCGCAGCGTCATCTACTGAATCCGTGCGCCTTTCCAGGAATAGACCGTATGGCAGCGATCGCACTGCGCGCCATATTCGCCCAGGTGCCGGTCATCCTTGCGGTGGCAGCTCCCGCACAGCGCCGAGGTCTTCACCGAGCCCGGCGGTTCGTGATGACAATCGGCGCATTGCAATTTGGCGTGGGCGCCGAGCAGCGCAAAGTGATCGGCAGTGTCCTTCGCATGATCGAACGTCCACAGCGGCCAACCATTGGGTGAATGGCAGGTCTCGCATTTCTTGCCGAGACCGCCTTTGTGCACGTCATCGTGCGTATGGCAGTCGACGCAGGTCACCGGCGCCTTGTTGAAGGCCAGCGTCGCGTGGCACTGCGCGCAGCTCACCACCCGATGCAGCCCGAGCAGGGGGAAATCGGTCAGGTCGTGATCGAACACGATCTCGGAGCGCCAGGTTTCCTGGCCGTGGCAGGTTTCGCAGCCTTCTTTAAGCTTGCCGCCGTGCGGGTCCTCGCTGCGGTGGCAGCCCGCGCAGTCCTTCGCCAGTTTTTGGGTTGCGATCGTGGCGGTGTGACAGGCGTAGCAATCGATCTTGGCGTGCGCGCCCACGAGCGGAAATTTGTGCCGCCCGGTGTGGTCGTAGTCCTTGACCTGCCAATGGTCGTTGTCGTGGCAGTCCTCGCATTTCTTGCCGAATCGCGCCGCGTGCGCATCATCGGCCTGATGGCAGCCATTGCAGTCCTTCGGGATCTTGTCCTTGTAGTTGCCGCTGCGGTGGCAGGCGACGCAGTTGATCTCGTCGTGCACGCCGAGCAGTTCGTACTTCGTCTCCTTGAGATGATCGAACTTCGCGGTCTTCCACTCCTTGGTCACGTGGCACTTGCCGCAGTCATCGCCGCGCGAGCCGCGATGTTCATCGTCGGTCTTGTGGCAGCCGACGCAGGTCTTGGGCGTCTGCTTGTAATGACCGCCGACGTGGCATGCATCGCACGTCACCGTCAGGTGCGCGCCCGTCAACTTAAAGTCCGTCTTGTCATGATCGAATTTGCCGCCGGTCCAGGTCAGGGAGCTGTGGCATTCGCCGCAGGACTGCGTGAACTGTTCGTGATGGACGTCGTCATTCTTGTGGCAGCCCACGCAAGCCACGGGCGCCTTGCGCCAAGGCTGGCCCTTCTTGTGGCAGCTTTCGCAGTCGAGCGCGGCATGCGCTCCCTCGAGCGCGAAGTCGGTGAGGCGGTGATCGAATTGCGCGCGGCTCAGCTGCACGATGTCGGCGCCGCGGCCCCGATGTTCCGTATGACAGGCCTTGCATTCGCCGACGCCCGAGTTGGTCATCCGCCCGTGATAGCGCAGGTGCTGGCGCACGTCCTCGGCGACGTCCTTGTGACAGTCGAGGCACAGCGAGGTCTGGGTGCGGACGTTGGAGCGGTCGTGGCAATTGGTGCAGGTCTCTTCTTGCTTGATGTGCGCCTGCGTCACCTTGCCGGGCATCAGCAGCGTTTCCGGGTTGGCGGCCCAAGAAGGTCGCGCTGTGGCCCCGAAAAGTGCTGCAAGGAGCGACATGGCCAGTAAGACCCTTAGGGGACGACGCACGGCGGCCCAGGAAAATCCACCGTGCCCGCGACTAGCCAAAATGCAGCGCTGCCCGTCAACTTCATTGCGCTCACCTTCCCATGACCGATGCTTCGTTTCTATCGATTCTTTGTCCGGCAGAGTATAGGCGCCCCTGAACCCAAGTCAGTCCGTCGGCAATGCGAGACATTTCAACGATCAGTCAATACACGTTGATCGCGACGACGTGAACGATGCCGGCGATCAGCAGCATGAAAAAAAGCGGGATGTGCAGCACGTGCCAAAACGAGAACAGGCGCGCATACATTTTGTATTCGGTCATGCGCCGGCCGGCATCCAGGCGCCGATAGGCGTATTGACGGGCGACCTCGCCGAGACGGGTCGCATGCCGCGCGACGATGAGCGATTCGTTTCTGCGCGCCTTGTAGACCGCCTCCCTGACTTCGCGGCGCACGATCCAGCGCGCCAGACCCATGCGCACGGCGCCCGTGCTCAAGTGCAAGAACCGGGCAATGCTGCTCTTCGGAGGCAGTATCAGCTTGCGCTCCACCCGATCGATTCCATCCAGCAGGCCCGGCAAGAAAGCAATCGAGGTGGTTTGCAAGCGCAGCCGCTCGCCGACCGTCTTCAATTGCTCGAGCGTGTCCTCGTGGCCTTCCAGGCGCGCGTGCAGACGGGTGTAGATGTAGCGGCCGATCACGCCGCTGGCGGCGACCAACAGCATGCTGAAGAGAGCCACGTTGCTGTTGGTCGCGCCGAGGCTGAAGTTGGCGTGAAACAGTATCAGGATCGGGCCGACCACGCCCATGACCATGTGGAATTCGAACCAGGCGGGAATTCCACCCATCCAGCGCAGCCAGCGCAAGCGCTTGCGCGCCGAGTAGAGCAGCAGCAGCAGCATCAGCGAACCGCCGATGATTCCCAGCCAATAGCCGACGCCGCGCTGCGGCGTGATGTAGCGCTCGACGTGTGCATGCATGCCCCAAAAGATCACACCCGCGACCACGAGGGTCCAGATCAGCGGCCAATGCAGACGGGGCGCCTTGGGCGGCGCGATGCTCGTCTCGTGCAGTTTCGCGGCTACGGTGTTCATGTGATGACGCGGTCGATCAATATCTTGAGCGGCTGATGGTCGGCCGGATTGATCACCCCGGTGGTCCCCTGCAGATCGCCGCTGGCCGGCAATGGTTGACCTTTCTGGGAGATGCGCGCTTCGATCGTCACGCGTCCCGCGTTCGACAGATTCCGACCGGGCAGCATCGACTGCGAATCATCCAACGTGAACTTCAAAGGCCAGCTGCCGACGCTGCCGCGGAGCACGGCCACCGGAACCCCCGGCGCATCGACGGATTTGGCCACGATGAACAACGTCTCGCCGGCGGCAGACTTGGCTTTCAAAGCCGGCGCCAACATGATCTCGCCGCTGACCGCGGTGCCCGAGGCGGCCGGCGCAGCGATGGCCATCGGAGCGGGCGATGCCATGGGAGCGGCCGACGCCATCGGAGCGGGCGCCGCCGGCAACGGCGGCAACTTGTGCGCGCGGGCCTGCGCCGCGTCCGCGGGGCGTCCCAAAAATTCAAATGATTTCGCCAGCAATTCCCAATCGCCGTCCGTTCCGCCGCCCTTGGCCAGCCGGGATTCGAGGCTCGCAATGGCGCTGTTCATCGAACCCGCTGCAGGATTTGGCGCCGCGCCGCCGGACACGCCGGCATCACCGGATGCGCCGGTCGCACTCGCGAATACTTTGGCCGCATCGCCGAACGCGCTGGCCGAGTTCGCATTGGGTGCGACCGACGTCGCGGACTGTGCCGTCATCTGCGGCCTTTCCAGCCAGTGGTGCACGCCGAACGTAGCGGCGACGATTAGAATTGCCGCCAATGAAGTCTGCCACGGGAGCGCCGGCAGCGTCGCGAAGCGCGGCAGTCTGCGCAACCGAGGCAGCAGCAGGATGAGCGCGGCCAGCGTCGTCAGGGAACCGGCCAAGAACCAAAATAACGGCATCAAAAACTCCGTAAACACGCTGTACGCCCTACTGTTGGGACGTCCCCTTGCAGCGCGCTTTTGCTCTTAAGCTAAGGATTGTAATACTCAACGTTTAGAGGAATACAATGTGTGCAAAACGCGACACTTTCGCGATATAAGGCAAGTGAGGACACTGCACATTCTGAAGTTCGTCGCTATTATAATCGATTGACATAATTCAGTAATTTGTAGAGTTTACAAAGCATGGTTTTATGACGGAATTCTGGTCGCTCGCTATATACATCGTGCCGCTGGTGGTGATCACCGCGCTGTATGGGCTGCGTCAGCGGCGCACCCACGCGCGGCATCGCCAAGTCCTCGAAGACACGGTCGCATCTGGCATGACCGAGCCCGCGTCGCTGCATCCGCTGATCGACGCAAGCAAGTGCCTCGGCTGCGGCGCTTGCGTGACGGCGTGTCCGGAAACGTCGCACCACGACGTGCTTGGCCTCATCGACGGCAAGGCGGTGTTGATCGGCCCGACCGAATGCATCGGCCATGGTGCGTGCAAGACCGCCTGCCCATTCGATGCGATCACCCTGGTGTTCGGCACCGAGCGGCGCGGTCTGGATATTCCGGTGCTCAAGCCGAATTTCGAGTCCAATGTGCCGGGCATCTACGTGGCCGGCGAGCTCGGCGGCATGGGCCTCATCAAGAATGCGCTCACACAGGGTCAGCAGGCATTGGAAGCGATCGCCAAGGCGGCGGTAAAGCGCCCGGGTGCGCTCGACGTGCTGATCATCGGCGCGGGCCCGGCGGGCCTCGCCGCATCGCTCACCGCCAAGAAAATGGGCCTCTCCTATCAGACCGTCGAACAGGACTCGCTCGGCGGCGCCGTATTCCAGTATCCGCGCGGCAAGCTGGTGATGACCGCTCCCGTGGAATTACCCATCGTCGGCAAAGTGCACTTCCGCAATACCACCAAGGAAGAGTTGCTGAAATTCTGGACTCAGGCGTGCAAGGGCAACGGCCTCAATATTCGCTACCAGGAGCGCGTGGAGAAAATGGAGAAAAAGGACGGCGCATTTCACGTCAAGACCTCCACCCAGCAATTCGTCGCGTCGACGGTGCTGCTCGGGATCGGCCGGCGCGGCACGCCGCGCAAGCTCGGCGTGCCGG
>CAAGKR010100246.1_pt1 | contig 11651 bp, 12 predicted proteins | sample 2556971 | NCBI WGS metagenome assembly CAAGKR01 (sample SAMEA5207829, study PRJEB30636) | soil metagenome | biome: forest; feature: boreal; material: soil | place: USA | collected 2011-09 | depth 1 m
CCGAGGCCGAGGTCCATCGCGTGCGCGTCACCGCCGACCGCGCGCCGGTGCGCCTCGAAGTCCGCCGAAGTCCAGTCCGAGCGGAACAGCAGATGGGTGCGGTCGCTCTCGACGTCGGTGTCGAAGCGCGACAGCAGGCCGATCAGGTCGTCGCCCACCTCGGAGAAGAAGGCCCCCACCACCATGTTCATCTTGTGGAGCAGCTCCGCCTTCTCGCGCCGGGCGATCAGCCTGTTGAGGAAGAGGCCGACCACGAGGACGTTCAGGGGAATGAAGGCGATGTCCAGCAGGGTGTAGTAACCCATCGAGCTGCGCAGGTCGGGGTAGAGCGCGAAGTCCACGACGTACAGGAGGACGGTCGCTCCCAGAAGGCCGACCACGAGCCATGTCGCCGATGCCGAGCGCTTCATGAGCGTCACTTCCGTCACTGTCCCGAGAACATGTTCTGCGATCGCAGGCCCGTCTGAGAGTACCCGCGCTGTTCCCAGTAGCCCAGGTAGTCCGTGTTGTTCGACAGCTCGATCTCCTCGACCCACTTGGCCCACTTGTAACCCCAGTGGTCCTCGGCCACGACCATGAAGGGGTACCCGCGTTCGTCGGGGATCGTGATCCCGTTCATCTTGTACGCGAACAGTATCTTGCGGTCACGCACGAACTGGAGCGGCAGCGACGTGGTGTATCCGTCCACGGCGTGGAAGATGACCGCAGTGGCGTCCGCAGAAGGCCTGGAGCGGTCGATCAGATCGGAGAGCAATACGCCCTCCCACAGCAGCTTCACGCTCCATCCTTCGACGCAGTCGAGCTGCATGACCTTGGTGTACGTGGTCTCCTGCGACAGCACCTGGTCGTAGGAGTACGTCGCGGGGGAGGCGACTCGGCCGTCGACCTTCAGCCGGTACGTGGCGATGTCGACGTGCTGCGGCCCCTTGATCGAGTTCTCGCGGAAGGCGTTGACCGAATCGAGACGCTGGCCCTGGTAGTCGCGGATCTCGACGCCGGAGAGCGCGCCCCCCGACGTCGCAGGCGGCGGAGCGCATGCGGGCAGGGCCACGGCGGCGGACGCGACGAGGACGAGCGCGCCGGCGATGAGCCATCGCGGGCGAGAGCGGGTATCGATACGAGGATGGGATGAGCGGTCCGGGTCCACGGGTCTCCTCCTGCTACGGTCACGAGCGTCCCAGTACCCTCTATGTTCCCGAAGGGAGGCCCGGAGATGAGCGCCGAGATCCATCGCGTGCCGTTCGCGGGTGGCGGGATCCCCTGCGCGTCGACCGGTGTGTTCCGCTTCTCCCGGCCCGCGGCGTACTCGTTCACGGCCGGGCAGTACTTCTCGCTGACGCTCGACACGAGCGAGGGTGTCCAGACGAAGCAGTTCTCGCACTGCGATGCGCCCGGCGACACCGAGACCGAGCTGCTGACCCGCATGACCGGCAGTGCGTTCAAGAACGCGCTGGGGGCTCTCGAGGTCGGCGAGACAGTGGAGTTCCGCGGGCCGTCGGGCGGTCTGGTCCTGCCGGATGGCGTCGACAGAGCCGCCTTCCTCGTGGGCGGCGTCGGGATCACCCCGATGCACAGCATCGTCAAGGACGCGGTGCTCCGCTCGACCGGATTGACCGCCCTCGTGTTCGACGGCAACGCCGACGAGACGTGCATCCCGTTTCGCGAGGAGTTCGACGGGTGGGCGCGCGATCACCCCTCCATCGACTTCGTGCACGTCCTCGAGCACCCTTCCGCGCAGTGGACGGGCGAGCGCGGCTTCATCTCTCCCGACACGGTGATGAGGCACTGCGACCCCCACGAAGGGTGGCACTGGTTCGTTTCCGGCCCGCCGATGATGGTCGAGGCGATGCGGGCCGTGCTGACGTCGCTCGGCGTGGACGGGTCCCACTCCTCATTCGAGTCGTTCACAGGCTACCGCTGACCCGGCCGAGGGCGACCGCCCCGGGCTTGGGGTATACACCGGACTGACCGGGCGCCGCCGCTCGCAGGCGGTCGCCCGCCGACTCGGGGCCCTTGTGGGAGGGAGTCTTCGACGTGGAGATCTTCGCCAAGACGTGCGACTACGACGTGATGGACAGCGAGCGCATCGCCGCCCGTCTGTTCGTAGGCCTGGGCGGGCTCGTCTGGGTCGTGCTCGCCATCGGGTCCTCGATCGTCTATCCGTCGGGCCGGCCGGTCCTGGACCAGTACGGGCCGATCCTGGTACTGCTCCTGGCGGTCGCCGCCCTCCTCGTGGGCTGGTTCTTCGAGAATGTGGCGGCAGCGCTGCTGCTCGTGGGCGCCATCGCCACCGTGGCGTGGGGCGTCATGGCGGGGTGGGAGCCCGGCGTCTGGGGGCTGATGGGGCTGTTCCTGATCGCCCCGGAAGTCATCTCCGGGGTGCTCTTCCTTGCCTCCGCCCGGATGCAGGTGTTGTGCGAGGAGCAGATGGCCCGCTAGATCGGACGCGCGCGAAGGCCCCGGGCACGGCGGCCCGGGGCCTTCTTCATCGCGGCTGGACCGTGTGCAGCGCTCCCTAGCCCTCGGGCGCGGGCTCCACGCCGACGAGCGTCACTTCGAACACGAGCTCCTGCCCGGCGAGCGGGTGGTTGAAGTCCAACGTGACCTTGTCGCCCTCGACGGCGACGATCCGGCCGCGCATCTCGTCGCCGTCGGGGGCTGTCAGGTTCACTTCGCCGCCCACATAGGGGTCGGTTGCGAAGTCCTCGAGGCTGACGGCGTGGCGGAGTTCGTCGAAGTGGGGACCGTAGGCGTCCTCCGGCTCGATCGTCACGGTCGTCGAGTCACCGGGCTCGAGCCCCATGATCGCGCGCTCGAACCCCGGTATGACCTGTCCCATCCCGACCACGAACGTGAGAGGCTCCCGGCCCTCGCTGCTGTCGAACACTGCCCCGTCGGTGAGGCGCCCGTTGTAGTGCACGCGTACGGTGTCCCCTGTCTTCACCGGCATGAAGCGATGCCTCCCTCTCGTGAGCGGTCGTGGTGGCGATTCGGACGTTACACCATGTGTCCCGGCGACGATGCGGCCCTTCCCATGGGGTACACTCTCGGCGAAGAGGATCGCCCGCTGCGCGCTTTGGCCGAGAGCCGATGTGGCGCGCGCGGAAGCTGCGTTGGCGACGTGCAGTGCCGGCTGAACGGCTGTCAGTTGAACGAACTCGAGGACGTCCTCGGACTCCCCATAACGCGCTTCGTCGACCAGCACGTGAGGTCGCTCCTCACGTGGGACCTGCTGGTCTTCTTCCATCGCACGCCCGACGCCGTCCTCGATGCGGAGGGACTCGCCACACGACTCGGGCGGCGCGTGGAGGAACTCCAGCCGGAGATCGACCAGCTCTGCCACGACCGGATCCTCGAATGTTCGGGCGGACTGGTCCGCTATCGGCCCGATCCCGAGGTGCGCGACACCGTGGAATCGTTCGTCACCGCGTGTCAGGAGCGCGGCCGCCGGCTGGCCCTCATCGCCCTCGTGCTGCACAAGATCAACCCGCACGACGAGTGAGGGCGGGTCGACCGTGAGCCATCTCGGCGAGATGATCACCATCGTCGTCCTCATCGCGCTCAACGGCTATTTTGCCGCCGCCGAGATGGCGCTGATCGCGTCACGGCGCAGCGCGCTGCAGGCCATGGCGGGCCGCGGGTCCAAGGGCGCGGCGACCGCGCTCAGGCTGCTCGACGACCCCAATCGCCTGCTTTCCACGATCTCGGTCGCGATCACCCTGGTCGGCTTCACCGCCGCCTCGCTCGCGGCCGTCACCTTCGAGGCCCCTGTGCGGTTGTGGCTCGACTCGCTCGGCGTTCCGTTCGTGACCCGCATCGCTTCCGGGCTCGCCGTGTTCGCGGTCACGATCGCGATCACCTACCTGACCCTGGTCTTCGGCGAACTCTCCCCCAAACGGCTGGGACTGCACCGGCCCGAGAGGGTGGCTCAGGCCGTGGCGCGTCCCGTCGCCTGGTTGTCCGTCGCCATCGCACCCGTCGTTTGGTTGCTGGGGAAGTCGACCGACGTGTTCGCACGCGTCCTCGGCGTCCGTCCCGAGCAATCGCGCCACGGTGTGACCGAGGAGGAGATCAAGCTCCTGGTCCAGCAGCAGGGTACGTTGCGCGATGAAGAGAAGCGGATGATCGGAGAGGTGTTCGGGCTCGGCGACACGGTCGCCCGCGAGGTCATGGTCCCGCGTGTGGACGCCGAGATGCTCGAGGACACGCTCTCCTCGGGCGATGCTCTCGCTGTCTTCCGCAGGTCGGGCTTCTCCCGCATCCCCGTCTTCCACGACGACCCCGATTCGGTGGTCGGCATCGCCCTGCTCAAGGACCTCCTGGAGCCCATCACGACCGGCCATCGCGAGGACCCGGTCTCCGCTGTGATGCGCCTTGCGACCTTCGTCCCCGAGACGAAGCCGATCCTGGATCTTCTCCAGGAGATGCGCGCCTCGCACAACCACATGGTGATCGTCGTCGACGAGCACGGCGGGACGGCGGGGCTCCTGACCATCGAGGACATCGTCGAAGAGGTCATCGGCGAGATCGCCGACGAGTACGACCGCGACTATCTCTACATCACGGCGGTCGGGGAAGGCGAGTGGCTGGTCGACGGCCGCCTGCCGATCGAGGACTCGATCGAGAAGCTGGGGCTCCAGCTGCCCGAGTCCGAGGAGTACGACACCCTGGCCGGGTGGGTGCTCAGCGTGCTGGGGCACATACCCCAGGTCGGCGAGACGGCGATCGCGGGTACCGCGGAGGTCCGGGTGGAGGCGGTCCGTCACCGGCGGATCGCCCGGCTGCAGGTGAAGTTCCGGGGAGCGGAGGGTCCCCCCGACTCCGGTCGGGGGCCCGCGAAGGCTTCAGGGGAGGCACGAGGATGAGCGACGAGGACAAAGGGACGACGCAGGACCGGACCCCCGCCGAAGCGGAGGCTCCGACGCCCGAAGGGGCGCACGCCCCGGCGCCGCCCCAGCCGGCGAGCGCGGCACCGGTCCCTTCCGATGCTCCCGCGGGCACGGGGATCAGGCGCGGCGGGACGGTTGTCGGGATCGTCCTGGTGTGCGTCGGCCTGGTGATGCTGTTCGGCGGCTACGTCCCCTGGTTCGATCTGTTCCGGCTGTGGCCCCTGATCATCGTCGCAGGCGGCCTGGTCGAGATGTTCCGCTCGCGGCGCGAGCCGGCGCTCAAGCGGATCGCCGAGGGTGCGGGGTCGGTGGCCGTCGGGCTGGTGCTCCTCGGCAACACGTTCGGTTACATCTCTTGGTCCGTCTGGATCACGATGTTGTCCCTGTGGCCGTTGCTCCTCGTGGCCATCGGCATCGAACTGCTCGGGAGGGGGCTTCGCCTCACCTGGGTCCGCGCGCTGTCGAACGTCGTACTGCTGCTGGGCCTCCTCTACGGCGTGTTCGTCCTGCCTCCCGGGAGGCTCGGGGTAGCGCTTCTCGTCCCGGGCGTCACCCGGGTGGCCCCCGCGTTCCAGGACCAACGGCCGCACGATCCGGCGGTGACGGCGGGGACCGCGACGATCAAGCTGGGCGCGACCTACCTGACGGTCGGCGCGGGCTCCGGGCTCGTGAGCATCAGCGGGAAGGCGCCCACCGACGCGCCCCCCACGCTTTCCGCGACGGTCGCGTCGGGCACGGCGGTCGTGTCGGTCGAGGACCCGTCGGGTCGCACCGTGGTGCTCGGCGTGCAGGACCGCAGCTTGGATCTCGCACTCGACGACACAGTGACGTGGAAGGACCTCGAACTCGATCTCGGTGCCGTCCAGGGGACGGCCGACCTGCGCAAGCTCAAGGTGGAGCAGGTCTCGGTGAACGCCGGAGCATCCGATGTGACGATCGTCGTCGGGAGCAGGTCCCCGGACGTCGCCGTCCACGTCTCCGGTGGCGTGACCAACGTGACCGTCCGCGTGCCCGCCGGCGCCGCGGTGACGCTCGACGCCGCGAGCGGGCTGTCCAACGTGAACGTGCCTCTCGGATACCGGCACCTCGGCGGAATCCCGTTCATCGGGGACAGCAGCTGGGAGTCGGCGGGCTCGGGAGGCCCGCGTGTCGCGCTCACCCTGCAGTCCGGTGTGTCCAACTTCTCCGTCGAGACCTACTAGGAGTCAGAAGATGACAATGCCGAAGGATCCTCGCTCGGGTATCGCGACGCTCGGGGGCGTCGCACTCATCGTCGTCGGCCTGCTGTGGTTCCTGCAGGCGACCGGGATCATCCCGTCTCTCGCGATCGACCTCATCACCCGCGCCGTGCCCGCGCTCATCGTTATCGGGCTTGGCGTCGTCTTCCTGCTCGTCGCCCGGCGCGCGTCGTTCACGATGCCGCCTCCCGGGACGCGCCTGTACCGCTCGCGGTCGGACCGCTGGATCGGCGGCGTGCTGGGAGGACTGGGCACCTATCTCGGCGTCGACCCGGTGCTCCTGCGAGTCGCCACCGTGCTGCTGACCGTTCTCGGCGCGGGCGCGCTGATCGCCGTCTACATCGTGCTGTGGATCGTGGTTCCCGAGGAGCCACTCGTTCCTGTCGCGCCCGTCGCGCCGCCGGCGAGCGGGTCCTGACCCCATGACCGACGCAGCGGGACAGTCCGGCCTCGCACCGGCACCGCCCTCGCGGGCCGGTGACGTCATCGACGCACACACCCACCTGTTCACGGTCGGGTTGCTCGAGGAGGTCCTCTCAAAGGAGCCTCCGGAGGCGATGAAGCGGTTCCGCGAGGGCCTGAGGAGCCGGAAGTGGGGCCGCCCCGGCCGGGAGCAGACGCTCCCGGACCTGACCCCGGGCCAGACTGCGGCCTTCTACGTCGACCGCCTGAACGCCGCCGGCGTCTCGCGTGCCGTGGTGATGTCCGTGATGCCCGACAACCAGTGGACGCGCGACTTCATCACCGCGGCGAACGGCCACGTCAGCGCGCTGTGCAACGTCGACCCACGGGACCCCGGAGCCCCCGCGCTGCTCAAGCGCGAGATGGCCGCCGGCTTCAAGGGCGTCAAGCTGCTGCCGGTGAACCGGTGCTACCGGGTCTCAGACCCCGCGTGCCGGCCCTTCTTCGAGAAGGCCAACGAGCTCAAGGCCGCGATCTGCATCCACTACGGCGTGACGGTCGACCCGACGGGCGACTTGCGCTACGCCGACCCGATCGACCTCTCGCCCGTGGCGCGCGACTTCCCGGACGTGCCGTTCGTGATCGCGCACTTCGGCGCGGGCTGGCTCGACAGCGTGCTGCGGCTCGCCTACCAGTGCAAGAACGTGTGCGTCGACACGTCGGGCACGAACAACTGGATGGACTACCACGTCCCGAAGATGACGCTCGCCGACGTCTTCGAACGCACGCTGACCGCCATCGAGCCCGAGCGCGTGCTCTTCGGGACCGACGCCGGCACCACCGCGGCCTATCGCACGTGGATCAAGTACCAGCAGGTCCGCACGATGGAGGAGATGGGCCTCTCCGAGCGCGACCGCGATCTGATCCTGCGCGGCAACGCGGTGCGCCTCTACCGTCTGGAGGCGTAGGCGTGCCCGTGGTTCCGGCGTCCGACTACGACACGTTCGTCGACTGGGACCGGCGCCTGGCCCGCGAGGCCCCGTTCTTCCGCGCGCGGTTCGCCGCGCACGGAGTGAGACGGGTCCTCGACGCGGGGTGCGGCAGCGGGATGCACGCGATCATGTGGGCGAAGTGGGGCCTCAAGGTGGTAGGGGCCGACCCGGACCCGGCCATGTTCGCTCAGGCCGAGGTGAACCGGGCCGCCGCGCAGGCGGATATCGACGCGGCGGGCGGGTCGATAACGTTCATCGACGCGGGGTTCGGTGAGTACTCGGCGCTGGGCCTCGCGCCCTTCGATGCGGTGACCTGCACGGGCAACGCGCTCCCGCACGTTGCGGGAGCGGAGGGGCTGCGCGCCGCGCTGGAGGACTTCGCGGCGGTTCTGAGGCCGCGCGGGATCGTCGTCCTGCACCTCCTCAACCACGACCGCCTCATCGCCGACGCGATCCGGTCGATCCCGCCCGTGGTCCGCGACACCGACGACGGCACGCAGGTGTTCCTTCGCGTCATGGACTACGGGCCCGGCGTCATCCTCTTCGACTTCGTGACGCTGTTCCGCCCGAAGGGCGCACGGGACAGCGGCGCCCCGTGGGAGGTCTCTTCCCGCAGGTCGGCACACGCCGCCCTGCCCTCCGGCGTGTTGCTCCCGGCCATCGCGGCGGCGGGCTTCGGGGACGTCGAGCGGTTCGGGGACCACAGCGGCGCGGTGTTCGACGTCGAGTGCGACGAGTCGGTCATCGCGGTGGCCGTCCGGACCTGACGCCGGAGCACGAGCGGAGAGAGCCGGCGCTACAACCCCGGCGTGACGCTCACCCGTGGCCCGAGCCCGCACGCGCGCCCGCACGCGCGGTCGCATTCGGCGACCGGCGACGTGAGGCCGTCGAGGCCGAGCCGACTCAGGCGCTGGTAGAGGTGGCACAGCGGCAGGCCGGCCACGTTCTGATAGCACTGGTCCGGCTCGACCAGCGCGAGATGATGCTCGATGTTGTAGGCGCCCGCGCAGCCCATGGCCTCGCCCTTCGCGATCCACTCGCCGATCGCCTCGTCGTCGAGGTCGCGCATCGTGACGTCGGTGGTGACCGCGAAGGTCACCGGTTCCGTCGTGCCCGGCGCGACCACCGCCACCCCGGTGATGACCTGGTGCGTCCTGCCGGACAGCGCGCGCAGCATGTCCGCCGCCTCCGCCTCGTCGGCGGGCTTGCCCATGACGACGCGGTCGAGCAGCACGATCGTGTCGCACGTCACGAGCACGCCCTCGGACGTCTCGCCGCCGAGCGCTTCCCGCGCCTTGTCGGCCGCCAGCGACCGGGCCAGGACGGGCGGCACGGAGCGCAGGGGCGAGGTGAGGTCCTCGCACGTGTCGGCGGACGTGACCTCGAAGGGGACGCCGAGCCAGGCGATCAGGCGCCTGCGGCGCGGCGAGGCGGACGCGAGCGTGAGGGCTGCTGTTTCCATGCCGCGGATGATAGCGCACCCAAGCGGCGCGGAAGCGGACGCGCGGCGCCCGAGTGCAGGCGTGGGAGGCGCCACGCCCCTCGTCGGAGCGCCGCCGTTCGGCGTGGTCAGCGCACTTCGCACAGTGCATAATCGAACGCGAACGGCCGCACGACCGACGCGCCGGTATCCGGGGGGGAGCGACCAAGCATGGCGGAAAGACCCACGGCCGTCCCGAGGCGGGTCCTGCTGTTCACCACGCGTCTGAGCACGTCGATGAAGTCGCTGCGCATCTACCCCGTGGGGAGCGACATCCCCCGCAAGAACGCCGCCGAGGCCCTCGAGATCCTGGACGAGGAGCTGGGCCAGGACGAGTACCTGGAGATCGGCATCGGTCGCGTGGGACTGGTGTTCGCCGGCAGCCAGGTCTTCCCGAGGGCTCAGGGCTTCCAGTCGTTCGCGCGCGAGTTCTACAAGCGCAACCTCGCGGCGATCCGCTTCCATCGCGGCATCACCCCCGACGAGCTTCTGCGCTTCCTCTCGCTCATCATCCTGCCGCCCGAGGCGCTCGCCGCGCAGGGGGGCATGGAGCCCTCGATGTCCGAACTGGGCGTCGTGAACATCTCGGTCACCGAGGCGGCGACCCGGATCGTGGAGACGGTGCTGCCGGGCGAGGGCGGCGTCGCCGCCGGTCCGATCGACCCCGAAGCACACCTGGAGGTCCCCACAGAGCGGACCGTCGAGGAGCTGCTCGAGGAGGCCGGCGACGACCAGAGCCGGGACCATCGCACCCTGGTGCGGGTCCTGCGGGACCGCCGCGCCGTCGCGCAGTACCTGCAGGAGGCGCGCGATCGCGAGCCCGACGCCGGCGTCGACGAAATCGCGCGCCGGGTGCTCACGCTCGCCCGCAACACGCGCGACGAGCTGCCCGACGACCTGAAGGCCGTCCTGGACGTCATCGCCGACGCCATCGTGGAGCTGCACCCGCAGGAGCGGGGAGAGCTCTACGAGTCGCACCTGCTGGAGCAGGGCCGCCTGGACGAGGCGATCGCCGCGATCATCGAGCGTCTCGGCGTCGAGGAGATCGTCAACTGCATCCTGAACCAGATCGACGAGACCCCCGAGGCGCTCACCGGGCTGTCGCGCGCGGTCCGCAACCTCGCGCTGATGAACGTCAGCGCGGAGAAGGACCACGTCCTCGAACTCGCGGTCGACAAACTGAAGACACGCGGCTTCAGCGAGATCTTCATCGAGCAGTTCAGCGAGAAGGTCGCGCCGCCCCAGATCACGGGCGCCGAGCAGAAGCGCAAGACCGAAGGCCCCATCGAGACCGTGCTCCGGCTCGTCGACATGTCGCCGGACGCCAGCGACGTCTTCGTGTTCGATGACGGGGTCGAGCCGCTGAGGGCGGAAGCCGCCCGCGGCACCACCGACGGTGACATCATCTCGGCACTCGTGGCGGTCGCCACGATCGAGACGCGCGACGCGGAGTTCGCAGCGGTCATGTCGATGCTGGAGGACAGCGTGGGCGTGCTCGTCGAAGCGCACGAGGCCAACGTGGCTGCCGATGTCGCCGAGGCCCTCTCCGCCGTCGCGGCCCGCCCGGACGTGACGCCCGAGCGACGCGACCGCATGCTCAAGGTCGTCAACTCGATCGCGAGCCCCGAGTCGCTCGCCCGTGTGACCACGGCATTGCGGCGGTATCGGGCGGACTCCGAGGAGTACCTGGCCTGCCGTCGGCTTCTGGGAGTGCTGGGCGAGTCGATGATCGACCCGCTGCTCGAGGTGCTCGCCGAAGAGCAGGAGATGGCCGCCCGCAAGTCGCTCATCGAGCTCATCTCCTCGAGCGCGCGCGACTACATCCCCGAACTCGGCGCTCGCCTGACCGACAACCGGTGGTATCTCGTACGCAACGTCGTGGCGATCCTCGCGTCGACGCACTCCACCGAAGCGCTGCCCTACCTGCAGCGGACGCTGCGACACAGCGACGCCCGGGTCCGCCGCGAGACGATCCGCGGGCTGGCGTCGATCCGCGCCGCGATGGCCGACTCCATGCTCGCCGCGGCCCTCAGCGACGCCGACCCGCAGAACGTGCAGGTCGCCGCGCGCTACCTCGGCATGGTCGGGGCGCGTTCGGCCGTGGGCGTGCTCGAGCAGGTGGCCCTGGGCGAGAGCATGGGCAACCACGACACCCCCGTCCGCGTCGAGGCGATCGGCGCGCTCGCGAAGCTGGGTTCGCCGACGTCGCTCACCGTCATGGAGGAGCTGACTCGCAAGCACGGCCTGTTCGGCGGCGGTCCGCCGCGCGAGGTACGGGATGCAGCGAGCGCCGCGATGCCGCTGCTCCAGCAGGCCGCGGCGGGGAGCGGGGCGGCCTCATGACCGACGACGCGACTGTTCCGGCGGGCGCGGCTGCGCCGAGTGTCGCCCCGAGCGAGTTCGAGCGCGCGATCGGCTCCGAGGCGCCGGCCACGGTCTTCTCCGCCTCACAGACCGCTCGCGCCCGCGAGTTGCTGGCCCGTTTCTCGGGTGCGCGCCGGTCCGTCACGTTCTACCCGCGCGGGCACGTGGTCGTCCGGGACAACCTCAACGCGCTGATGGCCGCCATCCAGCAGTACCACAACGATGGCGTCGACGTACCGCTGGTCTTCTTCGACAACGAGGTCCTTCTCGGCGAGCAGCTGCTCGC
>CAAGKR010348625.1_pt1 | contig 11648 bp, 9 predicted proteins | sample 2556971 | NCBI WGS metagenome assembly CAAGKR01 (sample SAMEA5207829, study PRJEB30636) | soil metagenome | biome: forest; feature: boreal; material: soil | place: USA | collected 2011-09 | depth 1 m
GAGGCGTACGGATCATCGGCCGAGCGATTGCGGGCATGGAGTCGGGCGCGCGGTAACGCTGAGTTATTTGAAGTCGTTACCAAGTGCAGTGTAAATCCCCAACAGTCTCTTGAAGCTCTGGGAGAAAGCGCGGACAAGGCCCTCTCTCGTTTCGACGGAATCGGCCACCTGGTCCTCTTGACCCATGGCGCGGTTGGGGCTGATCGGTGGCCCGTGTTGCTTGCCGCTTCCGGGCGGCATAACGCTGCGGTTGGGCAAAGCGTCTACTTGCCGGCTGAGGTGCGAGCTGCCTGTGAGCTGCCGGGGGTGGAAAGGCTTCAGGTGCCCGGAAACATCCTCGATCACCGGGCAGTCCCGTCGCGTCAGGACGCGTCCGTGAGTCTCGATGTTCGGTCAATCTATCTTCAGGGGGTCTTGCTGGAGGATCCGCAGCAGGCGGAGCTGCGTGCGCCCGGGTCAGGGAAATTCGTTGCGGCGGTCCATTCTGCGGCTGCCATGCTCGATACAGGTCTCGCCCCATTGCTGATCGCCAGCATGCTCAAGACGATCCGGGCTGGTGACAGGTTGGTAATCGGTGTCGATAACGTGTCGGAGCTCGATTCTCTCCCTGCAGCTTTCGAGATCCCGGATGACACGGTGGAGGAATTTCAGAAGAGGGTTGGGCGGCTCGCCGACGATCCGGCTTTGAGTATCTTCCTGGATCCGCGCAGCTGGACACCTCCGCTGGCGCGATGATCATCTGCGCCGGGACGCGGAAAGGCTGCAGGTTGAGGGAACATCCCGGATCATCGGCTGATCAGGGCCTGCGGGATTCACCTGCGGGATTCGTCCATTCCCCTCGATGTTCGCTCGGTTTATGTTAAAAAGATGTTGTTCGAGAATCCCCAGCGGGTTGCCAGAATTTTCAGTCTAATCGCCCGGGGTGAGAGGCTAGTCATCGGCGTCGACGACGTTACGGAGCTTGGCATTCTGCCAGCGGCGTTCAAGATTCCGGACGGCATCGTCCGGCGGTTTCAGGAAAAAATCTGCTACGTCACAGAGGATTCGGCCTTCACCGTCATCCTGGAGTCGCGTGGATGGCCGACTCAGCCGGCGCGATGAAAATTGTTGCTGTTATTCAGGCGCGGACTTCGTCAACTCGCCTTCCCGGAAAGGTGCTCGCGCCGGTCGGCGAGGTAACATTGCTCGAACGCATGCTGGCCCAGGTGGAAGGCGCAAAGACAGTCGACGAAATTGTCGTGGCAACTTCGAATGATCCGAGCGACGACGAGCTGGCGGAGCGAATTGCGGCCAGAGGCACTCACGTCTTCAGGGGCCATCTGACGGACGTCCTGGCGAGGTTTGGGAACGCCTGCGAGGAGAGCGGCGCCGATGTTGTCGTCCGGCTGACGGGAGACTGCCCGTTGCACACTCCCGACACAGTCGACGAAGTCGTCGATGCCTTCCTTGCAGCCGACGTGGACTATGCCTCGAACCTGGAGCCGTACAGCAGGCCGGATGGTCTCGATGTCGAAGTGTTCACAAAGGAAGCGCTGATTCGCGCGGTGCGTGAGGCTTCTCCTGGACCCGACCGCGAGCATGTGACACCGTTTCTTCGCCGCGACGCTGGAGTCCGAAGACTTCATCACATACATTGCTCTGGACCAGCCGCGCCACACGCGCGCTGGACCGTTGACGACAAGGCCGACCTGGAATTCGTGCGAGAGGTTTGGAAGAGGCTTGATCTCGCGGGACCTGGCCCCCACAGCTACGAGGCTATAATGACGGCAACACTCAGTGTCGCGCCCACGAACCCGGGTGCGGTGAGCAACTTTGGCTACTACAAGTCCCTTTACGACCACGCTGACGCCGCCAAAGCGGCCCCACTGCGGCTTGTCGAGAGCGAGGCCTGGCTCCGCCGGAGCGAGGTGGTCACCCCGGGGGGCGCTCAGACCTATTCCAAGAGTTGGCGTCTGCACATCCGGGGCGTGTCACCGATCTTTCTTGAGCGCGGAAGCGGTGCGCGTGTCTGGGATGTCGACGGCAACGAGTATGTCGACCTCGTGCAGGGGCTCCTTCCGAACATTCTCGGCTATGCTCACCCGGATGTAGATCGGGCGGCGTACGAACGCGCGCAGAATGGGCACAGCTTCTCGCTCGCCCATCCGCTCGAAGTCGAGCTAGCGGAGCGACTCATCCGCATTATTCCCTGCGCCGAGATGGTGCGCTTTGCAAAGAATGGATCGGATGCCACGTCCGGAGCGGTTCGTGCCGCGCGGGCCTTCACGAAACGTGATCGAGTGGCCATCTGCGGGTATCACGGGTGGCACGACTGGTATATCTGCACTACGTCGAGATCGGCTGGAGTCCCGGACGCGGTGCGGGAACTTTCGCACACTTTTCCCTACAACGACCTTCCGGCGCTCGACCAGCTGCTCGCGTCGCATGAGAATCAATTCGCCGCCGTGATAATGGAGCCATTCAACCACGTTTGGCCTGCGGAAGGGTACCTGGAAGGCGTGAAAGAAATCGCGCATCGACACGGCGCAATTCTAATCTTCGATGAAATCTGCAGTGGGTTTCACTTCGGCTTGGGAGGGGCTCAGCGGCTGTTTGGAGTGACACCCGACCTGGCGACCTTCGGAAAGGCGATGGGGAATGGCTACCCTATCAGCTGTGTCGTTGGACGGCGTGACATAATGCAGATTTTCAACGATATCTTCATGAGCTTCACATTTGCCGGTGACGTCTCCGCGATGGCAGCGGCGAATGCCGTCCTCGACGTTCTCGAAAACGGCGATGCGTATGCGCGAATGGACGCGGCCTCAACAGCAATGGCAGATGGCGCTCGGGTCCTCGCCGAGCTATCAGGGCTGGGAAATCGGTTCATCGCGCAGGGTCATCGCAACTGGCCGCTCCTTCGCTTTCTCGACGATGCTGGAGCGGATGATCCTGTGCTTCGCGCCCTCTGGCTCCAGGAGGTAACGCGCCGTGGCGTTCTTATTATCTCGACGCATAATATTTCCGCTGCGTTGAAGCGAAAAGACGTGGAACAGGTTCTGGGTGCGTATTCCGCTGCCTTCAAATACATCGGCGGCCTCGTCGCCAGCGGAGCCGATCTCGAAAGTTATCTCGACGGGCCGATCCCGACCCCGGCTTTCCGGGTGCGCGGATGAGCGTAGCGCCGTAGGAGGCGGTAGCGCCGACAGGGCGCGATCCTGCTGTAGTAGAGCTCGTGCGCTGCACGAGGTGCGGATTGCCGGACACACTGGAGATACGCGATTGTCGTGACGCGTCCTGCCTCGACGCGAGCACTCCGATCACCCGGCCAGGCTCTGCTCGATTCGGTCACACATCACTGTACCGATTTGGTCCCAGGAGTACTTCTCCAGCGCGCTCGAGCGCGCCGCTTTTCGCATGTCGAGATAGCGGTCTCTGTCTTCTAGCAAACTGGCGATCGCCTCTGCTACCGCATCGGATGTGACAGGCGCTTCTACGAGCAGGCCGGTTCTCCCATGCTCCACCAGCTCGGGGATCGCGAAGCCATTTGTCGAGATCGCCGGGCACCCGAAGTAGGCCGCCTCCGTCAGGACGAGTGGACTCGTATCCTCCCTGGTCGGGTGCACGAGAAGGAAGGCATCTGCCAGCAGTGCGCGCAGTCGTTCTCGCTCAGCAGGAACGTCGGGGCGAAGAGCTCCTTCATAGGAGATTCCGCCCACCGACCGCCAGTCGCCCTCAGGCGGGCCACCGATTATGTGCCAGGTCAGTGAAGGGAAGCGCGGCTTCAGGGTCTTGTAGGCAGCGAGAATGAGGTCGCCGCCTTTCTGTCGAAAATTCAACGCCATGCTGATCAGCTTTCGGGATCCGTCATTCCATGTGTCTTCGAGCGGCGGATCTATGACGCCTCCTCGACCGAGCGCCGAGTAATGCGAGCCTCGCAAGCCGTAGGCGCGGAGAGCCTTCTCCAGTCCCCATCGGCTGTCGAAAAAAACTCCAGCCGCTCCCTCCAGAAATTCAGCTTCTTCCCGCCATATCCTCTCGAGATCCGCGGAGTCGAAATCGTCGGCCGCGAATGTGTTGAAAAAAAAAGTATGAAACACCACGTCCAGATAGACGAAATACTTTACGGGCGGCCGGCATCGGCACCAGTGTGTCGCTGAGCGGAACATGACGGCATCGGCGCCTCTCATGTGGGGCGCAGCAATAGCAGCGTTCCGGTCGAGCGTGGCCGGAGAGAAGTAGCTGAAATGGCCGCGGCCGTGTACGACGCGGCGGCGGATCTTCGACACCGTTGGCTCGACCCAGAGCGGATGCGGCGTCAACGGCCCCGCATAGGTGGCCGTGAACCTCCTCTGGAGCTGATCGAAGGCGTGCCAGTTTACGGCGTACGGTCCGCCACCCGAGAGTCGCCGCTCGAGGTCGGAGATGAACACAAGTCGTTTCTGGATCACCGGCTCATTCACATTGCGAAATGAAGGCAGCGCAGGCGTTAGGAGCGCTCGAAGACGGATATCAAAGGATTCATCCCGTCCCGCGAGAGTCTCTGAGTCCCTGTATCACCTCGGACGGTGAAAATCCGGAAGGCGGGGGCAGCTGCAGCGCGCCGAGAGGACGCCGACCCAACGTACTTGATGTACCTGCTCGGGCGCAAGCTCGGCCGCGAGCATGTGTCCAGCACGAATAGAACTCTCCCGCTTAATGAAATCACACCACTGGATCCTGCCTCATGCTCGACTTCCACAATCACCTCATGCGGGATGTGAACAATCCGGCCTCGGTGTGGCTTATCGGAGAACACGGTGGTGGCGAAGGATCTCGGATGGGAGCTCCTCCGCCGCGGATGAGAGGTCGCGCAGACCGAGGGTTGAGGAGCACTCAGGTGCGATCCGCCCGCGGAAGCATATCTTCACTTGACCGCTCAAAGCGTGTACTTTGCGACGTAACAACCCGAAAAACGCGACAGCAACGACATGCGAAAATCTACGGAATAACGAATGCTGAATGGAAAGACTGTTCTGATCACTGGCGGCACCGGATCGTTTGGCCGGCAGTTTACTGAGACCGCGCTCAAGCGATACAATCCGAAGAAGCTCATCGTTTTCAGTCGAGACGAGCTGAAGCAGTTGGAGATGCACGCGCAGTTTGGAGAAAAAGACTACCCCAACATCAGATATTTCATCGGCGACGTACGAGACCGCGATCGTTTGCACCGCGCCTTCGACGGCGTCGACATAATCGTCCATGCAGCCGCGCTCAAGCAGGTCCCGGCGGCGGAATACAATCCGATAGAAGCGATCAAGACCAACGTCCTTGGTGCCGCGAACGTGATCGATGCGGCAATCGATCGAGGCGTGACCAAAGTCATCGCCCTGAGCACTGACAAGGCGGCGAGTCCCATCAATCTCTATGGAGCAACCAAGCTGTGCTCCGACAAGCTGTTCGTGGCGGCCAACAGCTACGCGGGAACGCACGAGACGCGATTCAGCGTGGTGCGCTATGGTAATGTGGTCGGAAGCCGGGGGAGCGTGGTCCCGTTTTTTCAACAGCGACGAAAGACGGGAAAGCTTCCTATTACCGATCCACGGATGACACGGTTCTGGATTACGCTCGAGCGCGGCGTACAATTTGTCCTCCAGTGCCTTGAGGAGATGAGTGGCGGCGAGATTTTCGTCCCCAAGATCCCGAGCATGAAGCTCATCGATCTCGCGCGCGCGATCGGACCGGAATGTGATATGGAGATCGTCGGGAGGCGTCCCGGGGAAAAGCTCCATGAGGTGATGGTAAGTGAGGATGATGCAGAGAACACTCTCGAGTACGACGACTTTTATACTATTCTTCCGACCATTCGAACCTGGAACCAGGATCAGCTCCGAAGTAACAATGGCGGCCGGCCATGCCCTGAGGGCTTTCGCTACAGTAGCGACACGAATTCGCGGTGGCTGACGGTTGCGGAACTGGAACAAATAATCGGTCCGAGCAAAGCGGCGCTCGACTGACCGCATGCTACTCGTAACTGGCGCCAGCGGGTTTCTGGGCCGCTATCTTGCGCTCGAGGCGCTTGCCTCCGGCCGTCCAGTCGTCGGAGCGGTTCATCGCCACACCTCCGATCAACCCGGTCTTCGGACTGCTACAGCGGATCTGACAGCGCCGTCGTCGGCCCGCGACCTTCTGAGCCGGGTCAAGCCGAACTGCGTCGTCAACTGTGCCGCGTTCACCAACGTGGACGCATGCGAGCGCGCCCCCGACCGCGCCCGCCTGTTGAACGTGGAGCTTCCGCGAATGCTGGCCGCCGCCTGCGTTGAAGCCGGTGTCGGCCTCGTCCACATCTCCACCGATTCGGTATTCGGCGGCGAGCGCGGGAACTACGCCGAGGACGACGAGCCTGCGCCGGTAAATGTCTACGCCCGATCGAAGCTCGACGGAGAACGCGCCGTACAGGAGGTGTTTCCTGAAGCGCTTGTCATGCGCACCAATTTCATCGGCATCTCCCAGTCCCGAAAAGCCGGGCTTGCTGACTGGATCACCTCTAATCTGGAAGCGGGGAAGCGAATAGATGGGTTTGCCAACGTAGTGTTTTCCCCGCTTCTCGCCAACGAGCTCGCACGAGTCGTTCTCGACGCGGTGGATTCCGGACTTCAGGGGCTTTATCACGCCTCCGCCCGGGATGCCTGCAGCAAGTACGACTTCGCCTGTCGGCTCAGCGCAGCGCTCGGACTTGACGACACGCTGGTTGACCACGCGTCGCTCGACCACGCGAAGCTGACCGCCCGTCGTCCGCTGAATACGTCGCTGTCATCGTCACGGCTCGAGACCGCTATCGGACGACCAATGCCCACTGTCGAGGCTGCAATCGCAGGATATGTTGCGCTCCACTCCGGAGGCTGCACCAGCAACGTTAACGACCGCGGGAAATAGTCAATCATGGCCGTACTCGAGATCGGCGAACGCGTGGTTGGTGAGGGCAACCCCACGTATTTCATCGCAGAGATCGCCGCAAATCATGACGGAGATTTCGAGCGAGCTGTCGCGCTGATTCACCTGGCTGCTGCGGCCGGCGCGGACGCGGCGAAGTTTCAGCACTTTCGCGCGGAGCACATTGTCAGCAGACGCGGATTCGAGTCAGGACCGAAGCTATCCCACCAGAGCAAATGGAAGACTTCGGTGTTCGATGTTTATCAGAAGGCATCCGTGCCGTGGGCCTGGACTGCACAGTTGAAAGCCGCCTGCGACGAGGCTGGCATCCATTTCATTTCGTCCCCTTATGATCTGGAAGCCGTGGACATACTCGAGCCGTACGTGCCGGCATACAAGGTTGGGTCGGGAGACATCACGTGGCCGGAGATCCTCGAGCACATTGCGCGTAAGAACAAGCCGGTCCTGATTGCCACCGGCGCGTCCGAGATGCGCGACGTGGAGAGGGCCGTTGGGAAGATTCGCGCGATCAATCCGCAACTGCTCCTGATGCAATGCAACACGAACTACACCGGCAGTGCCGAGAATCTGGCATTCGTCAACCTCCGCGTGCTGCAGACATTCGCGTCAATGTATCCTGACCTCGTGCTCGGCCTGAGCGATCACACTCCAGGTCACGTCACTGTCCTGGGCGCAGTGACATTCGGAGCGCGCGCCATCGAGAAGCACTTCACGGACGATCGCACGCGAGAGGGGCCTGATCATCCTTTCTCGATGGATCCAGCGGGGTGGCGCGAAATGGTCGACCGGACGCGTGACCTCGAGCGTTCGCTCGGCGACGGCATCAAGAGGGTGGAACCGAATGAACGGGAAACCGTCGTTATCCAGCGGCGCTGCCTTCGCGCTACTCGCGACCTGCCTGCAGGGATGGTGCTGTCAGAGTCGGATCTCGAGGCTCTGCGTCCGGCTCCCCCGGACGCCATCATGCCGTTTCAACTGCGCGAAGTCGTCGGACGCTCCCTGAATCGCAACCTCCGCCAGGGTGATTATCCCAGGTGGACCGATCTCGCCTGAAGATCCTCTACATTTCGCGCGGCTGCACGACCTCGCCGCTTTCTGAATTCCTTTGTCGGCGCCGACCCATCTGCGCGCTCCCCGGAGAAAGACTCGATGCACGTCCGCTGCCAGAGGGTGCGCAAGAGTGACGTGGACGGCGCCGCAGTAAGTGATGGCGCGTCGATCGCGCCCCCGAAGCCGCAGCGTGTGGACTTCCTCTGATGGTAAGTAGTACCTTTGGGAACCTGGAAGGGATGAGCGATGGGCTGAGCGGAGTTTGGCGCTGGAGAGATATTGAATCCCTCTTCGCCGCGATGCTATCAGTGGTCTTGCACCGATACGGGGCGGCTCGCATGCGGGTAGCGAACATCGCGACTGCGCGCGCCGGGCGAATCGGGAGACCAGGTTTTCCAGGTCCGGTGACAGTCGTCGAGAGACTTGCCACCTGTGCAAGCCGCACCCGTCCCTTCATGGACTCTGACCCATCTCTGAGATCATTGTGCACCAAGCCGCAACGAGACACGTGCAACGAAACGAAGTTATAGAATGGCGAAGCTGTTGGAACACTCCCCGCCCATGTTCATTTCTAAGGTGGCGTACCCTGTGGCCGGCTTGAGACGGCCTCCGGTTCCGGCACTCTATCACCGGCTGCCTCGCGGGCTGAGAGAGGTGGCCTGGCGAACGGTCGATCACATGCCGTCAGCTGTCCAGCGACTCTTTCCACATACCGACGAGCACCGGCGCTGGAAGATGCAGCAGCTTTATAAGCGAAAAGCTGCGCCCCTTCCGACCGCACCCATTGTGCTTTTCTGGGTGCCCGGTGGAATGGAGCTTTTGCTGCATGTCGAAACCGCGATTGCCGCAGCGCTCCAGCTGAGAGGCTATAACGTCCACGCGATCATCTGCGATTCGCCGTATAGCGCCTGTATCAGACGGCAGGTCACGGACGTGATTCCATTCGAGAACTGGCGACAGCTGTGTCCGCAGTGCATCGCCTCGAATCGGGGCGTGCTCGAGTTGATGGGAGTACCGTACTCGTCGGTTGGAGACTTCGTCTCGCCCGATACGAGGAAGGCCTTGTGGGCCCGGGCTGAGCAATGCACGCCGGACAACATTCTGGAGCTGTCCCACAATGGGGTGGCAATCGGGCACAACGTGGTATCGTCGCTAATACGTTATCGGCGGGGGATTCCCGTCGAGATTGATGAGCGGGTTGTCCGAGAGTACGCCTACACTGCCTTGATTTCAGCCGAGTCGGCTCGCATCGCGATCGAGAGGTTCAAGCCAGCACGCGTTTTCATGTCTCACGGCGTGTATGTCGACTGGGGGCCTGCGCTCCACACCGCGCTCACGCTGAAGGTCCCGATCACGACCTGGAAATCATCATACGTGTCGGCCCGGTTCTACTTTCAGCAGGTCAGCGATGGCAACCTGGACTTCTTCCGGCTGAGAGACCGCGCCTGGCAGGAGCGCGCCGCGACAAATCTTACGGATGAGGAAGACAAGGAACTCGACGCCGCACTGCACACGCGGTATCACCAGCCCGTTGCATTCGATGTGCAGAGACTGCATCGCGAGATGGGGGAGACAGCCCGCTTCCGCTCACAATACCGTCTCGATCCGGAGAAGCCGATATGGGGCGTCATGTGTCACGTCAACTGGGATAGCGTCGCTGACTACTCACCGATGGCGTACGCCTCGTTTGATGAGTGGATAATTGACACTGTCGAGCAGGTATCCCGCATCCCCGAGGTGCAGTGGCTGATCAAGGTTCATCCGGTGGAGGCTTCGTACGATCGGCAAGTGGGTGTGGAACGACTCATCGAGACCCGCTTCCCCAATCTGTCGCCACACGTGAAACTCGTTCCCGCCGTGGAGAAGATCAGTCCGCTGGAGTTTTTCGATATCCTGGATGGTGGAGTGACGGTGTATGGGACATCGGGATTGGAGCTGGCAATGTCCGGCAAGCCGGTAATACTCGCCGGAGAGGCGCACTACGGGGGAAAGGGCTTCACTGAGGACGGGTTGGATGTTGCGGGCTATCGCAGACTTCTCGCCCGCGCTGCTTCGCTTGGGCCGCTGACGCCGGGACAGAAGGCGCTCGCCCGGCAGTACGCATACTCGGTTTTTATCCAGCGGCAAATCCCGCTCCCGGTGGTTCGGGATCAGCACCGTCTATGGTGGAACCTGCAGCACGACAAGCGAGAGCAACTGCTTCCGGGTGCGGACCCATTCCTGGATTTCATATGCGAAAGGGTGATTGATGGAGATGATTTCATCATGGGGCGGGAGCTGGTCGAGCTGGCGGAGTCCGACGCGTGGTAAGGATTGAACCCCGATGAGCATGACATACGATGATGTAGAGCTGTTTATCCGTGACGAAGTCGCGGCGATGACGGCGATGCCGGCGGAAACGATTTCCCGCGAGACAACCCTTGTTGGATCGGGACGCGTCGTCGATTCGGCCGACCTGGTAATGCTGCTTCTCTCGGTCGAGGAGTTTGCGCGCGATCGTCTTGGCGTCAACTTCGACTGGACGAGCGACAGCGCCATGTCAGAGGCCCGAAGCGTACTCCGTAACATCGGAACGCTGGCCCGACACCTCACTGATCTTCAGGTGGCGTAGAGCCGCGCGGGCCAGCTGCGCCCGCAGGTCAGCTTTCGTTCAGATCCCGAGCATTTCAAGAATCGTTGTGGCCGCGATCTCGGCTCCTCTTCCCTTCAGTGAACCTCGGATTTCTGATTCGAATCTGTCATTTCGTGCAGATAAGCAGCGACCGCGTCTCGGGGTGCGATGGTACGAGCTCCACTCTCCCGAAGTGCGACCCGAGCGCAGCGATGAAATTCTCCCGCGTGTACCACCCGAATGATTCCCGGGCCGCGTTCCAAGCCGGGAAGAACCCCGGATCGCTCGTGATCATCTGGTCATCCATGTCTACGAACTCGACGCAAAGATACTTCGTCGCGAGGCGGCCGAGTATCGCGGCGATGGCTTCGAAGGTCAGGGCCTGGCCGAGCGCGAGGTGGTGGACGATCGCGAGGGCGAGGACCATCTCGCACTGGAGCCGCTCATCGGGGGGCGCGACGAGCGGCGCACCATCGCCGAAGAGCGACAGCGATGGCTCGTCCTCGTACACCCTGGGATAGAGCGACGGCAGCGGTGCGGTGAGATTCGCGACCAGCGGCAGGATGTCGAGCCGCTCCCGGTGAGCGTCGCCGAACAGGCGGTCAATCGAGGCCTCGTCGAGGTCCACCGCGACGACCGAGCTGCCGAGCTTGGCGGCGAGCATCGAGAACCATCCTGTATTGCTGCCGAGGTCGAGGACAGTGCGCGGCTTGAGCCGCGTGAGCGTTTCGTGCACGCCGCGCTGCTTGTTCGTCCAGTCGTCACTCGGGCTCGCGGCGAACGCCTCATTCTTGTCCTCGTAGTAGCTGCTGTATGCGCTGCCTTTCAGGGCGGCCCTTCTCGATGCGATGATGTGCCGCAGCCGGCGGAAGAAGCGCGGCTTTTGCTGCCCTTTCTCAACAAGGGTGACGAGAAGCCATCGCGCCTCGACCTCGTACATCACGCGGCGGGCAAACGATCCTTCGAACGCCTCTTGCCGCGTGATCACCGACTCCGCCGCATTGAGCGTAGTCTCGTAGATGCGGCGTCTGGCCTGCGCGTGCAGGCCGCGATGCATCATCACCAGCGGAAGCCC
>CAAGKR010389477.1_pt1 | contig 11646 bp, 5 predicted proteins | sample 2556971 | NCBI WGS metagenome assembly CAAGKR01 (sample SAMEA5207829, study PRJEB30636) | soil metagenome | biome: forest; feature: boreal; material: soil | place: USA | collected 2011-09 | depth 1 m
GTTCCGGTAGACATCGGCCGGCGCAGCCGTCAGTAGTTATCTCGTGGGCGCCTTCTCGTTGCTCATCGTGAGTAGTTGGCGTAGCTCGATTCCGCTTAGCTCCTGCTTCCTGTCGAGGGCGTCGACGATGCGATCGAGCAGCGCGCGTCGGGTCTGGAGGCGGGCAACGATGCCACTGTAGGCTTTGCGGAGCAACGCGTCGATCTGTTTGTCCTGGGCAGGCGTCGGCTGTTCGGTCCAATGGAGTGCGCCGTCGTCGCCGAGGCCGGATTGGCAAACGAGCAGCGTGGCTAGCTGCGTCGCGACTGCGAGGTCGCTCTTTTCAGATCCGCCTGCGCCAGCGCCGATGTCGTCGGCGCCGAAGATGACTTCCTCCGCTGCGCGGCCGCCCAGGACTGTTTCGAGTCGTTCGAGCATGGTGCGGCGGGTCAGGACGTGCCCATCGAGTGGCACCGTCGCGACGAAGCCGAGTGAGCCATCCATTCGCGGGATGATGGTGACGAAAGTAAGGTCGTCTCCCTGGGTTGAGCTGATGAGTCGGGCGACGGCGTGACCGGCTTCGTGCACCGCTACGCGGCGCCGATTGTCTTTTCCGAGCCGAGGAGCGCTATCTGGGCGGCGTGGGCGGCGAGTGATCTCCGCGACGAGATCTGCCTGATCGATCTTCCGGTTGGCTCGTCTGGCGCGTCGGGCGGCGCCTCGCACGAAAAACTCCACGTCGGCTCCGGTGACGCCCAAGGCCAGCTCGGCCAGAGCGCGCTCTTTGACGCCGCCCGCGACCTGGTTGTGGGCCCGATACGACGTCAGGTAGTAGGCGAAGATCTGTTCCAGACTCGCGATGTTGGGGAGCGGAAGCTGAACTACCTGATCGAGCCGTCCGGCGCGCCGCAATGCGGGATCGACCTTTTCGAGGTAGTTGGTCGCCGCGATCACGATAACCGGCTCGACCGTGTTGATGCCCTGGATCTCCTCGAGGAGCGCGTTGATCACATCGGTCTGATACACGGCGTTTTGGCCGCTGAGGTGCTCGCGGTTACCGATGCTGTCGATCTCGTCAAGGAACAAGATTGCGGGCGCATACCGCCGGGCTTCGCTGAAATCGGCGCGCATCGCGCGAAGATGAGCGTCGAGCGCGCCCGCCGATTGCCAATTGGCCGCGCTGGCGGCGACGAATTTGATGCCGCACTCCTTCGCGAGCGCCCGCGCAACTGTCGTCTTGCCGGTCCCTGGGGCGCCAATCAGCAGGAGTCCTTTGTCCAAGGCCGTCCAGGGAATCTGGCCGGCTTGCGCGGCGCGGATGTCGGCCACGATGTCTTCGCAGATCTGGCGGGCCTCCCCCAAGCCGTGAAGCTCGCTTAGCCGCGGGCCGATGTCGGGAGTGACCTGCTTGAGACGAGCCTCGACCCGCTCTTTCAGAAACAACAGAGCGTCGTCCGAGTTCAGGCTCAAGCGTCGCGGCATGTGAAAGTCAGCCGGCACGAGATAGCGGGTCCAATCGGCGCCGCTGGCGTCCCAGCCGCGCCTGGGCTTGGTCTGGAAGACACGATCGAAGATGCGGGCGAAGCGACCTCGGTCGATGCGAGGAAACGTAAGGATAAGGTCGGCAATTCTCCGAAGGGGCTCCGGCACCTGAGCCGACCGCTCGCATCCGATCAGCACCGTGGCATCGCCAAGGGCGAGCTCGTGCGCGGTGCGCTCCGCGTCGAATAGCCCGCGGTAGGCGTTGAACGAAAGCAGCAGCAGCTTGGTCATGTTGTTCTGGTAGTTGACCGCGCAGCGGGTGTCGTCGTACTGATCTCTCAGCGCAGTGGCCCGTTCCACCGCCCTGCTGGCGACTTGAGTGGGAGCGACCAGAGCCGCGACGAAATCCTCGACGAAGGGAATGTCCGACTCAATGATGATCACCGGCACGGAGCTCAACACGATACGGGTAAGTCGGTCGATCGGCCTGTCCGCCTGGGTCTCTGAATTGAAGTGCTGCAACAACATGCTGCTGTCCACCGTGTTGCTGTCGCGCTCCCGGATTGCGTCCTCGAGGAGCACGGCGACGATCGCTTCGGTCACCTCACGATCGCGCGGTAGCTCCGGCCGCTCGTCCAGAACCTGATCGGACAAGGGGTGAACAGGCCTTGCCATTCGGGTCGGAGCCCCGGTTTCCTCGCCGACATCCGAGTCGGGCAACGCGCCCGGATTCTGTACCAGCTCAAGCGGCGGAGCTTCCGGTACCGAGAGTTGGTCGAGCGTGTCGACCGGCTCATCGTCGGTCATCTCGACCTCTCCGTCGGGCGAGACAGCCAAGCTCACAACGAAGAAGCAGCCATTGTATGCAACCGAGCAATCGACAACCCACCGTCCACGCTCATCGATCGTCCGGGTCGTCAGCGGCGTTACTCGGCTCCGAACCCTCGCGCACCGCATTTGCAAACCCGAAAGCTCGGCATCGGTGGGGCCGCCATCTTGCTCGAACGGATGGTCGCCGTCTTCGCCTGCGGTGATCTCACTGGGCGTTTCGATCAGGACAAAGGCTCCTTCGTCGCCGCGCATGAAATAGAGGAAGAACCGGATGTAGTGATGGACCGTGGCATCGGTCAGCGCAAGCGACTCGGCCTGGTTGGTCGCGTGCATCGGGTCCGACTCCCCGTCGAGCCATCGCGTGTCATCGGGGCCGTGAAGGACAAAAGCACGCTCCGGCCCGTGATCGCGCACGAAATGGAGCTCGATCAGACGATGAGTGGCGTAAAAAGGAAGTCTCGCCGAGCGCGCACTGACGAGACTCGAATCAGCAAAGAACTGCGGAGCCTGGCCTGCCAGACGCGCGAGGGCTTCAGCGGCCTCCTGGTCCCCACACGGCTCCCAAGCGGCCCAAGGCTCGACGGGCTTCTCCAATCTCATCAAAGAGTAACGCGATCAGCCGAACGCCAAGATCAGGCCCAGAGAGACAACCACGATGAGGAGGGACTTCGCCGCCGACCGAATGCATCAGGCAACTGGCTCATGGCCCCGTCGAGCGGTATGTGCCGGCGATAAACACCGCTATTGACAAGCGGTGGGGAGGAGCGCACATTCTGGAGGTCGTTCGGTTTTCCGGGGAGGGGAAGGTGGCAGTCCTCGATCGGCGTGGCGCAATGGGTGGTGGGCATCAACGTCAGGGCCCCTGGGCGGCCTCCGCATGGTCCGGAATTCTCGCCATGCGTGCAGACCGGTGACCGACCTCAAGTCGGGTCTTGGACGAATCGCGCGAAAGGGAGCGAGAGCCTAAGTTGACTTCGACCCCACGGGCTCGCCTCTGGCGATCGATGCGCCGAGGTATCCGTGCGAGCTGGCGGCGGACACGCGCCGGCTGGCGGCGTTACCGCTGGTTGGTCACCGGGCTAGTTGCGTTGTTCGCGTTTTGGCTCGGCTACGTGGGGTTCGGCGAGCAGAACCCCCGGCTCTCGCGGGTAGACCGGCTCTATGCGGGCGTGCAACTATTTCGGTTCTTCACCGATGCGCCGCCGCCGTTCACCGGCACTCTTGAGCTCGCCCGCTGGCTGGCGCCGTTAACTGTGGCGTATGCCTTCTTCCAGGCGATTGCCACGATCTTCGCCGAGCACTTGATGCAGCTCCGCGTGCGGCTCACTAAGGATCACGTGGTCATTTGCGGGCTGGATCGGTGCGGCATCCGGCTCGCGAGGTCGTTCCACGAAGGGACCTCATCTGATGTAGGCACCACGGCCCGCGAGGCGATGCCCGTGGTCGTAATCGACCGCAACCCGACAGTAGGGCGCCTGGAAGAGTGTCGCGACCTGGGAATCTCTTGGCTGAAGGGTGACGCTACCGACCGAGAGATCCTTCGTCGGGCCGGACTAGACCGTGCTAAGTACCTCGTAGTCGTCTGCGGTGATGACGTGGTGAATTCTGAGGTTGTGTTGGCGGGGCTGTCCCTAACCAGGTCAAAAGGCCGTCGTGCGCGACTGCGGTGCTTCATTCACATCGCGGACCAGCAGCTTTGCGGGCTCCTCGACGAGATCGCTCTAGCGGAACCGGATGAGCGATCGGCACGATTCGAATGGTTCAACGTCTATGCAATGGGACCCAGGGCACTGCTAGACGCGCACCCGCAGCGCGGCCAGCGCCCGCACGTCATCGTCGTAGGTGCCGGGCGCATCGGGTTCAATCTAGTCGCGGAGGCCGCCAGACGCTGGAGCCTGGAGCCCCACCCGGCGCACATACGGATCAGCCTTGTGGCACCCGACGCTTTGGAACAGTGCGAGAAGCTGACGGCGCTCTACAAGCATCTGCCATCCGTCTGCGATCTCGTGCCTCAGCCGTTTGATCCCTCTGCCGTCAGCCGGCCTGACCGTGAGCTCAAGATCGACCATCCATCCGGGCACTCCTCGACGACGGCCTTCGTCTGTATGGACGATGACGGCGCGTGCCTCAGGGCCACCATCCAGGTTCGGAGAGCCCTTCCGACGGACATCAGTGTGGTGGCCTGCACTGCGGGCAGTTCGGACGTGGCGACCATTCTCCAGAAGTCGACGGGAGGTGTGCTCTCCACGGTGCAGGAGTTTGCCTTGCTGGATATAGTCTGCAAACCCGAGGTCTTGCTCGACAGCTTCGTCGAGAAGGTGGCCGAGGCGATTCACGACAATTACAGAAGCTATCAGCGTAAGCAAGGTAAGCTGGCAGACGATCCCAACGACCCCGCGCTGAAACCATGGGCATCACTTCCTGAGGCACTACGCGAAGCGAACCGCGCCGCGGCATCCGGCCTCGAAAAGCGACTAGAGCGGGTCGAATGCGATCTCGTCCCCAGAGATGACTGGGGCGCGAGCTTCCAGTTCACCGATGCCGAGGTGGAAGGGCTCGCCGAGCTTGAGCATGAGCGCTGGTGCAAGGAGCGAGAAGCAGCCGGCTTCCGCTACGGCACACGCCGGGACCCGTTGAAGGCGAAGACCAACCCAAGCATGGTGCCCTGGACGGAATTGAGCAAGGAGGTCCAGGACATCGATCGGGAGCTCTTGCATGGCTTGCCAGGTTGCCTGGCTCGCGCGGGATTCACGATCCGCCGTCGGCTCGGTCCGGCGACTCCAGCTGTCGAGCAAGGCTTCAGGCAGAGCAGGCCTAGCGACGTGATCCATGCGGTTGCCGAAGTCGCAGACAAGTCACTTTGGCCGGAGTCCAGAATAGGACATTGACCAGTGTCCTGCCGTTCGGGTGTATAAGGTGCTGGGGAGGATCGCGTCGGGCCCTGGAGGCGGCACCTTGAGATCACGGCTAATCTCGCATACGGTGGGCGGCGCGGCAAACGACGCCGGACACGAGGAGACCCTGCCGAGGTGGCGGGTATTCCTGAGTTCGACCTTCTGGGAGCTCGCCGAGTATCGCGAACGTCTCCTCGAGCGGCTCCGTGGAGATCCAAAGCTCAACACCGAACTTGTTGCAATGGAAGAGTTCCCTTCTAGTTCGACCGGCGCACAGGCATTGTCCCTGGAGTTGCTGGACAGTAGTCACGTCGTCGTCCTTCTGCTCGGTGCCGGGCTCGGTAGTCGCGTGCCGGAAGACGCGATGTCCTATACGGAGGTTGAGTACAGACACGCCCGCGCGGTCACCATGCCCGTGCTCCCGTTTGAGCTGGATCCGAACGCCGAGGGGCTCAGAGCGCCCGCACCTATACCGGCCGGAACCCACCCCGAGTCAGCCGTCTGGGACCGGGCGCGCCAGGCAGCGTTTCGGAATGAGGTAGTCAAAGCCAGCACGCTGCCGTCCGCCGGACAGCTTTTTAAGAGACCAGACGAACTCGCGGCTGAAGTGGCAAAGGCCCTTCGGCACTGGCTGGAGTTGGAGGCGAAACCGCTCCGCACCGCTCACGGTGAGCCCTTCATTAACCACGGAAGACCGTACCAGTCTCTGCGACGACGCGTCCTGCAGCATGAGAACTCTGTCGTGAAGGGCCCGCCGGGCACTGGCAAGTCTACGCTTGTAGCGGCCCTCGAGCAAGACCCGGATGTACGGCATTCCTTCGGCATGCCGATACTTCAAGAGCGTGTTAGCCGGCGCCTAGGGAGCCCTTTGGCCGCTGCGGAGGACTTCAGGAACCGCGTGGAGATCGCCCAGGAGGATGCTCGGGGAACGGTCCTCGACAGTATCGGCAACCCTGGCAGGAACGTCCTCCTTGCTGTCCATCTGGAGTCGATCTGGTCGCCACCATCGGCCAACTCGGAGACTCGAGCCCAAGAAACACGAGAGGACGAACGCTGGCTGCGCAGCTTCGTTCAGAACTGCCTTCCGCCGGCCAATGGCGTAACCACAGTGTTCGAGGCGGTCGGAGATCGGCCGGCGGAGGTGGTGGCGAGTGCCCTGGGACTCTCCGCACGGTCTGCGATCATCCCCGTGACCGAGCTTGCGGAGGACGACGGCATAGCCCTCTTGCGGGTGGAAGGTGCACTGACGGAGGGCTGTGCGACCTGCGACGCCCTAGGCAGGCGGGTCGTGCTGCTAATGGGAGCAACGCCGCCCCTGCTCAGACTGGCCGCCGTAGGCGTCCGCAAAAAGGCTGGCGACGCCCGAGACGCGGCAAATTGCGAAAGTCGGCATCAGGTGTTGCGAATCAGTGAGCAGGAACTCGAGGAGCTCCCCACCGACGACAGGGCCTACGAGACAGTCCGCCGAGAGATCGACTCACTATCACCCTCGGAACGGCGTGTGCTCGAGGCGGCAAGCGTTCTCCCTCGTAAGCCGTTCACATTCAGTACCGACGTACTGGACCGCGTGGCTTTTTACGAGGCTGACGAGAGGGGCTCGGGTGATCATTCGCACAGCACCAGCGAATGTGCCGAAGAGCTCGTTGGCCGCGGATTCCTCGAGCGGGGCAAGGAGAGGGATTCTGGCCTGTCGGACGACCAAATGCCTCGCTTCATGATTCTGCCACTCGTCTCCTCCTACGTTCAGCATTCCCTCGAGGATTCCGACGCTGGCCCCGCTCACCTTCGCGAGATGAATGAGCGGGCTGGCCGCTGGTATGACGACGCGATCAATTCACTCCTTGAGGGGAGCTCTTATGAGGGCTGGTACCAGCTCGAAAACGGTTCGTCACAGTCCCTCTTCGTCGGCTGGCTCCAGTTGCTCAGCGAGCGTGCGCCACTCCAAGCTGCGGAGGAGCTGATCCGTCTTTACTTCAAGGCCCTTTGGTGGTGGGGATGCCGCACGCCTTTCAAGCTGTGTGATCTGCTCGCGGACGTGGGTTGGAGCTTGAAGCGGCATCGGAGTCAGCCGCCCCCGGCTGGGAGAGCGGGTCCCCACGTCGTCGTCGAAGCGCTCGACCGCCTTCACAAGTACTACCCGCGCGAGGGTCAGTTCCGGCGCGCCCACACCGACGCCGATCGCCGCGACTGGCACCGCGTTGACCGCGCGCTACGGGATCTTGCCGACCAGCTATCAATTCCGACCGAGGCTAACGCTGCGTGGTTGGAGTCTTGGGATGCTGAACTGGACGAGTCCCGCCGCACGAAGCGTAGGGAGATTGCCCAGCTTCTCCACGCCTTCCTGGCCCACGCGCATCGCGGCGCGCGGGCGGAAATTGATGAGGACGCGGCTGCAGCCATCGCTGGCCATTACGCGGTTGCGACGTCCATCGCGCGAGAGGGCCACGATGACTGGAATCAGGCGTGGTTTTGGTACGAGCTGGGTGACACCTGGCTCGCCGTACGGAACCTCCGGAAGGCCAGTGCGTGCGCGCGAGTAGCCCGTTACCACGCAAAGAAGATCGCCGAGAGCCCAGAGAATCTGGACTTCGAGATTCTCGCTAATATCGATCGCCTCACAGGCGACATCATCTGGCGGACACATTCAGAGGCGGCGACGCAGGCTTTCGAGCACTGGTGCTGCGCCGTCCACTATGCGCTGTGCTTCCAGCTCTGGCCCCACGAGCCGGATCTCTACACCGCTCAGCTCTACGACGAGCAACGGTGGCTGGCAGCGGGCAGACTGATGGAGTGCGTCGGGGTAGACGATGGCAGATCACCGCGCCTAAGAGCGGCAGGCGACCGTATCGCGAAGTTCTTCGGGCGCGACCCTCAGGAACTGCTCACGCACGTCTACGAAGCCTTCAAAGGTGACGACTCGCGTGACAGGCTGGCGATGAGCGCGGCCATTTTCCCCGTAGGCCTGCCGATAGCCGCTCTTGGCAAGCAGGACCGCCTGTCACGTTCCGAGATTCGAAGGTTTACTTTCCAGGCCCGGACGACGATCCGCGACATCGAGGCACGGGAGCCGGACCTGGTCGCGCTCCCTGCAGAAGAGGCCACAGACGACATCGGCCAGTGACCGCGAGCAGCCCACCGGGGCGCTGGGCATGCAAATGACTAATGGAACCGGCCGGCTGTGACTTCATGTCGGGTCCGATCTGATCTTCACGCCTCGTGGCAGTAATCTGTTTGATCAAGGGAGGGAGCGCGCCATAAATGAAGGCGGAGCTATGGTAGAAACGGTCGATCTGAGTGCTGATCCCGATAGCCGCTTCATTGAGCGTGTCTACTACGAGCTCCTTAGGCCGGCCTTCCCGCCAGAAGAGCTGGATCCCTTGGAGGTCATCCGAGACGGTCTTATGGGCGTCGGCAAGGACGAGATTGTGGGTCTCTGTGCCCGTCGTGGAGCCGATGAGCCGGTCGGCTGCATCATTGCCTACCCATACAGGGGTAGCGGAGTCCTACTGATTGGCTACCTTGCCGTCCGGGCTGATATGAGGAGCAAGGGCATCGGGAGTTTGCTGCTCGACAAGGGTCGGTCTACCTGGTATGGCGCGCCGTGGTGCCAACTCGTGGTAGCGGAGATCGAGGATCCCCGGCACTATCCACGAGGCGAAACGGATCCTGCGCGCCGGGCAGCCTTCTGGTTCCGGCATGGTGCAGAGCTTCTGCTCGTTCCGTTTTTCCAGCCCCGGGTACGCGAACAACTGCCGCGCGTCTACGATATGTTCCTCGTCGTTCTGGACGCCAAGCCCGCGGCCATGGCGACGGAGGTAGCCAATGCCTGCAGCCGGACCGCCGGACGAAGCACCGCGGCGGGGAGAACGTCTGGGCGGGCGATTCGTTCGGAGGTCCTCTTACGCTTCCTCGAGGAATACTTCACGGCATCCGAGGGCCCTGACTCAGTAGCGTCGGATCCTGAATTCCGATGGCTGTTCAACCGCTATGGAGAGCAAGACTCGATCCGATTAGTTCCGTTGGACATCTACCGAGGGGTCGACCTGCCAAGAGTGCCCCGCGAACCGGCCACCTAATCGATAGGAGCCAACTCGCACTGGCTGAAGGCCGGCGACCATGTGCAAAGAATGGGGTCTCCGGCAGCTGATGTCCTCCCCTCTGAGTCACCATCAAAACGCAGATTCGCTGAGGAGACTCGATCGTGAAATGTATCGAGCATAGGACCAGCATCTTCACCCGATCCTTGAAAAGAGGGGCGACGACGAGCAGAATAGGTTCGGAGCGTTAGGTGGGGGCAAGTTACTCGCGCAGGAGCGAGCCGGTGGTTACTCAGAATTCTACAGACGACCAATCAACCCGGGGTGGAGACTTGCGAGGAGACGCTTCGGGCAGGATCCGGCCACTCGAGACAGACCCACTCGGGCGGATCCCGCTCCGGATTCGAATCGGCGTCACCGGACACCGGCATCTCCCCGATGAAGAGGTCCTTCGCAGCAAAGTCGGAGATGTGCTGAGAACAATCCTAGCCCTTGCCGCTGCCCCTCCCAATGTCCCAGTGGCTCTTACCGTAGTGTCTTCGCTTGCCGAGGGTGCGGACCGACTTGTTGCTCAAGAGGTTCTGTGTCACCCCGAGGCAACGCTGGTCGTGCCGCTGCCTCTTGAAGTTGACGATTACCTGCAAGACTTCTCGCCTAGCGAGTCCCGGGATGAGTTTTACCACCTACTCGAACGGTCGGAAGCAAAGGTGAATGCCCCATCCTTCACTACCCGGCAGGAGGGCTACGAGTGGGCAGGGCAGTACGTCGTCGAGCACGCTGATGTGGTGATCGCCCTGTGGGACGGCAAGAGGGCGCACGGCAGAGGAGGGACGGCTGAGATTGTGAACTATGCGAAAAGGGCTGGCGTGCCGGTCTACTGGATCGACACGCTAAGAGACCACGCCGTCAGGCGCCAGGGACCGGAACCTGAGTTAGAGGCGTTTAACTACAACCGTGCTCACCCAGCGCGGATCGAAAAGGATGTCGACGTACTGCGAGAGTCTCTCGTCAGGAAAGGCGGAGCCCAAAGTGCGCCTGCCCGAAGCTTGGACGACGTGGGGGCGTGGGCATTTCCATACTACGTGCGGGCCGATCTACTCGCGCTACGCTACCAACGCCTCTACCTTCTCTTTTCAGACGCCACGTTCTACCTGGCGGCGGCGGCGGTGGCGACCATCGCTATCCAAGTCATTTTCTTTCCGGCCCAAACCCAGATCGTATGGTTCGAGGTTTTTTGGCTCCTCGGCCTCATCGCCGTTCTTGCGGTACTTGTCAAGTGGCGGCCTAACCACAAATGGACTCTCTACCGATCTCTCGCGGAGCGCTTTCGCTCGCTGCTTTTCCTCGCCCTCGTCGACACACGCCACCACCCGACCGCCTTGGAGGAGTGGCGCGATTTCGCCGTAACAGCCGTATGGCGCCAGCGACCAAAGATCCGAGTCAGTGACCAAGACGTTCGATGGCTCAAAGCCTTGCTTGATGATGCTTGGATAGGAGACCAGCGGCGCTACCACGAGAGCAAAACCCGCCAGTACAAGACGCATCACGACCGCTTCACCCGTGCTCTGTTCGCCATTATCGCCATAACAGTCATTGCCGCGTTTACGCACAGCGTCGGATTGGGTGGCCATAGTTCGTTTTTCGTCCGGCTTGCGACCCTAGCCTCATTTGCTCTGCCCGCGTTGGGGGGCGCTCTCGCGGGCATAAGAGAAGTCCGGGAGTATCGGCGAAACTCTGAGAGGTACAAGCTGGTAGCCGCTCAACTCAAGGAACAGGAGCTCGCGTTGCGTAATGCCACAGACTTGCACGCCGTTCGAACAGCAGCTGAGCGAGCTGCGAACGTCCTAGACTCCGAGAGCCGGGACTGGTTCGGACTGATGCGACTCCAGGAAGTGGAGGCGCACGTGTGACTTCTAGGGCAGCCGGAGACGAGCGTTACGTACTCGCGGGTTCAGCCGGTTCAGGTGGTCCCTGGGCGGCCTGAGGACTTCCGAAGGCGGTGAGAATTACCTCGGTAAGCTCTTGAGTCTGTAGCGCACTTCAGTGTCTCCTTTGCGGCGAATGTGGCTCGCTCATAGAACTTGTTCCCCGGTGAACTGCCACCGCAGACGCCAAAGTAGTCGCACTCGCGACGGCACGAGGACTTCGAGGAGCCAATGGAGACCAGTTGGCTGGGCACCCGCCGGCGGTGCCAGCCCAGCCGTTGGCGATCCTGGCGTGGTGGCTCGATCGCCGAGAACTGGTCCCAGAGGGGCTCGATGAGGCATGATCGGACGGCAGGCGTGAGCCCCTGTTTCATCCGTCGGTCGAACGGCCAAATGATCGGGAAAGTCCATGTCCTACAACCGATTTCGCGCCATACGACCACCTCCGGCGACTCAATCGAGTCAGCCGACTCAATCAAATATTGGCGCAAGCTCTTA
>CAAGKR010115914.1_pt1 | contig 11639 bp, 14 predicted proteins | sample 2556971 | NCBI WGS metagenome assembly CAAGKR01 (sample SAMEA5207829, study PRJEB30636) | soil metagenome | biome: forest; feature: boreal; material: soil | place: USA | collected 2011-09 | depth 1 m
AGCCGGCGTTCGAGCTGGTCGACTACATCGCCCTGGTGGAGCAGCGCGAGGGTAACCCCATGGTCAGCGAGGCCACCGTCAAGGTGCGCGTCGGCGACAGGGTGATGCACACCGCCGCTGAGGGCAACGGGCCCGTCAACGCCCTCGACGCCGCCCTCCGCAAGGCGCTGCTCGCGTCATACCCTGAGATCGACGAGATGCGTCTCCACGACTACAAGGTCCGCGTCCTCGACGGCACCGCCGCCACCGCCGCCGGCGTCCGCGTTCTCATCGAGTCGGGCGATCGTCACCGGCGCTGGAGCACGGTGGGCTGCTCCACCAACATCATCGAGGCTTCCTGGCTGGCGCTCGCGGACGCCTTCGAGTACGGCATCCTGAAGTCGCGCAGCGCCGCCCCTGCTCGCCAGTCGAAGGCGTAGCTAAGATACGCGGGTGCTGGACATCCGCCCCACGAAGATCGTCGCCGTCGGGCGCAACTACCTGGCCCATATCCAGGAGCTGGGGCACGATGTCCCCACCGAGCCGCTGATCTTCCTCAAGCCGCCGTCGGCGGTGGTCGGCGACGGCGACGAGGTCATCTACCCCGAGGCCACTCACAACCTCCACCACGAGGCCGAGCTGGCGGTCGTCATCGGCAAGCGGTGCCACGCGGCGGCCGAGGGCGAGGCCCTGGACTGCGTCGCCGGTTACACCTGCGCCAACGACGTCACCGCCCGCGACCTGCAGGAGAAGGACGACCAGTGGACCCGGGCCAAGGGTTTCGACACCTTCTGCCCGCTGGGGCCGCGGATCGTGCCTGGCCTCGACCCCGGCAACGTCGCGGTCATCTGCCGCGTCAACGGCGAGGTGCGACAGGAAGGACATACCTCCGACATGCTCTTCTCGGTTCCGCGCCTGATCGTCCACATCAGTGCGGTGATGACCCTCGAGCCTGACGATGTAATCCTCACCGGCACCCCTCCCGGGGTCAGCGCAGTGGCCCGCGGCGATGCCATGGAGGTCGAGATCGAGGGTATAGGCATCCTCCACAACCGCGTCGCCTGATGCCGTCCTGGCGCAGCGAGGAGGTCCTGGTGGTGCCTCGGTCGGAGATCTTTCCCGATGGCGCCTGGCACGGCTTCATCGACGCCGACCCCGAACGCTACCTCAGCATCATCGCCGGGCAACGGCAGTTCCGGCGGCGCGGGGAGGTCGAGGAGGATCCCGACTTCCAGCAGATCATCCCCTACGTCATCTTTCGGAGCGACGACCGCTACTTCCTAACGCGGCGCCTCAAGCAGAGCTCTGAGAAGCGGCTGCGCCACCTCTACTCGCTGGGGGTTGGCGGCCATATCAACCGCGAAGATGTCGGCGCGGAGGCCACCGACCCGGTCCTGGAGGGCCTCCGGCGGGAGTTCGCCGAGGAGGTAATCTACGAAGGAGACTGGACGCACCGCCTGATCGGGCTGTTGAATGACGACTCCAACGATGTCAGCCGGGTGCACCTCGGACTGGTCTTCGAGGTCAGTGGCGATAGTCCCCAGATCAGCATCCGCGAGACCGAGAAACTGGAGGGTGAGCTGTTGCGCCTTGAGGAGATGAAGATCTACTACCTGGACATGGAATCCTGGAGCCAGCTGATCTACGACCACCTTTTGGCGCGCGAACAGGCGGGGGTCGGATGACGGCCGACGAGCGCAGCTGGGCTGACGGCGGACGGCACGACCGCGAGACGTCGCTGGCGCTGCTGAAGGAGCACAACGAGTCCGAGAGCCTGCGCAAGCACGGCCTCGCGGTGGAGGCGTCGATGCGCGGCTTTGCCCGCCAATACGGCGAGGACGAGGAGCTCTGGGGCATTGTCGGCCTGATCCACGACTTCGACTACGAGAAGCACCCCGACCCGCTGGAGCACGGGCTGGCCGGTGGGCGGATGCTTCGCGAGATGGGCTGGCCGGACATCATCAGCCACGCCGTCGAGAGCCACAACGACCACGTCGGGGTCCTCCGCGAGAACCTGATGGAGCACGTGCTGTTCTCTTCGGACGAGCTGACCGGGTTCATCGTCGCGGTGGCGCTGGTCAAGGGTCGGGACCTGACCCTGGTGGAGGCGCGCTCGGTGCACAAGAAGATGCGCGACAAGGCGTTCGCCCGCAGCGTCTCGCGCGAGGACATCGAGAAGGGCTGGCGCGAGCTCGACGTAGACCCGGACGAGCACATCGGGTTCATCGTCGAGAGCCTCAAGAAGGTCGCCCCCGACATCGGCCTGACCTACTCTGCCTAGTACAGCCCCCGGTCGAGCCCGCCGTCCACCGCCAGCGTCACCCCCGTGATGTAGCTGGCGGCGTCGCTGGCGAGGAAGACGGCGGCGTTGGCCAGCTCCGCGGCGGTGCCGAAACGCCCCATCGGGACCTCGCTGCCCCACGCCACCAGCTCTTCGTCGAGGCTGCGACCGCTGGCCTCGGCGCGAATCGCACCAATCTGTCGGATGCGGTCGGTGAGGATGTGCTCGGTGGCGATGTTGTTGACGCGCACTCGGGGCGCAGCCTCGCGGCTCAGCGTCTTGGCCATCCCGACGATGGCTGGGCGGAACGCGTTAGACAGAAGGAGAAAGTCGATCGGTTGCTTCGCTGTGAGCGAGGTCAGGTTGACGACGGCGCCGCCGGGGTCCTCCTTGAGCGCGGGCAGCGCTGCCTGCGTCACCCGCACCGTGCTCATCAGCAGCGAGTCGAAGGCGTGCCGCCACTGGGCCTCGTCGATCGACTCGAAGGTCCCGGGTGGCGGACCGCCCGCGTTGTTAACCAGCACGTCGAGGCCTCCGAGCGAGTGCAGCGCCCAGTCCACCAGGTCGGCGCACTCGTCGGCCACGGCGAGGTCGGCCGCCGCGGCGATCACCTCGCCATGAGCCGAGAGCTTCTCTGCCGCCGCGTCGATGCGCTCCCGGCTGCTGGAGCAGATCGCCACCCGGCAGCCCTCCTTGAGCAGCGCCTCCGCCACCGCGTAGCCCAGCCCCTTGCTGGCGGCGGTCACCAGCGCCCGCTTGTCGCGCAGTCCCGTCTCCATCTCGCAATCGTAGGTGCGCGGAGCTTTGGACCCGCGATTCTTAGACTCTTTGGATGACCTCCGCCGTCAAATCCCTGATCTGCCGCGAGTGCCAGAGCGAGTTCGAGCCGCAGGCTACCCACGTCTGCGACCTCTGTTTTGGGCCGCTGGAGGTCAAGTACGACTACAGCCTCCTGTCGCAGCAGGTCTCGCGGGCGTCGATCGACGCGGGGCCGAACTCACTGTGGCGCTACCGTGACCTGCTGCCCCTGAACGACGGTGCCGAACCCGTGACGCTGGGGGAGGGGATGACGCCGCTGGTACGGGCCGATCGCCTCGGCGCCGAGCTCGGCCTCCGCAACCTTTACCTCAAGAACGAGACCATGAACCCGACGAACTCCTTCAAGGACCGAGTCGTCAGCGTGGCCGTGTCCTGGGCGCGGGCCAACGGCTTCGACACCATGGCCTGTGCCTCCACCGGCAACCTCGCGAACTCGGTGGCCGCCTACAGCGCCCGCGCCGGGATGCGGTGCTTCGCCTTCATCCCAGCCAACCTGGAGGTCAGCAAGGTGCTGACCACCTCGGTGTTCGCGCCCAACGTGGTCGCCGTCGAGGGCAACTACGACGAGGTCAACCGGCTCTGCTCCGAGCTCGCTGATTCCTATCACTGGGCCTTCGCCAACATCAACGTGCGTCCCTTCTACGCGGAGGGCAGCAAGTCGTTAACGTACGAGACCGCAGAGCAGCTGGGCTGGAAGCTGCCCGATGAGATCGTCATCCCCATCGCTTCGGGATGCCAGTTCGTGAAACACAACAAGGCGATCCAGGAGATGATCGAGCTGGAGCTTGTCGATCCTGGGCCGTACCCGAAGCTGACGGGGGCCCAGGCGCTCAACTGCTCGCCCGTGGCCACCGCCTTCAAGGAGGGCACCAGCGTCAAGCCGGTCAAGCCCGACACCATCGCCAAGTCGCTGGCGATCGGCAACCCCTCCGACGGCAAGTACGTGATCAACATTGCCAACGGCACTGGCGGGGTGGTCGACACCGTCACCGAGGACGAGATCGTTGAGGCGATCGAGCTGCTGGCCCGAACCGAGGGTATCTTCGCCGAGACCGCAGGCGGCGTGACCGTGGGGGTGCTGAAGAAGCTGGCCAAGGCAGGCCGCTGGAAGGGTGACGAGACGATCGTTGCCTACATCACCGGCCACGGCTTCAAGACAGTCGAGGTGATTCCCGACCTGGAGCGCCACCGCAAGACGATCAAGCCGTCGGTGCGATCGTTCGAGGAGACGTTTCCAGACCTGGACTGAACTCGCCCTGGGCGCCATTACAATTTGGCAACCTGTCCTGGTAACAAGATCGCGAATCCCGGAGGAGTATTTGATGGCCGTCAAAGTCAGAGTGCCCGGCCCGCTGCGGAAGCTGACCGCGGGTGAGTCCGTGGTCGAGGTCGAGGGCGTAACCGTGGCCGAGGTACTCGGTGCCCTGGAGCAGAGCTACCCGGGCTTCAAGGAGCGCATCTACGACGCAGACGGCAACCTCCGTCAGTTCGTCAACATCTACAAGAACGACGAGGACATTCGCTTTGGGTCCGGGCTGGAGACCACCCTGGGACCGGGTGATGACCTGTCGATAGTGCCGGCCGTTGCCGGCGGCAGGGCCGCCTAGTGGCAAAGCGGCGGGTCAAGCTCACCTTTGCCCGCGACGCGGTGACCCAGCCGGTGATCTATGAGATCGGCGTGACCTGCAACGTGATCACCAACATCCGCCGGGCCGACATCACCCGCGACGAGGGATGGGTGATCCTGGAGCTCGAGGGCACCGACGGGAACCTTGACGCCGCCGTCGCGCACTGCGAGGCCAAGGGCGTGCGGGTCACGGCCGCCGAGGGAGACGTCGTCGAGTCATGACCCCTGGGCCGCGGGTAGCTGTGGCCATGTCGGGAGGAGTCGACAGCTCGGTGGCCGCAGCGCTGCTCAAGGAGCAGGGATGCGACGTCACCGGGATCACGCTGCAGCTCTGGCCCAAGGGCGCCGCCGACCAGGACCGGCACCACGGCTGCTGCTCGCTGGACGCCGTCGAGGATGCGCGCCGGGTGGCCGCCTCCCTGGACATCCCCTACTACGTGCTCGACGTCCAGGAGGAGTTCAGCCGGCGGGTGATCGACCCCTTCGTTGCCGACTACGCCGCCGGCCGCACCCCCAACCCCTGCATCTCTTGCAACAACGAGGTCAAGTTCGACCTGCTCCTGCGCAAGGCGCGGGGTATCGGCGCCGACATGCTGGCGACGGGCCACTATGCCCGCGTCGCCACGGACCGCAACAAACACAGCCTGCTGCGCGCGGTCGACCCGACCAAGGACCAGTCCTACGTCCTGTATGGCCTGACCCAGGACGAGCTTGCCATGGCGAGCTTCCCGCTGGGGACATGGCGCAAGGCTGACGTCCGCGAGAAGGCGCGCCAGCTGGGGCTGGTCACCGCCGACAAGCCCGACAGCGTCGAGATCTGCTTTGTCACCTCGGGCGACTACCGCGACCTGGTGTCGCACCGGACAGGGGGCGGCTCCGGCGGGGTGATCGCCCATGTTGACGGGCAGGCCCTCGGCCGGCATGAGGGCATCTGGAACTACACGGTGGGGCAGCGGTCCGGGCTCGGGGCCCTCCCAAAGGGAATCAGCGGTCCGCTCTTCGTCCTCGACATCGACCCCGAGCTCCGCGTCGTCACGATGGGGCCGCGCGAGCGGCTGGGCGTCGATCGGATCGAGGTCGGTGAGCTGACCTTTGTCGCCGGCCGGGCGCCCGCGGCCGAGTTCGAAGCGCAGGTCCGGGTGCGGTACGGGGCCGAGCCCGCGCCCTCGCATGTCGCGCTCGTGGCCGACGGGGCGGTGGTGAAGACGGCGGCGCCACTGGCCTCGGTTGCGCCCGGCCAGGCGGCGGTCCTCTACCGCGGTGACGAGGTCCTCGGTGGTGGGCGCATCCTGCGACACGCCGCCGAGTCGCGATGCTGAGCCTGCTAACCACGGTTCGCGAGAGCTTTGTCGTCACGCTGGCCTCCGGTTTTGTCGAGTGTCTCCTCGTGGTTCTCTTCGTCGATGCCGTCCTCAAAAGCCACCGGGTGTATCTTGTCGCGGTCCTCGGGATGAGCGCCACATTGCTGGGGCGGATGTCGGAAGGCTTCATGCCTTCAACAGCGGATACCATCCTCAAGGTCGGGGGCCCGGTGCTCGCAGCGCTGGTCGTAACCCTCGACATCGTTACCGAGGAGGTCGACGCCGCCGAGGCCGAGACCGCCTCATAGCTATAATCGAACTCGTTTTGGGCGGGACGATGGTTGTTTCGCCGGTGCTAGAGGAGTCCTGATGCAGCCCAATCTCGGACACATCGCGCTCTTTGCAATCGTGGCGGCGGCCATGCCAGGCGGCATCGTTGCTCTAGCTCTACTCCTTACCCGTGTTCTCAAGACGGGCCACAAGTCCACGCGCGCAGCCGAGGACACCTATGAAAGCGGGATGGTGCCGGTAGGCGACGCCTGGATCAAGTACCACATCCAGTACTACATGTACGGTTTGGTGTTCGTGATCTTCGACGTCGAAGCGCTCTTCATCTATCCATGGGCCGTGGTCTACCGGCAGGTCGGGGTCTACGCCCTGGTCGAGATCGTGATCTTCATCGCGATCCTGGTCGTCGGGCTGGCCTATGCCTGGCGCCGCGGCGCCTTCAAATGGAATTGAACGAGCAGCTACCCGTGATCACCCCGGGCGAAGGCACCTCGCAGGTCGTCACCCAGGAGCTGACCCCGGGAGTTCAGCACCACAGCGTGGGGTCGACCTTCGACATCGTCGTCGGACCGCTGGACAAGATGATCAACTGGGGTCGCAGCAACAGCGCCTGGCCGTTCGGTTTCGGTCTCTGCTGCTGCTTCATCGAGTTCATGTCGATGATTTCGGCCAAGGTCGACATCGCCCGGTTTGGCGCCGAGGTGGCCCGCTTTTCACCGCGGCAGAGCGACGTGATGATCGTGAGCGGGACCCTCACCAAGAAGATGGCCCCGGCGGTCCTTCGCCTCTACCAGCAGATGGCGGAGCCGAAGTACGTGATCGCGATGGGGAATTGCGCCGTCAGTGGCGGCATCTTCAGCGGCGGCTACTCACAGGTGGACGGCATCGACCAGATCATGCCGGTCGACATCTACCTCCCGGGCTGCCCGCCGCGGCCCGAGGCGCTGGCGCACTCGATCTTCGAGCTGCAGAAGCGGATGCGGCAGGAAAGCATCATCCGCGGCCGTCGCAACCAGCCGGCGATCCCACCCGGAAACAAGGTGGCGCACCCCTGGGCGGCGACCGAGCAGATCTTCGCCAAGCTCTACCGTCGCTTCTTCGCGGAAGGCGCCACCGGCCCCATGCCGCCGCCCCCCGTAGCCAACGCCTCACCGCCCAAGCCGGCGCCGAACCCTGCTGAGAAACCAGCGGTCGAGGCGGCGACGGTGCCGGCCAGTGCCGTCGACAAGCCGGCTCCCGAGGGCGCCACGGCGACCGGTAGTGGGAGCGCCAGCGGCGCCGGTCCCGCCGACGACCAACCGGGCATGGCCCCCAAAGGGGGGGCGGCCGAGACCGACCCCCCGGCCGAGTAGGGCGGAGCCACAGACTTGACGCAGGAAGCGCTCGTCCTACAGATCTCGGTGGGATTCGGCCAGGGTGTCGAGCCCTTCATCGACCAGGACAACGTGGTCGTCCACGTCAAGCCCAGCCAGGTAAGGGAGTTTGCCCGGTTTGCTCGGGACAAGCTCGGCTTCGACATGCTCGACGCCATCACCGCCGTTGACAACGTGGAGGCCTTCGAGCTGCTCTACCACTGGGTCAGCGTCAAACCCCTGTCCAAGCACACGATCCAGCCGACCTACCCGGGCTACCTGCTGGCGCGCATGGCGGTATCGAAGGACTTCGGCGCCGACGGCAAGCCGACCGACCCCGACTACGCGCCAGTGGTGCCGAGCATCACGTCGATCTATCCCGGGGCCAACCAGCAGGAGCGCGAGATCTGGGACCTGATGGGAATCAAATTCAAGGGCCACCCGAACCTGAAGCGGATCCTGATGTGGGAAGGGTTCCCCGGCCATCCGCTGCGCAAGGACTGGAGACCGCTAAACGCGGAGATCCCCTGGCACCTTGCCGGCATGCAGGGCTACGGTGGCGAGCCCCTCGAGAACGCCGCCGCCGACGCCCGAATCGCCGCCGACGGCAGCGGCATCAGCCAGCCGATGTCGGTCGGGACCACGCCGCAGGCGTCCAACCACCCAGCGAGCCGCCTGCCCAAGCCGACCGAGACTATGCACATCAAGATCGGCCAGGGGGGCATCGTCGACGATGAGACCCCAGAGGGGCCCGCGAGCGGGTACGGGGCCGCGCCCGAGCTGTCCGGATCCGAGCCGGTGCCGCTGCCCGAGGCGTCCGAACCTACCCCGCAGAAGCAGCCTTGACCGAGCTCAAGTCGGTCCCCTACGAGACCCTGAAGGGGCGCGTCGACCTTGACTTCGAGCAGCACCTGCGTCGCGAGTTCAAGGCCGACCTGGTCCAGATCAACATCGGCCCGCACCACCCCAGCACCCACGGCGTGCTCCACTTCTTCGTCACCCTCGACGGCGAGACCGTGGTCGAGGCCAAGACCATCTTTGGCTACCTGCACCGGTCGATGGAGAAGCTCTTCGAGGGGCGGACGTACGTTGGCAACGTCGCCCTCACCGACCGCATGGACTACACCGCCAGCATGCTCAACAACTGGGGCTGGTGCCTGGCCTGCGAGAAGCTTGCCGGGCTCGAGGTCAACGAGCGCGCCAACTGCCTGCGCACGATCGCGGGCGAGCTGAGCCGGTTCAGCTCGCACCTGATCGGGATCGGCTCATTCGGCCAGGACGTCGGCGTGCTCACCACGGCGGCGATCTGGGGCTTCAACTGGCGCGAGGAGATCCTCACGCTGCTCGACGACCTCAGCGGCGCCCGCATGATGTACAACTACATGCGCCCCGGGGGCGTGCGTGGAGACTACGACTGTCCCGACTTCTGGCCCGCCAAGGTCCGCGAGGTGATGAACAAGTTCCCTCGACATATCGAGGACTGGCACAACCTCCTCACCACCAACGAGATCTTCCGGGCGCGGACCATCGGAATCGGCATTCTCAGCCCCGAAGACGCGCTCGCGTTTTCGGTGACCGGCCCGACGTTGCGCGGTAGCGGGGTGAAATACGACATTCGCAAGGCGCATCCGTACGGTATCTACTCGGAGCTCGACTTCGACATCCCGGTAGGGGAGAACGGCGACTGCTACGACCGCTACCTGGTCCGCATGGAGGAGATGGTGCAGTCGCGCAAGATCATTCTCCAGGCCGTTGACCGCCTTGAGCAGACCGAGCCTGGCAACCTGGGCAAGGCGCCCAAGGTATTCAAGCCGCCACCCTCCGATGCCTTCGCCGAGGTGGAGGGCGCCAAGGGAGCCCTCGGCTTCTACCTCAAGAGCGATGGCGGCCTCGAGCCCTACCGAGCCAAGATCCGGTCGGCGTCCTTCATCAACCTGACGGCGCTGCCAAGCATGGTCCGGGGCTGGAAGCTTGCCGACCTGATCGTGATCTTCGGGTCGATCGACATCAACATGGGCGAGGTGGATCGTTGATCGCGTTCGACGACGTCGGCACCGTCGGCAGCTGGCTGCGCCAGGGCCTCTACGGGCTCGGCCTGCGCGGGATCTGGCTCGATGGACTGCTCACGTTCATCGCGGTGTTCGCGGTGGCCAACTTCGCGCTCGCGAACGGGGGCCTGATGACCTGGGCCTTCCGCCGCGAGCTGGCCTTCATAACCGACCGCTACGGTCCCAACCGGGTCGGCCCCTCAGGCCTGCTCCAGTTCCTCGCCGACGGGATTAAGATGATCCTGAAGCAGGCGATGGTGCCGCGGGCAGCGGACCGGCTGCTCTTCATCGTGACCCCCGTGATCGCGGTCTTCCCGTTCGTCATGACGTACCTGGTGATCCCGTTCAGCCGGGGCGGTGCGGTGGCCGACGTCAACGTGGGCGTCCTCTACCTCTTCGCAATCACAAGCCTGACGTTCCCGGCGCTGTTCATGGCCGGTTGGAGCTCGAACAACAAGTACGCGATGATGGGCGGGATGCGGGCGGTAGCCCAGTTGCTCGCGTTCGAGGTGCCGCTGACGCTGTCGGTGCTGGGCATCGTGCTGCTGAGCGGGACCCTCAGCCTCAACCGCATCGTCGAGCTTCAGCCCGACATCCTGCACTGGTTCCTCTGGCCCCAGATCATCGGTGCGGTGATATTCATCATCGCGGCGATGGCGGAGAACGCGGTTCACCCGTTCGACCTCCCCGAGGCGGAGTCGGAACTGGTGGTCGGCTACTTCGTCGAGTACTCCGGGATCATGTTCGGGCTCTTCACCCTCGCCGAGATCGGCACAACGTGGACGCTGGCGGCGGTCTTCACCACCCTGTTCCTGGGTGGCTGGCAGACGCCGATCCCGGGACACATCCTCGATATCCCGCTGCTCTGGTTCCTGGCCAAGAGCTACCTGATGTTCTTCCTCCTGATCGTGGCGCGGGCGTCACTGCCGAGGTTCCGCATCGACCAGTTCCTGAGCTTCGGCTGGAAGTTCCTGGCACCGGCCAGTTTCGTCAACCTCTTCATCGGCGCCCTCGAGGTGCTGGGGTTGGGCAACTACTACTCATGATCAGCCTGGGGAAGGGGAGAGCATGAGCGTGAAGCAGCGACGTCTGCCGGGCGCCGGCATCATCCGTAGCGTCGCGGTCAGCATGCGCCACGTCTTCGAGCGCAAGCTGACGGTTCAGTACCCGGACGAAGCGCCGGCAATGGGGTATCGCTTCCGCGGCCGCCACATCTTCCACCAGGACGTCTGCATTGGCTGCACCCAGTGCGAGCGGGTCTGCCCCGTGGTGGCGATCAAGATGGAGGAGCACAAGGACCCGGGCACCCGGAAGGTGGTCGTGGACCGATTCGCCCTGGACCTCGGCATCTGCTATTACTGCGGCCTTTGCGAGGAGGTGTGCCCCACCGATCCGAAGGCGATCCACCTTGGTCCGGACTTCGAGTTGGCCACCCACGATCGGCGACTGTTGATCTACGAGATGGACCAGCTGGTCGGTCCCATGCCGTTGCCGTCGAAGCCGAAGGCGGTCGCGCCGGCGGCGAAGGCCGAAGCTACTGCGGCGAAGCCGGCGGCCGGCGCGCCAGCCGCCGACGCGCCAGTGGCGGAGAAGGCTGCCGCAGAAGTGCCCGCAGAGCAGAAGCCGTCTGCGCCGGCATCCGCGGAGGCGAAGGCTGAGGCTTCCGTCGAGGCGAAGCCCGACGGGAAGGCACCCGCGGCCGAGAAGCCTGCGGCGGACGCTCCGGCCGCGGAGGAGGCTGCCGCAGAGGCGCCCGCTGAGGAGAAAGCCCAGGCCAAGCCTGCTGAGGCGGAGCGAGCAGTTGAGGAGGCACTCCCAGCCGAGAACCCTGCGGCAGCCGCAGCGGAGAAGCCGGAGGCGGACGCACCAGCGGAGGAGAAGCCGGAGGTTGACGCTCCAGCCGCAGAGGTGGCTGCCGCCGAAGCACCCGCTGAGGAAGATGCC
>CAAGKR010295595.1_pt1 | contig 11638 bp, 12 predicted proteins | sample 2556971 | NCBI WGS metagenome assembly CAAGKR01 (sample SAMEA5207829, study PRJEB30636) | soil metagenome | biome: forest; feature: boreal; material: soil | place: USA | collected 2011-09 | depth 1 m
GAAGAACCTCCGGGATGCGACGACGCAGTTGGTTGAGCGAGCGCCCATACGTGTGGGCGCCTCGGATGCCAGGGAAAGTGACCAGCCAGCATAGATGAACCGCGGCGTTCCAGGCAACTGATCCGAACCTTCCCTTACGAGACGCGACCTTCCGAACGGAATTGTGTAGTCGCCGGCGGGGACCAGACCGCGGACCGACCGATAGAGCCGCTGCGGCTCGAGGAAGAGAACCGGGGTCCAGATCTCGAATTGCCGAGAGAAGAAGTCCTTTGGAGTCATCTGGGAATGCAGGGCAGACAACCTTGATTCCCGGAGTCTGGCTGAACTGTGATTCGATCGCGTCGGCATGAAATTCGGGGGTTCTCACGCCACCGCCGTATGGGGCTCGAGAATCGCAGTCGGCCGAGTTGCGGCCCTATCTGATGGAATGCCTGATGCGTGAAGCCAAGGAACTGAATTTCGGCTACCGGCACCATTCCACCGACGGCAAGACCCAACGACGCGCCGACGATGGCGCCCTCGGCCAAGGAGGTGTCAAAGACTCGCTCAGGGCCAAAACGATCTTTGAGCCCGCGGGTCACCCGAAATACACCCCAAGTTGAGCCACATCCATGCCGAGGAGAATCACCCGTTGGTCACGAGCCATCTCGTCTATGAGAGTCGAACGAATGGCCTCCAGGATTGAAGGCTCTCTTGAGCGATCCGACTCTGGCACGTCCGCAGATGCGCCAGGCGTTGTCACACTCTTAAGACGAGGGCGATTCGTCCGGAAGACGACCAGCTAACGCCCAGTGTTCACGGGGCACTTCATAGATAATGACTTCGACGCCGTCGATCGTGGTTCCGACATGATCGATGGCCGCTTGCACTATGGCTTGAACAAAGTTCCGCTTCTGCTGCGGAGACCGACCCGGATACATCGTCACGGTAATGAGTGGCATTTGACCCTCCCAAAATAAAACCGCTTACAATCTGAATGCTGGCACGGTTGCTTCCTGAGCAGGTAGCGATCGATTGACATTCCGTCTTGATCCTCTGAACGGTCGCCGAACAGCCGACGCGACACTCGCAAGCACCGAAGCCGATCAGCGTTCTGACTTCCTGCGGAGAGACTCACCGCTGTCTCAAAACGCGACCAGAGAGCTGCCAATCACGAGATCAACTCGAGTTGGGGTAGGTCAGGCGTTTCCAAAGCACGCTCCGCCGCCACACTAGCTACAGCCCAATCCTGAGCAGCTATCCCCACAGACTTGAAGACGGTACGACCCTGTCTTCTTATGTTGTCAGTAACCAGGAGGTGCCCTAGCTCGAGCAGGGAGTCTTCCGAAATCGCACCCGCTGCGAGCGCTTGAATGATGTCCCCTGCTTCCTCCAGAGCAGCTGTGCGGAGGTCGACAGCAACAATGCTTGCGGCCTGCAATACATCCGCAGACAACTCACACATGTTAGGAAGGTAGGAGCCAATAGCATTGATATGGACCTCCGGCTCTAAGTCGCCCAGAGCAAATAGCGGAGTGGTAGCGACCGTAGCGCAGCAAATGATGTCCGTGCCAGCGACAGCCTGATCCGGTCGCCGAAAGGCTCTCCAAGCAGCCGCTGGGACCTCGGATGAATGCCGCGACACAAACTCTTGCGCGTTCTCGAAGTGTCGGCTCGATACTCTTACTTCCGCTATGCGGCGCACCGCAGCCACAGCACGAATCTGATCCACAGCCTGCCCACCCGTTCCGATCACCGCTAGTCTGGATGCTGTGGCCGATGCCAGCAAATCGGTGGCCACACCGGTGGCTGCTCCGGTTCGCAGACTAGTCAATGTCGACCCTTCGATCAGTAAGGATGGGCGGCCCGTTTTGGTATCGAACCAAAGGAGCAATCCATGGACGGTTGGAATCCCTCTCGATCGATTCTCAGGCGTAACCGAGAGAATTTTGACCGCATCGCCATGACGCCTCGCGTCGCTGGCAGCCATCAAAAGCAAGCCGCCGCCTCGAACCACCATACGCTGAGGTTGCTCTATTTCCCCTCTGTCGACCGCGATGAATGCGTTTCGAACTGCAGTGATTGCGTCGGCCATGGGGACAAGTCGCCTTAGGTCTGCTGATGAGATCACAGTGATAGCTAACCTGCTTGTCGTCACAAGGCTAGTCCCGTGAGCTCAAGTGTTCGGACCAGGACTTGTGGGTCGCCCCCAGATCACGTCGGGGCCCACACAGTGCGGAGTACCTGAAAACGATCGTTCTACGCATCTTCAAGCTTAGGAGACGCTGGTAGCTACAGAAGGGCCTTTTCAAATCACATTTGCCTCAGGGCGAGGATGCCGGCTGCCGAAGCGATCAGCCGAGAACGCACTGAGGTCAAGAGGTGGTTTCTGCCCGAGAGCCAGATGGGCAAGATAGTCACCCACAACAGGGCTCTGTTGAAATCCATGGCCTGAGAAGCCGGTGGCGTAGAGCAGACCGTCTGGAATAGCAGCACTTCCGACGATCGCGTTGTGATCTGGGCTCATCTCGTAGTTGCCGTGCCACCCTCCGATTATCCCCAGGTCAGAAATCATTGGTAATCGGCGAATGGCTGCGCTTGCTAGCTCCTCCACGGTACCCATCCGTCCCCCCAACAAAAGCTTCGTGCCCTCTCGATGGAAATAGAAACCCGTACTAAAGTCGACGGTCAAGGGCAATTCGTGTGGAAGCGGATCACCAGGCTCCGTGAAGAACACATGCCGAACCTCGGCCACCACCGGTAGATCCAATCCCACCTTGCCGACCAACGCAGGAGACCAAACTCCTGCGGTGCACACCACCAAAGGCGACGTAACCGTCCCGAGGCTCGTACGCACTCCGACTACCTTGCCGCCTCGAACCAAGATGTCTTCTGCGTCGCAACCCTCGACTATTACGGCGCCCAAGCGGCGGGCCGCTTGAGCGTATCCATGCACGACGGTCGCTGGGGTGGCATAGCCGTCGATTGGGCAGAACGTCGCCGCCGCAATTCCAGTCAGGTTCATTCCGGGAACGATGTGCAAAGCCTCCACTGGTGAAAGCATGCGTACGGGTACCCCAAGGCGCTGCTGCAGCTCGACTGATCGCTGAAACTCAGCCATATCACTTGGCTCTAGGAGAAACAAGTACCCCCACTGCTTAAACTCAATATCCACGTCGAATTCGTCGTTGAATCGCTCGAAGCGTCTAATACATTCAAGTGCTATCCGAACATTGAGCTCGTCGGAGAACTGGGCCCTGATGCCGCCGGCAGCAGCGGCCGTCGAACCCGATCCCAGAACGCCTCGCTCAATCAAGATTGCGGACGGGCAGCCTGCTGCCGCGAGGTGGTATAAGGTGCTGACTCCGATCACCCCGCCACCGATAACTACGACCTCCGCGGATCCGGGAATACGGCCTTTCATTGAGGTGATCTATGAAATGGTTGCCACCGCTCGCCATCGGTCCAGGCGTTCGAAAATGTCTTAGCGCCACCGATCGTCGCACTCGTCATTGCCATCAGGAGTGGGTTTCCACCCTTAGCGTCTCCTTAACGATCGCTGCACTGTCATCGAGGAGCGCTCAATCCGAACATAGTCTCCGGTCCCGACGTGATCGAGAATACTCGAAGGAACGAGGGCAATAGGAACGTTAGTCTGATAAAGCATCTTTGCCACGATCGCCCCAACGATCAAGATTGGATCTTCGCGAAGCAGCAAAATCGCCGATGGATTTGTTCCTTGGCGAACTGCCTCAACTAGGATGCTGCTGCTCGAACTAGATCCCCGGCCGCCGGGCATGAACAGAATGCAGCCCCCCACTCGGACACCTCGCTGCGGATGGTGGGAATCTATGATCTCTCCGGTCGCGGGATCCAGCCCCCCCCACAGGCTAACGGGCTCACTAAGCACGATCAGGCGGCCAGTTGCGACGCCAGGAACCAGTGGCTTGACATTGAAGATGTCACGACACTCAGACACTGGGTAGAGACTCGCTGATGATCTCACCGGAGATCGCTGAGGCGACGCAATCTGACAGGGTTGCTAGCACAACCTCGAAGCCGAGGTTTCCGGGGGCATAGTATGCCCACTTCGCTGAGTTGGTCATAACAAGTCCGTTCCGTCGCTTGATAATCGGAGTTATGTATGTGCAAGTGTCGACTACGATCTCGGCTCCGAAGTCGCCAAGCGCTGTTACCCATCCACGCGTCTCGAGCTCCAGGAGAATATCGCGACTAGTCGACACGTAGAATTCGACTTGGGGGTGACGCCTCCGTCCTTGAATTAGTCTCACGAGCTCCATGAATTCCGATATGGAGAAGTGCGGAGTGCCGAGACTGACCGCCGTCAGCTTACCGCTGCGACCCGAAGTGATCATCGTTGCTGCTTCTCGGAGCATGTTTCCTGTCACACGTATGGTCCGTAGCGCCCTTTTCGCTTGGAGGGCATCGTCCAACGTAGAAGCTTCGGGAGTCACGCCCACCACGTGAAACATGGCTACCGAGCCTGTCGAGGCAGCTGCTGCCCCGAAGGCCTTGAGTTCGTCTTCATTGGGCGCCGCTTGTAGTCCCACAAGTACAGGAATGCGACTACCGACCTGCCGCCCGACCACGAGACCCAAAAGCGGCCAGAAGAGCCCGATCTTGGACCACGACGCCGGGAGTTCGGCGACATCGAAGACTACTTGGCCGCGCCTGTTCTCAATGCGATGCAGGCCATAGTTCGGAACTCGTCCAGTGATCGCCGCGCAGATATCGATGAAGTCGCCATACCTGTCACTGCGTGCGCCGACAACGGAGTTGATAAAGGCGATGGCATTAGACTCTGCCCAGGCTACGTGCTCGCCTCGCTTTGGACGTCCCGGAAGTTGGTACGGTGCACAAGTCCAGGTTGGCCGACACCCCATGATTGAATACGCGTGCATCAACTGACGCGCCGCGTCGATCTGCGCCTGATCTCCCCGGTTGAGGCGGGGGTGCAAGAGGTCGATTGCCCCAACGTTCAGCGTAGTGTCAACTACGACTGATGCGTTCCCATCATTCAACCGTTGCGCGAACTCTAGGCCAGATTTGCCATGGTACAGGCACCCATCGACATGGGCCCTGGTAACTGAGATGAGATCAGGTGCCCCAAGAGCGCGCCCATACTCAACCACAATTCCCATGCAGGTACGCGCGGCCTCTCCATGACCTCCAGAAAGAACGTCATTGTCATAGTCGCTCAGCAGCAGTCTGGTCATGTGGGGGAACTACCTCGTCAGAACCGGAACCGACTCGGGAGAAACCGACTCGTGTCGATCTGTTGAGGCGACCCTAGGAGGAGGTCCGCGATTACGCGTCCTGTGGCCGGCGCGAGGGTGATCCCAAGCGTTCCGTGCCCGGATGCGATGATGACATTGTCCCAACGCGGCGCGGGTCCAATAATCGGAAGGTCGTCAGGGGTCTGCGGACGGAATCCAACCCACTCAGTACCGGGTTTAGCTTCGAAGCCAACGAGATACTCGCGGGGCGCCGCGAGCATCCTAGAAAATCGTTTCTCACTTCTGGACGAATTGAAGCCGACGAGTTCAAGACCGCTGGTGACCCGAGAACTGCTGCCATGCGAGGTGACCGTAACGTGAGGCTCAGCCAGCATGATCGGCAAGGACACTCTTCGGTCCGAAGCGAATGTCAATGAGTATCCCTTGGCCGGCTCGATTGGAAGGTGGAGCCCGAGCCGGGCGCCGACAGCCTTCGTCCAAGCTCCCGCAGCAATAACGATCCATTTGCACTTTATCTCGCCCGCTGCCGTTATCGCCCCGTTCACTCGCCTGCCGCTCACATTGAAAGCCTCCACGCCTGTCCCCGTAATCACATGGGCGCCCATTTGTTGAGCGTGCAGGGCTAATGACTCTACGAACGCGTAGGGCTGAACCTGGCTGTCTTCAAGGAAATAAATTCCCCCGATGACATCGTCGCTTAGTGTCGGCTCGAGCTTCTTGACGCCTACCTGATCTAGGACAGCCGAGCGAACTCCTACCTTCTGCAAATCTGCAGCTGCTTTGATAGAGCGCGCTAGCGCCTGCTGGCTCTTGAACACATGTAACCATCCGGCCTCGCGGTAGCCGTAGTCCGTTTTAAGATGAACCGCCAACTCTCGATGTAAATCAGCACTGAACGTACTGAACTCATAGAGAGCACGGGTCGGCCCCGTGCGATCACGTAAGCACTCTGCAACGAATCGGGCCATCCACATTGAGAAACGAGCATCAAGCCGCGGCCGAATCACAACTGGTCCCCCAGGATCGAGAATCCATCGCAGCCCTTCGCGCAGAGCATCGAGGGATGCCAATGGCTTGCTCTGGCTGACAGCGATCAGCCCGGAGTTGCCCCAGGAGCAGGCCTGCCCGATGCGATCGCGTTCCACCACAGTCACGTCGGTGCCCTCGGACGCTAGATAGTAGGCAGTGGCAATACCTTCAACTCCCCCGCCCACGATCAAGACATCGGTCTCGGCCACCCCTCCCACCATTAGCGCCGCTGCCTCCACCCATAGATCGTTCCTGGAATGATGCTTACATTCGGCTTTAGACATCCGTAGTCACCCGGGGCGATGGCCCTAACCAGCCCTCCGAAGCCCCGGCGGGCCACGGATGTCAAGGCATCCTTGGTCACAGTGTTAGGCCAGCATCAATGACGATCGTTTGTCCAGTAGTCGAACTGCTCCGGATGATCGTCAGTACCTGAGCCGCAACGTCGTCAAGGCTGGGAACTCTGCGCAGAGGCGACTTCTCGACGAATGCCTTTATGCCGGCTTCACCATGCTGACGACCCCACCGGGTGTCAAGCAAGCCGGGAGCAACCGAGTTCACCTGAATCTCTGGGGCTAGAGCTTTCGCGAGCAGTCGAGTCAAATGAATCAACCCAGCTTTCGACACGCAGTAAGGAATGCTGGATCCCATCGTCATCAAGCCTGCGGTAGACGAAATCGTGATGATGTGGCCACCTTGCTTCTTGAGGTACGGGGCAGCATGCTTTGCGCAGAACCACGGTCCCTTAAGGTTTACCCCAATGATCCGATCCCAATCCGACTCGGAGACTCCCTCAAGGTCGGTCAACTCTCGAAAGACGGTGGTACCTGCGTTCGCGATAAGGAAATCAAGCCGACCGAATTCTGCAATCACCGCCTGAATCATTTCGACAACCTGGCTCTCGACTGAAACGTCGGCACGAATAGCCATCGCTTGCCGTCCGATACTGTGAATCTGCCTGACGACCTCCTCGGCCTCACTTGCAGACCGCGAATAGTTGACGACGACATCGCTCCCGGCCGACGCCAGCGCTATTGCGATTGCGTGCCCCAAACCTGTGCCCCCACCGGTCACCAATCCAACTGTTGTTCTGCTCATGCTCTTGTTCGTCCTCGGTGAATGGTCAATAGCCGTAGCAATGCCTCTCTCCCTACCAAATGTGCTTGGTCACTCCCCCATCAATGACGAAAGTTTGACCGGTGATGTACGACGCAGACTGCGAGCATAGGAACGCGCACAGGCCACCAACTTCGTCCGATCTTCCAAGTCGCCCCATGGGAATCATTGATTGCACGGCTTGCAAGTCGGAGCCATCCCAGTACGGCGTAAGAATGTTCCCAGGAGCGATGTTATTGACGGTGATACCTCTAGGCGCAACCTCAATAGCAAGGTGCTTGGCCATCGCCGTAACAGCAGCCCGGTAACAGGATGAAAACAGTCGCCCTGCCGAAGCCTCAAGCATTGCGGTCGAGGTCACGTTGACGATGCGACCGGCTGACGACGCTGCCAGCAGAGGTAGAGACGCGCGGATCAAACGGACGGCACTCATCAGTATGTCGTTGTGCGCTTTGACCCAGTCGGAATCAGTCATCTGGTCAAACGTTCCCCCTTGAGGATGGCCAATATTGACCACTAGGATGTCGAGACCGCCCAGACTTTCTGCAGCCACTCGAACGAGTCGCTCCACATCCTCTGCAGTCGTGATATCAGCACCCAAGGAACCTGCGGCGCCGATCTCCTTCGCCACGCTTGCCGCGCTTGCCGCATTTCGCGAACAAATGAAGACGGCCGTCCCTTCCCTTGCCAACTCTTCAGCGCATGCTCGTCCAAGGCCGCTACTGGCGGCTGTGACTAGCGCTCGGCGATGTTCACGACTCAGACGCACGTCTTCACCCCGCGCGTCACGATGACTCGTCATTGAGATGATTGAGAATCACGCGAACAGCCGCTGAATCCGCCGCCACGTTGCCCACTGCTTTGAATAGCGTGATGTCGCGCTCAGACGTCCTTATGGTGTCGAGCCCTTCTGGGTGTGTGAGCTCTCCCAATACGTGACTCTCGTCGATCAGCCCGTCATCCCGCGGGAGGATAAGGTCACCAGCTTCGCTCCAGGCGCTCTCGCGTGTTTCAACCATAACCTTTGAGCGCGCGACGGTTGCGCCCGGTATTTCCCGCCGATCAGGGCGATATTGACCAATAGCGTTGATGTGAATTCCCTCGGCTAGCATTCGGTCTTCAAAGACAGGCACCGGTGACGTTGTACACGTGCTGACGATGTCGGCGCCCAACAAGGCTTCCGCGGCCGCTTCCGCCCGAATCTCCCAACCGACGGCGCGTAAGCGTCGAGCGAATGCCTCGGCATGTTCCGGTGTGGCAGAGACTACGCGTATCTCTGCAAGCGGACGAACCAAATTAATCGCTTCGATATGCGGTTCCGCGAGAGACCCAACGCCGAACAGAGCCAACACTTTTGCATCCGGTCTAGCCAGTAGCGATGTTGCCCAAGCGGCGACGGCTGCCGTCCGGCGGGCATTCAGAGCTCCAGCATCGACGACACCCTTTACGTCCCCCTCCGCCGATAGCAGTATCAGTGCGCCCGAGATAAGTGGGTAGCCGTTGGCGCGCCTCTGCAACGAAACATTGACCACTTTGCACACCAACCCCAGTTCGGCCGAGTAGCTCGGCATGACCACCCAACGCTCGCCAGTCAAGTCGATAGCAATACGCTTCGGACCATTCCGATTCAGAACAAATTCCCGAGTGACTGCAGAAATGAGATCGGCCATTGGCAACGCGGCCTTCACTTGATCGGCGTTCAAGACAAAGAATTCCGGCCCAGTGACCGTCATCGCGTCTCACCTCCCACAGCATGACAATCCATGCAAATCCATTTCTGCTCATTAAGGAGAGAGCCACCCCTCTCGATCACAGCCAATCCGAACAAGCAAACGGCGAACTTCAGATACGCCTGTATCAATAGCGATCAAACATGGCTTGAATGACATCAGCTTCTCTGCTGCGGGTGAGAGCAAGGCACAGAAGTATCCGAGCCTTCCAGGGAAGCAGGTTCCCAGCGGCTACAAACCCTCGCCGGACAGAACCAGGGCTTCGCACAACCCGGCCGGATCCGACACGGCTAGCAATGCAGACTACGATCCCCTTGGCGGTGGCCCGTTCAAGCGCACGTTCCTGCGCCGGAGTCAGGTAGCCAGCACCGAATCCAGCACAAATCACCCCAGCGGCGCCCGCTGCAACCGCGGAGTCGATCATTCCTTCGTCAGCGCCAACGTACGAGAGCACGACGTCCACTCGCGGCAATGAAGTAAGGTGCCCGACATCGAACTCCGTGGCCAGCGTATGCGGGCGAGCCACAAGATGATAAAAGACAATCTCGCCATCAGTGTCAGCAAATCCCAGTGGTCCTAGATCGCGATCTTGAAATGTATCCACCCTTAACGTTGCGCTTTTGGTCGCGTCGCGCGCCGAGTGGATCGTGTCATTCATAACTATCAAAACGCCCCGGCTTCGCGCCGCTGGATTAGCCGCTACGCGAATGGCGTTGAAGAGATTGAGATCGCCGTCAGGACTTATCCCGGACGGGGGGCGCATTGCACCCACAAGGACAACTGGTCTGTCGGTCTTAAGCACGAGGTGAAGGAAGTAGGCTGTCTCCTCCAGACTATTCGTGCCATGCGTGATCACCACGCCAGCGCACGTGCCGGATTCGAATGCCTTGTGTACTGTACCGGCTAGCTCTAGCCAATCGGCGTCAGCCAGGGCATGACTTGGAAGCTTCCGGAACGGTATCTCCTCCACTTGAGCGAACTGCGCAACTTCGGGTATTCGTTCCAACAGTTGACGATTCCCGAGTCGCCGCCCCGTCTCGACATACCACGCCATGTCAAGCCGATCTGTACCAACGCAGTCGATTGAGCCGCCAGTGAAGATGACACCCACGAGGGGACGTTTGTCTGCATCACTGCTCCATTCAGCGCCGGCGTTCTCGGCCGCCTCGTCCGCCATCATTGAAGTGCTCCCGCTAGAAAGGTTCGAGTTCGTTCCTCCTTGGGCGCATCGAAGACCGCATGCGGCGTGCCTTGTTCCACAATCCGGCCATCGGCCATGAATACCAGCCAGCTTCCGACTTGACGAGCGAATCCCATCTCATGAGTGACTACGACCATCGTCATGCCCAAGGCAGCGAGTTCTTTCATCGCAGCTAGAACTTCCCGAACCAACTCAGGATCGAGCGCTGAAGTCGCCTCGTCAAAGAAGATGATCTGTCGGCGCATCGCAAGCTCTCTTGCGATCGCGACTCGCTGTTGCTGACCGCCCGAGAGCCGTGTTGGGTATTCGTGACACTTCTCAATCAAATGGACCTGCTCCAGCACTTCTAGGCCGACCTTTTTCGCCTCGGCCGCTTTCATCTTCAGAACTTTCTTGGGGCCGAGCGTCACATTCTGAAGGACCGTCATGTGTGGGAAAAGTGTGAAATGTTGGAACACAAGTCCTAGAGACAGATTCAACTTTCTGTGTCCACGGCCGAGGCGCACATGACCACGGTGTGCCTGTGCGAATACGTCCCCGTTGATAAGTATCTCACCTGCGTCGAAAGGCTCGAGACCAACGAGAATGCGACACAGGGTACTCTTGCCGGATCCACTGGGCCCGATGATCACAAGCACATCTCCCCTCCGAACCGCGAGGTCAATGCCTTTTAACAAATGCAAGTGCCCGAACGACTTGTCTAGGCCCCGAGCCTCGAGAATCAGCGAGGTAGTGTCCGATCCCTCACGTAACCCGGGCATGTCCACTTCGGGGATTTACCTTCGATACCGCGTGACGCGCAGTTCAAGCCTGCGCAGGATCTGACTCGCGGGAAACGCTATCGCGAGGTAAATTATTGCAACGAGGCTCAACAGCTCCAACGGCCTATATGTCGCCTCGGATGCACTCAATCCGTTGTACATCAACTCTGGAATACCTACTATCGCCACAAGCGAAGTGTCCTTGAAGAGACTGATGCTCATCGATATTAGGACCGGCAGAATAATCCGAACAGCTTGAGGAACGATCACGTACCGCAAACGTTGGAGGTACGACAATCCTAGAATCTGGGCCGTCTCCACCTGCTCCCGAGGTATTGACTGCATGCCGGACCGAAACGCCTCTCCGTAGAACGCCCCCATGTTGAGCGTGAGAGCTAAGATGACTGAGCCGACCGCTGGTACTGCGACCCCCGTAACGATCGGCAATGAGTAGTACACCCACACGATTTGCACCAGCAGTGGTGTTCCACGCATGAGTTCGATATATCCCGTAATGAAGGCTTGCAATGGTGGCAACGACGACAGACGGCAAACGGCAACGCC
>CAAGKR010485002.1_pt1 | contig 11637 bp, 6 predicted proteins | sample 2556971 | NCBI WGS metagenome assembly CAAGKR01 (sample SAMEA5207829, study PRJEB30636) | soil metagenome | biome: forest; feature: boreal; material: soil | place: USA | collected 2011-09 | depth 1 m
CCCAACTCCCCGAGTGCCTGCTTGGCCGTGGACATGGGCCCATGTTACCGGCGCTCCCCGGAGGGGTCGGCACCCAAAAACGGCAGGTCGGACCAATCCATTGGGTCGTTAGGCTCAGCACTCCGGGTTCAGGTCGCCGCGTTGCCCACCGTGCGGGCCCGTCGCATACTCCCCCGACCCGATCCGGACCACTTGATGTTTTCCCGAACAAAGAGACTCGCGACCGCCGTGCTGGCAGTCGCGTTCGCCTTCCCCGCCCTTGTTGCTGCCCAGGGCGCCGACCCCGGACTCCTCACCGTCGAGCGCATCTACAACTCGCGGGAGTTCGCGCCGCGGTTCTTCGGCCCAACGCGCTGGCTTGACGACAGCACGTACACGACCATCGAAGCGTCGCCAACCGGGCCGAACCTGATCCGCGTTGACGCCGCGACGGGACGCAAAACGGTGCTCGTGAGCGCCGCGGAGCTCACGCCGGGCGCCGGGCGCGCGCCGCTCGAGATCGAGGGCTACTCGTGGTCCGGCGATCACGCGAAGCTCTTGATCTTCACGAATTCCGAACGCGTGTGGCGCGAGAATACGCGGGGCGACTTCTGGGCGCTCGACCTCGCGACCAAACGATTGCAGAAACTTGGGCCTCCGTCGGCCAAGCCGTCCACGCTGCAGTTCGCGAAGTTCTCTCCCGACGGCAACCGCGTCGGCTACGTGCGCGAACACAACATTTACGTCGAGTCGCTCGCCGACGGACAAATTATGCCGCTCACGACCGACGGCTCGGTGACGACGATCAACGGCACGTTCGACTGGGTCTATGAAGAAGAGCTCAACATGCGCGACGGGTTCCGGTGGAGCCCCGACGGCGCACGCATCGCGTTCTGGCAGCTCGACGCCAGCGGTGTGCGGGACTTTCTACTCATCAACAACACCGACTCGCTCTATTCGTTCGTGAAGCCGGTCCAGTATCCCAAAGCGGGCACCACGAATTCGGCGGCGCGCATCGGCGTCGTGAGCGCGAACGGCGGGCCAGTCACGTGGATGCAGCTCCCTGGGGATCCGCGGAACAATTACGCCGCGCGCATGGACTGGGCGGCGAATTCGACGGAACTCACCATCGAGCAGCTCAACCGCCGCCAAACGGTGAACACGGTGTTCTTCGCCAACGCGCAATCGGGCGCCGTGCGTCCCGTATTCGTCGATCGCGACAGTGCGTGGATCGACATCTACGACGATCACGTCGATTGGGGGCCAGGGCCGTCGCTGCATTGGATGCCCGATGGCTCCGCGTTCATGTACCTGAGCGAACGCGACGGGTGGCGGCATGCCTACCTCGTGTCACGCGATGGCACGGTGAAGCTCATCACGAAGGGCGCGTATGACGTGATGAAGGTGTCGTACATCGACATGAAAGGCGGATGGCTCTACTTCTACGGCTCGCCATCGAACGCGACGCAGATGTTCCTCTGGCGCATCACACTCGACGGCGCCGGCGAACCGCAACGTGTAACGCCGACGGCGCGCGGCAACCACGAGTACGACATCGGCCCGAACGCGCGGTACGCGATTCACAATTCTTCGTCGTGGGCCACGGCGCCGGTCACCGACCTCGTGCGGCTTCCATCGCACGACGTCGTGCGAACCTTCGAGGCGAACACGCAACTCGACTCCACTCTCGGCGCACTCAAAAAGGGCGAACAGGAGTTCTTTCAGGTCGACATCGGCGACGGCGTCAAACTCGACGCCTGGATGATGAAGCCGCCAGGGTACGACGCATCCAAGAAGTATCCGGTGTTGTTCTACGTGTATGGCGAACCGTGGGATCAAACGGTGCGCGACGCGTACGGCGGTGATCGATGGTTGTGGCACCTGATGCTCACCCAGCAGGGGTACATCGTGGCGAGTGTCGACAACCGCGGCACGCCGGGACCCAAGGGACGCGACTGGCGAAAGTCGGTACACAACCAGATCGGCGGCTTGCGCGTGCACGACCAGTCGCTCGCCGTGAAGGCGATCGCGGCGCAACGACCGTATGTCGACACGTCGCGCGTCGGTGTGTGGGGTTGGAGCGGCGGCGGATCTTCGACGCTGCTCCTGATGTTCCGCGCGCCCGACGTGTACAAGGTGGGGATGTCGGTCGCGCCAGTGGCCGACGTGCACAACTACGACACGATTTACCAGGAGCGCTATGTCGGGTTACCGAGCACCGATGAAGCGGCATATCGTGACGCATCGGCGGTGAATTTCGCGAACGGACTGCGCGGTGACTTGCTCGTCGTGCACGGATCGGGCGACGACAACGTCCACTTTCAAGGCACCGAACAACTCATCAACGCGCTCATCGCGGCGGGAAAACCGTTTCAGATGATGGAGTATCCGAACCGTACGCACGGCATCTTCGAAGGGCGCGGCACGCGCACGCATCTGTTCAACCTGCTCACGCGATATCTCAAAGAGCACCTGCCCGCGGGTCCACGCCCAGTTGCCCAATGACCGACACCAACGACCGTCCTGCCGACGACATCGACCGCCGCGCATTCGTTGTCCGCTCTCTCGTCGTGGGTGCGTCGCTCGCACTCCCCGCGGCCTGTGCTGAACCGCCCAAGCCGGACGTATCGGTGGCGCGCGGCGCCTCGGATACATCGTTCGCGAACGTTCCCGTCGCTGCCGGCGTGCCCGCGAACGATGACCTTTTCGAACTGACGGTCGCGGAAGCGCGCGCCCGAATGGAGAAAGGCGCGCTCACGTCCCACGCCCTCACACAACGGTATCTCTCGCGCATCGACGCGATGGACAAGAAGGGACCGGCGGTCAACGCGGTCATCGAGATCAACCCCGAGGCGCTCACGATCGCCGACGCCATGGACGCGGAGCGCAAGTCGGGCAAGGTGCGCGGCCCGTTGCACGGCATACCGGTGCTGATCAAAGACAACATCGACACCGGCGACAAAATGAAGACGTCGGCCGGTTCGCTCGCCCTCGCGTCGAACTCGCCGATGAAGAACGCCTACATCGTCGAACGGCTCATCGCGGCTGGTGCGGTGGTGGTCGGCAAAACGAATCTGAGCGAATGGGCGAACTTCCGATCGTCGCGCTCGAGCAGCGGCTGGAGCGGCCGCGGCGGGCAAACGCATCATCCGTACGTGCTCGATCGCAATCCGTGCGGCTCGAGCGCGGGCACCGGCGCCGGCATCGCCGCCGATTTTGCGACGATCGGGATTGGCACCGAGACCGACGGCTCGATCATTTGTCCGTCGGCAATCAACGGACTCGTCGGCATCAAGCCCACGGTCGGATTGTGGGGACGCTCCGGGATCATTCCGATCTCCGCTTCCCAAGACACCGCCGGTCCGATGGCGCGCACGGTTGCCGACGCCGCGGCGTTGCTCGGCGCGCTCACGGGACTCGACTCGCGCGACGACGCCACGAAAGCGACCGCCGGCAATGCCGAGGCCGACTACACGAAGTTTCTGGACGTCGCCGGACTCAAAGGCGCGCGGATCGGTGTCGCGCGGAACCTCGCCGGGTTCCATCCCGACGTCGACAAAACACTCGACGACGCGATCGCCGCGATCAAGAGCGCGGGTGCAGCGGTTGTCGATCACGCCGACCTCGCCGGCGCCGGCAAGTTCGACGACGCCGAGCTGGACGTGCTGCTTTACGAATTCAAGGATGGGTTGAACAAATACCTCGCGTCACACGGCGCAGAGGCGCCGGCGAAGACGCTCGCCGAGTTGATCGCGTGGAACGAGAAGGAAAAGGCGCGGGAGATGCCCTGGTTCGCCCAGGAATTGTTTCTGCGCGCCGAGAAAAAGGGTCCGCTGACTGAAGCAGCGTACAAGGGCGCCCGCGCGAAATGCGTCAGGATGTCGCGCGCCGAAGGCATCGATGCGACGCTCGCGAAGTACAAACTGGATGCGATCGTGTTTCCTTCGAACCAGCCGGCGTGGTTGACCGATTACTTGAACGGCGATCACTTCACCGGGGGCAACACGACCTTTGCGGCGGTCGCGGGTTATCCGAGCATCACCGTGCCGATGGGGCTCGTGCACGGGCTCCCCGTGGGATTGTCGTTCGTCGGCGCTGCGTGGAGCGAGGCGAAGCTGATCAGGCTCGCGTACTCGTTCGAGCAGGCGACAAAGGCGCGGCGGGCGCCAAAGTACTATCGGACGCTGGAGGCCTGAGCACGATCCCTTGCGTCGTTAGTGCTTCGTCGGCTGAACGGGGAGCCGCGCGATGTCGATTACCTGAAGGGACTGCGAGCCGAAGTTCGTTAGCAGCAATGTCTTGCCATCGGCGGTTACCCGAAGCTCGCGCGGAAAGGCACCCGCGGTAATCGACCCGAGGACAGCATCTGCTCCGGCCGCTACACGATCCGCGGCGATCACGGTCAAGAACTGCGGATCGCTCGGTCCGGCGAAGCGGTTGGAGCTGGTGACGATCAGTTTCTTTCCGCTATCGATGACCGCTATGCCAACGGGTGCCGTGCCGACCGGGACGACGGCGATGAGCGCGCCGGCAGTGTCGTTCACGATCTTTTCGGTGTCGAAGACAAGCAGGGCATTCATCGCCCGCGCCGACACGTAAGCACGATCCCCCGTCGGTGAAAGAACCAGTCGAACTGGATTGCAGCCCGCCGGTACTGCCGAAACGAGACTGCCGGCCGGGTTGGTTGCGGCCGTGTTGACGTTGATGACGAGAATCGCGCCCTGGCTGTGGTTTGGTGGTACGTCGGCACCCGCGGCAGCTTCGGGCTTGCACTCGATTGGCCATTTCCACGACGCTGGGGCCGCCTGACTCGTGGTGTAGATCAAGTGACCATTGGGCGAGAACGTGAGGGCAATCGGAGCCTGACCCACCGGAATCTTTCCGATGATCGCCGACGGTCGAAAGCCGTCCGCCATCGCCTTGTCGAGGTCGATCACCGTGATCGATTGCGTTCGCTCGTCGCTCACGAACAGGATGCGGCCATCTGCGGTCACGTTCGCGTAGATGCGACCGGCTCCGGTAACGCCTTCGGTCATAACGCCGAGCACCGCCTTGCCCTTTCCACTCATGGCCTTCGCGACATCTATGAACGCGATGTTGTCCCCGTTGGCAACAACCAGCAGGCTATCGTGACGCGTCAGGACCATGCCGGTCGCGGCGCCGTCGAGGCGGATGACCCGTTCCAGCGCGATCTTTCCACCTAACCGCCGCATGACGACAACGCCCTTCTGGCTGCGCGGCGGTCCGCCGCCGAGAGAAACGAACACCCAACAGCCGTCGGCCGACGGAAGCGCTTGAAACGGGTTGCCCGGAAGGGGAATTGAGACGCTTGGCTCAGCGGCGGCAGCGTTGCATGTCGACTGCGCGCCGACACCTTGAGCCCATACAGCCAAGCTGCCCACAGCGAAAACGAAGCGGAAACGGGCAGGCGAAGGCCAGGTTCCAGTCATTGATAAATCGCGTTACTTGGTCGGCATAACTCTTGATGGGTGAGATACTTGCCAAGCAGTACTCAAGTATATCATTAGCTCTGGTCAGTCGGGCGAATGTGTCCAATATGCCAGCACACCACAAAAACCGCGAGCGGCATCGCGGTACTCCGACGGAATCTCGCTACGGCCGGCGTAAAGCTCGACGCCATGCAAGTTTGTTCCGCGTGTAGAAAGAGCGATTTCGAGCTGCGGGCCCGCTGCCCGTGCGTTGTCGGCGATGGTGGTTGGAAGCCCGTCGTGATATATCGCGAACGAGCAGCACCCCCGGTAACACATAGCAGCCCCTTGGAACTGACGCCGTCTGATATCCAGCCCGGGCACGCTCAGCGTGAGGGCTTCCTCGAGATCCCGATAGTCCTCTTTGGCAATCTTTCGCCGGTCGATGAATTGGCCGTGCCCGGCCCGCTGACGCGCCGCGAAGGCTGTTCCCCGTACCGTCGGCGAACGAGAGTCGAGCGAAAGGATCGAATCCAACAGCTGCCCGTTGGCTTCCGGCCACAGGTTCACCCTGACGGTGTCCGTTGCCTTGACGTCCTTGGGGATGCTGAGGAATTCGTCGTAGCCGAATCGCCGCGCACGGACGATGTACCGGCCAGGTCCTGGTGCGCGGAGCGTGAAAGCTCCGACGCTATCGGTCCGGGTGCCGACGTCGAGTTCGCGCTTCTTCGAGTCGAGGAGGGTTATTTGGGCCCCGTCAACCGGCATATCGCTCCGGAATTCGATGACTTTGCCGCGAATGATCTGCCCCTGCAGTTGAGTGAGAGGCAAGACCGTGGCGGCGAAACCCGTGGCACATAGCCAACGGCGAGCGCCGGCGAGCTGAGGCCTTCGCGCGGACCAACGGTTCGCGTGTTGGCAACGCACGACACGTTGTACAGACACCGACGGGCCGATCATGTGCTGCTGGGTTTTCAGAGGCATGTGCGGTCGGCGCCGGGCGGCGCGATCGCTCAGTGCGATATGCGAGTCAATGAATACTGCAGTACGTCACCAGATTCCGGCAGGACTTGCGACGTTTTGACCACGATTCGGTCGGCTTTGGCGACCCAGTATTGAGTCTGTCCGACGTTCGTGGTGAGGGAAACGAGCCAGCAATCGTAGCTACCCGCCGTGGTGAGCAGCAGTTCCTCACCCGTAACAGTGATGGCTCCCGGTACCACGGTCGTCTTGGCGACGTCCGTCACGACGACGGCTACCGAATCGCGCCATCCCGCGACGATCGGTAACGCTCGCAGCGCCGCTTCAGTATGGCCTGCGGTGAGCAGGGCCCCGCCTGGCATTGGTGCCACGATCGTCCGGCGTCCCGAGGGCGCGGTAATCACGCCGATCATGGAGTCCGCGCGGAACTCGATTACGACTCGCGCGGCGGCGCCCAACGTTCCGCTCGTCGGCATTTGTTGCGTCGCGCCCCAATGCAGCGGCGTCAGTGTCGTGTAGTCGGTCACGAGAGTGTCGACCGACGCATTGGCCCCGGCGCCGTGGGTTTCGACGATCTCCCATGCCTGTTGGCCGGCGTACATCGTGCGGGACAATTGCACGCTGCGCTCCCCGAGAGATCTCGCCGAGTCGGTTCCTTGCTGGCGGAGCGTCGCGATGTACGTCAACACGACCGGATCCAGTTTCGACGCATCCGGCCGCGTGTGGCCGACGACGCTGTCCGGCCGGGCGATTCCCGTCTGCGCACGGGTATGGCTCGGCGCGAAGATCAACGCGGCGACAATTGGAACAAGCATCAGCTCTCTCATGTGCGGGGCCCGCAAATACGATCGAGATCGTCGAGTCCGACGAGCACGTCACGAGGTTTGGACCCGTCGGGCGGTCCAAGGATCCCCGAGAACTGGAGTTGATCGATGATTCGCGCCGCCCGACCGTACCCGACCTTGAGGCGGCGCTGGAGCAATGACGTCGACCCGAGTTGATGCTGAATCACGATCTCGGCGGCCTCGCGGAACAACTTGTCTCGATCGCCGACTTCTTCGCTCCCTTCCCCGTCCCTTTGGCCGGTCTCCAGGGCCTCGCGCGCCCGGATTGCCTCGAGAATGTCCGGTTCGGCGGTCGACGTTTCATCGAGCACGAGACCCTGAGCCACGAACGCGGCCCGACGTGCCTCGCGACGAAGCGTGTACCAGCCCATCAGGCTCTCGGTGTCCTCGCTCGAGAGATAGGCTCCCTGTACGCGAGATGGCTCGGACTTTCCCGGCGGGATGAACAGCATGTCTCCGTTGCCGAGGAGCATCTCGGCTCCGGCTCCATCGATGATGGTACGGCTGTCGATTTGCGACGCGACGCGGAACGCGATCCGGCTGGAAAAATTCGCCTTGATCAAGCCCGTGATCACATTCACGCTGGGGCGCTGGGTCGCGAGAATCAAATGGATGCCGATCGCGCGCGCCTTCTGCGCGAGCATCGCGATCGGCGTCTCGACTTCGCCCTGCACCGTCATCATCAGGTCGGCCATTTCGTCGATGACGATGACGATGTACGGCAGGATCGACCCTTCGTAAGTCGCGTTGCCCAGGCCGACATCACCCGCCTTGGCCATCTTAAGCTGGGCTCCTTCCTGGACGCGCTTGTTGAACTCCTGGATATTGCGACAGGCGTTGGCCGCCAGCAGCTCGTACCGCTCCTGCATCTCGAGCGTGGCCCACTTCAGCACCGCCGCGGCGTCACGGTTGTCGGTGATCACCTTGTGCCGGAGGTGCGGAAGCGTGTTGTAGACCGAGAGCTCGACCATCTTGGGGTCCACCATCAAGAACCGGAGCGTCCTCGGCGTGTGCCGGTACACGAGGCTCGTGATGATGGTATTCACGCAGACCGACTTGCCCGACCCCGTGGCTCCTGCGATGAGCAGGTGCGGCATCTTGGCGAGATCGGCGATCATCGGCTTGCCTTCGAGATCTTTACCGAGGGCAATAGGGAGTGCCATACGCGCGCTGGAGAAATCCCGGCTCTCGATCAGCTCGCGGAAATAGACCATTTCGGGTGATGGATTCGGCACCTCGATGCCGACCGCGCCGCGGCCGGGAATCGGCGCGACGACGCGAATGCTCGCCGCGCGCATCGCCAAGGCCAGGTCGTTCGACAGGTTCGCGAACTGTCTGACCTTCACCCCCGGCGCGGGTTCTACTTCGTACTGCGTGACGACCGGTCCAGTCGTGCGGCCCACCAGCTCCCCGTCCACTTTGAACGTGCGAAGGGCGTCCATGAGCTTGAGCCCCATCGCATCGAGCTCGCGTTTTCCTTGCTCCGCGTTTCGGCCGGGTGCAGGCGTCAGCAGCTCCGGGCTGGGGAGCTCCTCCGCGATGAGATCGTCGGCATCGACCGGATCGGCGGTGGCGTCGATGGCCGCCGCGATTCCGGCCGCGTGGTCCGCCGCAACATCCGCCTTTGTCTTCTTCTTCTTTTTCTTCGACGGCTCCTCCGCCTGCGCGTCGAGCGGCGGCTCCATCACAGCGAATTCGGCCGCCGGCATCTCCTCCGGGGACGGCTCGAGTGAGAGCGCGAAGTCGGCGGCGGCGGGAGGAGCGTCCGCGTTGTCGGTAACCCGTGGCTTTCTCTTGCGCTTACCCTCGATCGAAGTGGCGGCGAGGTCGGTGGCCGCCGCCACGACGGGCGCGGATCGTCTTCCGACAATCATTCGGATCGGGTTCCAGGCGAGCGTTGCGGCCATCAGAGCCGACGCCGCAAGCGCCAGGGCGATCCAAGCGCCGAAGCTCCCGAAGCCGGAGATGAGGAGGCCAGTCATCACCGCGCCCCATATCCCGATCGCCGCGTTCCAGATGGAGGAGTCGACGGCGATCGATAACCCGAGCGCGACGGGGAGCAGGAGGACGACACCGCTGAAGAAGATCATCCAGGATCGATCGGTGTCCGACTCTAGCCGGCCGAAGAGGCGGAGCGCGTGGACCGCCGGAACGAGCGGGGTCATAACCGCCGCCGGCCACCCAAACAGCCAGACGATCGGCTTTGCCAAGATCGAGCCGAAGAAACCGACGCTGGTTTGCGGATTGAATCCGGCGCGTCGCGTGGCCACGCCATAAGCGGCGAGTGCGCCGGCGAGAAAAATCGCGAAGAGAAGGAGCGCGATCGCCTGCAGCTCGCGTTTCAGGGCGGCGCGCTTGATTCCCTTCGCGGGGTCGATGACGGGAGGCAGTGTCTTAACGATCGGATCCGAGTCGCGTGATCTGTCGGTCCTGGTAGACCGGGAGGACGCCGTGCGAGTCGACGGCAGCGCAGACAGCAAGGTCGTCACCGAACCCCGCTTCGCGGAGCGCGCGCCCATGCGAAGAGGCATCGAACAACTTCATCAGATTGTCGCCGTATTTCTTGTCGATGAGGACGCACGCTTGTGCCCCGTCGTTGAGCGTGACGCTGGTGAGGCGCTTCGAGATGTGATGCGCGAATCGGCCCGCGCACGCCGCGTCCTCGAGCGCGAACCGCCGATCCTGACCCGCGCAGAGCAGGACGACGTCGGTGCCAGTGCGCAGGGCCGCTCGGAGCATCGACATCGACGCCGAGAAATTGACGTATGAGGACACGATGACGTCACGCGCCCCCTGGGTCGCCGTCACGGCGCCGGTTCCGTTGGTCGTCGCCATGAGAATCGTCTTTCCTTCGACGGCTTCGCGCGTGTACTGCAACGGCGAGTTGCCGAGATCGAAACCAGGGATCGGAAGACTCTTTCGCTCACCGGCGAGCCTCACGTCACTCCGCTCGAAGGCCTTCGCACGGCTGACGGCATCCTCGGAGTTCTCGAACGGGATGATCGCGCGTGCCCCGTTGTCGAGGGCGACGGCGATGGATGTCGAGGCCCGCAACACGTCGATGACGGCCACCGCTCGACCCGCCACGTCGGCTGGGGTGACCCCCGCCGGACCAAAAAAGACGTCGATCTGCACCTAAACTGGCTCCTTCATCAAATCGGTTTCTCGTTCGAGGAACTTCGTGTCGACGTCGCCGGCCCGGAACCGCGGGTTGGCCATCACCCGGGCGAGGAACGGGATCGTCGTCGTAACCCCTTCGATGATGAACCCATCGAGGGCAACCTGCATTCGTGCGATCGCCTCGGCGCGATCCGAGCCCTGGCAGATTAGCTTGGCAAGCAGCGAGTCATAGAACGGTGGGACCGTGTACCCATCATACACGTGCGTGTCGAGACGGACACCGGGCCCGCCGGGCGGATGGAAGGCGAAAATTTTCCCCGGCGACGGCTGAAAATTCCTGGCCGGGTCTTCGGCGTTCACGCGGACCTCGATGACATGGCCGCGCAACGGAGGAAGCGTCTTCACCTTCATCTCGTAGCCGGCCGCGACACGGATCTGCTCCTTCACAAGGTCGATCCCAGTCAACATCTCGGTTACGGGATGCTCCACCTGGATTCGGGTATTCATTTCCATGAAGTAATACGAGCCGTCTTCGTCGAGCAGCATCTCGATCGTTCCGGCCCCGACGTAATCGATGGATTTGGCTCCGGCGACGGCCGCGGCGCCCATCTTTTCGCGAAGTTTGGGCGTCATCGCCGGGCTCGGGGCTTCTTCGATCAACTTCTGATGGCGACGCTGCACGGAGCAATCCCGCTCGCCGAGATGGATGACGTTGCCGTGTGTGTCGCCGAGGATCTGGAACTCGATGTGCCGCGGCCGCGCGAGATACTTCTCGACATAGACTTCACCGTTGCCGAACGCCGACAACGCCTCGGATCGCGCCAGCTGGAACGACCGTGCGAAATCGTCTTCGTCGCGGGACACGCGCATGCCTTTGCCGCCGCCGCCCGCGGCGGCCTTGATGATCACCGGAAAGCCGACCTCGCGAGCGAATCCGAGCGCATCGTCGGCCTCCTCGACCGGACCAGGCGTGCCGGGAATGATGGGCACGCCCACCGACGTCATGGTGCGGCGGGCAGCCGCCTTGTCGCCCATGAGCCGGATCTGCTCCCCTGTCGGGCCGATGAAGGCGATCTTCGACGCCGCGCAGATGTCGGCGAACTCGGCGTTCTCGGCCAGGAATCCGTAGCCGGGATGAATCGCGTCGGCGCCCGTGATTTCGGCCGCGGCGATGATGCGCGGGATGTTGAGATACGAGTCGCGCGCCGGCGCCGGCCCGATGCACACGTCGTCGTCGGCGAAGCGTACGTGCAGCGACTCGCGATCCGCCTCGGAGTAGACCG
>CAAGKR010396783.1_pt1 | contig 11632 bp, 12 predicted proteins | sample 2556971 | NCBI WGS metagenome assembly CAAGKR01 (sample SAMEA5207829, study PRJEB30636) | soil metagenome | biome: forest; feature: boreal; material: soil | place: USA | collected 2011-09 | depth 1 m
GTCGTCGGTCCGGAGGGCGGTTTCGAGCCCGGCGAGATCGAGGCACTGGCCCCGCTCGGGCGCCTGGCACTGTCCGCGTACGTTCTGCGGGCTCAGACCGCGCCGGTCGTCGCGGCAGCCTTGCTCGTCGCTCGAACGTCCGCCTGAGCCTGGTGTTGCCGGTGGTGCCGCGATCACCGTATGTGGGTCCCACAGGGAAGCATGACTTTCACCTAGCGTGCTGGTATTCTCAACTAGGGGCTGGCACGGGCGGCAGGGGTGAGGGAGTCGGGGTGGCAAGCAGTGGAGCACGTGTTGGCGAACGCCTCAGGGCGATTCGTCGGCAAAAGGGTCTATCTCTGCACGACGTCGAGGCGCGGTCGAATCTCGAGTTCAAGGCATCCGTCCTGGGCGCCTACGAGCGGGGGGAACGCGCCATCTCGGTGCCTCGCCTGCTCCGGCTGTCCGAGATCTACGAGGTGCCGGGCGATCAACTTCTGCCCCGTGATTCCGAGTCGGAGATCAATCTCGCCGACGCCGGCGCCACGACGGTCTCGCTCGACACCGGTTACACGATCGACCTCACCCGTCTGGGCGATGTCGACGACCCGGACGCCGCGATTCTCTCCAGGTACGCGCGTACCATTCAGCTTCAACGCCAGGATTTCAACGGCAAGATGCTGACGATCCGCCGAGACGATCTGCGGGTGCTCGCGGCGGTCGTCGACCGCGGGGTCGAGGAGCTCGGGATGCGCTTCGACCAGCTCGGTCTGCGCGCCGCGACCTGAGCGCACCATCGCTGCACCCGGTTCGCCGGGCGCAGCTACGCTGACGGCTGCCTTGGCTTCTTCCGCGGCGACCACGCAGGTCAAGATCCTGGTTCCGGGCAACCATCTCATGGTCGGCCTGCTCGGCCAGCGCGACGAGCTGTTGCGCATGGTGGAAGACGCGTTCCCGGTCTCGATCCACGTGCGGGGCAACGAGATCACGGTCAGGGGCGAGGAGCTCGAGGCCGATCGGGTGGGGAGACTCTTCGAGGAGCTCGTCGTGCTGCTCGAGCGCGGTCACGAGCTCGATCGCGACAACCTGGGTCGCTCGATCGCGATGCTGAAGGCCGACCAGCTTCCGACCGAGGTGCTTTCGGTCGAGGTCGTGCGGGGCCGCAAGACGGTGCGGCCCAAGACGTCGGGACAGAAGCGCTACGTCGACGCCGTGCGCGAGAACACGATCACGTTCGCGATCGGACCCGCGGGCACAGGGAAGAGCTACCTCGCCGTCGCGCTCGCGGTGCAGGCGCTGCAGGCGAAGCAGGTGAACCGCATCATCCTCACCCGGCCGGCGGTCGAAGCGGGCGAGCGCCTCGGGTTCCTTCCCGGCGACGTGCTCGCAAAGGTCGACCCCTATCTCCGCCCGCTCTACGACGCCCTGTACGACATGGTCGAGCCCGAAGCCGTCAGCCGGCTCATGGAACGGGGCACGATCGAGGTCGCACCGCTCGCCTACATGCGCGGCCGTACGCTGAACGACTCGTTCATCATCCTCGACGAGGCGCAGAACACGACCGCGGAGCAGATGAAGATGGTCCTCACCCGGCTGGGGTTCGGGTCGAAGGCCGTCGTCACCGGCGACGTCACCCAGATCGATCTCCCCGACGGCCGGGGTCGCTCGGGTCTCCTGGCGGTGCGGTCGGTGCTCGAGGACATCGAGGGCCTCGTGTTCGTCGAGCTCGGGAGCGGGGACGTCGTTCGCCACCGCATCGTCCAAGACATCGTCGACGCGTACGAGCGCCATGAGTCGGCGAGAACTGAGTCGGCGAAAACTGAGTCGGCGAGAACTGAGTCGGCGAGAGCTGAACCGCCCGCGTCCGAGCGATCGTGATGAGTGACACCGACGCAGCCGTGTTCGTCGCCGACGAGCAGTCGGAGGTGCCGATCGACCTGCTGCGCTGGTCGCGCCTGGCGCGACTCGTGCTCGACTCGGAGCGGGTCGCGCCCGACGTCCACGTCGCGTTGGTGTTCGTCGACGAGCCGGCGATGGCGCAGCTGAACGAACGCTTCCTGGGTCAGCCCGGACCGACAGACGTCCTTGCCTTCCCGATCGATGACGACGTTCCCGAGAGCGGCCGCGCTCCCGATCGGGGTGGCAAGGGACCCGGCTCGGCGAGCGAACCGAGCGAGCCGCCGGTGCTCCTCGGCGACGTCTACGTGTGTCCTTCGGTCGCGCACCGTCAGGCCACCGAACGCAGCATCGCCGTCGAGGCCGAGCTCGCGTTGCTCGTCGTCCACGGCCTCCTCCATCTCCTCGACTACGACCACACGGAGCCGGACGAGACCGAAGCGATGCAGACACGCGAGCGCGAGATCCTCGCGGGCTTCGCCGAGCTCGAGGCAGAGGCGTAACAACGTGTCCGCTCGTGGCGGCGCCGTGTTGGCGATCGTGGTCCTGTTCGCGGCGTCGGGTGTCTTCGCGCTGGCCGAGACCGCCTTCGTCAAGGCCAGCCGCATCAAGTTGCACGCGCTGGCCGAGGACGGCGACCGCCGGGCCGAGCGGGTGCTCTTGCTCATGCAGCATCAGGAGCGCACGCTCAACTCTGTTCTCCTGCTCCTGCTCGGCTGCCAGATGGTCTCGGCGACGTTGCTCGGTTCGGTGCTCGAACCGACCTTCGGGACGCCGGGCCTCCTGCTCGGCAGCCTGTTCGAGATCACGGTCTTCTTCACGTTCGCCGAGGTCGCGCCCAAGACCTACGCGATCACGCATCCCGAGCGCGCGGTGCTGCGCATGGCGCCCCTGCTCTTCTTCGTCACCCACTTCGCGCCGTTGCGCGTGCTGAGCCGCGGCTTCATCGGGCTGGCCAACATCGTGCTTCCCGGTCGGGGCCTGGCCAAGGGGCCGTTCGTCACCGAGAACGAGATCCTCACCATGGCCGATGTCGCGGCCGACGAGGCCGAGATCGAGACCGAGGAACGCGAGCTCATCCACTCGATCTTCGAGTTCGGCGACACCGTGGTGCGCGAAGTCATGCTGCCCCGGCCCGACATGGTTGCCGTCGAGGCCGACGCGACGGTCAACGAGGCCGTCAACACGATGATCGTTGCCGGCTACTCGCGCGTGCCGGCGTACGACGACACCACCGACAACATCATCGGGCTCATCTACCTGAAGGACCTCGTCGGGCTGCAAACGGCGGAGCAGGGGAGCGAGCCGGTGCGCGGCGCGGTGCGCGAGGCGGTCTACGTCCCCGAGACGAAGCGGGTCGCGGAGTTGCTCCGTGACATGCAGCAGCAGAAGTACCACATGGCGATCGTGGTCGACGAGTACGGCGGTACGGCCGGCCTGGTTACGCTCGAGGATCTGCTCGAGGAGATCGTCGGCGAGATCACCGACGAGTACGACGTCGAGGAGCCGAGGGTCGAGCGATTGGCGAACGGCGCGCTGCGGTGCCCGGGCCGCACTCCGATCGACGAGGTCAACGAAGAGCTCGACGTGAACCTGCCCGACAACGAGTGGGACACCGTCGGAGGGCTGGTCTTCAACACGCTCGGTCACGTGCCGGCAGAGGGGGAGTGCGTCGTCGTCGACGCGCTCGAGTTCTGCGCGGAGCGCGTGCAGGGCCGCCGCATCGTGTCGGTGTTGGTGAGCCGCGTCCGCGCCCCCGACGGCGTGCCCGAGTCGACCTACCGCTCGTGAGCGATCCCGACACGGCGGCACCGGAGGGATTCCGGTCGGGTTTCGTGGCCGTCGTCGGGCGACCCAACGTCGGCAAGTCGACACTCGTGAACCGCATCGTCGGCCGCAAGGTCGCGATCGTCTCCGACAAGCCGCAGACGACCCGCAACGAGATCCGGGGCGTGCGCACGACCGACCGCACGCAGATCGTGTTCCTCGACACGCCGGGTGTGCACCGCCCTCGCACATTGCTCGGCGAGCGTTCGAACCAGCGTGCGCTCGCCACGCTCGCCGGGGTCGACGTCGTCTGTGTCGTCATCGAGGCGTCGGCGCCGGTTGGCCCCGGCGACCGGTTCGTCGCGCAGGCGGCCCACGAGGCCGCCTCTCCGGTCGTCCTCGTCGTGAGCAAGGTCGACGCCGCCCGGCGCGACGAAATCGCGGCGCAACTCACCCGCGCGGCCGAGCTCGGCGATTTCGCGGCGTTCGTCCCCCTCTCGGCCCGCACCGGCGTCGGCGTCGACGCCCTCGTCGGCGAGCTCGAGAGCCGGATGCCCGAGGGCCCCCGGTACTACCCGGAGGGTGTGGTCACCGATCAGCCCGAGGCCTTCCTCGCCGCGGAGTTGCTGCGTGAGCAGCTGCTCAAGATCGCTCGCGACGAGCTTCCCCACTCGATCATGGTGGTCGTCGACGAGATCGAGGAGCGGGAGACCGAGTCGGGCCCACTGCTCGCGATCCACGCACGGGTGCTCGTCGAGCGGGACTCACAACGCGGGATCGTGATCGGCCGGGGCGGCGAGGTGCTGAAGACGGCCGGAACCGCCGCCCGCCGAGAGCTCGAGGTGCTGCTCGGCATTCGGGTGCACCTCGAGACCCGCGTGCGCGTGGAGCCCCGCTGGCAGCGGCGGGCCCAGTCGCTCGACCGCTTGGGATTATGAGCGGCGGGGTTCATGAGCACAGTCGATGAATCCGCTCCACAAGTTGCTGACCGTCGCGGCGTGCCGGATAGAGTGCCGCGGCAAGCCGCCCGGTGCACGTCCGGGCTTCCGCGCGCGGGGGTGAGAGCGGCCGCATGACGGGCAACACCAGTCAACCGAAACGAGCGCGCAACCGGCTCCGTGGCTTCGCGCTCGTGGGCGCGTGTTCCCTGCTCGCGGCCGGCTGCGGCAACAAGAACCGCCAGAACTCGCTCCATCCCGACGGGCCCGCCGCGCACACGATCCTGAACCTCTTCACACCCTTCTTCTTCATCGCGGTGGTCATCGGCATCGGGGTGCTCACCGCGACCATCGCCCTGCCGATGAAGTTCCGGGCCCGGGAGGGCAACGAGAACCCGAAGCAGACCCACGGCAACACGACGCTCGAGATCACCTGGACGATCATCCCGGCGCTGATCCTCGCGGTGATGGCCATCTTCACGGTGCCGACGATCTTCAAGCTCGCGAAGATCCCGAAGGGACCCGACGTCGTGCACGTCGACGTGATGGCCAAGCAGTGGTGGTGGGAGTACAAGTACCCCAAGGAAGGCATCTACACCGCGAACGAGATGCACATCCCGATCGGCCGTCCGGTCGTGCTCACGCTCACCTCCGACAACGTGATCCACGACTTCTGGGTGCCCGAGCTCGCAGGCAAGAAGGACGTCGTCCCGGGTGAGACCCACACCGAGGTCATCCAGGCCACGCACGTCGGCACCTACCTCGGTCAGTGCGCCGAGTACTGCGGTCTCAGCCACGCCGACATGCGCCTCCGGGTCGTCGCGCAGACGCAGGCCGACTACGACGCGTGGGTGCGTGGTGAGCAGCCCGCCCTGTCGGGGAGCGCGAAGGCGTACGTCGTGGGCACGCTGCAGAGCAAGTACGGGTGCACCAACTGCCACATGTTCCAGGGTGTCGACACGGCGCAGGTCGGGCCCAACCTCACCCACCTCGCCTCGCGCACGATCTTCGCCGGGGGCAAGTACGACCTCACCTACGACAACCTGTGGCGCTGGGTGTACGACGCCCCGAGCCGCAAGCCCAACTCGTGCCCGCGCCTGCCCCAGCCCGATCCCTGCCGCGTCGGCATGCCGTCCTTCAAGAACTCGGTCGGCATGACGGAGAGCCAGGCTCAGGCGATCGCCAAGTTCCTCCTCACACTGAATTGATCATGTGACGATGCGTACCACCGTCCGCCTCCAGGGAGTCCGCGCATGACCACCGTCGAAGACGCGCTGGCCCAGGTCGAACCCAAGCCGGTACCGAGGCTGCTGCGGCGACCGCGCGAGACGACCGGAGCCTTCAGCTGGATCACGACCGTCGATCACAAGAAGATCGGCATCCTCTACGGGGGCACGGCGCTCCTCTTCTTCGTCGTCGGCGGGATCGAAGCGCTGCTCATCCGCGTCCAGCTCTGGGGCCCGAACGGCACGGTGCTCACCGCCAACCAGTACAACCAGATCTTCACGATGCACGGTACGACCATGGTCTTCCTCATGGGCATGCCGCTCTCCATCGCGTTCGGCAACTTTCTGATTCCGTTGATGATCGGCGCGCGCGATGTCGCGTTCCCGCGCATCAACATGTTCGGTTACTGGGTGTTCCTCCTCGGCGGCATGTTCCTCTATTCGAGCTTCGTGCTCGGAGGCGCGCCGAACGGCGGGTGGTTCGGCTACGCGCCGCTCACGAGCACGCCGATGTCGAAGGGATTCCTGCCCGGCCACGGGCCCGACTTCTGGACCATCGGGCTGATCATGCTCGGCATCGGCTCGGTGACGTCGGCCGTCAACTTCATCGTCACCGTGATCAACATGCGGGCTCCGGGCATGACCTTCTTCCGCATGCCGGTGTTCGTCTGGATGATGACGGTCGTCGCGTTCCTCACGCTGTTCGCGATGCCGATCGTCACCGCCGCGCTGATGATGGTCTACCTCGACCGGAACTTCGGCACGAACTTCTTCAACGCCGCGCTCCATGGTGACCCGTTGCTGTACCAGAACCTGTTCTGGCTCTTCGGGCACCCCGAGGTGTACATCCTCATCCTGCCCGGGATGGGCATCGTCTCCGAGATCCTTCCGGTGTTCTCGCGCAAACCGCTGTTCGGCTACAGCGTCGTCGTGTTCTCCGGCATCGCGATCGGGTTCCTCGGCTGGGGGGTGTGGGCCCACCACATGTTTGCCAGCGGAATCGGGCCCGTTGCCCAGTCGGCGTTCGGTGTCTCGACGATGCTCATCGCCATCCCGACCGGGGTGAAGATCTTCAACTGGCTCGGAACGGTGTGGGGCGGGGCCGTTCGCCTCGCGACCCCGATGCTGTACAGCCTCGGGTTCATCGCGATGTTCACGCTCGGCGGGCTCTCCGGCGTCATGCACTCGATCGTGCCGGCCGATACCCAACAGACCGACACCTACTTCGTCGTCGCACACTTCCACTACGTGCTGTTCGGCGGCCTCGTCTTCGCCATCTTCGGCGGCTTCCACTACTGGTGGCCGAAGGTGTTCGGCAAGATGCTCGACGAGCGCATGGGGAAGGTGAATTTCTGGCTGACGCTCGTGGGCTTCAACCTCACGTTCTTCCCGATGCACATCGTCGGTCTCGAGGGCATGCCGCGTCGCACGTACACGTACGGCACCGGTCTCGGCTGGGACCTGCTGAACAAGCTCGAGACCATCGGTGGTTTCACCATCGCCATGGCGGTGCTCATCTTCATCGTGAACGTGGTGCGCACGCAGCTGCGCGGCGAGCAGGCACCCGAGGACCCGTGGGACGCGCGCACGCTGGAATGGACGACGCCGTCGCCACCGCCGGAGTACAACTTCGCCGAGGTGCCGATCGTCACCCACCGCGACGAGTTCTGGCACCGCAAGTACACCGAGGACGAGGCCGGCCGGTTGGTCAAGCTCCCGGCCGGGGCGGCGGACACCACGGCGGAGCCTGAGTCGCACCCGCACATCCACATGCCGTCGCCCTCGTACTGGCCGCTCCTGTTCGCGATCGGCCTGCCGATCCTCGGCTACGGCTTCGTGTTCAAGAACTGGTGGATCCTCGCCGGCGGCGTGGTGTGGCTCATGTTCGGGATGACCGGTTGGGCAACCGAGCCCTCCACCGAAGAGGCCGCGTGATGACGGCGACGATCGCCACGACCGGTCACGCGGAGCCGGCGGCACACGCACCCGGCAGCCACGCGACCAGCACCGGCATCAGCAACATCAAGCTGGCGATCTGGGCCTTCCTCGGCTCCGAGTGCCTCTTCTTCGGTGCGTTCATCTCGACCTACCTGCTTTATCGCGGGCGCGACACCGCGGGGCCCAAGCCGAAGCAGCTGTTCGACGTCCCGTTCACGTCGTGCACGTCGTTCATCCTGCTGATGAGCTCGCTCACCATGGTGCTGGCCCTCGCGGCGATTCAGCGGGGCGACCACCGTCGCTTCCGGATCTGGATCGGTTCGACTGCGCTCTTCGGCCTCACCTTCATCGGTGGCCAGGTCTACGAGTTCACCAACTTCTACCGTGAGGGACTCAACCTCCACGTCAACCTGTTCGGGTCGACGTTCTTCATCCTCACCGGTCTGCACGGTGCCCACGTGACCGTCGGTATCTTCTGGCTCCTCTCGCTGTACAGCCGTTCGCTGCAGGGCAAGCTGACGACGGAGCACGCAGAAGCGGTCGAGGTCGCGGGCCTCTACTGGCACTTCGTCGACATCGTCTGGATTTTCATCTTCACCGCGATCTACCTGGTTCCCTACCACTAGGCACTGGCCGAATGACCGAGCAGATCACCGAAGTCGAGCCCACGGCCGGCGAGTTGGTACCCGTCGAGGGCGGTGGCGCGCTCGCGCCGCACGCGCGCGCGCATCCCGAGCCCCGCCAATACGTGATGATCGCGGTGGTGCTCGTCGTGATCACCGGAATCGAGGTGGCGACCTCGTACCTCGAGGGCGACGTCAACTCCAACCTCATCATCGCCGCGCTGGGCGTGATGGCGGCGCTCAAGTTCTTCCTGGTCGTCGCGTGGTTCATGCACCTGCGGACCGACAGCAAGATCCTGCGGCGCTTCTTCCTGCTGGGCCTGATCGCGGCGCCGATCCTCTACACGATCGTCCTGCTGATGTTCCACGCGTTCAATTCCAACGTCTGATGCCCCGCGTCGGCTTTCCTGCCTGGCAGCCCCATCCCGACGTCTGGCTGATCGTCGGCCTGCTGGTCGCGGCGTACGCGGTCGCGGTGACGCGCGTCGGGCCGCGCTACGTCATGCCCGGCCACGCGGCCGTGAGCCGTTTCCAGATGATGTGCTTCGGCTGCGGTGCGGCCGCGGTGCTCGTGGCCTCCGACTACCCGATCCACGATCTCGCCGAGCGCTATCTGTTCAGCATCCACATGGTGCAGCATCTCGTGTACTCGCTCGTCGCGGCACCGCTGCTGCTGCTCGGCACTCCGGCGTGGATGGCCCGGGCGCTGCTGTCGCCGCCGGGCTTCATGCGCGCGATGCGCTGGCTCGCCCGCTTCTTCCCGGCCACGGTGCTGTACAACGCGGTCGTCGTGTTCACCCACGTGCCCGCGACGGTCGACGTCGCGCTGCGCTACGCAGTCGTGCACTTCGCGTTGCACGCGCTGATCCTGTTGTCGTCGATCGTGGTGTGGATGCCGATCCTGAGCCCGTTGCCCGAGGTGCCCCGGCTGTTTCCGCCGCTGGCGATGTTCTACCTGTTCCTCCAATCGGTCGTGCCCACGGTGCCGGCCTCGTTCCTCACCTTCGGGAAGACGCCGCTCTACCACGTGTACGCGACCTTCCCGAGGTTGTGGGGCATCAGCGCCCTCACCGACATGCAGGCCGCGGGGCTCATCATGAAGATCGCAGCCGGCATCCTGATCTGGGGGATCATCACTATCGTGTTCTTCCGGTGGTTCCGCCGCGAGGAGGCCGAGACCGGGCCGTTGGCCACGTCACGTGAGCTCGATCGCGAGCTCGTCCGTCTAGGGATGACGCAATCATGAGCGACGAGACCGCGACGCCCGTCGAAGAGCAGCCGGTGGTGCCGGTCGTGCAGGACGAGCCGGGTCATCCGGGCCTTCCCGCGGCGCCGGTGACCTTCCGGAGCAAGTTCCTCATGCCGCTGCTGGTGCCGCTCGGGGTCACCGCGACGATCATCTTCTACGTCCTGAACGTGTCGCGGATCTTCCTCGCGGGCGAGGCCGCCCTCGCGGTCACGTACGCCACGATCATCACCGTGCTCATCCTCGCCGGCGGAAGCGCGATCGCGGCGTCGCCCCGGTTGCGGTCGTCGTCGCTCACGCTCATGATCGGTGGCGGGTTCCTGGTGCTGCTCATGGGCGGTCTGATCTCGATCGGGGCCGCGTCGCCCCACGCCGCGAGCGGTCCGGTGCAGTGCGCGCCGGTCAAGCAGAAGCTCACCATCGACGCGGGCGTCGGCGGCGCGCTGCGCTACGGACCGGCGCAAGCGACCGTGAAGGCCGGCTGCATCCTGCTCACGATGAACATCGTCAGCAGCAGCCACACCCTCCAGTTCGACGACGCGACCGCGGCGAACGCCTTCCAGCAGCTCACCGTCAACGAGAAGTCGTGGGCCGGCACCCTGCTGCCGGGCAAGTACGCGTTCCACTGCACCATTCCCGGCCATCAGGCGGGGGGCATGGTCGGCACCCTCACCGTCACCCCCTGACGCGACCCGGCAACCGGCTCCTCGACTACGCGTCGGAGGTGATCGGCGACGACTCGGGCACACGCACCCGCAATGCCCGGGGTCGCGGCTCCATCGTCGCCGGTAGGGGCCCGACGCGTTCGCCGTCGGCCCACACCTCCATGCCGTCGCTGCCCGATCCGAGCGCTTCCACGGTGATCCGCGCTCCGCGGTAGGTCGCGACTCCGGGCACCGAGAGATGTGCGCCCCGGAACACCTTCGGGAAATGCCGGAGCAACTGTGCCCGGCTCAAGTCGCCGATGATGCAGACGTCGAGCAGCCCGTCGTCCATGCGGGCGTCGGGCACGATCTGCATGCCGCCCGCGTAGGCACGGCCGTTGCCGACGGCGACCATCCACGCCGGTGTTTCGTGCACGGTGCCGTCGACGGTGACCCGGAAGGGGCAGGGCCGGTACACCGCGAGCGTGCGCAGCACCGCGGCGACGTAGAGGGAGGTTCCCGACAGTCGCGTGACGGTGTTCGCCCAACGATTCGCCTCGGCGTCGAACCCCGAGCACGTGACACAGGTGTACCAGCGACCGTTCACCATGCCGAGGTCGACGGTCGCGTCGCGCCCGCCGGCGATCGCGGCGATGGCGTCGAGGGGCCGGGCGCGCTCGTAGCCGAGGGCGGCGGCGAAGTCGTTGCCGGCGCCGGTCGGAACGATCGCCAGCCGGCGGCCGGTCTCGGCCGCGACGCCGGCCAACAGGCCGACCGTTCCGTCGCCCCCCGCGGCGATCAGGTCGCGGCCCGCCGCGGCGGCCTCGCGGGCGAGGCTCTCGGCGTCGGCGGCCGACGTCGACACCACGACCTCGGCGTCGAGCCCGGCCTGCGCGATGACGGCACGCAACGCGGGAGCCAGATCGCGGTTCGGCACCCGCCCGGCCACGGGATTCAGCACCACCGTCCAGGGCATCGCCCGAAGCTATCGGGTGTGAGGGTGTGAATTGAGTGTGGAGACCCATGGATCCGAGTCTCCGCGCGCGCCGACGGCAAGTAGCTTCCACCGTCGTGGCCGACCTCGACCTGCAGCGGATCCCGCGTCACGTCGCCGTGGTGATGGACGGCAACGGCCGCTGGGCCCAGCGTCGGGGCCTGAAGCGCACCGATGGTCATGCGGCGGGGGAGGAGGCGCTCTTCGACACGGTCGAAGGCGCGCTCGAGATCGGGCTGAGCTGGCTCACGGTGTACGCCTTCTCGACCGAGAACTGGCGCCGGCCGCTCGACGAGGTGCGGTACCTGATGGGGTTCAACGAGCGGCTGCTCATGCAACGCCGCGACGAGTTGAACGGCAAGGGTGTGCGCGTGAGGTTCA
>CAAGKR010459478.1_pt1 | contig 11632 bp, 10 predicted proteins | sample 2556971 | NCBI WGS metagenome assembly CAAGKR01 (sample SAMEA5207829, study PRJEB30636) | soil metagenome | biome: forest; feature: boreal; material: soil | place: USA | collected 2011-09 | depth 1 m
AGTGGCGCGACCAGTTCCAGGTTGCGACGTGTCTGCCCGTCGAGACGCATGCTGGCACTGTCGGTGCGCCGGCGCACGCGCACGAAGCCGGGGGTCAGTGCCAGCCGGGCGCGCTCGCAGTAGGCGAGCACGGCACCCGCCGCGCGCACGGCTCGTTCGACGCCGTCGATGCCGAGGCCATCGAGCGTGCGCGCTGACGTGACTGCCAGCAGGCGCTCGCGAGCCCGAGAGATGTCGAAATACGCGGGGGGAAGAGCGGTGCGCAGCATCCCGGGGAGCAATGTGGCCGGGGGAGTTTCCGCGTCATCCGCGACCAGGATCTCGGCGACGTCGAGCCGCTCGCACTCCTCTCCGAGGGCGACCGAGTCCAGCTCTCCCGCGACCTCGCTGAGCAGCAGCTCACCGCTGGCGGGGTCGAACGCGGCAATGCCCGTTCGTCCGGCGCTGGCGTGCACCGCCACGCAGCGCGCAACGCGCGTCTCATCGAGGTAGTCGGCCTCGCTGACGGTACCCGGGCTGAGCACGCGGGTGACCTCGCGCTGCACCAACCGCCCGGCCACCACCTCACCGACCTGGTCCCAGAGCGCCACCCGTCGGCCCGACTCGAGCAGACGGCGGATGTACCCGGGCGCAGCGTGGTGCGGCACGCCGCACATGGGCAGCCGGCCGGCGGCGCCAAAGCCACGCCCGGTGAGCGCAACCCCAAGGATTGGAGCCGCCTCCTGGGCGTCCGCGCCGAACATCTCGTAGAAATCCCCGAGGCGGGCCAGCACCAGCGCATCGGGGTGCTGGGCCTTCACGGCCCGGTACTGCTGGAGGATCGGCGTACTGCCCGCGTGGTCGAGGCCGATCACAGGCCCAAGGTCGGGAGATGGGCCGCTCTCGTGGGGCGCCCGCCCCTGCCCCCGCCGGGTCACGCCGCCGCGCTCACCGTGTCGATCTCGAGCTGCCAGTGGGTCGCGGTGGTCACGCGGCCGCTGCGCAGCTGCCCGCCGGTTGCGGAGCCCGCGGGAAGCCAGGCCACCTTGCCCTGGCGGGTGCGGCCGTATGGGCGGCCATCCTCGGCAACACCCTCGACGAGCACCTCGACCTCACGGCCGAGCAACGCTTGGTTGCGCTCCAGCGCGATCCCTCGCTGGATGTCGAGCAGGTGGTTGAGCCGCCGCTTCTTCTCGACCAGCGGGACGTCGTCAGGCCGGCGCGCGGCCGCGGTCCCGGGACGCACGGAGTACGCCTGGATGTGCACGACGTCGTAGCGGACGTCGCGCAGCAGCTGGACGGTTCCCTCGAACTCCGCTTCCGTCTCGCCGCTGAAGCCAACGATGATGTCGGTGGTGAGCGCCAGATCGGGGACGGTCGACACCGCGGCCGCGATCTTCTCGCGGTACTCAGCAACGGTGTACACGCGGCGCATTCGGTGCAGCAGCTCGTCGTTGCCCGCCTGCACGGGCAGGTGCAGCTGCTCGCACACCGTCGGCAGGTCGCGCATGGCCTCGAACAGCTGGGGCACCGCGTTGCGCGGGTGCGACGTCAGGAAGCGCAGCCGTCGCAGCCCGGGGACGGCATCGACGGCACCCAGCAACTCGGGCAGCCCGGTGCCGGACTGCGGGTCGCGGTAGCTGTTGACGTTCTGGCCGAGCAGGGTCACCTCGCGGACGCCTCGGCCGACCAGGCGCTGCACGTCGTCGACGATCTCTGCGGTTGCACGGCTGCTCTCGCGGCCGCGAACGAAGGGCACGATGCAGTAGGTGCACATCTCGTTGCAGCCACCCATCACAGGGACGTACGCGAGCAGACGGTCCGACGCCGGCATGGTGACCGGACCGTCGACGTCGCCGCCGTACAGCGATTGCAAACGCGCGAAGAATCCCTCCGGTTCGCGGACGTCGAACATGTAGTCCAGGTCGGCCATGCGCTGCAGCAGCGCCGACCCGTGCTCGACCGCCATGCAACCGGTCAGCGCGATCGCCCGCCCGGCGCGTTCGCGTTTCCACGGGATCAGCTCCTTGAACTTGCCGTACACCTTCTGCTCGGCGTTCGAGCGCACCGCACAGCTGATCAGCACCGCGATGTCGGCGTCCTCGAGCGGCACATCGGGGATGAAGCCGATCTCCGCGAACGACTCCGCCAGCCGTTCGTGGTCCGCGTCGTTCATCTGGCAGCCGATGTGCCACAGGTGCACGCGCGGTGCCCGACCGAGGCGAGGGACGATCGGCTCCCTCCTCCGCGCTTGGAGCTCCGCGTCGCCGCGCTGAGCCAGCGGAAGCGGCTGAAAATGCGAAGCGGATTGGCTGAGAGTTGGCAGGTACACGCTGCCGCCAAGCCTAGCGGTTGGCCCGGAGCGTTGACGCCCAGCTACTCCGCTGCCCAGGATCGCGGCGATGAACGGCGGCCACGATCAGGCGACCCGGAATCACGGCCGCCCTGGGCAGCTGTGGTCCGCGGGCCTGGTCGCCGTCGGGGCGGCGCTCGTGATCGCGCGGCGCCCCGACGCGATCACCAACCCGCAGTTCTGGGCGGAGGACGGCAAGTACTGGTTCGCCGATGCCTACAACCACGGGGCCCAGGCACTCCTGCAGAGCTACGAGGGCTACCTGCAGACGCTTCCGCGGTTGGTTGCCGCGGCGGTGTCGGGACTCAGCCTGAGCCGTGCAGCGTTGGTGTTCAACGTGGTGGGGATCGCCATCCAGGTGGCGCCCCGCCGCGTTCCTCATGTCGCGGCGTTTCGCGCACGTGGGCCCGAGTTGGGCCCGCGCACTGGTCGGCCTCGGCTACCTTCTGCTGCCCAGCTTTGAGCTCAACGTCACCGTCACCAACGCACAGTGGCACCTCGCAATCCTGGCCGTGATGGTCCTCGCCGCGGCACCGGCGGTGAGCTTGGCGGCACGGGCGTTCGACATCCTGGTGCTGAGCGCCTCGGGGCTGTCCGGTCCCTTCGCCGTGGTCCTGCTGCCGGCCGCACTCGCGCGCCTGGCGACGGTGCGGGAGCGCCGCGGCTGGTACGCGTCGCTCAGCGGGATCCTGCTCGCCACGCTGGCGATCCAGGGTGTCGCGGTGCTGCTCGGGCACCGCGACCTCGTGGCGCAGCTCGGCATCTCGTTTCGGAACGCTGTGACCATCGTCGCCGACCGCGTCGTGCTCCCGGGCACATTCGCCGAGGAGGGACACGCCCATTTGTTCACCGCCGGCGCTCCCCACGCCCAGACCCTCGCCACGGTCATCACGCTCGTCGCGCTGGCGGTCGTGGTCTTCGCGCTGGCCCGCGGCGGTGCCTCATTCCGCATCTTCGTGCTGGCGTGCTTTGCGATCACCGGGATCTGCCTGCTGGCACCGATCGCCACGCCGCCCGGGTTGACTGCGTGGGCCTCGCTGGCGACGTCCGACGGCGGGGAGCGTTACTTCCTCACCGCGGAGGTTGCATGGTTCGTCTGTCTGGTGTGGGCGATATCTCGGATCCCCTGGCGCCCGGTGGTGCCCGCTGCTGCCACAGCCCTCGCCGCCGCCTTCCTGAGCGGGCTGCTCGCCTCGTGGCAGTACGCGCCGTACACGGACTTCCACCCCGCCCTTTACACCGCGAAGCTGCGCGCTGCCGCCTCCGGAACCACGGTCGCGGTGCCGATCAACCCGGACCCGTCATGGACCGTGACGCTGGTGCGCCACTGAGAGACGCGGCCCTACCGCACCTCCACCAGAAGCCGCATGCCGGTCCGCTCCTCGCCGTCGATCGAGATGTCGATGAACGACGGGATACAGACAAGGTCCAGCCCACCGGCGGCGACATAGCCCCGGGAGATGGCGATCGCCTTGACGGCCTGGTTGATCGCACCCGCGCCGATGGCCTGCACCTCCACCCGGTGCGCGGTGCGGACAACGCCGGCAATGGCGCCGGCCACGGCGACAGGCTTGCTGGTGGCTGAGACCTTGAGGATTTCCACGGGGTTTGGCTCCCCCTGTGAGGACGCATGCTTGGGCGGTTGCTGAGACGTGATCATGAGATTCTCGCGATTGTGAGCCGCGGAGGCCTTTCCCGGGTTTTCCCGCGATGCAATCGTTACTTCGCGGGGACGGCCTACGCCTACTTGGCGTACTCGACGCTGCGGGTCTCGCGGAGCACCACCACCTTGACTCGCCCGCTGTAGCTGCCCTCGGCATGGAGGCGCTTTGCGATCTGGCGAGCCAGCACCTGCGCCCGGTCGTCGCTGACCTCGTTGGGCCGGACCATGACGCGCAACTCCTTCCCGGCCTGGACGGCGAAGCTGTGCTCGACCCCCTCGAACTCCGACGCGATGGCCTCGATCCGCTCGAGGCGCTTGACGGAGACAGCCAGCGCCTCGCGCCGGGCTCCGCGACGGGTGGCTGCGATGGCGTCGGCGGTCATGACCACGAAAGCGCCCACCGAGCGCGGCTCCTCATCGTAATGATGGGCGCGGACCGCCTGAACGACATTTGCCGGGCGCCCGAGGCGGGCGAGGATCTCGCCACCGATGATGGCGTGGGAACCCTCGACGCCCTGCTCCACGGCGTGGCCGATGTCGTGGAACAAGCCGATCTCTTTGGCCTCCTGCTCGTCGTAGCCGATCTCAGCGGCGATCATCCCGGCGATCGCCGCCGTGTCCTTGCTGTGGCTGAGGACGTTGTGGCCGTAGGAGTTGCGAAACCGCAAGGTGCCGAGGAGCTTGGCCAGCTCCGGGTGGACCGACGGGATCCCCAGCTCTTGGCAGGCCGCCTCACCCTCCTCCTTGATGCGCTGGATGATTTCGCTGCGGCTCTTGCCGACCATCTCCTCGATTCGAGCGGGATGGATGCGGCCATCGGCGAAGAGGCGCTCCAGGGTGACGCGCGCAACCTCGCGGCGCACCGGGTCGAAGCCGGACAGCACGACAGCCTCTGGCGTCTCGTCGACGATCACGTCGACCCCGGTTGCCGCCTCCAGCGCGCGGATGTTGCGGCCCTCGCGGCCGATGATCCGGCCCTTGAGGTCGTCGCTGGGGAGGTGCATGACGGTGACCGAGGATTCGCCGGTCTGATCGGATGCGTGGCGCTGCATGGCAGCGATGAGGATCTCGCGGCTGCGTTCGCCCGCTTCCTCGCGGACCCGCTGGTCCGCCGCCCGGATCCGCTCGGCCACCTCGGCATCGAGCTCAGCCTCCACCTCGGCGAGCAGCTCGGCGCGGGCCTCCTGCTGGGACAGACCCGCGACCCGCTCGAGCTCGCGACCGACGAGGTCACGTTCGCTCTCGGTCGTTTGCCGCAGTTCCTCGAGCTCCTCTTCACGCCTGGTCAGCCGCTGTTCGCTCTGCTCCAACTCGCGAATGCGGCGTTCCAGGCCTTCCTCGCGCTGGCTGGTGCGCTGCTCGAGGCGGGCGACCTCGGCACGGCGCTCGCGGATGTCGGCCTCGGCCTCGCCGCGGATCCGGAATGCCTCTTCGCGGGCGCTGACCAGGATCTGCTGCGCCTCTTGGTCCACGGACTGTTGCCGGGTCCGCAGCTCGGTGTCGGCGACGCCTCTGCCCTGGTGGGCGTCTTCGGCGACACGGCGCGCATAGATGACGGCGTAGACGGCGAAGACCACGGCGATGCCCAAGCCCACAGCTAGGGCGACGATCTCGATTGTGATTGGGGTTTCCTCGGGGTCGCGATCCTGGGGTGCGGCAGCACCCGGCCTGGCGGCGTCTCTTCGGCGACGTCGCCTCCCCGAGTCGGGTGCGGCTGCGTCGCCCGCGGCCGCGTGTGGCCGGTGTCGAGACGTGCTCGCATTGTAGTCGTGGGAGTGACGTCACGAAAGGTTCGCCGCGCCTCGATTACCCTAGCGGCGAGTGACCTCCGAGACATCCCTGCCAGCCGCTCCAGCCCCGAGCCGTGACGTCGAGTCGCTCGAGATCCCGACCGCGACCGCCGAGGAGCAGGCGGAGGCGGCGGAACTCGAGCGAGAGCTGGTGGAAAGCCGGCCCGCCGCCATCGGTGCCCTGCTGGCCGGGACGACCCTGCTGCGGATCGGCACCTCCGGCGCGGGCGTGGCAGTTGGGTTTGACCTCGTGGACATGTTCGGAGGACGGCCGAGCGGGTTGGTGGTGGGATTTATTGGCGCCAGCCAGGCGCTCCCCGAGATGGTCTTCTCGCCCATCCTTGCTCGTTTCGCCGATCGCCTGGGGCGACGGCTCTTCCTGGTCGGTGGTCCGCTGTTCAGCGTCATCGGGGCCGTGATGCTCAGCCTGGCCACGCGGCCCGAGCTGATCGTGTTTGCCCGCCTTGTCGAGGGACTGGGCGCTGCCTGTTTCATCCCCACCGCCCTGGGCACGATCGCGGCTGCCACGAGCCACAGCCGGCGAGTGCGCGCCAATGCCAGCGGCGCATTCGAAGCGGCGAACCTGGGCGGCTACGCCGGTGGCTTCGTCGTGGGGCCGTTCGCCTACCACTGGTTGCATCACGGCGCATTCCTGGTGCTCGCCGGCCTCTACCTGGTGGCCGCCGTCGTCTGTGCGGCACTGGTCCCGTACGTGCCGCCGCTCCCGGTGAGTCCGATGCGCAGGATCTTCGGCGCTGTCTTCGGTCGCGGTCCGCTGCGCAGCTTCCTGCCGGCGTGGATCGCATGCTTTGCCCTGCTCGGCGCCTACGCAGCCCACCTCCCGGCCCTGTTGAGGCGTGCCCCGGTGCCGGGTCAAACGCTGGTCCATCACTTCGACGAGCGCCTGGTCTCGGTGATGCTGGTGGGCTGGATCGCACTGCTGCTCGTCGGCATAGCGCTCTGGACTCCGCGCATCCCCAGGATCGGGGCCGTGCGCATCATGCGCCTGGCCACCCCGGGGGCCTGGCTGATCTCCGGGACCCTGCTGGCCATGAACCACGTCGGCATCGACTGGACGGCCGTATTCCTCCCGTTGCTGGCGCTCGGTGTGCTCGTCCTCGCCGGGTTCGGGCCGGCGGCGGTGACCTACCTCGCCGAGTGCTCGGAGACCTTCGTGGCCGACCGCGCGGCGCTGATGGCTTTCTACACCGTCGCACTCGCCGGCGGCGGCGCCCTCGGCTCAATCGTCGGCGGCCTGGCGGTGCGAGCGGGCTACCTCGACGGGCTCATCCTCTTCGGGTTCGCGCTCTCGGTCTTCGCCTTCTTTGCCCTGACGCCCGTGGTTCGCTACGAGCGAGCTCTGCTGCGCGCTATGAAATAGCGTCTGAGAGCGCCGCCGCCGGCTGACCCGATGGGATCAGGCGGACCCCTGCGCGAGCGGCGGTGTCAACGGCGGAACGGACCCGGTGCGCTGAGCGTCCCCTGCGATGGGGCGGTAGTCCTCCTCGGTCAGGTTCCCCCGGGTGGTTGTGCCCATCAGCGCCGCGATGCCCGACCCGGCGGCGACGATGACCAGGTTGACGGCGATCGCCGCAAAACCGATGTAGATCTTGCCGCCGAAGCCGAAGTCATGGAGGCTGGTCGCAAACTTCTCCTGAAACAGCGCGTAGGTCCCCAGGCCCATGCCCCCCGCCCAGCCGAGGACCATCGCCCACAGGTGCAGGCGTTTGACGTAGAGCGCCACCACCAGTGCCGGCAGGGCGTTGATCATCCACACTCCGCCCGCCGTCTGGTAGTTGATGATGTCGGTGGTGGGCAACGCCAGCACGAATGCCAGCGCGCCGACCTTGACGAGCAGCGATACCACCTTGCTGACCGTCGCCTCCTCCTTGCGGCTCATCGCGGGATGCACGAACTCGCGCCAGATGTTGCGACTGAACAGGTTGGCCGCCGCGATGGACATGACCGCGGCCGGAACCAGAGCGCCCACGGCGATGGCTGCGAAAGCCACACCGGTGAACCAGGTCGGGAACATCTTCTGGAAGAGATCGGCGATGGCGCTGTTGTTGCCGAAAGCCTTGCTTGGCTTGATCCCGGCCGCGATCGCCATGAAGCCCAACAGTCCGATCAGCCCGAGCAGGAACGAGTAGGCCGGCAGGAACGACGCATTACGCTTGATGACCCGCTGACTATTGGCGCTGAACACCCCGGTCAGCGAGTGCGGGTAGAGGAACAGGGCCAGCGCCGAGCCGAGCGCGATGCTGCTGTAGGCATTGAAGAGCGAGGGCTGGAGCACGTCGGGTTTGCCCTTGGCGACGGGCGCGGCCGCCGCCGCCTGTTCGACCTTGTGGAAGATGTTGCCGAACCCGCCCAGCTTGTACGGGATGTAGATGACCGCGACGATCACCACCAGCCAGATCAGACCGTCCTTGACCACGGCGATGAGCGCGGGCGCACGCAGCCCGCTGACGTAGGTGAACAGCGCCAGCACCACGAAGGCGATGATCAGGGCCGCTTCCGGACTGATGCCGATGTTGGCCAGCACCAACTTGATCCCGAAGATCTGCAGTGCGATGTACGGCATCGTGGCGACGATGCCGGTCAGCGCGATGAGCAGCGCGAAGAACCGGCTGTCGAAGCGGTCCTTCACATAGTCGGAGCCGGTGATATATCCCTTGTTGCGCGACACCTGCCACAGACGCGGCATGGTGAGGAACACGAGCGGGTAGATGATGATCGTGTACGGGAGCGCGAAAAGCCCATACGCGCCCAGCGCGAACACCACGCCGGGGACCGCGACGAAGGTGTACGCCGTGTAGAGGTCGCCGCCGAGCAGGAACCAGGTGACGATGGTTCCGAAGCTCCGCCCGGCAAGCCCCCACTCCTCGATGTGATTGAGATCCGCCTTGCGCCAGCGGGAGGCGCCGAAGCCAATGACCGTCACCAGCAGACCGATGACGATGACGATGATCAGCTCGTCCCAGTGGGTCATGAGCCGTCCCCGCCACGGTTCAATGCGTAGACGAGCCCGGTGATGCCCACCCCAAGGATGACCCAGAGAAACTGGTACCAGATGAAGAAGGGGATCCCCGCCAGTCGGGGCTCAGCGTGGGCGTACAGGGTGGGAAACAGCAGGGCGACGAAGGGCACGATCAGCAGGATGCGTGCCCAGCTTCCGCGCCGGTTGGTCTTCGGCGGCCGCTCCATGGAAGGGAAGCTCCATTAACGGCACTGCGGTTGTCAAGTGCCGGGGTTGTCAAGTGCCTGTCGAGGTCACCACGCGTACGCCTGAGGCGACGGCCCCACCGGCGGGAAGATGGCGTCGAGCCGCTCCAGCACCGTGTCGTCGATGCTCACCTCCAGCGCGCGGAGGTTGCTGTCCAACTGCTCGAGAGTGCGCGGTCCGATGATCGGCGCGGTCACACCCGGCTGCTTGAGCAACCAGGCAAGCCCCACGTCAGCCGGATGGCTGCCGATCTGGTCGCAGAGCGCTTCGTAGCGTTCGATCTGGTCGCGATGATCGGCCACCAGCTTCTGGGTCTGCTCTGATGCTGAACGGCCTTCCTTCTGCTTACGGAGGATGCCGCCAAGGGCACCGCGCATCAGCGGGCTCCACGGGATGACGCCGAGGCCGTATTCGCGGGCGGCCGGGAGCACCTCCATCTCGATGCGGCGCTCCATGAGGTTGTAGAGCGATTGCTCGCTGACGAGGCCCTGGAAGTGGCGGGCGCGGGCCGCCTCCTGCGCCTGGGCGATGTTCCAGCCGGCGAAGTTCGACGAGCCGACGTAGATGACCTTGCCCTGACGAACCAGGGTTTCCATCGCCTGCCAGATCTCCTCCCATGGAGTCTCGAGATCGATGTGGTGCATCTGGTACAGGTCGATGTGGTCGGTCTGCAGTCGTCGCAGCGACCCCTCGCACGCGGCGATGATGTTGCGCGCCGACAGGAAGGTGTCGTTGGGCCAATCGCTCATCGACCCATACAGCTTGGTGGCGATCACCACCTTCTCGCGGCGCTTACCGCCCTGGGCAAACCAGCGCCCGACGATCTGCTCGGTCCACCCCTCCCCCTTCTTCCAGCCGTACACGTTGGCTGTATCGAAGAAATTGATTCCCTGCTCGAGAGCTCGATCCATGATGGTGTGCGAGTCCTCTTCGGTCGCTTGGGGACCAAAGTTCATGGTGCCGAGACAGAGGCGGCTGACAGACAGGCCCGATCGGCCCAGGTGCGTGTATTCCATGCACTGAGTCTGAAGGGTGCGTCAGTCGGGGCGCTCCAGCTGGCGAAGCACCCAGTGCGCGGTCTCGGTGTCGAAGCCGCGGCGTTGCAGCTGGCCGAACACCCGTCGGCGCCGGTCGAGAGGTGGTGTATCAGCAGGGGACCTGTCGAAGAGGCGCGTTGCCAGCGCGAGGGCCGCTGCGCGCTCGGCGCCGGGGTCGACCAATGCGAGCGTGGCAGCGACGCCGCCGTCGTCGATGCCACGCGCACGCAGCTGAGCTGCGACCTGGATGCGGCCGTGTCCGGTGCGCTGGCCGCGGGCTGCGATGGACGCGGCCAGCTCGGCGTCGTCCACGTAGCCGTGCCGAACCATTGCAGCTGTCGCCGCCGTGGCGGCCTCCTCACTGAACCCTCGCCGGTGCAGGCGTCGCCGCAACGTTCGCGCCGACTGTGCCGCGCCCTGGAGGATGCGCAGCGCCACCTCCTCTGCCGCGGCGACGGAGTCCGGGTCGTCGGGCACCACCGGCGCGCCCCTGAAGCCGGCGGTGCTCGAGTCGCTCACCCGGTCAGCCGACAGCGACCGGTGGCGCCGCCCCGTTAGCGTCGGCCTCGATCACCGGGGTGACCTCGGGCAAGGATTGCACCTTCACCTTGCCGGCGATCTCCTCGAGGAGGTCGAGGTTCTGACGGAGGAAATCGCGAACGTTCTCGCGGCCCTGTCCGAGCCGCATCTCGCCGTAGGAGAACCAGGCGCCGCTCTTGTCGATGACCTTGGTCTCGATGGCGATGTCGAGCACGCTGCCGGCGTAGGAGATGCCTTCGTTGTACATGATGTCGAACTCTGCCACGCGGAATGGCGCGGCCACCTTGTTCTTGACAACCTTGACCTTGACCCGGTTGCCGACCACGTCCAGCCCCTGCTTGATGGAGTCGATCTTGCGGATGTCCATGCGCACTGAGGCGTAGAACTTCAGCGCCCGGCCGCCGGTGGTCGTCTCGGGGTTGCCAAACATGACGCCGATCTTCTCGCGCAACTGGTTGATGAAGATCACGCAGGTGTTCGAGCGCGAAATGGCTGCGGTGAGCTTGCGCATCGCCTGGGACATGAGGCGCGCCTGGAGGCCCACATGACTATCCCCCATCTCGCCATCGATCTCTGCCTTGGGGACCAGCGCGGCCACTGAGTCGATCACCACCACATCGACGGCACCACTGCGCACCAGCACCTCGACGATCTCGAGCGCCTGCTCGCCGGTGTCCGGCTGGGAGATCAGGAGCTCGTCGGTCTTCACACCGATGCGACCCGCGTACGGCGGGTCGAGCGCGTGCTCGGCGTCGATGAAGGCCGCCACGCCGCCGAGCTTCTGCGCCTCGGCGATGATGTGCAGTGTTAGCGTCGTCTTGCCGGACGACTCCGGCCCGTAGATCTCGATGACGCGACCGCGCGGCACACCACCCACGCCAAGTGCGATGTCGAGTGTGAGCGCACCCGTCGGGATGGCCTCCACGCGCTGGGTGCGCGCCTCCCCGAGACGCATGATCGCTCCCTTGCCATGGGCGCGCTCGATCTGTCCGAGCGCTGTGCTGAGTGCCCGATCCCGCTCTGTGGTCACCGCCTCACTCCCGC
>CAAGKR010149968.1_pt1 | contig 11630 bp, 12 predicted proteins | sample 2556971 | NCBI WGS metagenome assembly CAAGKR01 (sample SAMEA5207829, study PRJEB30636) | soil metagenome | biome: forest; feature: boreal; material: soil | place: USA | collected 2011-09 | depth 1 m
AGCGCAGCAACATGAATCCGACCTAGGATCTGGCGCTTAGGCCGACTTCAGGGAGCGCCCTCGAGCTGTCGCTTCAATTCCATCCGGCCGCCTCGGATCACCTCGTCGAACTGACGGATAAAGGACGGCACGAACAGGCGGAACCAGTGGAGAGACCTGAAGCGGAAGTCCACCTCCGAGAGCGCATTGCGTTTAGGGCTCGGGAGCGCAAGGGGGCTGTCACGACGTTCCCTGGCTTCGCTGCAGCGCTTTTCGGAGCGCAGCCAGCTCATCTCGAAGGCGCTCGAAACGCGCGGCGCCGAAGCTTGCTTTCCATTCGCCTTCGATCTCGGCGGTCGCCTTCAATGCCGCCGGCTGCGATGCCCGCCCTTTGCGGTAAGTCGGACCGACTTGGCGCGCCGGTCGGTTGGATCGACGACGTGGGTAACGTAACCGCGCTTCTCGAGGTCCTGGCGGGGGCGGTCCTGATCGTCCTGGCGGCGATCTCCGCCGAGAACCCGGCGCCGCGCGGCGCATACACGACGGCGGCGGGGATCCTGCCGGCGCGCAGGATCCGCTGGTCGTCGAAGGTGTCCCGGATGAAATCGTCAAGGGCGGCAACCCGCGGTAACAGGCCGCGTTCGAGGACCGCCCACTCTTGCTTGGGGATCTGGCGGGGGATGGGGTCAAACGGGATCGGGCGCTGTACGACATCCGGGCCCAAGGCGATCCCGAAGTTGACTCCCTGCTCCTCGAACCAGCGTCGCTCTGACGCCAGGGGCGCCATGGTGGCGGGCCCAAGCGTGGCCGGGCTGGTCAGCGCCATTCTGCCTGGCCTGCCGGGCCTACCGCCCCAGGATGTAGGTGTGATCGACCTCAATTAACGTCGGAAATTTGTGCCCCTATCCCACATGAGATAGGGTGGACGGTGGTGAGATTACGGTCCGCGATATTCTTCTGCAGCGCGCTACTCTTGTTGTCCGGCTGCGGTAGCTCGGCGTCGTCGACCTCCACCCCGGAATCCCCAAGACCGAGCCCGGCCAAGGCCCACTTTGTCCTGGTTTCCAGCGACTGGGTGATTACGAGTACCGGTACGCCGGCGCAATCTTTCCCGCGGGCGGCCAACTGCGCCCTATTGCCAAACGGTCAACAGCAATGCGTCCCCCAGGCGGACCGGCCGGACCCAGGGACGCCGGCGTCCTACGCAGCCCACGCGGTGGTCCGTAACGATAGCGACGGGCCCGGTAGCGTCTCCGTGATGCTGGGGACAAGGCCAACCACGTGCACAGTCGCAACCTCGGCAACGCCCGGCAGCGTCAGCGAGGTCACCTGCGGGATAGGACCTGTCGCCCAGCCGGGAACGCCGCCGGAGGTGGTTATCCAGAACCCCTAGGGGTGGTGCCAGCACCCCGGACAAACAGGGGCTGGCCCGGTGGTCGCCAACCGCGCGGCAGCGCAGAATGGCCAGAGTAGGAGCCTGACGAGAGGAGGTCGCCCGGTGGATGCTGCCATGGGGGTCCAGTCGGGTCGGAGCTGGTCCCGGATGGCATCGCCGCCGCCGGGCCAGACTCAAGTCATGAACGATCCGCTTGAATCCGGAACCTGGTTTAACAAGTCCGACAAGGTCCTTCGGGTCACCGCCATCGCGGTGGCCGTCGCCTTTGCCCTGTTCTGCATCGCCACCGCTTATTTCGTCGCGCAGTACTTCGGGTGTATCGGCAATTGCGCGCCGGGCATGCCGTCGCTGGCGCTGCTGGCAACATCAACGCCTTCGCTTTGATCCCTGCGGTCGGCACCGGGGGAATCGGCTACTTCATGGTCCGGGGACTCTGGGAGGACGCCCGGCAGGTTGCGGCCGAAGAGCGAGCCGGGGCGCCGGCGTCAGTCGATTCGCCCGGGCCTGTCGAAGGAGCTCCCCAGCTGATCAGCTGACGGGCTTAGTCGGCCAGCGCCTCCAGTTCGCCGACCTTGAGCCGCCAAAACTCATGTCGCTGGCGGAACCTCTCCACCTGGGACGCGATCACTGGCACGTTGGTCAGCTCGACCTCCCTTCGGACCTTTGGGGATTCCGTCGCCATCAGCTGCTGAATGCGGGCCATCACCTTTTCCTCCATCGCCAGGATTTCGTCATAGACCTTGGTCCAGAACATCGCCTGTTCCATCGACGCCGAGCCGAGGTCGGCCTCGCCGTCCATCAGCTGACTGGGATCGCCGCCACGAGCCGCGGCAGCCATCTCGGGCCGGTCCGGAAAGTCATCACTCCAACCCATGGACTATTGATAAGACTTCGTGCATAACAAGGTCAGCAACAGGCAAAGCAGCTTAAAATCGCTGCCTGAGGCTGGAATAGGAATGATGAAGAAGCGCCCGATCTCAAAACCGTCCGTTCCGCTCGAGGGTGAGGACCTCCGAACCGAGCACTGGGAGGACGCTCGCCACTGGCTGAGCGTCTATGCAGACCTGCTGCAGTTCAAGCTGGGGCTGCTCGACAGGGTCGCGCGCGAGATCCCCAAGCTGCCGGCTCCCGCCCAGGTGGCGGCCTCAGAGGACCTGGTGATCATCGAGATCCAGATGGAGGGGTACCAGCAGCGCCTCGACCTCTGGTACCAACGGATCTGGGACCTGCAGGGTCTCTGGATCGACCCGGAGGGGCGGGTGATACGACACCAGGGCAAGGAGGTCTCCCTGACGCGTCGCGAGCACCAGCTTCTAAGCTTCCTCCTCAACCATCCCCACCGGTTCTACACGGCCGCGCAGATTCTCGACCAGGCGTGGGCGGACCCGGCCCTTTTCTCCGAGGAGGTCCGGAACTACGTGCTGCGCCTGCGGAAGATCCTCAGGCAGCTGGAGATCCCGGCCCAGGTCGTCAACCGCCCCAAACGGGGATACTCGCTGGTGTTCAACCCGACCTGACGATGACGGAGCCAGAGGTGTTTGTGCTCGCGGCGGGCACGCTGAACGGCGTGGTCGCGCAGATCCGGGCTGACCAGTGGGCGATGGAGATGCCGGCGAACTTTCTCACGCGCGGAAGCGACCACGCCCCAACGCTGCGAGAGATCATCAACTACCACTCCTACGACGACTCCTGGGTGCCGGACATGCTCGCCGGCAGGGCCATGGACGAGGTCGGCAAAGAGAAGTTCAAGGGCGACCTGCTCGGGGATGACCCCAAGGGCAACTTCGCGGCCATAGCCGAGACAGCGTGCGCGGCCGCCCGGGGGTTCGAGGACCTCGACCGCACTGTGCACTGCTCGTTCGGCGACTTCTCAGCGCGGCAGTACCTGTGGCAGGCCAACTTCTTCCGGGGCCTGCGCGCCCACGACATCGCGCAGGTGATCGGGGCCGACGCCGCGTTGCCCCCCGAGCTGGTACAGGGGGTCTGGGAGCAGATCAGCCCCCATGCGGACGAGTGGCGCGCCATGGGAGTCTTCCCGCCAGAGGTGCCCGTCCCGGAAGACGCGCCGCTGCAGGATCGCCTGCTCGGCCTGACCGGTCGCCAGCCAGACACGTCCTGATTCGACTCCAAGAGTGAGGATTTCTCGACCCGAGTCGCACCTGGTCCAGCCGACGCGCTACGCGGCTGTGTTTCCGATGAACTGCTTCCTCGTGGCCGAGGATGACGGGCTTACCCTGATCGACAGCACCACGTCGCTGGCGGATGATGGCGCGCGCCTGTCTACGGAGCTTGGCCTCGACCTCAAGCGGGTGGCGTTGACCCATGCCCATGGGGTTTCTTCAGCAAGATCGACTGGAAGCCGGATCGGCTGCTGCGCCCAGGCGATCGGGTTGGATCGCTCGAGGTGGTCCCGGCGCCCGGGCATACGCCCGGACATGTCGCCTTTCTCGACGTGCGCGACCGCGGCCTGATCGCCGGCGATGCCCTGCAGACGCGGGCGGGCATTGCCGTGTCGGGGGTGCTCCGGCCGCTCTTCCCTTTCCCCGAGATGGCAACCTGGCACAAACCGAGCGCAGTGGCGACGGCAGAGGCCCTCCTGGAGCTGAAGCCGTCGCGCCTGGCGGTCGGACACGGCGACCTGCTCGAAGAGCCGGGACCCGCGGTGGACCGCGCCGTCGAAACCGCCCGCCGCGCCTTCGGCTAACTTCCGACGGGCTAGACGAAGAGGTCGACCTGGAGATCGTCCTCGGTCGCGCTCCCGTAGCGGTACTGGCTGAAGTCCTCGACGCCGGTTTCCTGCAACACGTCCTCGGCGATGTAGCAGTTGCCGGTGGCCTCAGCGGCGGGCCTGGTGAGGACCTCGTAGGCGGCGTCGGCGTAGACCTCAGGGCGGCGCGAACGAGCCATGGCGGCGTCGCCGCCGAGCAGGTTCTGCACCGCCGCGGTGCCGATGATGGTGCGCGGCCAGAGACAGTTTGCCGCCACCCCGCGGTCCTTGAGATCCTCGGCAACACCCAGGGTCAGCATCGTCATGCCGTACTTGCTGAGCGTGTACGGGCCGTGGTTCGCCAGCCACTTACGGTCGAGGTTTAGGGGAGGGGAGAGGGTCAGCACATGCGGGTTCGACGACTCCAAGAGGTGCGGCAGGGCGAACTTGGTCAGCACGAAGGTTCCCCGCGCGTTGATGTCCAGCATCAGGTCGTAACGCTTCACGGGCAGGTCCAGCACTCCCTGTAGTGCGATCGCCGACGCGTTGTTGACCACGATGTCGATGCCGCCAAACTCTTCGGCCGTGCGCGCCACGGCGGCCTCCACCCGGTCCTCATCGCGGACGTCGCCGATGATAGGCAGCGCCTTCCCGCCGGCGGCCTCAATTTCCGCCGCCGCGGTGTGGATCGTCCCCGGCAGGCGGGGGTCAGGCTGATCGGTCTTCGCGATCAGGGCAACGTTTGCCCCATCCCGGGCGGCACGGACCGCAATCGCCAGCCCGATACCTCGGCTGCCGCCGGACATGATGATCGTGCGTCCGGCCAGCGTCCTGTTCTCGTCCCTCATGCCGCAGCTGTCAAAGGCGACTCCTCCTTCAATCCGAAGCGGTTGTGAAGCCGCCGCAGGGGCCCGGGGGCCCACCAGTTCCACTCCCCGAGTAGGGCCATCAGGGAGGGTACCAGCAGGGCGCGCACGATGGTCGCGTCGATCAGGACGGCCACCGCGGTTCCTACACCGAGCTCCTTGATGAAGATGATCTGCGACGTCGCGAAGGCGCCGATGGCGACGCAGAAAAGGACCGCTGCGGCAGTGACGATTCGCCCGGTGCGCTGCATCCCCAGCGCGACCGACTCGCGGGTGTTCATGCCCTGGTCGTGGCCCTCCTTGATGCGCGACAGCAGGAAGACCCCGTAGTCCGTGCTGAGCCCGAAGGCGAGCGCGAACAGCAGCACCGGCTGGGAGGACTCCAGGGCGCCCTGGCTGGTGTAGCCCAGCAGCCCTTGGAGCCGCCCATCCTGGAAGATCAGCACCAGGATCCCGAAGGCGGCGCTGAGCGAAAGAATGTTCATCAGCAGGGTCTTGATCGGGATCAACACCGAGCCGGTCATGGCGAAGATCACCAGCACTGTGGCGACCGCCACGACCAGGATGGCCGGGGGCAGGTGGGAGCCAAGGCTCGCCTGCAGGTCAACGAAGTTGGCCTGCTCCCCCCCGAGCTTGACCGGGAACGGCGAGCTCAGCGACCGTATGCCGCTCACCAGGTGCTGGCTCTGGGTCGTCAGGGGGTCGGAGGCCGGGACTACGTCGATTTCCCAGAGATGGTCGCCGCGTGGCTGCGCCGGCGAGACTGCGGTCACATTCGGCAGGCCGGCAAGCGACGTGGCATAGCCGGCCACCTTGGCGGCGGCGCCGGCGTCGCTGGTCGACGCATCAACGATCACGCGAGCAGGCGACGTGGTGTGCGTCGGGAAGTCGGTGTTGAGGGCGTCGGACACGATGCGGGCGGGGGCGTTCTTGGGCAGGACGCTGGCGTCAACGGTGGTGAACCTGATCCCCAGGAACGGCAAGCCGAGTACCACCAGCAGCGCCCCGGTGGCGACCGCGAACACGGCCGGCCGCGACATCACGGCGTGCGAGAGCCGGTACCAGGCACCGCCGTGGGTGGCCGCGTCGGCGCTGTCCGAGCGGCGCCGGAACGACAACCAGTCGACTCGCGGGCCAAGCAGGCGCAGCACGGCCGGCAGAACGGTGAGCGCGATGGTGGCGGCGACCAGCGTGACCGCGATTCCGCCAAAGCCCATCGAGTACAGGAAGCGCTGCGGGAAGAGCAGCAGCGACGCCATCGCCGCGGCGACTGTCAGTGAGCTGAAGAGCACGGTGCGACCGGCGATCTGGACGGTGTTACGCACCGCTGCGGCGCCGTGGCCGAGGCGTTCGGACTCCTCCCGGTATCGCGACAAGACCAGAAGGCTGTAGTCGATCGCAAGACCGAGCCCAAGGCCGGTGACGAGGTTGAGCGCGAAGATCGAGAGATCCGTGGTGAAGTTGACCAGCCGCAGGCCGAGGAACGCGCCCAGGATCGTGATGCCTCCGACCATCAAAGGCAACGCCGCCGCCACGGGCCCCCGGAATACTACGAGCAGCAGAACGAAAAGGATCGGGAAGGCCAGCGCCTCCGCGTGGGCCAGGTCCGCGGTCACCTGGTGCTCCACCTCGAGGCTGGCCAGGGCGAGGCCGCCGACGGTCACCTGCTGGTCACTGGCCAGCGAAGAACGGATCCGCACGCCAACCTGCTCCGCTTCCGCCAGCGACCCGGCCCGCACCGACGCGACCAGGTACGTGCTGCGCCGATCGCTGGAGACAAAGGCCGGGCTATGGGTCGAGGCGAAACCGTCGACACGGGTCACCGCCGACTCGTGGGAGAGCGCGTTGCTCACCCGCGCCACCTCGGCGCTTGAGCCGGGGGAGGCAATGTCGTCGTTGAGCCGGACCAGCGCGATCACGCCATAGTCGGAGTCGACGCCGGTCGCGTTCCGGAGCTGGTCCGATGCGACCACGCTCTCGGACTTTGGGTCCGTGAAGCCGCCGCCCTGGAGCAGGCCGGCCACCGGCACGCCGAAGATGCCGGCCACCGCGAGGAATACGATGCCACCGAGGACGACGCGCCCCGGGTGGCGCACGATCAGGTGGGCGAGCGCCCCAAGCGGACCGGGGCCGCGCCTCCCTTCATCGGTTTCCCGCTTGTCTGCCGGTGGGGTCTTTCGGGACTTCGTGTCGCTCACTCTGGGATCCTCCTCTGGTCGGTCTTGTGACTGGTCACTAACCGCTGATTAGAAAAAGAGCTACAGCAGACAGCGTCGTGCCCATTGGTCTTCACGCATGGCCGAAGGCTGCGAGATCCCTGCCAGTCAAACCCCCACCTATATCGACTTTGTCCGGGCGGCCTAGGCTCGTCCGGCCGACTGCCTCCCCTGACGGGCGACGGCGTCCACGGTCACCGCCGCCAGCAGGACGCCACCAGTGACCATGAACTTGATCGACGCCGGCAAGGCCAGCAGGTCCATGCCGTTGCTGATGGAACCGATGACCAGGGCCCCGGTCAGCGCCGCCCACACCGTTCCGCGACCGCCGAAGAGCGAGGTGCCGCCGATCACGGCCGCCGCGATCGCGTTGAGCAGCACGTCGCCGCTTCCCGACGATTGGTTGACGGCCAGCAGTCGCGATGCCGCGATGATCCCGCCGGCCGCCGCCATCGTGCCGGCGAGGGTGAACACCGCCAGCCGGATCCGGGTGACCGAGATGCCCGAGCGCCGGGCGGCCTCGGCGTTGCCTCCCACAGCGAATACATGTCGGCCGAAGCGGGTGCGCCGCATCAGGTAGTCGAAGCCGACGACGAAGGCGGCCAGGATCAGGGCGGCCAGTGGCACGCCTCGGTCGGAGTTGAGGACATATACCGCGGCGAGCACCAGGACCGCCGCGACGATGGCGCGGGCGGCCACGCCCAGGATTGGCTGGACCTCGAGATCCGCCGCGACGCGCCGCCTGCGGGTGATCAGCATGCCACCGACGAACACCAGCAGCGCCGCGATTGCGACAGCCCAGCCCTGGATGCTGGTGAGGAAGTTGCCCGCGATGGCGTCGATCCCGGGGTCGAAGATGTTGATCGTCCCAGTCGTTCCCAGGATCAGGATGAGCAGGCCTTCCCAGGCCAGCAGGCCCGCCAGGGTTACCACGAAAGACGGGATCTTGAAGGTTGTGAACCAGAATCCCTGGACCAGGCCGATGACCGTGCCGGTCAGTACGCCGGCGGCGATTGCGACGGGGGCGGGGAAGCCGTGTTTGACGTGGAGCACCGCCATCACGCCGGCAGCGAGGCCGCTGACCGAGCCAACCGAGAGGTCGATCTCGCCCAGCAGCAAGACCAGGACAATGCCCACTGCGATGGTGCCGGTGTCGGCGATCTGGACCATCAGGTTGGTCAGGTTTCGGGCGCTCAGGAAGTTGGGGTTGAGATATTCGAAGACCGCCCAGATAACGACCAGGCCGAAGATGACGGGCAGCGACCCGAGCTCGCCCTGGGTTACCCGGCGAATCAGTCGCTGGAAACCGCCGGCCTCGTCGGCGACGATGGCCGGGGCGCGGGGAGGTTTCGGGGCCTGGTCCGTCGCCAATCAGGCCTCTGCAGGCGCCTCGGACCGGAGCGTGCCGAACTTGGCCCCGGTGATGGCGGCGACGACCTCCTCGCGGCTGGTGTCACCGATTGCGTAGTCGGCGACCGTGGTACCCAGGCGAAGCACGACAATCCGGTCGGCGACCTCGAAGACATCGGCCAGGTTGTGGCTGATGACGACTACCGCGTGGCCCTCCTCCTTCAACCTGACGATCAGCTCGAGAACCTGCTTGGTCTGGGCGACCCCGAGCGCGGCTGTGGGCTCGTCGAGCATCACTAGCTTGGCCGACCACATCACCGACCGGGCCACCGCCACGGACTGCCGCTGGCCGCCGGACAGGGAGGCAACCACCAGCCGGGGGCTCTTGAGGGTGGTGACGTTCAGGTCCTTGAGCACCTGCCGCGCCTTCTGCTCCATGTGCTCCTCGCTGATCGCGGGGACGGGGGAGTTGATCTCCTCGCGGCCAAGGTAGAGGTTGGCGACCACGTCGAGGTTGTCGCAGAGGGCGAGGTCCTGGTACACGGTCGAGATCCCAAGGGCCGCCGCGTCCTTGGGCCCGTGGAAGTGCACCGGCTTGCCCTCGAAGAGGATCTCGCCGCTGTCGGGGATATTGATGCCGGCGATGGCCTTGACCAGCACCGACTTGCCGGCGCCGTTGTCGCCGACCAGCGCCATCACCTCGCCGGAGTTGACCTTGAGGTTGACGTTGGTCAGGGCCTGGACCGCGCCAAAGCGCTTGTTGATGCCTCGCAGCTCGAGGAGGGAGTCGTGCGCCAGTCCCTCGGACCGGCGCGCGGCGGGGGCGCCCTCCTCGGGCGCCCCCTGTGCCATCTCAGCCAAGCTGAGTCACTGGATTCCGGCCGCGGTGCAGGCGGCTGCGAAGTCCGCGGTGCAGATGTCGGTCTTTGTCCAGAAGTTGTCCTTGATGATCGTGTCCTTGATGTTGTCCTTGGTCACGGCCACCGGTGTCAGCAAGACGGAGGGTATGTCGGCCGCCTTGTTGTTGGTTGTTTTGCCGCCGGTCAGGTCGGCGGGCACGCTCTTGCCACTGGCAAGGTCACAGGCCAGTTCGGCAGCCTTCTGGGCTTCGGGCAAAATCGCCTTGTAGACGGTCATGGTCTGGGTACCGGCAACGATCCGCTGGATTGCGGCCAGTTCCGCGTCCTGCCCGGTGATGGGTGGCAGCGGGGAGACCCCGGCCGCCTTCATCGCTGCGATGGCGCCACCGGCCACGCCGTCATTGGCGGCGTAGACGCCGTCCACCTTGTTGCTCAGGGCGGTCAACGCCTGCGTCATCTCCTTCTGGGCGTTGTCCGGGCTCCACGTCGGAGTGTCGTACTCCTTCTGGACCTTGACCGCCGAGTCGAGGACGCTGTGCGCGCCCTGCTTGAACAATGTCGCGTTGTTGTCGGTCGGGTCACCGTTGATCATGACGACCGACGCATTCTGCTTGCCGTTGAGGGCCGAGACCAAGGAGGTCCCCTGGAGCTTGCCGACCGCGGTGTTGTCGAACGAGATGTAGTAGTCGACCGTCGCCCCCAGGATCAGACGGTCGTAGGAGATCACCGGGACCTTGGATTGCTTGGCCTTGGTAGCGATGGTGGCCGCGGCCGCGCCATCGACGGGGTCGAGCACCATCACGTTGGCGCCGTTGGTCAGCGCCGCGTCAGCCTGGTTCTGCTGTGTGGGTGCGTCCTGGTTGGCGTTGCTGTACAGCACATCAGCGCCGCACATGTCCTTGACGGCCTGGGTGAACAGGGGTCGGTCCTTGCTCTCGTAGCGGGCTGTCTTGGTCTCTGGCAGCAGCAGGGCGATCTTCTTGCCGCTCGCACTGCCACCCGAACTGCTGCTGCTGCTCCCGCATGCGGCAATCAGCATCACGCCCGCCATCGCGAGCACCGCGACTCTCCAGTAACGCATCAGTGCGCTCCTCCTATTTGTTTTGACCCGCGTGCCCAACACCCTCTCGTTGCTACTCACTATCCGTCGTCAGGCTACCCGAGGTCAAGCGCCCCGCCGGCGGAGGCGGTCTACCATGCAAATTCATGAAGGGCTACCCCGACCTGCGGGTCGCACTGGTGGGCTACGGCCTCAGCGGTGCCGTCTTCCATGCGCCACTGATCGAGGCATCGCCGGGCCTCCGACTGGCGACAGTGGTGACCGGTAATCCCGAGCGCGCGGCGCAGGCCCGGCACGACATCCCGCACGTTGGCGTCCTGGAGCGCCCCGACGAGCTCTGGGAACGAGCTGCCGGCCACGATCTCGTGGTTGTCGCCTCACCCACGGGCACCCACCTCGAAGTGGGGCTGGGCTCACTCCAAGCCGGCCTCCCGATCGTCGTCGACAAGCCGCTGGCTCCAACCCCAGATGAGGCCCGACAGCTGGTCGACGCGGCCGATGATCGTGGACTGATGCTGAGCGTCTTCCATAACCGGCGCTGGGACGGCGATACGCTAACCATCAAGCGCCTGGTCAGCGACGACGCCCTGGGCGCGGTCACCCGCTTCGAGTCACGCTTCGAGCGCTGGCGCCCCGTGGTGCGCGACGGTGCCTGGCGAGAGCGCAGCTCAGCGGCCGAGGGGGGCGGGACGATGCTTGACTTGGGCAGCCACGTGATCGACCAGGCGCTGTACCTGTTCGGTCCGGCGCTCGGGGTGTATGGCGAGGTCGATGCGCTACGCCCCGGCGCCGTCGCCGACGACGACACCTTTGTCGCGCTCCACCACGCGGGTGGGGTTCGGTCCCACCTGTGGGCCAGCGCCGTCGCCGCCATCGCCGGACCTCGGGTGCGGGTGCTCGGTCTCGGCGGCGGTTACCAGAAGTACGGCCTCGACCCCCAGGAAGATGCACTGCGCGCCGGCCAGCGTCCCGACGACCCGAACTGGGGCGTCGACCCGCCGGAGAACTGGGGCAGGCTGGTCACCGAGGCAGGGGAACGACTGCTGGAGACCGATCGCGGTGCCTGGCCCCACTACTACGCCGGGATCGTCGATTCGCTGAGGACTGGGGCGCCACCGCCTGTTACCGGGGCCGATGGTCTGGCGGTGGTGGAGGTGATGGAGGTGGCGCGCCAGAGTTCGGCCACCGGCGAGTTG
>CAAGKR010372605.1_pt1 | contig 11627 bp, 6 predicted proteins | sample 2556971 | NCBI WGS metagenome assembly CAAGKR01 (sample SAMEA5207829, study PRJEB30636) | soil metagenome | biome: forest; feature: boreal; material: soil | place: USA | collected 2011-09 | depth 1 m
TGGTCACGTTGATGGTGAAACTGGGACGCCGCAAAGAAGCGCGAAAGATCCTTGAGCGAGGGATTGAAGTGACAGGGCGCCAGGGGAATGCCCACGCGCAAAGCGAGCTGCAGGCAGAACTCGACGATCTGGGAAGCGATGTCTAGCATTGAGCTCCTTTGTTCTTTGCACCCTCTCCGCTAGTCCCTCAGTTTTGAGGCGTAGCTGCGAGATTACCTCGCCATGGGATGGCATAAAGACGCCGCTGCCTCGGACTAGCCCAATGCTACGTGGTCTGCCCTCACGATGCTGCAAGCTATAATCGAGTTCGTTTGATGCCCACTTTGCAATCTACTATCGCGGTTGGCATTCCCACGCGGGAAAAGCAGACGGTTGCCTTATCGTCCCTCGTCGCCGCCGCGCTGCTCACCATCATGAAGGTTGTGGTGGGCGTGCTGACGGGGAGTCTCGGAATCCTTTCGGAAGCGGCCCATTCTGGGCTCGACATGGTGGCGGCCCTGGTGACTTATATTTCGGTGCGTTTGTCGGACAAGCCCGCCGACCTTGACCATCCTTTTGGTCACGGCAAGATTGAACACCTCTCGGCTTTCATTGAGACTTCACTCTTGCTCGTCACTTGCGGGTGGATTGTGCTGGAAGCGGTGAGCCGTCTATTCTTCCATCAAGTTCACGTGGAGCCCTCGGCGTGGGCAATTGGCGTCATGCTCGTTTCGATTACTATTGATACATTTCGTTCCCGCGCTCTTTTTCGCGTGGCGCGGAAATTCAATAGCCAGGCGCTGGAAGCGGACGCGCTCCACTTTTCCACTGACGTTTACAGCTCCAGCGTGGTGATCCTGGGGCTGGTTCTGGTCTACGTGGCCCAGCAGAAGAACATCACGTGGCTTCGCCATGCCGATCCCATCTCCGCGCTGGTTGTGGCGGGGATCGTGGTCTACATCAGCATGAGGCTGGGGAAGCGAACCGTGGACGCGCTGGTGGACGCGGCGCCCGAGGGTGCGTCTGCGCAGATTGCGGAAGTGGTTTCTCGCGTGCCGGGCGTGCTGAACCACGAACACATCCGGGTTCGCCAAAGCGGCCCGCGGCTTTTTGTGGATTTGCAGGTCATGCTCGAAAGCAACATTCCCTTTGAACACGCGCAGTCCGTGGTGAATGTAGTGGAAGCAAAAGTCCACGAGCTGTTTCCCAGTGCTGACGTGGTCATTCGCGCCGCCCCGCGCCAACCCGCCTCAGGAGATTTGGTGGAGAGAATCCGCTCCATCGCCCATCGCGAAAATTTTCAAATACACGATGTTACCGCCTACGAAGTGAAGGGTCGCGTCAATGTTAACCTGGACCTTGAGCTCGACCCCGCACTCCGGCTGGACGCTGCACACGGCCAGGCCTCGCGCCTGGAAGGCGAAATCAAAAGCGAGATGCCGGAAGTGAGTGAAGTAAACATCCACATTGAGCCACTCACCAAGCGCGTGGAGCCCAGCGACGAACCGCGACTGGCTCGGGACATTATGGAGAAAGCGCTGATGAAAATCGCCCGGCAAACGGCTGGCGTGCTCGATTGCCACGCCGTTGAAGCCCACCGGGTGGGCGCGAATATCCTGGTCAGCTTACACGCTACCCTCGAGTCGGACCTTTCGGTTACCCGTGTCCACGACATTACCGAAGACCTCGAGTTCCGGTTCCGCAAAGCTTTCCCCCAGATTTTAAAGGTGAGCATCCACGCCGAGCCCAAGGAAAAGAGTGAAGGCTAAATTGTGAATGGTGAATCTCGAAACACTAACTCTTGGGTACGTACATTGCCTTGATTCATAATTTTTAATTCAAATTTTCCAGTCTGTTCCTCGCCTGCAAGTGGATCGCCTTGGGCTGGCGTCACGTTTTGGCAAAACATTAAAAAAAAGCGGCAACTCGTGCAACCAAACACTGGGAATGACATCCATGTGAGAGTGGCAATTCCTTTGGACGATTAATTTTTTGGGAGGGACATTTTGTCCAAACTGCGATAAACTTAACAGGTAGGACGAGCGGCTGGTGAATCGTCAGGAGATTCCCAGACAGCAGGCATGTATAATAGATCATGAACACAAATTGAATCCGCGCCCCCGTCTGAAGTTGTCGGATTTTCGATTCTTTAAGTGAAGGCGGTCGAATAGACCACAAAAGAGGAGGGCGTTCGGACTCAACCCTACTAAAAATCAGGACTGCCGCCGGGCGGCGTCCGTGCACAGCCGAAATGTTGATGAGTGCCCGCTACCTAAACCCAATCTTGCCCTTCGCAGGCAAGAAGATATAAAAGGAGCCCCCGTGCCAGACCTTGAGAAGTCGCAGACCATCGACCGACCCGCACAGCCGTTCCGAATGGATGTTCAAATTCACGACCTACTGATGAAACCGGCTGCACAGCCCACCGTACATCCGGCTCTCCAGACCCAGGGTCTTCAACCTTTAAGTTTGCCCGAGCCCGTATTTCCGCAATGTAAATACGCGGAGGGCGAATCCATGTCGGAATCGGCTTATCATCGCCTCAACACTATCCGCGCTTTCAAAGGCTGGGCCTTTCCTTACGTCAAGTCCTTGTTCCACAAAGGTGAGCTGCGGCCAATCATTACCTACCTATTCAGCGAGTTTAAGTGCAACGTTGATTGTCATTATTGCTGGTCGTTCAACAATAACGTAAAGGGCATGTCGGAGGATACCGCCCGGCGTTCGCTCGACTGGATTCATTCCATCGGCGGCCGCGTGCTGGCGCTGATGGGCGGCGAGCCTCTGCTGCGCCCCGATTTCATTCACAAGATCACCTACTATGCCGCCAAGAAGGATTTCTTCGTTTATCTGCCCACCAACGGCCGCTTGATGCGCCCGGAAGTGATTGACCGCATCGGCGACGCGGGTGTCGCGACTTGGAATCTGGCCATCGATTGCGTTAAGGAAAAACCGGGCCTACCCAAAGCCCTGAACCGTATCCAACCTTACTTCGACTATCTGATGAAACAGCAGCGGCGTTATGGCTACACGGTATTGATTAACATCAACATCACACACATCAACCAGGATGACGTAAAGCAATTAACGGAGATCGCTCACGATAACGGGCTGGCCACCGACTATCATTTGAACGAATCACCCCTCACCGAGCAACCTCACTTCAAGCATACGGACCGGAACAGCACCTATTTGACGCGGGAGGATTTTCCCAAGGTCGATGAGCTGCTGGATTGGATCGTCGAGAAACAAAAGAAGGGTTATAAGATGCCGAATCCGCGCCAGCACTTCTTTGACATGAAACAACTGATGCGAGGCAAGGTGGATCCCTGGCTGTGCCGTGCGGGCCAGAATAATCTGATCATTCGGACTGACGGCACTTTGGCGCCGTGCTTCCCCATGTATTCAGCGACTTATGATTGGGGAACGGTGGCCCATCACAAATTTGATGTGAAGCAGCTCGATGAGATGAAGAAAGATTGCTCCACGCATTGTCTTTCCACCTGCAACCGCATCCTGGCTCATTGTTACAACAGCCGGCGCGCAGTGGAGTGGGTCTTGAAGCAGGCGGTGCGCGGTTTTAGCGGAGTGACGGGCAGCTTTGAGGATTAGAGAGAATCGCGAAAATCTTCCAGGCGGAAGAGAAGTCAACGGGAGGGAGAAGTGCCGGGGTTACCTTCTGATGAGGGGGTTCCTGGCCTTTTAAAGCCGTTTGCAATTTGCGCGTTTCGATCAGGTGGTAGTCCTTGTACTCAATGTTCAGGACGGTGTGCCCGAAAATGCGGACTTCTGTTATGGATTGCGTGTGAGCCGGAAGCCAGAAATCTCCCAGCTTTTGATAAGTGTACGTGATGTCATTCTTCTTGGTCCACCATGACGGATTCTTTGCCGGTTCCCCTTCGATGCGGGCGACAGCGAAATCCTGAGCGTCTACCCACACCTTCCCTTTGAATAAAAACTTATTCTTGACCCTGGGCGTCGCTTCCAGGATGTAGTACTTTGGCTGGGGCGATCCCTCGACACCTGCCAAACTGAGCGTGTAATTATTCGTATTGAGGGCCGTTCGTTCGCGGTTGTCCTTTTGCATGGCCTCTTTCTCGGCTGCGAGAATAGCCTTCAACACGCGGTTGCGCATTATTTCGGAGCCGCCCTCAGAAACAAGGGTGAACTCTTTCTGATCGGGCCAGCGGTAGGTCATCTTGGCTACCATGTCGGCGGTCTCGTGGATGATTCCTTTCAGTTCGAGATGGTACACGCGCACGGAGGTGTAACTCCGAAGAGCCTCACTGCGTTCGAGGTTCATCTTCGTCATTATTTCCACCACTTGATCGGCCGCCAAAGGAGAAGCAATTGGGTTCTCTTTCGCGACTGAGCGCCCTAAAATCGCCGCTGTCATAAATATGCTCAGCTCCACAAGGATGGCTGCTCGCAGGCTTCTCCGACAGGTTAGAGCCTTTTCGCTTCGTATTTTACCGGGATGGTTTGTCTGAGCCATGAGGAAAATCAGGGCCGGTCGATTGGGCTTCTCATCTGAAATTCATCCAATCCTTCTTCAATCAGATTTTACTACGCTTGCCTCATTATCTCAATTGCTGCGTTATTGCGTCTGCACGGCCGTACGAGCCGCTCCTGAATCTTAGATTGGCTGCCTTCGATCGTGCTGCTAAGCTCGTGATGGGGGAAGCTGGACTTGTGACAAATTCACAATAGATGGGAGTCGCCCGTCGGTCGTCCTATTGGGAAAGCTTTGTAATTACTTGATGCTTCTTCCAAATGATGCGCGAGGTGACAGTTGACTTATTCGTTATCATAACCTACCATCTGATTTCGAAGGCGGGATCCCACCTCATGTTGTGAGAAATACTCCCCCGCAATCGCAGGACCGTATTACTCGGGAGGCGCCATCTGGGTAAACCCAAAAGTGCATTACTCCGCCGGAGAAAACGATTCATACTGATATCTTCTTATCGACTTAACCTCCTGATAATTTTGTTGTGCCTGATCTCTCTCGAGGCGGGACAATCCTTGACCTCCGGATTCTCACTTCTCCGGCTTCACTCGCCTTCGGGAAGTCTTTTGCCTCTGGCCGCATTCTGGTGGAGTTGGTCTACAGAGCCATGGGCTTTGCGGTTTTTCTTCATCGCGGTTTTAGCGGCTCTGGCCTGGGTGGTGTCTCACAGGCGACTGGAGAGAAAGCAAACGGCCGTTCTACTTACCCAGCGGAAAGACGAGGAAAAAGCTTTGCGCGAGAGTGAAGAGCGTTTCCGGCATCTGGCCGAGAACATGCGCGACATCGTATGGATCGTTTCGCTGGACAGACGGAAGACTCTCTTCGTCAATTCCGCATTCGAGAAAATCACAGGCCGCACTTGCCAGAGTTTGTATGACCGCCCTAATTGCCTGGACCTCATTCATCCGGAAGATCGCGCCCTGGCTGTCGCCACGTTCTTCAAGCAAGTCCTGGAGAAGTATGAGGGCGACGCAGAGTTTCGCATCGTTCTCCTTGGTGGAGCGATTCGATGGGTACGGTGCCGCGCTTTTTCAATTTTGCAAAATGACGGAGAGGCCAACCAGGTCGGATGCATCGCGGAGGACATCACGGACCGGAAGCGGGCGGTGGAGGCGCTACAGGAAGCGGAAACGAAATACCGCGCCATCTTTGAGAACTCGATGGAAGGAATTTTCCGGAGCACGGAGGACGGTCGATATCTGGCGGCCAATCCCGCCTTAGCTCGCATGTATGGTTATGACAACCCGGCGGAGTTAATCAGCAGCATAACCAACATCGAGCAACAGGTGTATGTGGACCCAGTGCGCCGGCAGGAATTTTTGCGCCTTCTGCGCCAGGGTGAGGGGGTGTCGGGCTTTGAAGCTCAACAATGCCGCAAGGACGGAAGTGTGATTCAAGTCATGGCAACCGCACGAGCCATTCGGGACAGTAGCGGGAAGTTAATTTATTTCGAAGGCGCCGTGCAGGATATCACGGAGCGGAAGAGAGCGGAGGAATCGTTGCGCCAGGTTTCCGGCCGGTTGCTGCGGTTGCAGGATGAGGAGCGGCGGCGAATTGCCCGTGAATTGCACGACTCAACGGCGCAGACGCTTTGGGCCCTGATAATGAACTTGAGCGCCATTCAGAAGTCGGCGGCCCGATTGGGGGAAAAGGCTCGGCACGCCTTTGCGGAGAGCCTGGCATTGGCAAAGCAATGCTCGCGAGAGGTGAGGACTATATCCTATTTGTTGCATCCCCCGTTGCTCGAAGAGTTGGGGCTGGTGTCTGCCTTGCGCCATTACGTGGACGGTTATACTCAGCGCAGCGGCATCCGGGTGGAGCTGGAAGTGGCGCCTGATTTTAATCGCCTGCCGCAGGAAATCGAGCTGGCGCTGTTTCGAGTTGTCCAGGAAAGCCTCATCAACATTCACCGTCACTCGGGTAGCTTAACGGCACGGGTTCGGGTGAGGTGCGATTCAAATGCTGTAATGCTCGAAGTAATGGACGAGGGGCGCGGCATGCCCCCGGAAATGTTGGACCGAGCCAAGCGAATTCTTCCCGGGTTGGGCGTAGGCATCGCGGGAATGCAAGAGCGATTGGAACAACTGGGCGGCCTGCTTGAAACTGATTCCGGCAGCCAGGGTACCACCGTGAGAGCCATCTTGCCCCATCCGGCTCATTCTTGACGGGCGCCCCAGCGTGTGAGATCGATCAACGAAAACGCTCCGGACATGGGCGGTGGAGAGAAAAGTTCAGGGTGAATCAAGTGGGCGAGAATTTCCAGACTGTCCACAATCCTCGGGCCAGGCCTGCTGAAGTAGGATGAACCGTCAGTAGCAAAGACTCGCCCGGCCTTGACCGCGGGAAGTTCGCCAACGCTTACAAATTTCGCCAGGATATCGCCTTCTGATTTACAGCGATCCAGATTGAATCCACAGCAAGTCATGACGATGACTTCCGGAGAAAAATCAATCACCTTGCTCCATTCAATTCGGTACGAAGGCCGATGGAGATTGGAGAGATCGTCCCTGCCGCCCGCGATTTCTGCCAATTCTTTCATCCAATGGCCGCCGCAGTAAGGCGGATTCACCCATTCCATGCAAAAAACGCGCGGCCGGCGTGACAGGCTTTTTGTCTTCTGCCGGACGACGTCGATGCGGCGCTCGAGCGCCCCTACCACACTATCCGCCGCCGCTTCGCGCCCCAGTGCTTTGCCCACCATCTGAATGTTCCTGAGAATGTCGGCGAGCGAGTGCGGTTCTAGATTCAGGACCGTGGGTAGGGAGGGAAGGCTCTTGGCCGCGGCCTGGACACGGTCAAATGATACCGCGCAGACGTCACAGAGTCTTTGAGTGAGGATGAGATCGGGCTTTAATTTTTCGAGCAGCGGCAGATCGAGCTCGTAGAGGGAGCCTGTGGTTTCTAATGTCGAGGTGACCATGGCGTCGATCTTGTCGCTCGAAATGCCGTCTGGGATGTTGGTTCGGGTTACCCGCGGAATTGCGGCGGTCTGAGCCGGGTAATCACATTCGTGAGTCACCGCGACGAGTGCCTCGCCCATGCCGAGGGCGCAGACGATTTCCGTGGCACTGGGAAGCAGAGAACAGATTCGCACTCAGTATTCCTTTGGCTCGTGCGCGCCGGTCCAGTCAATTTACGCGTGGACTTTTCATTATGAAATTTAGCGCCCGCGAAATTATACGCCTGCATAACTGCCAATTCAATTTCAGACTTCCGAGCCATGGATGTTTTTGTGGAAATCGGCAGGTTGACGCGAGAAGAGTGGAGGGTTAAGATTTCGCCTCCTCAAGGGCAACGTGAATCGTCCTCCGCAAAGCAATTGACGGGGCCGAAAACGAATTTTGGGTTTGCCTGAGCTGGAGATTCAGAAATGAAGGCTGGGGTGTAAGGCTGAGGGCGATGGTTCAAAACAACAACGGATCCTGGTCGCGGGCTCGCTCTTTTTTTATTGTGACCCTCCTCTTGTTCGTCGTTTACAATTCAAATTTCCGCTGGCTCCTAACTCGCGACAGTATCCCCGCTCGCGTACTTCCTTTCAGCCTGCTTCTGGACGGGCATTTATATGTAGATGAATGGGTCGAACCCTATCAGCAGGGGCAATTCGCCCGAGGCGCCTATTATGTAACCAAGGCGCGCGGGCATTTGTATTCCGTCTATCCGATCATCGAACCTATCGTCATCACGCCGCTCTATGTGCTTCCTGCCTGGTGGCTTTCGCAACAGCATCCGCAGATTGCCCAAGGATCCTTTGTCCTCACGACAATCATCGACACCATGGAAAAAATGAGCGCGGCGCTCATCGCGGCTTTATCAGCGGGAGTGCTTTACCTTGCCCTGCGAAAATATGTTTCTCCATCTGCCAGCCTCGCCATCACCCTGGTGTACGCTTTGGCAAGCAATACCTGGAGCATTTCCAGCCAGACTTTATGGCGCCACGGATTCACGGAACTCAGCTTCGCGCTTTTGTTATGGGCTCTCTCGAAGGATCCCTCTGTGTCGAGTTACTCCCTCTGGGTCGGGCTGGCGCTGGCTCTGGCGGCGGCCAGCAAACCCGTTTACGTGCTCGTCGTACTGGCTTTTCTGATTTACTTTGCGTTGAATCTTCACAATAAGCTTTTCCTTCTGTGCGTGCCGCTCTTCCTGATTGGCACCGCCGTCCTCGCCTACAACTTTTATTTTTTCGGTAGAGTGTTGGGGGCGTACCCAAACCCACTGGGTCCCGTGATGATTCCGGGAGGTCCGTCAAACCCCATTCATATCCCCTGGTGGGATGGGCTTGCGGGTTTGCTCGTCAGTCCTAATCGAGGACTCTTCATCTACACGCCGTGGACCTTGCTGGCCATGTGGGGCGCGGCGCGAGTCTGGAAAGAAAATTTGTTCGGTTGGGGGCGATATCTCCTCCCCGGCATGTTTGCTGTCTATCTGGTCCACGCGCGCCTCGGCTCGTGGTGGGGCGGCGGGTGTTTCGGGCCCCGGTATATGACGGACCTCCTTCCCTTCTTTGCTTTTTTTCTCGTTCCCATTTGGCCGCGCATTCGTTCTTCTCATCTCGCCATGGCGGCTTTTATATTAACCACCGCGGTGGCCCTCTGGATCCAGATCATAGGCGCCTACTATTATCCTGATGGATACTGGGATTCCACACCGGTCGCGGTGGAGGCCGATCCGAGGCGAGTGTGGGATTGGTCAGACACTCAGATCATGAGGACCTGGAAGGCAGGCCCGGCGCGGCCTGATATCCTTTATGAATCGTCGTTGTTCTTTCAAGCCGTCACTTCTGAAAGCGGCAAGCCCGTAATTCGCATCGCCCTGATCGGGCTGGAGCACGATCACGTGTGGGGCATGCTCAAAGACATTGCGAGGGAACCAGCGGCGGAGCTGGATGCGATTGCTGACGTGCATCCGGAGCTAGTGATGAAAGCAAGGGCGCAAATGCCCCCCACAGTGAAATGTTATTCCGATTACATCAAGATGCTCGACGAAATTAAACCCGACGCGGTGATAGTCACCACGGCGACAAGCCGGCATCTGGAAATTCTGATGGAGTGTGCCAAACGGCACATTCATTTCGCTACCGAAAGTCCAATGGCCGTGACCACTGCAGAGGCGCGGGAGATGGAGAGTCTGGCGAGCGCGGCGAAAATCAAACTGATGGTCAACTACTGGAACGCCTGGGTGGCTCCCAGCCAGGAATTGCACGGCCGCATTCTGGGTGGCGCTATCGGCCCCGTGCAAAAAATTGTGGTGCAGTATGGGCGCGAAGGGCCGAGGGCAATCGGCGTGTCGAAAGACTTTGCCGATGGACCCTACGATCCCGTTAAAGACGGCGGCGGCGCGCTTATGGATTTTGGGTCATACGGCGCGGAGTGGGCCCTGTGGTTGAAAGGCCGGCCGTCAAGCGTCTTCGCCTATTCGCTCAAACTCAAGACCGGGCCATCGGGCGACCTGGATGATGATGCAGTGATCCTCCTCAAATACCCCGATGCCACGGCCACCATCCAGGCTTCATGGGACTGGCCTTTTACTCAGGGGCAGGTGCAAGCCTTTGGCCCCAAGGGAAGTTTTCTAGCCACAAAAGACGCATTGTATTTCCAGGCGGCGCGAGCGCCGACCACTATCGAGAATCCTGAGGGACGATCGGTCGAGTTGCCATTCGTGCTGCACGAAACGAGCAGCGCCATCGCTTATTTCGTTTATCACATTCGCCACGACGAACTAATCGAAGACCCGGTTTCCGCAAGACTGAATGTGGAAGTGGCTGAAATTCTCGACGCTGCGAAAGAGTCACTACGAACCGGCCGCGCCGTGGAATTGCCCGAGCCATAGAGCCTTTGGAGGCTCTGGCTTGGGCGCGAAATAAGAAGGCGATTTGGTCTTAATCAGCGGTACAATCCTCCCACTTTGAGTGTTGAAGGAGCTTGCAAAAATGAATCGCAGAAACTTCATGAAAACTTCCGCGGCAGCCGGTCTGGCGCTGCGCGGCTTTCCCTATATCCTTGGAGAGTCTGCGCCGCCCTACCGCGTCGCCTTAATCGGAACCGGCTGGTGGGGCATGAATATCCTGCACACCGCGATGGAAGCAGGTGAATGTAAAGTGGTCGCGATGGCCGACGTGGATGAAAACCAGTTGAACCCGGCCGCAGAGAACGTCGAGAAACTTTCCGGTGACAAACCGGCGCGATACAAAGACTTTCGCGAACTACTGGAAAAACAAAAACCTGACATCGCAATTGTGGCCACCCCGGACCATTGGCATCCGCTTATCATGATGGCCGCGGTAAAAGCGGGCGCCCATGTTTATGTCGAAAAGCCCATCAGCCACACGATCCTGGAAGGGCGTGCCATGGTGCGCGCGGCGCGCGACAACAACCGCGTGGTTCAAGTGGGATTGCATCGCCGTGTTTCACCGCACAATATTTCCGGGATGGCATTTCTGAAATCCGGCAAGGCGGGCAAGATTGGAATGGTCCGGGCGTTCGTCCATTATCCCGGTGGACCGGGTGAAGTGACGCCCGATTCGCCGGCACCCGCGGGCCTTGACTGGAACATGTGGTGCGGCCCGGGGCCGCTGCGGCCTTTCAACAAGAGAATTCATCCGAAGGGTTTCCGGATGTTCCTGGATTACGCCAACGGCCAGTTGGGTGACTGGGGCGTTCATTGGTTGGACCAGATACTCTGGTGGACGGAAGAAAAATATCCGAGGAAAGTTTTTTCAACAGGCGGCCGGCACATCCTCAGGGACAACACAGACGCGCCGGATACTCAGGTGGCCAGCTTTGAATTCGAATCCTTCACCGCCGTTTGGGAACATCGCCTGTATGCGGGCAATGAGGCGGAAAAGACGAACATCGGCTGCTACTTCTACGGCACGGAAGGCACCTTCCATATGGGCTGGCTGGACGGATGGACTTTCTATCCTGCCGACAAAAAGAAGCCGACCATTCACCAGGACGCACAATTGAACGAGCCGGACCAGCAGAATATCAAGGAGCTCTGGGCGGACTTCCTGCAGAGCATTAAGACCGGGCGGCGCCCGGTGAACGACATTGAGAGCGGGCATCGCTCCACCAACATGGCATTGCTCGGCATGTTGTCATTAAAGCTTGGCCGCAGCGTTCGTTGGGATGGTGAAAAGGAA
>CAAGKR010155157.1_pt1 | contig 11626 bp, 22 predicted proteins | sample 2556971 | NCBI WGS metagenome assembly CAAGKR01 (sample SAMEA5207829, study PRJEB30636) | soil metagenome | biome: forest; feature: boreal; material: soil | place: USA | collected 2011-09 | depth 1 m
CCCCACTTCAGTTTGTCGGCAATGTTCCTGACAAACGGCCAGCGAGTACCCATCATGAGGGCTGCGGTAGCCGGAAAGGCCAGCAAGGAGCTTGCGAAAATTGGTGGAATTACGCCACCAGAATTCACACGCAGCGGCAAGTAGGTGGATTGCCCGCCCATCATGCGGCGGCCAACTACGCGCTTGGCGTATTGAACCGGTATGCGGCGTTGCGCGCCTTCGACGAAAACGATGAAGGCGACGACACCGATCATCAGCGCAACGAGCAGAATAACGGCGAGAGGCGTAAATGCTCCCCAGGCTCCCGTTTTGACTTTCTCGTAAAGGTCGAAGATAGCGTGCGGCAGGCCGACGACAATGCCGACGAAAATGATGAGGGACATGCCGTTGCCGATGCCGCGTTCACTGATTTGTTCACCGAGCCACATGATGAAAGCGGAGCCGGTGGTGAGGGTGAGAATGGTCATCAAGATGAAACCAAAGCCGGGATGATACACGAGCGATTGCCCACCCAAACTCTGCGTCTGCAGGCCAGTGGCGATGGTGGAGGACTGAATGATGGCCAGCACGATGGTCAAGTAGCGGGTGTACTGGGTAATTTTGCGACGGCCGAGCTCGCCTTCTTTGGAGAGGCGCTCGAGGTACGGGAACACCACGGTCATCAGCTGCAGGATGATCGAAGAGGTGATGTACGGCATGATGCCAAGCGCGAAAATGGTCATGCGACGGGCGTTGCCGCCGCTGAATAGATCGAAAATACCGAGTACGGAACCTTGCGCTTGCTTGAACAGCTCTTCCAAAACACCGGTGTTGATACCGGGGGTGGGAATGTGCGCACCGAGGCGATAGACCGCCAGGAGGCCCAGCGTAAAGAACAGACGGTTCCGCAGATCCTGGATGCGGAAGAGATTCGAGAATGCGCTGAAGAAACGGTTCATACCTATTCCTCGGAATATCCGATTACGCTACCACCTCAAACGAGCCGCCCGCCGCGGTGATTTTTTCTTTTGCGGAAGAACTGAATGCCTGAGCGTGAACGGTGAGCTTAATTTTGAGTTCACCATCACCGAGAACTTTAATGGGATCCTTGGCGCGGCGGATGAAGCCATGCGCACGCAAAAGTTCCGGGGTCACGGTTTCGCCGGCGGGGAACACGTTGAGTTCCTCGAGATTGACGACGGAATAATTCAGTTCAAACGGGTTGTGAAAACCGCGCTTGGGGATGCGGCGATGCAACGGCATCTGGCCGCCCTCAAAACCACGGCGACGCGAATAGCCGCGGCGGGACTTTTGACCTTTGTTGCCGGATCCGGCGGTCTTGCCGAGCTTCGAGCCCATGCCGCGGCCGACGCGGACATGCTTCTTGCGCGATCCCTTTGCGGGGCTCAGGTTCGAGAGGCTGTAGGTCTTCTTGGTTTTGTCGGACTTTGGTTTCGCAGTCCCTTTGTTATAAGCCATAAATTACTCCACTACTTTCACAAGGTGCCGAACTTTGAGGATCATGCCGCGCACGGAGGGAGTATCCTCTCGCACCACGGTTTGTTGCATGCGGCGAAAGCCCAAGCCACGAATGGTCTCGCGCATGTCGTCGGTGCAACCGATAAAGCTGGTGACCCACTGAATTTTTACGGTGCTGCCGGCGCTCTTGGCGCCTTTTTTCTCGGCTGCCATGGATTATTCTCCCGCTGCCTTTTCGGTTTTTTCGCCCTTCGGCGGCCTGCCACTCATTTGTTCGACGGTCATGGAACGGGTCTCAGCAACCTGAGCTGCGTCTTTCAAGCTAAGTAGCGCTGCGAAGGTAGCCTTCACCACGTTGTGGGGATTGGAGGTACCCAGCGACTTGGTGAGCACATTCTGAATTCCCGCGACTTGCATTACCTTGCGCACCGGGCCGCCGGCAATGACGCCTGTGCCTTCGGATGCGGGCTTCAAGAGTACGTTGGCTGAACCATAGCGCCCGGTGACCTGGTGCGGAATGGAAGTACCCTTCATGTTGAGCTTGATCAAATTTTTCTTGGCCTGCTCGATGCCCTTCTTGATGGCCATGGGAACTTCGCGAGCCTTGCCCATGCCGAAACCGGCATGGCCGTGGTGGTCACCCACAACGACGAGCGCGGAGAAGCTCAGGTTTTTGCCGCCCTTGACGACCTTGGTAACGCGGTTGATGGCGATGACGTCATCTTTCAGCTCGGAAAGATTCACATCCAGGATTCGCCGCACCGACAGACTATCTCGCAAAAGTTGCTTCGACATAAATTAGAACTGTAACCCCGCTTCCCGCGCCGCATCCGCAAGCGCCTTGACGCGGCCGTGATACTTGTAACCGCCGCGGTCGAACACCACTTTACTGATACCCGCTGCTTTGGCGCGTTCGGCGATTTCCTTGCCGACGGACTTGGCAGCCGCGATGTTTCCACCGCCCTTCAAACCTTTCTTCACTTCCTTGTCAATCGAGCTGGCGGAAACCAAGGTGCTGCCGGCGCGATCGTCGATGATCTGAGTGTAGATGTGGCCGACCGAACGGTACACACACAGGCGCGGACGTTCGGTGGTGCCGGAAACCTTCATGCGCACGCGGGCATGAACGCGTTTGCGCTGACCATCTCGAGACAATTTACGAACCTGTGATGAAGCCACTTTTGTTTCTCCTCTAATTCACTTGCCTGCGCTTCGCGACCGCTTGAAACAACAACATTCCAAACAAGCCACAGACCTGGGCGAAAATTATGCTCCGGCCTTGGCTCCGGCTTTACCGGCCTTCTTCTTCAAACGCTCGCCGGTAATGCGAATGCCTTTCTGCTTGTACGGATCGGGCGGACGCAGTTTGCGAATGTCCGCGGCAACCTGGCCGACTTGCGCTTTGTCCGCACCGCTGATGACCAAGTGTGTCTGCTTGTCGACGGTAATCTGTATCCCGTCCGGAATATTGAAGGAGATGGGATGCGATTTGCCGAGAGCGAAAGCGACGGCCTTGCCCTTAAGTTCGGCGCGGTAACCAACGCCGACGATATCCATATCTTTCTTGAAGCCGGTGGTGACGCCGGTCACGGCGTTGGCCAGAAGAGCGCGAGCAAGACCGTGAAGCGCGCGATGTTCATCGCTATCGCGGATGGCGGTGAGTACGCCGTCTTTTTGCTCCAAGCGGATTTGGCTGGGCACGAGTACCTGCAGCTTGCCCTTGGGACCCTGCACTTCAACGTGGCCGGGGGTGGTGTTGATCTTCACGCCCGCGGGCACTGGAATCGGCTTGCGACCAATACGTGACATCTGTTGGAACCTCGTTCCGAGTTCTAACTAAGTATTCAATTCTAAGCTCAAAGCCTTGTTGCCGGCCGGTCTAAGGACCGGCCACTACGTCACCAGACTTCGCAGAGAATTTCGCCGCCAACTTTGGCTTTACGGGCGGAGCGGCCGGTCATTAGACCCTGTGGGGTGGTTAGGATGTTGATGCCAAGACCACCGACTACGGGACGAATGTCCGCGGCGCCGAGATAGCAACGCTGTCCGGGGCGCGAAATGCGCTTCATTCCGGTAATCACGCTGCGACGGTCCGGGGTGTACTTCAGGAACACCCGAAGGACCTTGCGGGTTTTATTTTCGTCGACCATTTTATAAGTCGAGATATAACCCTCTTCCTTGAGGATGCGGGCGATTTCGGTCTTCAGCTTCGAGACCGGGACGTCCACGCGTTGATGCTTGGCGGCCGCCGCATTGCGGAGGCGGGTTAAGAAATCAGCTATGGGATCCGTCTGCATAATTCTCCTACCAGCTCGCTTTCACAACACCAGGGATTTCGCCTTTGAGGGCCATGCCGCGGAAACAGATACGGCACATTTGAAATTTGCGGATATATCCGCGGGCGCGTCCGCAGACGCGGCAACGATTGCGCACACGAACCTTAAACTTTGGCTTCTTAAGAGATTTGGCGATTTTAGCGGTGCGTGCCATTTAGTTTACTGCTCCTTTTTTTCCCGCAAAGGAAATCCGAGACCCTTCAAGAGCTCGCGGCCTTCCTCGTCGTTTTTCGCGGATGTAGTCAAAGTGATATTCATGCCCTTGATCTTGTCCACGCGGGTGTAATCGATTTCCGGAAATACCAACTGGTCCTTCAGGCCGATGGTGTAGTTGCCACGGCCATCGAAGGCGTTCGAAGGCAATCCGCGGAAATCGCGGACGCGAGGCAGAACCACGTTGCACAAGCGGTCGAAAAATTCGTACATCTTGTCGCCACGAAGGGTGACCGCGCAGCCGATTGGCATGCCCTTGCGAATTTTGAAATTCGCAATGGACTTCTTGGCGCGGGTGATCATGGCTTTCTGTCCGGTGATCTGTCCGAGTTCCACCGCCGCGGTATCCAGCAGCTTGGCATTCTGGCTGGCTTCGCCGAGGCCGATGTTCACGGTGATCTTCTTGATCCGGGGCACCGCCATGACATTGTCCCAGCCAAAACGCTTCATCAGCGCGGGCACGGCTTCCTGTCTATACTTTTCCTGCATTCGACTCTTCATACCCGTTTCATTCCTTCCAAAATCTTACTTGTCGAGCGTGGTGCCGCAGCGTTTACACGCGCGCACTTTGGAGCCGTCCGGCAAAGTGTGCTTGCCGATCCGCGCATGTTTGCCGCAACTGCTGCAAACAATCATGACCTTCGAGACGTTCATGGCGGCTTCTTTTTCGACGATGCCGCCCTTGATGTTCTTCGCCGGATTGGGGCGTGTGTGACGCTTAATGAGGTTAGCGTGTTCGACGATGACGGTGTTCTTCCGCGGATTCACGGAGAGAACGCGGCCGCTCTTGCCGGCATCCTTGCCACTCATTACGCGAACGTTATCACCCTTGCGGATGCTGATGGTATAACGCTTGCCGTCTGCCAGTAGTGTCCGAGCCATTGCTTACCAAACCTCCGGAGCGAGCGAAACGATCTTGGTGAATTTCTTTTCGCGCAGCTCTCTTGCCACGGGGCCAAAAACGCGAGTGCCCACTGGCTCGCCGGTGTCGTTGATCAACACCGCAGCGTTGTCATCGAAGCGGATGTAGGTGCCGTCTTTGCGGCGATGTTCCTTGCGCATCCGCACGATCACGCATTTCACAACCTTGCCTTCTTTGACCTGGCTCTCCGGTGTAGCTTCCTTCACCGAAGCGGTAACGATATCGCCGAGGCCGGCTTTTAAACCCGCATCGCCACCGATGGGGAGAATGCACATGAGCTTGCGCGCGCCGGAATTATCGGCGACGGTCAGCCATGTTCGCATCATGATCATAATTCGGCTCCCTTACCCTTACTTCGCCGACGCTTTATGCGTCAATATCTGCTTCAGCCGCCAACGCTTCAGGCGGGACAATGGCCGAGAGGACGAAATGATGACGGTATCGCCCTGCTTGGCTTCGCGCTTTTCATCATGCGCATAGAACTTCTTGGAGATGCGGAGCACGCGGCGGTACTTCGGATGTTGTACCAGGCGCTGCACTTCGACGACGATGGTTTTTTGCATCTTCGCGCTGGTAACTTTTCCAATCAGCTCGCTGCGCACACCGCGCTTTTCCTGCACTGCTGGTCTTACTGGTGTTTCCGTGGTCATTACGCCTTACCTACCTTCATCGGTTTTGCACCGGCGGTTGATTCCTGCGCGCGCAAAAGAGTCTTGACCCGCGCGAGATCTTTTTTGGCATCACGAAGGCGCTTCAGCGCTTCCGCCTGTCCGGTGCTCAACTGAAAGCGCAGGCGAAAAATCATTTCCGCGAGATCCTTCTCACGCGCCCGCAATTCCGTTCCGCCTTCTTCGCGGATTTTTTCGATACGCCGCGGCATCTTAGAGCCCTCCTGTACGGGAGACGAATTTCGTCGGGATGGGAAGTTTGTGGGACGCGAGACGCATCGCCTGGCGCGCGGTAACTTCATCCACACCGGCCATTTCAAACATGATTCTGCCGGGCTTGACCACCGCCACCCACTTTTCCGGGGCGCCTTTACCTTTGCCCATGCGGGTTTCCGCGGGCTTTTTGGTGTAGGGCTTGTCCGGAAAAATCCGAATCCACAACTTGCCGCCGCGTTTGATGAAACGCGAGATGGCCACGCGAGACGCTTCAATCTGGCGGTCGGTAATCCAGGCGCATTCCATAGCTTTCAGGCCGTATTCCCCGAATGCGAGACTGCCCCCGCGCCAGGCCTTGCCCTTGCGGCGGCCGCGCTGCTGCTTTCGGTACTTCACCTTCTTCGGCATCAACATCGTACTGTTCTCTCTTCCCTGATCCTTGGACTACCTTACCGGTCTAAAAACCGGCCACCACAGTTCGCGGCACGCTTTTTACGCGGCTACCACGGTCGCGGGCTTCTCGTCCTGCTTCTTGCGATTCGGAACGTTCTCGCCCTGATAAATCCAGCACTTGACGCCGATGACGCCATAGGTGGTATTGGCCTCGGCAGTGCCGTAATCAATATCCGCGCGAAGAGTTTGCAGCGGCAAACGGCCCTGCAGATACCATTCTTTGCGGGCGATCTCCGCGCCGTTCAAGCGGCCAGCCACGCGCACTTTGATGCCCTTGCAGCCAAAGCGCAGCGCCGAGTCAACCGCTTTACGCATGGCGCGGCGGAAGGCTACGCGCTTTTCGAGTTGCAGCGCGATTGATTCCGCAACGAGGTTGGCATCGAGCTCCGGGCGATGTACTTCGACGATGTCGATGTGCACTTCGCGTTTGGTGCGCTTGGAGACTTCCTGCTTGAGCTTGTCGATTTCAGCGCCCTTGCGTCCGATGATGATGCCCGGACGCGCAGTGGCGATGCGCACGACAAGTTTGTTGGCGGCACGTTCGATATCGATGGAGCTGATACCCGCGCTCTTCAGCTTGGATTTCAGTTCCCGGCGCAGCTTCACGTCTTCATGAAGCAATTCGGCGTAGTCACGATCCGCATACCAGCGCGACTTCCACGGTTTGTTGTAGCCCAGGCGAAATCCGTACGGGTGAGTTTTCTGTCCCATTACTTCTTTCCCTTCTTCCTCGGTGACTGCTTGCCGGTCAATGCCTTGCGAACCCTGCGTGCGGTACCGCGCATGCCCTTTTGCGCTTCAACTTCGGCGGCAATAGAGGCAACGCGTTCGGCGGCGGCGACGTGATGTTCCGCGACACCGACCCAGATGTGCGCGGTGCGCTTCTGGTAACGGAACGCGCGGCCCATCGGTGCCGGACGCAAACGCTTCCAACGCGCGCCTTCGTTGACGAAACATTTGGAGACGAAGAGGGTGTCGACGTCGAGCGGAGCGCCGGCATCTTCGGCTTTGCGTTCGGCGTTGGCGATGGCGCTACGCAGAACCTTTTCAATGTGCTTGGCGGCGCGTTTCGGCGTGAAGCGCAGCGAGTGCAGCGCGTCTTGCGCTTTCAGTCCGCGGATCAAGTCGATCACCAAACGCGCTTTTTGCGGCGACATGCGCACGTGGCGCGCGATGGCGTGAGCTTCAATGGAACCCGGATTGGTCAGTACGTCAGCCATGTTTTTATGCCTTCGGCGCTGCTGCTGCTGGTGCCGCGCCGCCTCCCGCTGCTGGTGCCGCGCCTGCCGCACGCTCGAGCGCCACTTTTACAGAGTGGCCCTTGAAGGAACGCGTTGGCGCGAACTCACCGAGTTTGTGGCCGATCATCTGTTCGGTCACATACACGGGAATAAATTTCTTTCCGTTGTGCACGGCGATCGTGTGCCCGATCATGTCGGGGACGATGGTGGAACGCCGCGACCACGTCTTAATCACTTTCTTTTCGCTGCGCGTGTTCAGCCCTTCGACCTTATCGCGCAGGTGGCCATCCACAAACGGCCCTTTTTTCGTTGAACGTGCCATCGATTGCTTATTCCTCCACGCGGCGCAAACGGCCCCATTGGGCGTGCCGCATCTTTTTAAATCCCCGCACCGGACCCGATACTCGATGCGACCTCGGACAGAACGGACAAACAAATCGAGTGCCCATTGCGTTCGGAGTACGGTCTACTAAAACGGCCCAGCCCGGCTTGCACAGCTTGTAAAGTACCGGTTCGAGAGGCAAGTTCAACTTGGCGGCGGGCTTCACGACAGCTTTTAGTGCCGCCGGTTTCACCGTTCGCTTCACGACCCGCTTGACGTGGCGTTTCGTCAGTCGCTTGCCCATACGCTTGCTGAGTCGCTTTACCGGTCGCGACCGGCGTCCTGCATTCCGTGTTGTCCTTGTCGCTCGCATCGTTCCGCTCTCCCAGTGGTGGCCGGTTGCTGAGATCCGATTGCCGATATCAGCGATCCGATATCAGGAATCAGGAACCGATGTTGCCAACCACTTTGTTACTGGGCGCTTCCTGATATCTGAATGCTACTATCTGATATCCAAAAACCCGGCCCAGCGTTTACGTCCAAAAATTCGTTACTTCCTGCGCTGCGAGATCATGCGATCCGTGCGCTTGTTGCTGCGGGTCTTCTTGCCCAATGTCGGGAAGGCCCATGGGGTGACCGGATGATTGCCCTTGACCTTGCCTTCACCACCACCGTGCGGGTGATCGACAGGATTCATAGCCACACCGCGGACGGTGGGCTTTTTGCCCATCCAACGCGTGCGACCCGCTTTACCGTAAGTCTGATTCTCGTGGTCGAGGTTGCCAACCTGGCCAACCGTTGCGCGGCAATCGATGGAGAACTTGCGAACCTCACCGGAAGGCATTTTGATCAGAGCGAGATCGCCATCTTTGCTGAGCAACTGCGCGGAAGCGCCGGCCGTGCGAACAGCCTGACCACCGCGGCCGGGATAGAGCTCCAGATTGTGCACCATGGTGCCGGGAGGAATATTGCGCAATTTCAGGGCATTCCCCGGAATAATGTCGGCGCTTTCTCCGGTAGAAACGGTTGCACCCACGACCAGTCCCACGGGATGTAAGATGTAGCGCTTCTCGCCGTCGGCATAATGCAAGAGCGCGATATTGGCGCTGCGATTGGGGTCGTACTCGATCGCGGCGACGGTGGCCGGTACACCTTCTTTATCGCGGCGGAAATCGACCACGCGGTACTGCTTCTTATGGCCGCCACCGCGGTGCCAAATCACGATTTCGCCGTGATTGTTGCGGCCGCCAGTGCGTTTCTTAGGCTCAAGCAGATTTTTTTCCGGCGTCTGCTTGGTGATTTCGCTCTTATCGAGCACGGTCATAAAGCGTCTTGACGCCGTATATGGATTAAAACTCTTCAGTGCCATCTCTTGCCTCTAGTTTTGAATCTAGTTAAATCCGGCCACTCGGTTCGTGGCTTGCGATTCATAAAAATTCTACAAATTCTCCGAGTACTCGATCATTTTTTCGCCTTCGGCGAGCTTGACGTAAGCCTTCTTCCAATCGCGCCGGTAGCCTTCGTTCTGGCCGCGGCGACGCATCTTGCCGAAGAAATTCGCGGTGCGCACGGCGGTGACTTTTACTTTGAAGATCTGTTGCACGGCTTCCTTGATCTCCGTCTTGGTAGCGCGCGCGGCCACTTCAAAAACCACGGTGCGCTGGAGTTCTTTCACGCCCAAACCTTTTTCGGTGATGATGGGGCGGCGAATGATCTGATAGTGAGGGGTCGTAGCCATGACTTATTCCTTCCCCTTTTTGGTGGGTGGCTTTTTGGCAGCCGGTTTTTTGGCTGGCTTGGCCGAGGCCTTCGCTTTGGGCGCCGCTTCCTTTTTCGGCGCTGTCACTGCGGGAGCCGGAGCAATGGTTTCGACGTGGGGCGCGGCAACCGATTCATGATTGGGGTCGAGTGTGCGCACCAGGCGAAGAACGGCGTCCTTTGAGAGCAGCAGGCGATCGTGACGCAGGACATCGTAGGGCTGCAAAGTATTCGGCGCGGAAAGTTTGACGCCTACCATATTGCGGCTGGCCAATTCCAGATTGCGATTTTCTCCGCCAGACACCAGCAATGTCGTCCTTGCAGGATTCAGCTTGCCAAGCGCGAGGCGCAGCGCCTTGGTCTTGTGCGAGTCGAGAGACCAGGCTTCGATGACAGTGAGCTTCTGCTCCGCGAGTTTCGCGGAAAGAGCGGAGCGCAACGCGCCGAGAATCATTTTCTTGGGCAGAGCATATTCGTAGGAGCGCGGCTTGGGTCCGTGGACCGTGCCTCCATGGCGCCACAACGGGGAACGGATCGAGCCAACGCGGGCGCGACCGGTGCCCTTTTGTTTCCAGAGCTTGCGGCCAGCTCCGCTGACTTCGCTCTTGTCCTTGGTTTTGGCGGTGCCACGGCGAAGACCCGCGAGATACCAACGCGAAGCTTCGTGCAGCAAATGAGGATTCACCTCAGCGCCGAAAACGGTGTCGGCCAGATCTACCTGACCGACTTTCTTGCCATCCAGATTGATTACATCCACGACCGGCATGTCTTTATCTCTTTCGTTACGGTTTTAAGTTCTAAGTTCTAAGTAAAACTAACCCGGTTATTTCGCTGCTTTCGGCACTTTCACGTTTTTAGCCTTGTGAATGAAAATGTACTGACCTGCGGGCCCTGGAACCGAACCGCGAACCAGAAGAAGGTTTTCGTCGGTGTCCACTTTGACGACCTTTAGATTTTTCGCGGTCACCTGCGCATTGCCCATGTGTCCTGGCATGTGCTGATTCTTCCAGACGCGCGACGGAAACGAACTGCCGCCGATACCGCCCGGGGCGCGATGGAACATCGAACCGTGAGTGGCGTCACCGCCGGCAAAGTGCCAACGCTTGACCCCACCTGCAAAGCCACGGCCCTTACTGACGCCGGTAATGTCGACGAGTTCACCGGGTGCAAAGTTTTCGACCAGCACACGGTCGCCAACTTTTGTTTCATCCTTCGATTCCTTGATGCGAACTTCCTGCAGAACCTTCATGGGTGCTACGTTGGCTTTTTTGAAATGTCCGGTCATGGCTTTGTTGACGCGCTGCGGCTTGACGAATTCGACGAGGCCAAGTTGCGCGGCGTCGTAGCCGTCTTTTGCTTTGGTGCGGCGCTGCACTACAACGCAGGGACCCGCTTGCAGAACGGTGCAACCGACCAGGTTGCCGTCCGTGGCGAAGATCTGGGTCATGCCCAGCTTGATTCCGATAATGCCTTCGACTGCCATTTTACTTTTCTCTCTCTCGCAGCGTGCTCGGTGGCATTGGCTGCGTTGAACAAGTAATCAGTCTCAAGTCATAAGTTCTAAGTTCGGAATTTCGCCCTTACTTATTACTTAAAACTTTTACCAATTACCTCTCTTACTTCCCTGCGTGACCGAACGCCTTGATTTCCACGTCCACACCCGGCGGAAGATCGAGCTTCATCAGCGCGTCTACCGTGTCTGGGGTGGGTTCGAGAATATCGATCAGGCGCTTGTGAGTGCGCATTTCAAATTGTTCGCGGGACTTTTTGTCCACGTGCGGCGAGCGCAATACCGTCCAACGGTTGATAGTGGTGGGAAGAGGAATCGGGCCGGCAACATCGGCGCCGGTACGCTTCGCGGTTTCCACGATTTCACGCGTGGACTGGTCCAGAATTCTGTGGTCGTACGCCTTTAGGCGAATGCGAATTTTATCACCTTGTCTCATAGGGTTACTCGATGATCTCCGTGACCGCGCCGGCGCCTACGGTGTGACCGCCTTCGCGAATCGCGAAGCGCAAGCCCTTCTCCAAAGCGACCG
>CAAGKR010346588.1_pt1 | contig 11623 bp, 13 predicted proteins | sample 2556971 | NCBI WGS metagenome assembly CAAGKR01 (sample SAMEA5207829, study PRJEB30636) | soil metagenome | biome: forest; feature: boreal; material: soil | place: USA | collected 2011-09 | depth 1 m
CCGACGGGTTCCGCGTGGTCTACGAGCGGGTCAAGCCCGACGTGCACCTCGCGTCGATCGCGGGCGGCACGGACCTCTGCGGCTGCTTGGTGGGTGGCGATCCCACCGGACCGGTGTACGCGGGCGAGATCCAACGACCCGCGCTCGGTATGGCTGTCGACGTCGCGGCCGACGACGGATCGTCGTTGCGCGAGTCGCCGGGTGTCCCCGGTGAGCTCGTGTGCCGCCAACCGTTTCCCTCGATGCCGCTCGGCTTCTGGGGAGATGACCGCGGTGAGCGGTACCACAACGCGTACTTCGCGCGATTCTCCGAGGTGTGGACCCACGGCGACTTCGCCTCGTGGACCGTGCACGGTGGCATGGTCATCCACGGGCGCAGCGACGCCACGCTCAACCCCGGCGGGATACGAATCGGTACCGCCGAGATCTACCGGATCGTCGAGTCCATGCCCGAGGTGCTGGAGGCGCTCGCGTTCGGACAGCGGTGGAAAGACGACGTGCGCATTGTGCTGCTCGTCCGTCTTGTGGAGGCTGCGACGCTCACCGACGAGCTCGTCGCCGAGATCCGTTCGCGCATCCGCACCGAGTGCTCGCCCCGGCACGTCCCCGCGGTGGTCGCAGCGGTCGGCGACCTTCCCCGCACCCGGAGCAACAAGCTCGTCGAGCTCGCGGTTGCCGATGCCGTGCACGGGAGGCCGGTCCGCAACGCCGAAGCGCTCGCGAACCCGGAGGCGATCGACGCGATCGTGGCGCTTCCCGAGCTCGCGGGCTGACGAGGCCGGCGTGTCAGACGCTCGACTCGATGACGTTCCGGACGATCGGATAGATCTGTGTGTCCCAGCGACGACCGCTGAAGACGCCGTAGTGGCCCACGCCCGGCTGAAGATGGTGCCGCTTGCGTGCGGCGCGAATGCCGGTACAGAGATCGTGTGCCGCCAGGGTCTGCCCGACCGAGCAGATGTCGTCGCGCTCACCCTCCACTGTCAGCAGAGACATCCGACGGATCGCGGACGGCTCCACGCGCTCACCGCGGTATTCGAGCACGCCGCGGGCGAGCTGATGCTCCTGGAACACGCGTTGCACGGTCTCGAGGTAGAACTCGGCGGCCATGTCGAGCACGGTGAAGTACTCGTCGTAGAACGTCTTCTTCGCCGTGGCGCCCGCCACGTCTCCGTTGACGAGATCCAAGAAGAGCTCGTAATGCGACCGCACGTGACGCTCGAGGTTCATGTTCACGAACGCGGACACCTGGAGGAAGCCGGGGTAAACCCGCCGACCTGCGCCGGCGTGAGGCCACGGGACCGTGGAGATGACGTTGCGCTCGAACCACCCGAGCGGCTTGCTGCACGCGAGGTCGTTCACCGAGGTCGGATTGATGCGAGTGTCGATCGGACCCGCCATCAGCGTCGCACTGCGCGCAGGCGACACGTTCCCGCCCTGTGCCATCACGGCCAGTGCAGCCAGCACCGGCACGGCCGGCTGGCAGACCGCGATGACGTGGGCGCGGGACCCAAGGTGCTCGAGTGCGCGGATCACGTCGTCGACGTACTCGTCGAACCCGAACGGTCCTTCATCGAGCGCCACGTCGCGGGCGTTGTGCCAGTCGGTGAGGTAGACGTCGAAGTCGGCGAGCAGCGTGCGCACCGTGTTGCGCAGCAGGGTTGCGAAGTGCCCCGACAGGGGCGCGACCACGAGCACCCGAGGCCCGGGCACCTGCGTGTCCTTGGCGAAGCGCAGCAACGTGGAGAACGGAGTGGAGTACACGACCTCTTCGCGGGCGGACTCGATACCGAACGGCGGACGAACGTGGTTCAGGTGCGCGCGCGACAGGAGCTCGCACGCGGCGCCGAAGTAGCGGAACGCGCGGATGTCGGTACCATCCGCCTGCAGATCGCGCAGCCGGCTCGCGGTGGCACCGGCCATCGCTCGAACCGGAGCGGCCAGTGCCGTCTGCGCCTCATACACGTCGTACAGCATTCGCTGCTTCTCCCGCCGACGAAGTTGGCGCATACTACGCACACGCGAGTCTCGAGAGGAGACACATGCATGACGCGAAGCTGACTATCAACAGCAGGAACTACGGCGCGTGGTCGCTCCGCGGGTGGTTGCTCTGCAAACTCGCGGGCCTCGACTTGGAGGTGCACGTCCTCCCGAGTCACGATCCGTCGAGTCGCGCCGAGCTGATGCTGCTCGCGCCGTCGTTCCTCGTGCCGCGCCTCACCCACGGTGACGTCGTGATCTGGGACACGCTCGCGATCGCCGAGTACCTCCATGAGCTCCGGCCCGACGCGGGATTGCTCCCCGCCGACGCGGCGGCCCGCGCGCGCTGCCGGTCGATCTCGGGCGAGATGCACTCCGGCTTCGTCAACCTGCGATCGTCGCTCCCGATGAACTTGAAATCCCGTCACCCCGACTTCCCGCTCTGGGCGGGGGCTCAGGCCGACATCGACCGGGTAGCGGCGATCTGGCAGGACAGTCTCGCGGCCTACGGCGGCCCCTACCTCTTCGGGTCAGGGCCCACCATGGCCGACGCGATGTACGCGCCGGTCTGCACCCGCGTGCTCACCTACGACGTGAAGCTCGCCGCCGACTGCCTCGACTACCGCGACATGATCCTGAGCATGGAGGCGATGCGCGAATGGATCGCGCTCGCGGAGTCCGAGCCCGACGAGATCGAGGAGCTCGACGTCGAGTTCTAGCTTCCGCTCTCGGGCGCTTCGCGCCCGGGCCGCGGGCCGGGTATCCCGGGTCGTAGTGAGCGACCCATGTGGAGGTCGGCGAGCACCGCCGCGGCGGCGTTACGACCGTTCACCCCCATCACCGACCCACCCGGATGCGTGGCCGCGCCACAGAGGTAGACGCCCGGTACCGGTGTGCGAGGCGCAAACCGCCGGTCCCACATCTGGTCGGGCAGGCACTCACCCTGGAAGATATGACCACCGGTGAGTCCGATGCGCGCTTCCACGTCGGGCGGGCCGAGTACCTGCCGGTCGACAACGCAGTCGGCCACGTCGGGCGCGAAGCGCGCAATCGCGGCGAGGGTCGCGTCGGCGATCTCGTCGCGACGATCGTCCCACGTACCGGAGGCGAGCGCGTAGGGCACGAACTGTGCGAACACGCTCATCGTGTGCTGTCCCGGTGGCGCAACCGACGTGTCGTACGCGGTCTGGAAGTAGAGCTCGCACCACTCGGGCGCGGGCTCGCCGCGGCGGGCTGCCTCGTAGGCGCCCTGCGTCTGATCGATGCCGCGCGCGATCTCCACCTGCGCACGGAACACGGTGGGATCACCAGCCGCGGCAAGAAACGTCGGCAAGCGTGACAGCGCGCAATTGACCTTGATGACCGGGCTGGTCGTATGCCAGCGGTCGACCGCCGACGAGAACGTCGGTGCGGTCGCGCCACCCGCGTCGAGGAGCGCGAGCGTGCGCACCGGATCGGCGTTGCTCACGACGACTTCGGCGTGGATGACGGTGCCGTCGTCGAGTTGGACCCCTTCGCCCGGATTGATCGCAGCCACCGGCGCACCCACGGCGAGCATGGCCCCGGCATCGCGTGCCGCGTCTGCGAGGAGGAACGACACGCGACCGACCCCACCCTCCACGAACGACCAGCCGCCGATGAGTCCGAGACTGTGGTGGGCGTGGATCCACGCGGTCCCCGGCTCGCGGGGACCAGCGAAGGTGCCGATCACGCCCTGGCCGTGCAAGGCGGTGCGAAGCCGCTCGTCGCGCACAGAGCGCTCGACGACGTCGGCGATCGACGCGTCGAGGAGCACCTCGCGGGCTTCCGGGTCGTCGGCGAACAGGTCTTCGAGCTCGGACCGGTCGGGCGCGTCGCCGAGCCACACGTCGCCACGAGGACCATTGCGCAAACGATCGCGAATGCGCGCGAAGAGTGCGTCGTACGCAAGGAACCCGTCGACGTCGCCCGGAGAGATCGCCGCGACCGCGCGCGCAGTCTTCTCCTCGTCGTGCCATTGAAAGAGCGCGGAGCCGTCTTCGAAGGGCGTCCACTGGGTCGGGTCGACGGGGAAGGTGCGGTAGCCGCGGCGGGGAAGATCGAGCTCACCGATCACCAGCGGGTGCAGCAGTCCCACGAGATACGCGCACGGACTCATCACGAAACGCTGGTCGCTGAAGGGCCGCTCGAGGGTGCACGCGCCGCCGAGCTGGGCCCGTCTCTCCAGGACGAGCACCTGAAGGCCCGCCCGCGCGAGATAGGCCGCTGCGGTGAGGCCGTTGTGCCCGCCTCCGACGACGACCACGTCCCACGCTCTCCGGGCGAAGTCGGCGACCGGCACGTCGAGCAAGCTGGGCTCAGACGTAGCCGGCGGGCCGGTGTGTCGGCGCGGTGTCGCGCAGGAGACCGCCGCGTTCGTCGCGCCGCTCGTAGAGCTCGGCAAGGGTGGGCTCGTCGGTCACGGAGTCGTCACCGAGCCAGGCACGCGCCTCGGCGGTATTGAAACGCTCGAACTCGATGAGGCACAGACACCGGCCTGGACGCACCACTGCGGGGTGCAGGCGCGTGATCTCCTCATTCGTGGTGAGCAACACGAGGGTGTTGAGGCCTTGGCCGAGCATGCCGTCGGCGACGTTCAGCAATCGACCGAGTGACGCGCCGGCGCGTCGTCGCGCGTCGCTGCGCACGTACTCGTCGGCGTCCTCCGCGATCACCAGCTTCCACCGATCGCTCGGGATCATCATCCCGCGTCCACCCGGGCGCATCTCGCGGCGGTCAGACGAGAGCAACACGTCGAGCATGTAGTTGGCCTCGTTGAAGAAGCGCTCGGGATCGCTCACGTACTGCGGGTCGCACCAGCCGCGCCACTCACGGATGAGCGAGCGGATGGCGGTGGTCTTGCCCGTGCCGGGCTCGCCGTGCCAGAGAAGCAACTTTCCGCCACCGGTAGGGGCCTCGAGCTTCATGAGCTCGTCGAGTCGCGCGCGCACATCGCTCGCGTAGTTGGGGCGGATCTCGGGCCAGCTCGGCGTGTCGAGCGCGCGCGTCGTCTCGTGCGCGCCATGGTCGCCCCACCGCCAAAACGCAACCTGCACCGCGTCGCTGAGATCGGGCTCGGGGCTCCGGTCGCGGACAATCGCCCGGGCTTCCTCGACGAGCTCCCGTGTGGGGCCGGTGATCGTGACGCGCGCGCCGCCCGAGTAGGTCTCCACGAAGAGCGTGGCTTCACGCCAGCGCACCGCCGCGCTCACCGACCAGCTGGTTTCGACCCACCGGTCGATCTCGGCGCCGTCGGGAAGGATCTCGAGGGGAGCAACCTCGGCATCGACGCGGAACTTCACCATCCACGGCTCGTCGCCGCGCACGAATGGCGACAGCGCGAGCATCGCCACGATCTCGGACTCACGCGCGGCGCGGTCGATCAGGAACCGCTCGTGGAGGGACCGCTCCGTGAGGGACTCGGCGAGTACCGCCTCGGCTATGTCGATGTCGTCCACTGGATCCCCTCTCCCCGCCGCTTGGAGGTTACGTGACAACCAAGTGGCGGCTACGGCCGGATCAGCGACTCGATGTCGAAGGCCGCGGGCTCGCCGCCCTGCATCCACACGAGCCGGTTTTCGACGTACTGGCGCGCGGCCCGCTCGTGAGGAAGCACGAAGAACCGGTTGTCACCGATCGCCGCGAACACCGCGTCGGCCGCGTCATTAGGTGGGATCCCGAACCCAACCACCGTGCGCTGGACCTCGTCGGCCGCTTCGTTGGTCTCGAAGACGGCGCGCACCTCGTCGGGCATGTTGCGGTGCGACTCGAAGATCCGAGTGTTCACGAAACCAGGGCAGAGCACCGACACGCCGACGTGCGAGTTGCGCGCCCCGAGATCGTGATGCAACGACTCGCTCAAGCCGACCACCGCGAACTTGCTCGTGCAGTAGACGCCGAGCCCGGCCGCACCGCCGAGGCCGGCGATCGACGCGGTGTTCACGATGTGCCCCTCGTCCTGCTCCAACAGATCCGGAAGGAAGACATTGCAGCCGTGAATCACACCCCACAAGTTCACGCCGAGCACCCACCGCCACATCTCGATCGGCGAGTCGATCACCGAGCCGCCCGCGACTCCGGCGTTATTACACACGACGTGCACCGCGCCGAACGCTTCGAGCGCTCGTTCGCGCAGCGCTTGGACGTCTTCGATGTGCGCCACGTCGGTACGAACACCGATCACGTCGGCGCCGCCGGACTTGAGCTCGTCCACCGCGCGCGCCAGCTCGGGCTCCTCGATGTCGGCGAGCGCGAGCTTCATCCCCTCGGCGGCAAAGCGATCGGCGAACGCGCGGCCCATGCCGCTCGCGCCGCCCGTGATCACGGCAACCTTGTCCTGGAAGTCATGCATGATCGAAGCCTCTCAGTCGCAGCGATCTTCGTTGACGACGGTGTAGCTGGCCGCGTTCGACGGACCGCCACCGAAGAGCTTGACCGAGTGCAGGTCGGCGTCGTGCGCGTGGTACCCCGCTTCCTCGAGGCCTTGGACGTCCGTGTAGTGGCCGTTGTCGACGAAGTACGCGTGCTCCTCGGTTTCCAGGATCTTCCGGTCGAGCGCGCACTGGGCCACGGTTGCTGCTTGCGGACCGATGATCGCCGCGGCCGCAATGAATCCCACGAGCATCACGATGCCGAGATAGCCGAGGATCAGTCCCGCGATGGCCATCCCGCGACCCGTGAGCGCGCCCGCCGATCGCTTGATCTGGCTCAGCGCGACGTGACCGAAGATCACCGCGAGGATGGAACCGAGCCACAAGAGCCAGACGATGCCGAGCACCATCGAGGCGATCGCGAGGCCGCTGGTGCGCGTCATCCGGTACCCCGCGTACGGCGACGGTCCTCCGCCGCCGGGGCCGGGAGCCGCGTACGGGGGCGGAGCCGCCGGCCTGACCACCGGTGGTACCGGCGGTCCAGGTGGTGCCGGCGGCGGGACGGGTGGCGGCGTGGTTGGAGGCATGGGTGGTGGGGCGAGCGATTCCGGGACGTTCGATGCGCCGTATGGCCGCAGAGGTGGAGGTAGCGGTGGCGGCTGGGGTGGTGGCTGATCCGGACGCGTCTCGTCAGGATCCTGCGTTGGCCCCCCGTTGGTCATGGCGCAACTTTCCCACACCGCAACTTTGCGAGCACGATCTCACAGCAGCATGTCGATGAGGTCACCCTGGAGCGCCGTGAGCCAGTAGTAGATCGCGTAGCCGCGCGCCTCGGGTGCATCGGGATCGATGTCGGGCTCGTCCTCGGTGACACCGAGTCGCGTGCCGAGCACCAACCGGGTGTCATTCAGCACGCCGAGCCAAGCCTGTACGTCGTCGGGCGTGAGCGCGACCTCACGCGTGTCCTTGTTCTCTGTGGCGCGCTCGAGGGAGCTCGTCACGAGTTCGAGCGCGTCGAGGCGCTGACGGAGCAGATCGGGATGCACCATCGCCGTCCACTCCTCCGCCTCCTCAACGGTCGGATCGAGGCGAGCCTGCGGGAAGAGACGCTGGGCAGCTGCGTCCTGCCCCGGTGCTTCGAAGACCCGCCGCAGCTCGTCGGGCAGGCCTGCGAGCAGACCGAGCTCCTCTGGCGCCAGGGAAACGATGAGCGTGTCATCGGGTCCCTTCCGGAACCGGCGCCATCTCGGGCTCACGCGTCGTGGTCCATCGTGGCCCACAGACCGTGCGCGTGGAGGCGCGCGACGTCGGCCTCACACTTCTCACGCGGACCGTCGGACACCACCGCGCGCCCTTCCTCGTGCACTTGGCGCATGAGCTTCGTGGCCTTCGACTTCGAATACCCGAACAGCTTCTGGAACACGTACACGACGTACGACATCAGGTTCACTGGATCGTTCCATACGATGACCATCCAGGGACGGTCGCTCGTGGTCTCCTCGGTGATCTCGGGCTCTCGGATCTCGACCGGTGCAGTGGTCATGACTCGCTGGGTCGGAGCTCCTCGGCGATGCGGCTGAGGAGGCCGTTCACGAAGCGACCAGAGTCTTTGGTGGAGTACTGCTTGGCAAGCTCGACCGCTTCGCTGATCACCACAGCGGTCGGCATCTCGGGCTCCCATCCGAGCTCGTAGGCGCCGAGCCGCAGCACCGCGCGATCGACGGCGGGCATGCGTTCGAGTGCCCAGTGCTCGGAGAACTTGCGCAGCAGCGCGTCGACATCGGCATGGTGTTCCTGGACACCGCGCACGAGGAGCGCGGCGTACGGGTCGGGCGGCGCCGGTTGTTCCTCGAGCAGGGCGTCAGCTGTGAGCTCACGAACTTCGAGTTCGTAACACAGGCCGAGCGCGCGCTCCCGTGCCTCACGGCGACTGCCGGTCGTTGCCATCACGCCCGCGCCAAGTACTCCCCGGTGCGGGTGTCGACCTTGATGCGTTCGCCGGGCTCGACGAACAGCGGCACCTGCACGACGAGGCCGGTCTCCAGTGTGGCGGGCTTGCGGGCGCCCGAGACGCGGTCTCCCTGCACCCCGGGTTCGGTTTCGGTGACGGCCAGCTCGACGGCGGCCGGAAGCTCGACTCCCACCACTCGACCCGAGTACATCATCAGGATCGCGGTGTCACCTTCCTTCAGGTAATGGACCGAGCCACCGAGGTCGGCGGTCTCCACGTGGAGTTGGTCGTAGGTCTCGTTGTCCATGAAGACGAACGCGTCCGGCTCGCCGTAGAGGTACTGCATCTCGCGCTTGTCGATGATCGCGAGCGGGACCTTCTCGTCCCCACGGAAGGTGCGGTCGACCACCGCGCCGCCCGCGACCTTCTTGAGCTTGGTGCGAACGAACGCGCCGCCCTTTCCCGGCTTCACGTGCTGGAACTCGACGACGGTGACCAATCCCTCCTGCGGGAGGTCGAGGGCCATGCCGTTCTTGAGATCGTTGGTGGAAACACTCACAGGACGAGTTCCTTCGGGAATGCAGTGAGGGGGTCGGAGCCGCCGGGGGTGACGACCACGGTGTCCTCGATGCGCACACCGCCCACACCAGGGAGGTAGACGCCGGGCTCGACAGTGACGACCGAGCCGGGTTCCAAGGTATCACGGGCACTCGCGGCCACCCGCGGCGCCTCGTGGATCTCGAGGCCGACCCCGTGGCCGGTTCCGTGTACGAATGCGTCGGCCCAACCCGCGGCCGCGATCACGTCGCGACACGCGCGGTCGACCTCCGCGCAATCGACGCCGGCGCGCACGGCTTCACGGCCGGCCCATTGACTCTCGCGTACGACGTCCCACACATGGCGCGCGTCGGCCCCGGGATCGCCGACGCTCACCGTGCGCGTCATGTCGGAGCAATAGCCGTCGACGATGCAACCGAAATCGATGACGACGAGCTCGGCGCGCTCGATCTTCCGCGCGCTCGGCCGCGCGTGCGGCTTGGCCGCGTTCGGACCGGATGCGACGATCGGGTCGAAACTGTTGCCGCTCGCCCCACGGCGGCGCATCTCCACTTCGAGTTCGAGCGCGAACTCGCGCTCCGCGGGGCCGTCGTGGAGGCGCGGGAGCATCGCCGCGAGCGCATCGTCGGCGATCGCGCACGCGGCGTGGATGCGGGCCACCTCGCCCGGCTCTTTCACGCGGCGGAGACGCTCCACCAGACCCTCGGTCGCGACGAGCTCGTGCCCGGCGAACGTCTCCGCGAACGCCCGTTGCTGTGACCACGTGACCGCGTGCGCCTCGAGACCGACGCGGGCAGACGGATCCAGCGCCCGTGCGAGGGCCTCGCGCTGCGCGGAGATCGTGGCGCCCACCTCGATGGTGGCGTCGACGTCGGCGGCACCGAGTTGCTCGGCCGATTGCGTACGGTAGCGACCATCGGTGGTGAACACGAGCGCGTCACTCGTGACCAACAACATCGCCGCGCTGCCGGTAAAGCTCGTGAGATAGCGAACATTGGGAAGAAAGGTGACGAGCAGCGCGTCGATCTCGGCGTCGGCAAAGTGCTCGCGCAACGTTCCGGCGCGGCCCGCGACGTCCATCGCAGGAAGGCTGTCGAGCATGACGGTCATGAATCGGCTCCAAGCTTGGCGACGGCGCCCTCGATCGCGAGGCGATAGCCCGCGCGACCCAGCCCGATGATCGTGGCGGTGACGTACGCCGAGATGACGGACTGGTGCCGCCACTCCTCGCGCGTTGCGGTGTTCGACACGTGCAGCTCCACCTTCACACCCTCGTAGGTTTGGAGTGCGTCGGCGATCGCGTAGCTGTAGTGGCCGAACGCACCGGGATTGATCACGATTGCGTCGCACCGGTTCCGCGCGTCGTGGATGGCATCGATGATGTCGCCCTCGTGGTTGGACTGCACGTGCTCGAGGACGAAGCCGTGCTCGGCCGCCGCCGTGCGAGCATCGCCGACCATGTCGTCGAGGGTGGCGGTGCCGTACACCGCGGGGTCGCGCTGCCCGAACAGGTTCAGGTTCGGCCCGGATAGGAGGAGAATGACTGGCATGCCGTCAGCTTTCCACGCCGACTGCCGCGAACGCGACGTCGAGCGCGCGCGGGTCGGGGTCGTCCACGGTTTCGAGGCCATCGGCACCTGGGAGCACGAACGTGAGCCCGCCCGCCGATTTCTTGTCACGCCGCATCACGTCGAGCAGGTCGGACGCGACGATCGGTCCGGGCACCGACGTCGGCAGCCCCAGCGACTCGACGGTCGCCCGGTGCGCGTCGACCCCCGCGGCATCGAGTCGCTCCAGCGCACCCGCGAGCGCGCCGGCGAAGACCAGGCCCACCGCGACTGCCTCGCCGTGCAGCAGCTCGTAGCCACCCGCGGTCTCGAGCGCGTGGGCGAGCGTGTGGCCGTAGTTGAGTGAAGCGCGGATCCCGGTCCGCTCCTCGGGATCGGCCGCGACGACACGGGCCTTCATCGACGCGCAGGCGGTGACGAGCGCGGTGAGCGCGGCGAGATCGCGACCGACGACCGCGTCGGGACCTTCGCACACGATGGCGGCCACCGCTTCGCCACCGGGCATCAGCGCGTACTTGGCGACCTCACCGAGACCCGACCGGTACTCGCGCGGCGGGAGCGTCGCCAGCGTCGAGACGTCGGCGAGCACCGCGATCGGTTGGTGGAACGCCCCGACGAGGTTCTTGCCCTCCGGCAGGTTCACCGCGGTCTTGCCGCCGATCGCGGCATCCACCTGCGCCAGCAACGTGGTGGGTGCCTGCACCACATCGATACCCCGGTGGTAGACGGACGCGACGAACCCCGCGGTGTCACCGACCACGCCACCACCGAGGGCAACGATCGCATCACCGCGGAGCAGTCCCCAGCGTGCGAGCTGCGAGCACAGCTCGTCGACGGTGGCGAGTGTCTTGGCGTCTTCTCCGTCACCGATCAGGAATACGTCGGTCTCGGCGCCGGCGACGTGGAGAGCAGCCGTGAGCGCCGGCGCGTGCCAGTCGGCGACACCGGGCTGGCTGACCACCGCCACCTTGCGCCGGCTCCCCACCGCGCTCGCGACCTCGACGAGCGCGCCGGCACCGACAACCACGTCGTAAGGCGCGTTGGGGATGGCGACGGTTACGCGTTCCACGCGTTCAGCTCCTCGATCACGGCGGCTGCGACCTCGTCGACGGTGCGCTCCTCGGTGTCGACGGTAACGTCGGCCGCCGCTTCGTAGGCGGATTGACGCAGCGTGGCAA
>CAAGKR010406409.1_pt1 | contig 11622 bp, 8 predicted proteins | sample 2556971 | NCBI WGS metagenome assembly CAAGKR01 (sample SAMEA5207829, study PRJEB30636) | soil metagenome | biome: forest; feature: boreal; material: soil | place: USA | collected 2011-09 | depth 1 m
AAAGGGAGTCCCATGTTCATGAATTGAGGCCGGCTGCTGCGCTCCGGAGTTCACGCACGGTGGCTAGCAGGAGCGCGGCCTGCGGCGTACCGTGGACTATCAGCCGGTTGCGGCCCAGTCCTTCCAGGGCGCCCGCCAAGGCCTGCCGGGCTACCTCGCGAAGCTCCCCGCCGACACCGGGGTGGGATTGGAAATCCCAGCGCCGGAGCATCTCCTCGATGTATTCGGCGAGAAACTGGGGCTGGTAGCGGCCGTAGACCCGGCCCCCGAATGAGAAGTACCAGACAATGAATGGATCGAACACGTCCGGCGCCGCATCGCGGCCTGCGAATGCGAGATCGATTCCCCGCTCCGCGATATCGGTGAGTGCGGCGACGGTTTCCCCGAGGCCCGCGCAGCCGCCCCGCGCAAGTGCCTCGAGCCCGCGCGCCATCACCCGCATCGCGAGCAGGCGGACCTTTGCACTGGTGGGCCCCTCGAGCCTCCGGCCTTCAACATGCGCCAGCGCCATTCTCGCGGAGTCCACAGCCCTCCCTGCGCTGCGGGCCCCCAACTGGAGCAACGCGTCGCCCATGTTGGTCAATGCCGTTGCCGCGTGGTGGCAGGCCAGCCGGTGGCCGCGCCGGGGCAATTCCCCGAGCGCTTCCAACGCCTTCTCATAGGCCGGCTCGGCCTCGGTCGGGCTCGACAGGCTCAGGTGGAGGTTTCCGAGGTTTATGTGGCAGCTGGCGAGCAGGACACGGAACGACGGCTTGTCATCCAGGGGCAGCCCGCGAGCGGTCTCGATCGCCCGGCAATACGCCCCGATGGCATCGGCCCGGCTCGCCGGGATGCCCATCTGCGCCAGCGCGTCCGCGCGGTTCATGAGTGCCGCCGCCAGGTTGTGCCGGAAACGGGGGCTCGCAGCGATGGGCAACCGCTCCAACAGCCCGATGGCTTTTTCAAATGCGGCCAGCGCCTCTTCCTGGCAATCGCGGGAAGCTCCCGCACGAAGAGCGCAGCCCAGGTTGACCCAGGCTCCGCCGAGGTCCGCAAGGTAGCCGGCATTCTCGCCGACGGGAAGCCCGCCCAGGAGCTCGACCGCCCTCCTGTGGCAGCGAACCGAGGAGGACCAGTCGCCGGGCCCGCCGGAGATATGCCGCGCCGTCCCCCGATCCGTCCATGCGCTCCCCGCGCGATGGCGCCTCGAGAGACAATCGACTGGCAAGATCACCGGGGAGCCGGTCGTCATGCCGAAGGCGCTTTCCCGCCTGTCACACCTCGGCCCATTGGCGGAGCAGGTTGTTGTAGACTCCGGTGAACGGCACAATCGACTGATGCCCTGGAATTTCCCGGTTGAGCCGCTGGATGCCGACGTCGAGGTCGAACAGAAGGGACCTCTGGCCGTCGTCCCGGATCATGCTCTGGATCCAGAAGAATGAGCAAAGGCGCGTTCCGCGCGTGACGGGGGTCACGTGGTGGAGGCTGGTCGACGGGTACAGAACCAGGGAGCCCGGCCGAAGCCTGACATTGTGGGTGCCGTAGGTGTCCTGCACGACGAGTTCACCCCCGTCGTATTCCTCGGGACCCGAGAAGAAGAGCGTGGCCGAAATGTCGGTGCGGACGCGGTGCGGGGTGCCAGGCACCTGGCGGATGGCATTGTCCACATGGGTGCCGAACGACTGCCCACCGGAATAGCGGTTGAACAGCGGGGGAAACACCCGCAGGGGCAGGGTTGCGGCGAGAAACAGAGGGTTGCGCACGAGAACCTCGAGAATGGTGGCCCCCACTTCCCGGGCGGCGGGATGGCCCTCGGGTATCTGGCAGTTGTCCTTGGCCCGGGCCGATTGCGGGCCGGCCGTGACGCGCCCGTCGACCCATTCGGCGCCGTCGAGGACCTGGCGGGCTTTCGAGACCTGGTCAGGATCCAAAAGGTCGGGAACGGTGAGGAGCATTCTAAATATGGGATTTGCCTTTTTTCTTGTTGAGATTGGGTCGCGTATCAAGCGCATAATGAAACCCGATCTCATTCTCAATAATAGTGATTTGTTATCTATTATATATGACCGAGTTACACATTACAAGATTCGCATCGAGCCCCAGTCGCTTCGCATCTTGCGAGGCAAACAACGCCTTTAGCCTGACGCTTTCCGACTTCCGCCGCCCCTGGAAACGGGCCCCTGAGTCATTCATCTTTTACCCGAGAATGGTGCTGCTCTGGAACCCCCCGGGAACCATCAAATGAGGCGATCGATCCACCCCATGTCGGGCCTCGCGGGAGCGGCGATGGCTTCGTTTCTTTGCGGCCCGCTGCCTTGCATCTCGGATGCCTCGGATCTCGGAGGCCCCTGCCGCGTCAGAAGCCGGAAGTCGTCCGCCTACTTTAAGGCGACTCCCGGTGACGGGGTTGTGCTCGACTCCTCGCTGCGGCAGATCTGAAAGCCCGGCAGCTGCCAAGTGGATGCCTCTTCACTCAGGCATTTCGTACACCTCGAGGAGAACGATGCCCGTTGAGCCGTTCGCGCCATTCACCTGCGCCGTATAGGCGCCGGGAACAAGTGTCGCCAGGATGGCCGAGTCCTTTGATGCTGTGGGAAGCGGGAATGCGGACGCTGCATTGAATGCCGCCTGGAGCGCGGCCGTCCCGCCCCAAACGTCATTGAAGCCCACGACATTCTGATTCGCATCAAATACGGTGAGCTGCGGATCCGCCATGGCTCCCCCGATCGAAAATGCCGCGAGGGTGGGACCAATGCCGCGGATGAGGACCGTCTTGCTCGAGGCCCCCTTGACCACAAAACCAACGATCAGCGCCTTCGACCCGCTGTCCGCAAATCCGCGACTCGACACATTGATGAACCGCGCGGTTGGAGCGGTGGTTGTATCGGCTTCATAAGCTTCCAGGAGCACCACGCCGGTCCCGCCGTTCGCCCCCGTCACCTGCGCGGTGTATGCGCCCGGCTGCAGGCTCGTCACGACAGCCGCGTCCAGGGAGGCCGGTGGCAGTGGAAAGGCGCCCGACTCCGCGAACGCGTTCGAAAGCGTGGTCGTGCCGCCCCAGTTGTCATTGGAGGCCACCGTCCCGCCTGTTCTTGATGTCAGGACCAGCTGCGGATCGGCCAGAAGGCCCGTCAGGCCAAAGTCGGACAGCGTTGGGCCGACGGCGCGCACGAGCGCAGTCTCAGTGCCTGTTCCTCCGACCACAAAGCCGATGACAAGCGTTTGGTCTGCGGGGCCGCTGTAGCCGCGCGCCGACACATTGGTGAGGCGGCTGGGCACGGCCACGGGAGTCACCGTCAGGGGCGTCGGGAACGAGATGGTGGCCGAGAAGGCGTTGGCGACCTCGACATCATAGGTTCCGGCGTCCGAGGGTTGCAGATCGGCGACGGTGAACGACGGGCTTGTCGCTCCTGGGATCGGGGACTCGTTCTTCCGCCACTGGTATGTGATCGATGCATCGCCGGTCACCGCCACGGTGAATGTCGCGGCGCCGCCCACCGTTGCTGAAACAGGTGTCGGCTGCAGTACGATATATACCGGGACCGGCGGTCCGCCGACCGGGTTGACCGTGAGGGTTGCGTTCGAGCTCGTCACCGTTCCACCCGGATTCGTTATAACAACCGAATAGATGCCCGCGTCGGCGAGCGTCACGGTTGCAAAGGTCAGACTCGACGACGTCGCTCCTGGGATAGCGACCCCGCCCTTCGACCATTGATAGGTGATTGGAGGGGTCCCGACAAGACCCACGGCCAGGCTGGCCGTGCCCCCGGCCGTGATGGAGGTCGGGCTTGGCTGGTACTGGAAGATGGGCGCGATGGGCACCGCGGATACGGTCAGGACGGCTCCGGCGCTCGTCGCCGAGCCGGCTGGGCTGCTCGCGACGACCGAGTAGGTGCCTGCATTCGCAATCTGGACGTTCGTCAGCGTGAATGTAGCCGTTGTTGCGCCCGCTATCGGCACGCCGCCCACCCGCCATTGATAGGTCAGCGGCCCCGTGCCTGATGCCCCGACCGTGAAGCTCACCGAGGAGCCGACAGTGGCCGAGCTCTTGGAGGGCTGGGACGTTATGGACGGCGGGACGACAAGCGAGAGGATCGTCAGGCTCACCGGGGCAGATACGATGGAACCGACCGAATTCGTCACGGTGACCGTGTAGGCTCCAGCATCCGCGGCCTTGACGCTGGCAATCGACAGCGTGGATGCGCTCGCGCCCGATATGGGGGCGCTGTTGAGGGACCATTGGTAGCTCAGTGCGCCGGAACCCACGGCTGTCACCGAAAACTGCGCGGTTGAACCCACGATCGCCGACTGCGGCAGGGGCGCGGCCAGAATCAGCGGGGAGGTGGGGCCGGCGCCTCCCGAAATCGGGTCTGTCACGGCAAACGTGATGCTCGTGGAAGGTCCGGTGCCCAGCGCATTGTTGGCGCTCGCGATGAGCGTGTAGGTCCCGGCTGTCGTGGGGCTGCCCGAAACCAAACCCGTAGTGAAGTTGATCGACAGCCCGGATGGCAGGCCCGTCAGATTAAAGTTCACCGGGTTGTTGCTCGCAGCGAGAACGTAGGAGAAGGAGCTTCCAGCCGGTCCTGTGATGGCGGTCGCGCTTGTGATCGCGGAAAAGTCACCGATCGTCAAAATCAGGTTCAAGGGGAGGCTGCTGCCATAGGAATTGGCGGCGGAAATGGAGACTCGCGCGACTTGAGGCACGTTCGGCGTGCCGCTGATGAGTCCCGTGGAATTGTCGAGCGCCAGGCCCCCGGGGAGCCCGGTTGCCGAGAAGGATGTCGGGCTGTTTGCCGCGGTGATCGCAAAGCTGAATGGGGCGCCGACCGGACTGGAGAACAGCAGCGTGCTGGTGATCACGGGAACGGGGCCCGCGGGGCTTATCGTGAACATGAGGACGAGGATCGCTCCCTGGCCGCTTCCGTTGTTCGCGCTGATTGACGTGAAGAAAAGACCCGACATCGTCGGCGTACCTTGTATCTGGGCGCCCGAGGCGGTGAGCCCCGGAGGCAATTGGGCGACATTGTAGCTCGTCGGGTTGTTCGACGCGGCAATCATGTAAATGAAGGGCGTCCCAACCGTCCCAACAGCCGCCCCGTCGCTGGTGATTGTCGGCGCCTCCGCGGAGGGATCCACCGTGATCTGGAAGGGGTAGGAGTTGGTCGCAGAGTCGAATGAAAGATTCAGGGTGCCCTTGAAAAGCCCCACCGCCTCCGTCATGCCGCTGATGATACCCGTCGAACCGTCGATGGAGAGTCCCGCCGGCAGTCCATCCGCAGTGTAAACCGTGCCTTCGGGCTGGGGCGGGTTGGAAATGATCTGGAACGAATACTCCTGCCCCGCGGTCGGGTCCGGAAGAATCGTCTGCGCACGGCCCGCAATCGCCAGCCCGAGAAAAGCAAGCGCAAGGGCGAAGGGGCGCAACGCCGAGAATGGCGGACGGTTCATCGACGAGCCGCGGTTGAAAACGGCGCCCAAGGCGGGGCAATTGGCGCGAGGGTGAGGAGCATATCGGCTGCGCCCCAAACATATACCCCGGGTGGTTTTGCCGATATGGGGCAGTGACCTACTTTCTTGCTCCGGGCGACCGGCGACCCGTCATGGGCCTTTCCTCAGGGCAACCTATGGTCCCGCGATCGAGCGCAACGCGATGTCGCCGAAACATTTCGCGCCCCGGCCTTCCACCTGAATCTCAAATATCAATCAAGACCTGAAATCCCCTTCGATTGGCGCGCCGATGGCGACCGGGGCTCGCAGTCGAATGCGAACCACAACTGGGAACTGCGTGAGCTCGACGGCCTTTACCTGATCCTGCGCACACGTTCGCGCCGTTGGGTGTTCCCCGCCGGCGCCACTGTCACGGACGTCCAGGCAGGCCGCCGCGGGCTCCAGTCAATGAATGCCATTTGGAAGCCGCCAGGCGCCGGCGGTGCGCCACACGCTGCCGATTCGCCTTGGAAAATAGCGGATCGAACACGGGCTGGCGCTCAACCAATCGCACACGGGCGCTGGCGGCAATCAAGCCGCCGGCGCGCCATCAAAGGAACCCGAACCTCAATGGTTCTGGGTGGTCGAGGTAGTCGTGGTGACGGGAGCAGGCACGGTGGTCTGCTCAGACGTCGTGGTCGTGCTGCTTGAGGGTGTACTTGAGCAGGCGGACAGCGCCGCAAGGGCGGCTGCGACAACGCACGGGATGATAAATCTCTTCATAGGTATATCTGTTGTTTGGATTGTTACTCTGAAATTCGTCGGCATGATTACACCATCGACGGGTCGTGTGCTATGGGGTGTAGACCTACACGCGCGAACCGGTCCGCGGCCGCGCGGATGAGGATCCAGCGTTCTTCATTCCTTGTGCGCCATGGGAATCACGGGAGGTGATCGAGACGCCCAATGCACTCCGTAACCGGGGGGATATCATTTTCTAAGGCTTCTGTCCTGCCAGCACTCCCCGGCCATTCTCAACGGCTGCCTCGTTGTTCCGGCAATCAAGCGGCGCCTCATTGATGGTCCCCCAGAAGACCATGAGATTCCGGACCACGCTCATGAATTCGGAGACGTCCACGGGTTTCACCACGTAGGCGTTCACCCCGAATCTATAAAACTCGTCGAGATCCGACATCTCGCGCGAGGAGGTGAACAATACGACCGGGATCATCCTTAGTGCGTCATCCGCCTTCATGAACTTTAGGACCTCCAGGCCGTCGACCTTGGGCATCTTGTTGTCCAGCAGGACAAAAACAGGGTTGCCGTGCTCACGGGTTGCGAATTTTCCCTCGCGATTGAGATAGTCGAGCGCCTCGGCGCCGTCGTCGACGACCGTGATATTGCTGGTGTGGCGGCTTGTCTCCAATGCCGCCAACATGAGTTCCACGTCCCACGAATCATCCTCAACCAGGAGGATGTTCCTGGGTCTTGTCGGCTTAGAGCTCATTGCTTCCGCCGTTCTTCTTGGGGATCGAGAAATAGAATGTGGCGCCTTGATTCAGGGCGCCCACCGCCCAGACCTGTCCGCCATGCCGATGAATGATGCGCTGCACATTGGCCAGTCCGATGCCGGTGCCGGCGAATTCAGATTGCTTATGGAGGCGTTGGAAAACGCCGAATAGCTTCTTGGTATATTTCGGGTCGAATCCCGCGCCGTTGTCGCGGATAAAGATCACCACCCGATCATTTTCGTCGGGAGCGCATCCAATCTCTATCTCGGGTTCCTTCCGACCGCCGGTGAATTTCACCGCGTTGGAAAGCAGATTGACGAGCGCCATGCGCAGCAACGCGCGGTCGGCACGCACCGTCGGCAGGGCGTGGATGGTCCATGCGATATTCCGCTCTTTTGTCTCGATCTTGAGATCGTCCATCGAATCCCGGACCAGCTCGTCGAGGTTGACTTCCTTTTTCTTGAAGCCCGTGCGCCCGACGTGCGAGAAGGCCAGCAAGTCGTCGATGAGGTTTCCCATCCGCTTCGCCTCAAGGAAGATCGTCGTCAGGCGGTTTAGACTCTTCCCTGTGAGTGGCGGCCCGGACTCTTTTTGCAGCAATTCAACGAAGCCCATGATATGGCGCAGAGGGGCGCGCAGATCATGTGAGACCGAATAGCTGAAAGCCTCCAGCTCCTCGTTGAGGACCTGCAGCTGCGCCGTGCGCTCGACAACGCGCTTCTCCAATTTCTCGTTCAGGTCACGGATCGCCATTTGGGCATGCTTGCGCTCCGTGATGTCGCGAACGTTGCACTGTATCACCCGCTTTTCGCCCGCTTGGTAGACGTTGCTGACAAATTCCACCGCAATGCGGCGCCCATCCTTTGTTTCCAGAGGCAGGTCCTCGTAGCGCACATAACCTTCCTTCTGCAGGCGCAGAAGCATGGCCTCGTTAGGCTCAATGTCCTTGAACGGACTGACGTCCGCGACGGTCTTGCCGAGCATTTCGCCGCGGGTAAATCCAAGGAGATTGGTGAGGAAGGGATTCACATCGGTGATGCGTCCCGTGCCGAGCTCCAGAATCAGGATGCCGTCGCGCGCCGCCTCGAACAGCCGGCGATAACTGAGCTCAGACGCCCGGAGTTCATTCTCCAGCCGCGAGCCCAGCAGATAGGCGCCCCTATCCTTGATTCCTATCTCGTACTCGCCGGGAGGCCCTTGGCGCAATTCCGCCGACTTCGGAGGGCCCGGGGGCAAATGGGATTGCGGACTCATGGGCAACAGATTTGCGGAACCATTTTACGGCGGCAGCGTGCGGGATTAAGGTACACGCCAAGGAGCGAGCCGACTCAGTTCACCTCGTACACCTCGATGAGCGCGATGCCGGACGAGCTATCGGTGGCGCTGACTTCAACTGTATAGACGCCCGACGGAAGTGTCACGAGCAGGGCCGAGTCCGCTGAGTTGGCCGGCAGTGAAAACGCCCCTACTTGTGCGAATGCCGCGGCCAGCGCGCTTCCGCCTCCCCAGCCGGCATTGGAACCCATCGGATTGCCCGCGGAGCTGAACAACGTGACCTTCGGCGTGGCGAGAACGCCGGCGACGCCGAATTGTGTCAGCCCGGGGCCGATACCCCGGATGAGCAGCGTATCGGTGCCGCTGCCCCCGATCACGAAGCCCGCTGTCAGGACCGCGCTTCCCGTCCCGGAAAGGGCGCGAGCGGACACATTGACAAGGCGCGCTGGCGGGTCATCCGCGTCGGCGTCGTAGAGTTCCGCAAGGGCGATGCCGGTCGTTCCAGCCACTCCGCTTATCTGAGCGGTGTATGTTGTGCCGCCGGCGAGCGAAAGGAACAGGGCTGAGTCGGCCGAGGCGGCCGGCAGTGCAAATGCGCCCACGGAGGCAAAGACATTGGCGAGCGAGGCACCGCCGCCCCAGGCCGTGTTTGTTTCCATCACTGCACCGGCGCCATTGAAGATTGAAAGTTGCGGGCTGCTGAGGACCCCGCTGACGCCAAACGACGCAAGGGTCGGGCCCACTCCCCGGATCAGCAGTTGTTTCGAGCCCGAGCCGTTGATCGCGAATCCGACGGTGACCACGCTGGCACCGGTTCCGACAAACGACCTGATCGAGAGATTGATGATCCGGGCGCTTCCCGTCGGGCCGCCCCCGGTGACCGAACCCGACACCGTCAGCGTCGCCGTGCCGCTGACGCTTGAGCCGGCCGGATTCGTGAGCTGCGCCCTGAAAACGTCGCCGCTCATCGAAAGCGATGAATTGGTCACGGTCAGCGTGGCAGTCGTCGCGCCGCCGAAGGTGGCGTTGTCTCCAACGTTGCTCCAGGTCGCGCCCGCGTCCGCCGACATCTGCCATTGATAGTCCATTGAGGGGACTGCCGCCCCGACGGTGAAATTGGCATTCTGGCCGGACGTGATCGACTGGCTGGCGACCGGCGTGCCACCCGGCGGCGGGGCAACGATCCCGCCGGCACTGACGGCCTGGTTGTCGCCGTCGGCGACATAGAGATTTCCCGAGCTGTCCACGGCAATGCCCTGGGGATAATAGAACCGGGTTTGCGGGCCGTTCAGCGTCGTGACCGTGCCTCCCGGGCTGATCATGCGCACCGCTCGATTGTACGTGTCGGCAACATAGATGTTTCCCGAGCCGTCCACCGTCAGCCCGTAGGGTTGGTTGAATCTTGCCACGGCGCCGGGGCCATCCGCAAAGCCCACATGCCCGGCGGAGCCCGCGAGGGTCGTCACGGTGCCGGACGTGTCGATTTTTCGAATCGTCGCGTTGAAGAAATCCGCAACATAGACATTTCCCGGGCCGTCGACCGCGACGGCATACGGGCCGTTGAAGCGCGCGGAGCCGCCGGCGCCGTCGCCGCTTCCCGTCTGGCCCGCGACGCCAGCCAACGTCGTGACCGATCCGCCTGCGGTTATCTTGCGGATCGTGTTGTTTTTTGTGTCAGCCACGTAGACGTTGCCAACAGCATCCACGGCGACTCCCGCGGGGGCGTTGAACCGTGCCCCGGCTCCCGTGCCATCGGAGCTGCCGGCAGCGCCGGCCGTGCCGGCGAATGTCGTCACCATTCCGCCCGCAGCGATCATGCGGATGGTCGAGTTCCCCGCGTCCGCGACGAAGACGTTTCCTTTGCCGTCCGCCGCCACGCCGGACGGCCCGCTGAAACGTGCGGCGACTCCCTGGCCGTCCGCGTTGGCCGCCGGCCCCGCGAGGCCGGCGACGGTCGTCACAACGCCGGCAGCGGTCGCCTCTCGAATCGTGTTGTTGCCGCTATCAGCGATGTAAAGGTGGCCGGCACCGTCGCTCGCAACGCCGTAGGGATACGCGAAGAGCGCCTGACCGCCCGTTCCGTTGGCGGAGCCCATTTGCCCCGCGCTTCCCGCCAGCGTGGTCACCGCGCCCAGGGAGGACATCCCCCGAATCGTGTGGTTGCCCGTGTCGGCGACATAGACGGCGCCGGCGCTCGTCGAAGCAATGCCACCGGGATAAAAGAACATTGCCGCCACCCCGATTCCATCGGCGCGGCCGCCGACGCCTGGCTTGCCCGCGAGCGTCGTCACGCTGCCGCCGGCAGAGATCTCGCGCACTGTCTGGTTGGAGGTGTCGATCACGTAGACATTCCCCGCTCCGTCCACCGACACCGCCTCGGGATGGTTGAACCGCGCCGCGCTGCCCTGCCCATCGACGCTGCCTGACATCCCCGCGCTGCCCGCCAGCGTCGTGACCGACCCTCCGAAGGTCACCTTGCGGACGGCGCTGTTGCTGAAGTCCGCCACGTAGATGTTGCCGACTGCGTCGACCGCGATACCGAATGGGTAGTTGAAGCGCGCAGAGGCGCCCGCTCCGTCAGTGCCGCCGGTCTGGCCGGCGACGCCTGCCAGCGTCGTCACGACGCCGCCCGCGGCGATCCTGCGGATCGTGCTGTTATTGGTGTCGCTGACATAAACATTCCCCATCGCGTCCACCGCTATTCCCTGCGGCTGGTTGAAGAGCGCGGCCGCGCCGGTGCCGTCCGCACTGCCCGCAATGCCCGCGGTGCCGGCCAGGGTGTACACGCTGCCTGCCGCCGAGATCACGCGAATGTTTTGGTTGCCGCTGTCCGCCACATACACGGTTCCCGCGCCGTCCACGGCGATCGCATAGGGATACAGGAAAAGGGCCCCGGAGCCCGAGCCGTCGGTGCTGCCCGGTCGCCCCGAACTGCCGGCGAGAGTCGTAACGACGCCGCCCGCCGTCACCTTGCGGATGGTATGATCGCCGCCGTCCGCGACATAGACATTCCCGGCAGCGTCCACGGCGACAGCCGAGGGATTGAAAAAGCGCGCATTGGCCCCGGTCCCGTCGGTGTGGTCGAGCACGGCGGCATTTCCCGCGAGGGGGGAGAACGCATAGACGGCCGCCCGCGCATGGCCCGCAAAGACTTGCATGGCAGCCGCCAGGACCCAGACAAGGCAGTGGCGCGCCCTCGCCGATGCAGTCGCGATGCTCGCTTGCGCGCCGTCTCTAATCTTTGTGGCTCCCATTCGCTGTCCGGTTAGATGCACCGAGGCCGCCCTTGTTTGTGGGGTCCAATGCTACTAAGGGGGGGGGTGGGGATACCTAGCGCGAGCTGACGTGCAGCGCGTGCTCCCCGTGTTCTCGGGTGATCTTGCCGTAGTCCAGCTTGATCAGTCGGTCCGCGCAGCCGAAGTACCGGTCG
>CAAGKR010524999.1_pt1 | contig 11621 bp, 5 predicted proteins | sample 2556971 | NCBI WGS metagenome assembly CAAGKR01 (sample SAMEA5207829, study PRJEB30636) | soil metagenome | biome: forest; feature: boreal; material: soil | place: USA | collected 2011-09 | depth 1 m
CCTCGGCCGCGGCGATGGAAATCGTCCCCGTTTTGCCGCGGAAGCCGCTGCGCACCCGCATTCGATGCAAGGTACTCGGTCCCTGGCCGAGATGAGCGGACGCCTCGGCGAGATGCCGATAGATGTTCTCGACCATGATGACGGTGGCATCCACCACCAATCCGAAGTCGATGGCGCCGACCGACAGCAGATTCGCCGATTCGCCGCGCAGCACCATGAGCCCGATGGCGAACGACAGTGCAAATGGTATGGTCATCGCAACGATGAAGGCACTGCGTAGATTGCCGAGAAACGCCCATTGCAGCAGGAAAATCAGCACCACTCCGGCAATCATGTTGTGCAGCACGGTGTGCGTGGTGATGTTGATGAGATCGCTGCGATCGTAGATGCGCTCGATACTGACGCCGGGCGGCAGGAGGCCGCTCTGGTTGATCTTGTCCACCTCGGCTTCGACGCGCTTGATGGTCGGCACGCTTTTGGCGCCGCGTCGCATCAGTACGATGCCCTGAACGATGTCGTCCGTGTCGTTGAATCCGGCGATGCCGAGACGCGGCAGATTGCCGATGCTCACCGTGGCCACATCGCCGATGACGATCGGCGCACCCTGGTTGTTGGCGATCAACGTGTGGCGAATCTCATCGGCCGAGTGAATGAGTCCGACGCCGCGCACCACCGCGGACTGGGCGCCGAAATTGACCGTTTGGCCGCCGACGTTGATGTTCGCGTTGCCGAGGGCGGTCAAGACCTGCGGCACGGACAGGCCGTAGCCCATGAGTTTGCGTTGATCGATGGCGATGTCGTATGTCTTGGTCTTGCCCCCCCAGCCGGTCACGTCGATCACCCCGGGTACCGCCTTGAAGCGCCGCTCCAGCACCCAATCTTCGAGAGTCTTGAGGTCCGTAACCGAATAATTCGGGGGTCCGACCACCCGGTAGCGGAAGATCTCGCCTATCGGACTGGTCGGCGATATCTGCGGCTGCGCACCGTTCGGCAGCGCCGCGAGTTGGGACAAGCGGTTGGTCACCCATTGCTCGGCCTGCTGGTAGGTGAAGTCGTAGGTAAACTGGACTTTCACATCCGAAAGACCGAACAGCGATATCGTGCGTATCGCCTGCACATTGGGGATGCCGGCCATTTGGATCTCGAGCGGGATCGTGATGTAGCGCTCGATCTCCTCGGCCGATTGCCCCGTGCTCTGGGTAACCACATCGACGAGCGGCGGCACAGGATCGGGATATGCCTCGATGTTCAGCACCAAAAAGCTGGTGATGCCGGCACCCAGCATCATCACAAGCATGACGACCATCAGCACCCGCTGACGGAGCGCGAAAGTGACGATCGAATTCATGAGGAGGCAGGCACTGCCACTTGATCGATGAACAGACCGCCCTTCGTCACGACTCGTTCGCCCGGCTTCAAGCCGTCCAGCACTTCGATCAGCCCGTCATTGCTGCGGCCGGTGCGGATGGCGCGGTAGGCAAGCAAGCCCTCGCCTGCCGCCACCCAGACGTGGGCGGCATTTCCTTCGTAGACGACGGCCCCTTCCGGCACCGCCGGCGCTTCTGCCGCGTCGCCCGTGAGGATTCGGAACGTGGCGAACATCTCGGGCTTGAGCGCGCCGTCGCGATTGTCGATCTCCGCCCGCACCGGCAGCCGGTGGGTGACCGGATCCAGCTCGGCGGCAACGTAGGTCACGCGCGCCTTGAAGGGGCGCTTTGGGTAGGCCAGCACATGAACTTCCACGGCTTGGCCCAGGTGGACGAGCCCAGCATCCGTCTCACGCACATTGGCAAGCAACCACACGTTCGAGGGATCGGCAATCGTGTAGACCGGTGTGCCGCTCCCGGATTGCAAGTACTGGCCCGGACCCAATTGGCGATCGACGACCACACCGGAAATGGGCGCGCTCAGCGTCGCCACGGGATCAATGGTCTGAGCGGACTCGAGCGCTGTGATCTCTACTTCCGACTTGCCCAGGATCCGCAAACGGTTGCGTACCGCGGCGTACGCGGTGGTCGCAGCCGTGAGGTCCGACTGCGCCTGCTGCCAATCCTGCAAGCTGCCGCCTTTGGCGTCGTACAAGGCATGCTTGCGAGTTTCATTGATGCGCGCCAGTTTGATCTGAGCCGCCGCGGTGCTGAGATCATTCTGCGCCTGCACGAATTCCGAAGCCTCGATCGTGGCGAGCGATGCGCCTTGTTTGACGGTATCGCCCAATCCGGCGATGACCCGCAGCACCCGGCCCGAGTAAGGTGAGAACAGCGGCGTCGCTCGATCCGCGTTCACGGCGATCTTGCCCTCGGTCAACTCCTCGCTGACGAACCCATGCAGTGCGACGATTTCGAAGGTCAAGGTCTTGAGCTGTTGAGCCGTGGCGCGGAAGGTACCGGGCGGCGCGGGCGGTCCGGCAGCGGGCGCTTCGTGCGGGCCAAGGACGCGGCCGCCCAACCATAGGGCCAGTACGGCAATGACCGCCACCGCAGCGGCGAGACCCACCGCACGCCATTGGCGCGCGGATGACCACGCGCGCCGGTCGATGGAGCCCTGGCCCGTGGTCGGCTGGCCTGGATCGCTTGGCGATTCGCTCATGGATGATCCCTGTTGGAGAACTCTTGCCCTGCTCGGCTCGGCGCCGCAGCCGGCGTGCAGTTTGCCATACTCACCGAGAACGCCGAACTATCGGCGGCAAGCTCAGAACTTGCGGTGCAGCTGGGTCCCTTCAATGGTTGCGCCGTGGATCATCCGACTGCTTGGCGGACCGCCCAGATGACCTAAACCTTGAGCGTGCGTTCCGGCCAGCTTCGAGCCTACCGGAGCCGCCGGCCGCGCGCTTTGCGGTCCATGGACACTGGGAGCGCCCGTCGCGGCATGGATCGAGCGAACCGGGCCGCTGGCTTGGCGAGTGACGTGCCCGCGGGTCTGCGTGCGCAGCAGCAGCTGCGAGCGTTGTTGCGTGACAGTACCCCGGTGCGGTGGGTCGACTGGCGCTGCATTACGAGCCTCGGAGACCAGCACCGCAAGCGCCAGCATCGCACACAGGATGCGGGACGCTTTCAAGGCGTTGATGCATCCATATGCGAGAACATCACGCTGCCGTCGATGGGCACGTCGGCAACTTGAATCGTGCCGGTCTCGGCTTCCGTGATGTACAGGCGGCGACCGTCGGGGCCGCCATAGGCCACGTTGGTGCCGAGAATTCCGCGACACAGGTTCACCCGCAAGGTCGGCTGTCCCCTGCTGTCGAACAGCCACACCGCACCCAGCAGAGGATGTGCGACCGCCAAACCGCCCTCACTGTCCACAGCGATGCCGTCAGGTCCCCCGCCGCCGCTCAATTGGATGAAATTCAGCACCCGCGATAGCCGCCCATCCGCAAGCACCGGAACCCTGATGATGCTATTCGCCCGAGTCAAAGCCACATACAGCACGCGCCCGGAAGGATCGAGCGCGATGCCGTAGGGGCTCGGCAGCTTGTCGAGCAGCAGGTCCAGCCGGCCGTCCGCGCGCAGCCGGAACACCCGCCCCGTGGCATTGACAAGGTCCGACATGCCCTGGTCGGTGAAATAGAGATCGCCGGCCGGCGAGAACACCAGGTCGTTGGGTCCCTTGAACGGCTCCAAATCGTATCGTTCCAGGATATGTTGGATCCGCTTGGTTGCCGGGTTGATCACGATGATGCCATGCCGCCGGTCGGCGACGAAGAGACGCCCGTCTCGATGAATCTTCAAGCCGTTCGGTGCACCGTCGTACTCGGCAACGACGTGGAACTTGCCCTTCGTATCCACGCAAAAAATCCGTCCAAAGATCAAATCGACGCAATACAGATTTCCGGCGCGGTCGAAGGACGGTCCCTCCAGAAACGAGTCGAACTCCCCCTCGACGAACTTGGATAATTCGTTGGTCCTGTTCTGGAAGCGAAGCTCCTCCGGCAGGGTCGCGAAGATTTTTGTTTCGATGACTCTGGGGGCTGCGTACATAGTTCACTCCTAAGGCACCTCGCGTGGTAGACGGCCGGTGCGGCGTCCGGGTTCCGCCTCCTCGCGCTGCTCTTTGCGCAGAAACACCAGTTGGAGCGCCGGCACGACCACCAGCAGCATGACAGGTCCGATCAGCATGCCTCCGACAACTACGGTGGCCAGCGGCCGCTGCACCTGGCTGCCGATGCCGGTCGAGAGCGCGGCCGGCACCAGACCGATACAGGCGGAGAGCGCAGTCATCAGCATCGGCCGCATGCGCTTTTCGGCGGCCTGCTCCATGGACTCCACGGGAGACATACCTTGTCGTCTGAGCTGGTTGAAATAAGTAATGACCAGAATACCGTTCATCACCGAAACGCCGAACAGCGAGATGAAGCCGATCGCGGCCGAGACGCTGAAGGGCAGGCCGGCCACGAACAACGCGATCAAACCGCCGCCGATCGCAAAGGGAATTCCGGCCAAGGCCAGCAAGCTGTCGCGCACCGAATTGAACAGGCTGTAGAGCAGTATCAGGATCAGGCCCAAGCTCATCGGCACGAAGACCGCGAGGCGTTGCTTGGCGAGCTGCAGATCCTGAAACTCACCCGCCCATTCGAGCCGATACCCGCGCGGAAATTTCACGCTGCGTGCGATACGTTCCTGCACCTCCGCCACCGTGCCGCCGAGGTCGCGTCCGCGTACGCTGAACTTGACGGGAATGTCGCGGTTCATGGCCTCGTGATAGATGTAGGCCGGCCCGGTGTCCAGCGAGATCCTTGCCAACTCGCGTAGCGGAATGTACGCGTTCGCTCCCGAACTCGTCTGATAGCCCACCTTGATGTTGCCGATCGCCTCGACGCTGTTGCGATACTGCGGCGCCAGGCGGACCGTGAGATTGAAGAAGCGGTCACCCTCGAGCACCTGCGACGCCACGGCCCCGCCCATGGCGGCTTGCACCACGGTATTCACATCGCCGGTATTGAGCCCGTAGCGCGCCGTCCTGGCCCGGTCGATTTTGATGTTGAGGTTCGGCTGCCCGAGCACGTGGAACACGCCGAGGTCCTGAACTCCCCGGACCTGAGCCATTTGCGCCATTACCCGCCGCGCCAGATCCTCGAGCACCGTGAGATCCGGACCGATGATTTTCACCGAGTTCGCACCCTTGACCCCCGAGATCGCCTCCTCGATGTTGTCCTGAATGTACTGCGAGAAATTGAAGGTGACGCCCGGCAGCGCGGTCCGCATCTCCTTCTCGAGCTGCGTGGTCAGCTTCGCCTTGGTGAGCCCGCGGGGCCAATCGTCGAAGGGCTTCAATGGTACGAACATCTCGACGTTGGAGAACGGCGAGGGATCGCTGCCGTTGTCGGGCCGGCCATGCTGGGAAATGACGGTGATGACCTCCGGGTGATTCAGCAGGATATCGCGCATCTTACGTGTGGCTTCCGTGCCGGCATCCAGCGTCATGCTAGGCGGCAGCGAGGCACGGATCCAGAAGTTTCCTTCCTCCAGGGCGGGAAGAAACTCACTGCCCAAAAACGGAATCAGGAGTCCCGTGAGAGCGAGAAAGCCGACGCCGATCGCCACCACCACCCTGCGCCGCTCGAGCGCAAATTTCAGCACCGGCTTGTACACCGCGTGCAATGCCCGCACCACGACGGTTTCGATTTCCTTGACGTGCTGAGGCAGCATGAATGAGGACAGCACCGGCGTCACGGTGAAGGTGGCGATCAGCGCCCCGGCCAGGGCGTAACCGTAAGTTCGCGCCATGGGACCGAAGATCTGCCCTTCGACGCCCTGCATCGTGAACAAGGGACCGAACGCGGCGATCGTGATTGCGGTGGAGAACAGGATCGCCTTGTCGACCTGCAGGGCAGAAATGTAGATGAGCCGCAATCGAGTCGTCCAAGTCGTTCCGAGACGCGTGGGATCGTCTCCGTACGTCCCCTCATGCAAGTCCTCGATCATCTGCGTTTGTTGATGCGCCGGTGCCTGCAGATTGCGGAAGATGTTCTCCACCAGGATGACCGCGGCATCGATGATGATGCCGAAGTCGACGGCGCCCACCGACAATAGATTCGCGTCTTCGCCCTGCAAAACCAGCAAAATGATGGAGAAGAACAGCGCGAACGGGATGTTGACGCCGACGATGATCGCACTGCGCAGATCGCCCAAGAAAATCCACTGAATCAAGAACACCAGCAGGCATCCGAACACCAGATTGTGCAGCACCGTCTGCGTGGTGACGCCGACCAGGGCCATGCGGTCGTAAAAGGAAACGACCTTGACGCCCGGCGGAAGCGTGCCGTCGTGATTCATCGAATCGACCTCGTGGGCGATCCGCGGCACCACTTCATTGGTGTGGGAGGTGCGGCTCGTAACGACGATCGCCATGGCCACATCGTCGTCGCGGTCCTTGCCCACGATGCCGGTCCGCGGAACGTAGCCCACGTACACCCTGGCAACGTCCTTGACCAACACCGGCGTGCCATTGGTTTGCCCGAGCACGATATTCTCGATGTCGGCAACGTCATATCCCTGAGTGAGATCGTAGGTACCGCCGTCGTCGATGAGCCCGATGCCGCGAATGTTCGCCGACTGCTGGCCGATGGCGATCTCCCGGCCTCCGACGTTTATGTTGGCATTGCCGAGCGCCGCGACCAGCTGCGGAATGGTCACGCTGTAAGCCTGAAGTTTGTTGGGGTCTGTCTCGACCTCGAACTCCTTGGTAGGGCCGCCGAAGCTGTTGACTTGAACGACACCCGGAACCGTATACAGCCTGCGCAAAACCACCCAATCTTCGACGGTGCGCAGGTTGGTGATGCCGAAATTCATCGGCCCCGTGACCGTGTAGCGATACACCTCGCCGACGAGACTCGACTGCTGGATCTGCGGTACCTGGTTGCCCGGAAGCGAGACGTTCTGCGCGATGCTGTTCAACGTCTGCGTGTACGCGAAGTAATAATCGATGCCGTATTTGAACGTGACGCTCAAAAAAGTCAGGCCATAGAAGGATGTGGAACGGATATTGACGATGCCGGGGGTTGGATAGATGCCAACCTCCATCGGCTTGGTGTAGTACCGCTCCATCTCTTCGGCGGAGAGCCCGGGCGCCTGCGCCGTGATCTCGAGAATCACCGGCGCCGGGTTGGGATACGCTTCGATGTTGAGCTTGAAAAACGCGATCAACCCGCCGCCGATGAACACCAGAAGACCGAGGATGACGATCGCCCGGCGAGTGAGCCCGAACGCTAAAATGCCCTTCAACAAGCGTCAGGACTCGCCGCCGGCCAGGACGTCGAGAAATATCGCGCCCTTGGTGACGATCTGCGCGCCCGCTGAGACGCCCTCGAGTATCTGGTCGTAGCCGGCATTCTGCAGTCCGACTTTGACCGTTCTCTTCGTGAAGTGATGGCGATCGGTGGCGAGCCAGACGGTCACGGTGCCATCGCCCTCGCGAACGATTCCCTCCGCCGGAACCGCCACGGCACTGATCGGTGCGCCGGTGAGGATGACGAAGGAAGCGAACATCCCGGGCAGGAGTTCGTGCTTGGAGTCCTCGATCTCGGCGCGCACCAGACCGCGATGCAGCTGCGGATCGACCGTCGCGCCGACGGTGGAAATTTCGCCGTCGAATGCGCGGCCGGGAAACGCCATGACGGCTACGTGCACGCGCTGCCCCTTGCGCACCCTGGGCATATCGCTTTCAGAAACGCTCGCATTCATCCAAATACGAGAGATGTCCGCAACGGAGTACGGCGCGGGCGCGTTGCCCGGTTGCACGAAGTCTCCGGGCGCCGCGTTGCGCGCCGTGACCCGCCCGGAAATCGGGCTGGGCACAACCAGGTACGGATCGATGCTGCGATTCTTCACCATCCTGTCGACTTGCGCCTGCGACTTGCCGAACACCGCCACGGCATCGCGCGCGGCCTTGAGCGCCCCCTCGGCGGACTGCTGATCTGAAACGGCTTGCTGCAGGTCCTTCTCCGCGATTCCCTGCACCTCGTAGAGTTGCTTGGCGCGCTCGAGCGCATGCGACGTGAGATCCAGCACCCCGGCGGCGGCGATCAAACTCGACTCCGCTTGGATCAGATCGGGACTCTCGATGGTGAGCAAGGGCTGCCCGCGCGTAACGCTGTCGCCGATCTTGGCGTACAGCGTCACGATGCGCCCCTGGTAGGGCGGAAACACCTGGGCGGCCATGTCCTCGTTGAAGTCGATGTTGCCTACCGCCTCGGTCTGAACGGGAAACGAACGCTCAGACGCGTCACCGATACTGATCATTCCGAGCTGCGCATCCGTTAGTTCCACAATGCCGGCATCCGGTCCCAGCGGCGGCGCGCCTGTCTCGGCCTTCCAGTTGTCGTCGGCGTGCGCGCCGAAATGCATGACGCCGAGGAAGGCGACAAGCACCATCGCGGTGCAGGCAGCGAGCGCGCGCGACGACAACCTAATACTCATGGCCGTTGCTCCCGGTAAGAACTGAGGCAACAATGGCCCACTCCCGGCGCGCGGGGCCACTCGGACTTCTCACAGTACCGAAGGCGGGCTATGCATGAGCAGAATGCGGCATGCCCGCCGTGCGTTCATCCGCTCGCGTCCTGCTCGCCGTGACCGCGGCTGGGCTGACCTGCGGCTGCGCGGTCGGTCCGAATTTCCGCAAACCGGAGCCCCCGGCGGATGCCGGCTACTCGGCGACCGCTTTGCAGGAGACGAGTGCCTCCGCAGAGGTCCATGGCGGCGAGCCCCAGCAATTCATGATCGGCCGGGACATAGCCTTCGAGTGGTGGAAGCTGTTTCAGTCATCGGAGCTGGATTCGCTCGTCAAGAGCGCTTTCAGGGCCAACCCGACACTTGCGGCGGCGCAGGCTTCGCTAGCCCAAGCCCAAGAGCTGGTGTACGCCCAGCGCGGCTTCTTCTTTCCGGCGCTAGCGGCCGAAACCCAAGCCGAGCGCCACAAAGTATCGGGCAACACCAACAGCAGCTCCACCATCGGCGTCCAGGGCAACGGAGTCGACCTCCTGCCGGCCAGGGAAGACCCGAACCGCCTGCCGCACAACCTGCCTTCCTACTACACCTTTTACACGGCCGAACTCAGCGTGGGCTTCGTGCCGGATGTATTCGGCGGCAACCGGCGACAAATGGAGTCGTTGGCCGCACAGCGGGACGCGCAGCGCTTCGCGCTCGAGGCGGCGTACATCACGCTCGCCTCCAATGTGGTCGCCGCGGCCATTCAAGAAGCGTCGCTACAGGCGCAGATCGAGGCAACGCGGAAGATCATCGAGGCGGATGAGAAATCGCTGCAAATCTTGCGCGATCAGTTCCGGCTGGGTTTCGCGATGCGCATCGATGTCGCGGCGCAGGAAGCCGCGTTGGCACGGGTCACAGCCACGTTGCCATCGCTGCAGAAGCAGTTCGAGCAAACGCGCGATCTCGTGCGGGCGCTTACGGGCAAGCTGCCGAACGACGCGGACCCGACTTTCGTGCTCGATGCGTTGCAGCTGCCGCCGGAGTTGCCGGTGAGTCTGCCCGCCAAGATCGTCGAACAGCGACCCGATGTTCGAGCGGCGGAGGCGCAGCTGCATGCGGCCAACGCCCAAGTCGGGGTCGCGGTCGCCGCGATGCTGCCGCAGTTTTCCATCACGGGCCAATACGGCAGCAACGCCACGCAAATCCCGTGGATGTTCCGCCATGGCGGCCCGTTCTGGAGTCTGTATGGCAATGTCAGTCAACCCGTATTTCAAGGGGGCACGCTGCTGCACCAGGAACGCGCCGCTCAGCAGGCCCTCAAGCAGGCCGCCGCTCAATATGAGACCACCGTGATGACGGCCTATCAAAACATCGCCGACACGCTGCACCTGTCGCTGTCCGACGCCGATGCTCTCGCGGCCGATGTCGAAGCAGAGAATTCAGCCAGGGTGACCTACGATCTCACGCAGCGGCAGATGCAGGCCGGCTATGTCGCGTATCTGACCGTGTTGAGCGCCGAGACGGCTTATCAGCAAACCCGGCTCGCCCGCGTGCAGGCCCAGGCGACGCGCTACGGCGACACCGTCGCGTTGTTCCAGGCGTTGGGCGGCGGTTGGTGGAATCGCAAGGAAGTCGCCGCGAAGTGACTGCGCGATCGACCAGGAATCCGCCCATCCGCACTGCGCTGCTGGCGATGGCCGCTGCATTCGCCGCGAGCTGCGCCGTCGGTCCCGATTTCCACACGCCTGAAGCCCCTCCCAACGGTGCCTATGCACCGACGCCACTGCCTGAGACGAGTTCGTCCGCGGATGTCCACGGCGGCGAGGCGCAGCATTTCATCGCGGGTCGCGACATCCCGTTCGAGTGGTGGGAATTGTTTGAGTCCAAGGCGCTGAATACGCTGATTGAAAAGGCCTTCAAAGCCAATCCAACCATCGCAGCGGCGCAGGCTGCGCTGGCCCAAGCCCAGGAGCTGGTCCAGGCCCAACAGGGTTATTTCTTCCCATCGATTGGGGCAACCTACCAGGCCGAGCGCCACAAAATAGCGGGCAACCTGACCAACGATCAGGCTCCCGGCGTGCAGGGCAACGGCGACAACCTCTCGGCGCCCCTGCAAACCCCGGGCGTTCCCCCTTACACGGCACCCCTCTACTATAATTTTCAAACGGCCGAGCTCACGGTGGGGTTCGTCCCCGACGTGTTCGGCGGCAACCGCCGGCAAGTGGAATCGCTGGCCGCGCAGGCCGATGCACAGCGCTTTGCGCTCGAGGCCACTTACATTACGCTCGCCTCCAATGTGGCCGCCGCCGCCATCCAAGAAGCGTCGCTGCGGGCACAGATCCAGGCGACCCGAGCGATCATCGCAGCGGATGAGCGAGCTTTGCAGATCCTACGGGATCAGTTCCGGTTGGGATCTGCCATGCGCATCGACGTCGCGGCGCAGGAGACCGCACTGGCGCAGGCCAAGGCCACGCTGCCGCCGCTGCAGCTTGAGTTCGAGCAGACCCGCGATCTGATTCGAGCCCTGGTCGGCAATCTGCCGAATGATGATGTGCCAGAAACCTTTGAGCTCGACGCGCTGCGGCTGCCGCCGGACGTGCCGTTGAGCTTACCGGCCAAGATCATCGAACAGCGCCCCGATGTGCGGGCGGCCGCGGCGCAGCTGCATGCCGCGAACGCGCAGGTCGGCGTCGCGGTCGCCGCCATGCTGCCGCAATTCCCGATCACCGGGTCTTACGGCGGCAACGCGGACCAGTTCAGCTGGATGTTCCGCTCGGGTGGACCATTCTGGAATTTGATCGGCGACATGACTCAACCTCTATTCCAAGGCGGTACGCTATTGCACCGCAAGCATGCCGCCCAGCAGGCCCTGAAGCAGGCGGCGGCTCAATATCAAGGCACGGTCATTACCGCCTATCAGAATGTCGCCGACACGCTGCATGCGTCCCTGTCCGATGCCGATGCGCTCGCCGCCCAAGTCGAAGCCGAGAATGCCGCCAAAGTGACTTACGAGCTTACGCGCCGGCAGATGGAGACGGGCTACGTCAACTATCTGATTTTGCTCGGCGCGGAAACGGCATACCAGCAGGCGCTTCTCAGCCGCGTGCAGGCGCAGGCAACCCGCTATGGCGATACCGTGGCTCTGTTTCAAGCGCTCGGTGGCGGTTGGTGGAATCGAAAGCCGCGGACTGCCACGAC
>CAAGKR010136609.1_pt1 | contig 11620 bp, 9 predicted proteins | sample 2556971 | NCBI WGS metagenome assembly CAAGKR01 (sample SAMEA5207829, study PRJEB30636) | soil metagenome | biome: forest; feature: boreal; material: soil | place: USA | collected 2011-09 | depth 1 m
CACTGCTGCCTCCCGTAGGAGTCTGGGCCGTGTCTCAGTCCCAGTGTGGCTGATCGTCCTCTCAGACCAGCTACCCATCGTTGCCTTGGTAGGCCGTGACCCCACCAACAAGCTAATGGGCCGCGGGCTCCTCCCAATGCGGAGGCCGAAGCTTCCTTTAGTACACAAACTTATGTATGTGCACCACATCCGGTATTAGCCCGAGTTTCCTCGGGTTGTCCCGGTCATCGGGGCAGATTACCCACGTGTTACTCACCCGTTCGCGGCTTGGCCCCAGGGCAAGCCCTGGTTCGTCGCACCACTTGCATGTGTTAAGCACGCCGCCAGCGTTCGTCCTGAGCCAGGATCAAACTCTCCGTGAAAGGTACTTCTTACACAGAGCTGTCATGCCTGGCTGGCCGCCGGGTACACATACTCGACGGCCGGCATGACGGTAAATCAGACCGCTCGGCACGCTGACGTGACCGAGCGGATCGGGCTCAAACATTCCGCAGACCCGAGGGTCCACGGAGTGCACGCTGCTCAGTTTTCAAAGACCGCTGCGCCTCTGCGGCGGGACTCGCCGCGCTTCACGCACGGGGCAGGCACGGAGCCCAGCCCCGGAAGGACGCGGGAGTATAGCGCTGCGGGGGCGGTTTGCCTAGGCGGCCGAGCGCAGCCGGCGGAATCGGCGCTTTCCGACCTGCAGGATCTTGCCGTCGAGCCGATCGGGCTCGATGTCGAGGCTGTCGGCCGGGATCGCCTCTCCGTCGAGCTTCACGCCCCCCTGCCGGATCAGACGGCGGGCCTCGCTGGAGCTGATCTCGAATGCCCCGGCCATCAGCAGAGGCATGTGGACGCGCCCGCCGTCGTCGCCCAGGTAGGGCGTCAACTCGACCTCGCCGACGTCGTCCGGCGCCTCGTGCTGCACGAAGAGGCGGTTGAAGTGGTCCTCGGCCACCCGCGCCGCGCCGGCGTCGTGGAAGCGCTCGACGATCCGCCGGGCCAGATCCCGCTTCGCCTCGTTCGGCGCCCCGGCCGGCACCTCGGCGCCCAGCAGCAGTCGGTAGTAGTCGGGCATCGCCTCGTCGGGGATCCGCATCAGCCGGCCGAACATCTCCTCCGGAGGGTCGGTCACGCCGACGTAGTTGCCCAGCGACTTGCTCATCTTCTGGACGCCGTCGATCCCGACCAGGATCGGCATCGTCAGGATCGACTGCGGCTTCTGGCCGTAGGCGGACTGGACGTCGCGGCCAAAGAGGAGGTTGAACTTCTGGTCGGTCCCCCCCAGCTCGACATCGGCCTCGACCGCAACCGAGTCGTAGCCCTGCAGCAGCGGGTAGAGCAGCTCCAGGGCCGCGACTGGCGCCCTCGCCGCCAGCCGCTTCTGGAAATCGTCGCGCTCGAGCAGCCGGGCGACGGTGGTCTGGGCGAGCAGCCCGAGCAGCGCCTCGGCAGGCATTCGCAGCCACTCGCTGTTGAAGCGGACCTCGGTGCGCTCGCGATCGAGCACCTTGAAGGCCTGCTCCTGGTAGGTGGCCGCGTTGGCGGCGATCCCCTCCGCGGAGGGGATCGGCCGCTGGGCCGAGCGGCCGCTGGGATCGCCGACCCGGGCCGTGAAGTCGCCGATGATCAGGACGACCGTGTGACCGGCCTGCTGGAACTCGCGCAGCTTCTCCAGCACGACGGTGTGGCCGAGGTGGATGTCAGAGGTGGTCGGGTCGATCCCGAGCTTGACCCGCAACGGCCGCCCGCCGGCAAGCTGTTCCTCGAGCATCCCCGCCGGCAGCACGTCGACCGCATTTTGCGTCAGGTCCATAAGGAGCGAATGCTAGACTGCCGCCTTCTCTTGGCGGGCAAACGCAGCAAGCCGCGCCTCAAGAAGCTGCGCATCCTCTTCGTCTTGATGGGGCTGGGCGTGCTGGGGCTGGTCTCGACGGTCTTCGGGATGATGGCGGCTGTCTCGCAGGATCTGCCGGCGATCTACAACTTCGCCCAGTACAAGGCGTCGAAGAACAGCGAAGTCTTCGACGCCCACGGGGTGCCGATCGGCACCCTGACCAGCAACCAGAACAAGATCCTGCTCAGCTCCGGGCAGATCTCCCCCAACGTCAAGAACGCCGTGGTCTCGATCGAGGACTCGCGCTTCTACGAACACAACGGGGTCGACTTCCAGGGCATCGGGCGAGCGCTGGTCCGCGACGTCCTCAGCCAGAGCGCCCAGCAGGGCGCCTCGACGATCACCGAGCAGTTCGTCAAGAACGCGCTCACCGCGCAGGGCAGCCGCACGATCTTCGAGAAGTTCAGGGAGGCGGCGCTCGCCTACCGGCTGGAGCGCCACTGGAGCAAGGACAAAATCCTCACCGAGTACCTGAACACGATCTACTTCGGCGAGGGGGCCTACGGGGTCGAGGCGGCCGCCCGCACCTACTTCGGCAAGGCGCACCCGGGCTGCGGGACGACCGCCGAGCCGTGCGCCTCCGTGCTCGAGCCCTGGGAGGCGGCGACGCTCGCCGCGATCATCGCCTCGCCCTCGGCCTTCGACCCCAAGATCTACCCGGAAAACGCGCTCGGACGGCGCAATCTCGTCCTGGAAAAGATGTACGAGCAGAGCTATATCACCCAGGAGCAGTACGCCGAAGGGATCAAGCAGGCGCTGCCGTCGCCCAGCGACATCGAGCCGCCGAAGCTCGACTCGAAAGCCCCCTACTTCACCTCCTGGCTGCGCCAGCAGCTGGTCGACCGCTATGGCGCCGCGAAAGCCTTCTTCGGTGGGCTGAAGGTGAAGACGACGCTCGATCTGCGCCTTCAGGAAGCGGCTGAAGGTGCGGTCAGCTCCACCCTGGGCGGGATCCCGCCGACCGCCTCGGTGGTCGTGCTCGACAACCACAACGCCGGCGTCAAGGCGATGGTCGGCGGCCCCGACTTCGAAACCAAGCCGTTCAACCTGGCCACCGAGGGGCACCGCCAGCCCGGCTCCTCGATCAAGCCGTTCACGCTGATCACGGCGCTGAAGGAGGGGATCTCCCCCTACACGACCTACGAATCCGCCCCGCAGACCTTCCACTTCGGCAAGCACGGCCAGGAAGTCTTCGTCGTCCACAACGACGAAAACTCCTATCTCGGCTCCTGCGACATCATCTGCGCGACCACCTACTCGGACAACTCGATCTACGCGCAGCTCGCGCTGGAGGGGCTGAAGGGCAAGAACGTCCAGCAGCGAACCCGCTCGATCGCCAGCACGATTCACGCGATGGGCTACACGGACCCGATCTCGACCAACCCTGCGATGGCGCTGGGAGGGCTGAAGGAGGGGGTCACCCCGCTGGGCTGGGCTTACGCCTACAGCACGATCGCCAACGGCGGGGACCGGGTCAGCGGCACCCTGGCGCCGAAACCCGGCGACAGCCCGGTCGCCTATACCAAGGTGACCGACAACAACGGCCACACGATCAAGGGCGGCGACAACGAACCGCTGCATAAGCAGGTCGTTCCCTCGGGCGTCGCCAGTGAGGCGAAGCACATCCTCGAAACCGTGGTGAGCAGCGGCACGGGAACTCACGCCAACATCGGCGCACCTGGCCAGTGGGGGAAGACCGGCACGACCGAGAACAACGGCGACGCCTGGTTCTGCGGCGCGGTCTCCGACGTCACAGCCTGTGTCTGGGTCGGGTACGAGGACACGACGACTCCGATGACCACGCTCTACAACGGCGGCCCGGTGATGGGCGGCACCTTCCCGGCGCTGATCTGGGCAAACGTGATCAACGCCTGGGAGCAGATCAAGTCCGAAAGGGCCACGGAAAAGAGCGCCCGCAAGGGCTCCTCCTCGGGCTCGACCTATGTGCCGGCCGTGCCCTCGACCGAACCGGAAGCCGCGCCGTCGGTCCCGGCGCCGAGCGAATCCCCCGAACCCGCGCCCTCCGAACCGGCGGAATCCGCCAAACCCACGGCGCCGGCGCCGGCCGAACCCTCGGCTCCCGCTTCGGGCGGCGGCGTGACCGCCGGTTAGCCACCCCCGGACGCGGGAGCCGAGGAGGCGGCGCCTGACGTCGGGCGCGGGCTCGAAACGAAGCGGCTGCCCGCGGCGCAGAAGCGCCAGGGACGGTCGACCGCTTTGGTGATGCCGATGCGGGGGCCGGTCACCACCTCGCTTGCCCAGTCCCGATCGGGCGGCAGCAGCAGGAACGGGTCGCCGTTCAGGTCGGCGCCGTTGGCGTCGAGGCCGATGCCGAGCCCCTCGGTCAGCTTGCCCGGGCCGGAGCAGAGGTCGTGGTCGGGGCGGTCGCCGCGCCGGGCCCGTATCTCCTCCAGCCCCGCGGTCGGCTCCAGCGCTCGGATCAGCACCGCCGCCGCCTCGCCCTCCGGTTCGGCGACCGCATTGAGCAGGCTGTGGATGCCGTAGGAGAGATAGACGTAGGCGCGCCCCGGCGGCCCGAACAACACCTCGGTCCGCTCGGTGAGGCCGACGTAGGCGTGGCAGGCCGGGTCGTCGCGCTCGTAGCTCTCGGTCTCGACGATCGTGCCGCCGCAGCCGTCGTGGAAGAGGCGGCAGCCGATCAGCTCGCGGGCGACCTCGTGGACCGAGCGATCGAAGAAGTCGCCGCCGAGCCGCTCGCTCAAGACCGCTCTTCGAGCACCCGCGCCTTGACCGCCTCGAGGGTCTCGCGGGCGAGCTCGATCTGCCTGCCGAGCGGCTCGGAGCCGGTCCCTCCCTCGATCCGCTTCGACTCCAACCAGCTGCTGCGCTTCAGCACCTCGTAGTAGGAGTCGTCGAGTTGCTCGGAGCGCTCGCGCAGCTCCTCGGGCCGCAGCTCGGAGAGTGCCCGGCCCTGCTCGACCGCGTCCCGGACGAGGCCGCCGACTATCCCGTGCGCCTCGCGGAACGGCACGCCCTTGCGGACCAGCAGATCGGCGATCTCGGTCGCGGCCAGCATCTCGTCGCCCGATGCCGCCTCCAGCCGCTCCTGGTCGAACTCGATCCCGGCCAGCATCCCCTCGGTCGCGTCGAGGCAGACCTCGACCGTGTCGATCGCGTCGAACAGCGGCTCCTTGTCCTCCTGCATGTCCTTGCCGTAGGTGAGCGGCAGGGCGTGCATCATGCCGACGACGGAGGCGTAGTCGGCGGCCACGCGCGGGCTCTTGGCCCGCAGCAGCTCGGCCGAGTCGGGATTCTTCTTCTGGGGCATGATGCTCGAGCCCGAGGAGAAGGACTCGTCCAGCTCGCAGAAGCCGAACTCGGTGCTCGACCAGATCACGATCTCCGAGCCGAGGCGCGAGAGGTGCATCGCGCAGGCCGAGGCGGCGGCGAGGTAGTCGAGGACGAAGTCGCGGTTGGAGGCGCCGTCGATCGAGTTCGGGCTGACATGGGCGAAGCCGAGGTCGTCGGCGACGGCGCTGCGGTCGATCTCCCAGTTGACCCCGGCCAGCGCACCAGAGCCGAGCGGCATCACCGAGGCGCTGTCGAGGGAGAACTGGAAGCGGAGCACGTCGCGCGCCAGCATCCAGAAGTAGGCGAGCAGGTGGTGGCCGAGATAGACCGGCTGCGCTCGCTGCAGATGCGTGTAGCCGGGCATCGGCCAGTCGCGGTGGCGCTCGGCGAGGCCCAGCAGGCGCTCCATCGCCGCCCCCGCCAGCTCGATCGCCCGCAGCGAGTGCGCCTGGACGACCATCGCCACGTCGGTGGCAACCTGGTCGTTGCGGGAGCGCCCGGTGTGAAGCTTGCCGGCCAGCGGGCCGATCGCCTCCCCGAGCAGGCGCTCGATCGCCATGTGGATGTCCTCGTCGGCGTCGTCGAACTGGAAGCCGTGCTCGCCCATCTGGGCCCGGACCCGCTCCAGGCCGGCGTCGATCTGGCGCAGCTCCTCGTCGTCGAGCACGCCGATCTCCAGCAGCGCGCGGGCGTGGGCCTGCGACTGGTCGATGTCGTAGGGAGCCAGCCGCCAGTCGAACTCGATCGAGCGGTTGAGCTGCCAGAAGCGGGGGTCGGGGTCTTTGCGGAAGCGTGACATCAGCGCAGGGATCGGGCGAGAGCCTCGCACACCCGCTCGACCTGGGACTCGCTCATGGTGGGAAAGAACGGCAGCGCCAGCGAGTGCGCCGCGGCCGCTTCGGCGACCGGGAACCGACCCTCTCGGTAACCGAGCTCGCGCAGGTGCGGAAAGAGGTGGATGCAGGGGAGATAGGCCTTGCTGGCGAGGCCGGCCTCGGCGAGACGGGCGATCGTCGCGTCGCGGTCGGCGTCGTCGGGCAGGCGCACCACGTAGACGAACCAGCTGCGCCGCTCCTCGCCGCACTCGGCGCTCGGCGTCCGCAGGCCGTCGATGCCGGAAAGTCCCTGCTCGTAGAGCGCCGCGACCCGTGAGCGTCCCGCCAGCATCGAGTCGAGCCGCTCGAGCTGGGCGACGCCGAGCGCGGCCGCGAGGTCGGAGAGGCGGTAGTTGAAGCCGAGCCCTCCGTGGTCGAGCCAGCCCATGTCGGCGGCACGACCCTGGTTGCGCTCGGAGCGCAGGCGGGCGGCGGTCTCGGCGTCGGGGGGGACGATCATCCCCCCCTCCCCCGTGGTCATCTGCTTGTTGGCGTAGAAGGCGAAGGTGGCGAGGTTGCCTCGCGTGCCGACCCGGCGCCCCTCCGAGTCGACCGCACCGAGCGCCTCGCAGGCGTCCTCGAGCAGGCCGAGACCGTGCTGCGAGGCGATCGCCTCCAGCTCCGGCATCGCCGCCGGCCAGCCGAAGATGTGGATCGGCAGGATGCCGGCCGTGCGCTCGCCGATCGCGGCCTCCACGGCGGTGGGGTCGAGGTTCAGCGTCTCGGGGTCGACGTCGCAGAAGACCGGGCGGGCGCCCTCGTACAGGAGACAGTTGGCCGAGGCGACGAAGCTGAAGGGGCTGGTCAGGACCTCGTCGTCCGGGCCCCAGCCGAGCGCCCGCACCCCGAGGTGGAGCGCCGTGGTGCCGCTGGAGACGGCGACCGCGTCCTCGACTCCGAGCCACTCCGCGAAAGCGCGCTCGAAGCGCCCCCCCATCGGCCCCAGCGAGAGCCGCCCGGAGCGCAGCACCTCGAGCGCCAGCTCCTCCTCGCGCGCCCCGATCTCGGGCCGCGCGAGCGGGATCGTCTCGGTGTCCGGAGAGCCGCCCATGGGCGCGGCCACCCTACCCGCCGCTGGGAGCCGGGCGCGGCTGGAAGGCGTACTCCAGCGAGTCGACCAGGGCCTCCCACGACGCCTCGATGATGTTCTCCGAGACGCCGATCGTCCCCCACTCCCGCTCGCCGTCGGAGGAGTCGAGCAGGACGCGGGTGACCGCGTCGGTGCCGTGGGTCTCGTCGAGGATCCGCACCTTGTAGTTGGTCAGCTCGATGTCGGCCAGATGCGGGTGACGGTCGACGATCGCCCTGCGGAGGGCGCGATCGAGGGCGTTGACCGGGCCGTTGCCCTCTGCGGAGCGGACGTAGCGCTCGCCGTCGACCAGCAGCTCGATCGTCGCCTCGGTCCGCACCCCCCCGCCGGCCCGCTTCTCGGTCACCACCCTGAAGCCCTCCAGCTCGAACAGCGGCTCATAGGCGCCGGCCTCGCGCCGCAGGAGCAGCTCGAAGGAGGCCTGGGCCGCCTCGTAGTGGTAGCCGCGGTGCTCGCGCTCCTTCAGCTGCTCGACCGCGCGCCCGGCGGCCGCCTCGTCGATCTCCAGGCCCGCCTGCTCGGCCTGGCTGCGGATCGTCGCCTTGCCGGACAGCTCCGAGGGGAGGATGTGGCGCTCGTTGCCGACCGCCCCGGGGTCGATGTGCTCGAAGGTGCGGGCGTCGGCGGCCACCCCGGCGACGTGCATCCCCCCCTTGTGGGCGAAGGCGTTGCGGCCGACGTAGGGCTGGTCGGGGTCCGGCGTCACGTTGCAGAGCTCGTCGATGAAGTGGGCGGACTCGGCGAGGCTCGCGAGCTGCTCCGGGGAGACCACCTCGAACCCCATCTTCAGCTGCAGCGCCGGCAGGATCGAGACGAGGTTGGCGTTGCCGCAACGCTCGCCGTAGCCGTTGATCGTGCCCTGGACGAGGCGGGCGCCCTCGCGCACCGCGGCGAGCGAGTTGGCGACGCCGCACTCGGCGTCGTTGTGGACGTGGATACCGACGCCGACCTCCTCCCTCAACTCGCCGACGATCTGCTCGGTGGCGTCGGCCACCTGCTCCGGCAGGCTGGAGCCGTTGGTGTCGCAGAGGGTGACGTTCTCGGCACCGGCCCCGACCGCGGCGCGCAGGCACTCCAGAGCGTAGGCCGGGTCGTCGCGGAAGCCGTCGAAGAAGTGCTCGGCGTCGTAGATGACGCGCTTGCCCTGCGCGCGGCAGAAGGTGACGGAGTCGGCGATCATCGCCAGGTTCTCCTCGCGCGAGACCTTCGTCACCTTGTCGAGGTGCAGCGCCCAGGTCTTGCCGACCAGCGTCACCACCGGCGCAAAGCACTCGACCAGGGTTCGCAAGGCGGGGTCGTCCTCGGCGTCGACGCCGCGGCGGCGGGTCATCCCGAAGGCGCAGATCGTCGCCTGCTGCAGCTCCAACTCGGAGAGCAGCCCGAACAGCTCCACCTCCTTCGGGTTGGAGCTGGGGAAGCCGGCCTCTATGAAGTGGACGCCGAGCGCGTCGAGGGCATGCACGACGCGCACCTTCTCGGGCGCCGAGAGCGACATGCCCTCACCCTGCATGCCGTCGCGCAAGGTCGTGTCGTAGAGCTTTGCCTGAGTCAGGAACTGACCTTACTGGGCTGCTCGACCCCGCTCGGCGCCTCGACGAAGTCGAGCCACTCCAGGTACTCCTCGGCGCGGCCGTGCAGAGCGTCCTCGAACTTGGCCTGGATCACCCGGGTGATCTCCCCCGGCTCGCCCAGCTCGTGATCGTCCACGGCGCGCACCGGGACCAGCTCGGCGGCGGTGCCGGTGAGGAACACCTCGTCTGCGAGGTAGAGCTCCGCGCGGGCGATGTCGCGCTCCTCGACCTTGTAGCCGAGGTCGAGCGCGATCTGGATCACCGAGGCGCGGGTGATCCCGTCGAGAATGGCGGAGGTGTGCCCGGGCGTGCAGAGGACGCCGTCCCGGACCACGAAGACGTTCTCGCCCGAGCCCTCCGAGACGCAACCGTGCTGGTCGAGCAGGATCGCCTCGTCGTAGCCGCTGTTGGCCGACTCGGTCTTGGCGAGGATCGAGTTCAGGTACTGGCCGGAGGCCTTGGCGTGCGGGATCAGGCTGTCGCCGGAGATCGTCCGCCAGGAGGAGACCTTGGTGCGGATGCCGTGCCTCTTCCCCTCCTCACCGAGGTAGGCGCCCCAGGGCCAGGTGGCGATGATCACCTCGATCGGCGCGCTCTTCGCGTAGAGGCCCATCTCGCCGTAACCGCGAAAGGCGAGCGGCCGGATGTAGCAGGAGTCGAGCCCGTTGCGCCGGATCAGCTCGTGCGTCGCGTCGCGCAGCTCATTCGCCGGGTAGGGCAGGTCGAAGTAGTAGAGCTCGGCCGACTTCTCGAGCCGGTTCAGGTGCTCGCCGTGGCGAAAGATCGCCGGACCGCGCTCGGTCTCGTAGCAGCGGATCCCCTCGAAGACGCCGGTGCCGTAGTGCAGGCCGTGGCTGAGGACGTGAACCTTGGCGTCCTCCCAGGCGACGAACTCGCCGTTCTGCCAGATGAATTCGGCAGTTTCCATGGGGCAGAAGTATGCCTTACGAAGAAAGTTCCGCCAACACGGCGTCTGTCATCTCCTTGCTGCCGACCTCGACCTCGGGCGGGACCTCGGGCAGCGGTGGCGTCGCCACGGTCCCGTCGGCCAGGTCGGGGGTGCGCAGGCCCCGCTCGAGGACGGCGTCGACCGCCGCCTCGATCCGCGTCGCGTCGTCGGGCCGGTCGAGACCGTGGCGCAGCATCATCGCCACCGAGAGGAAGGTGGCGAGCGGGTTGGCGACGCCCTTGCCGGCGATGTCGGGGGCGGAGCCGTGGACCGGCTCGAAGAGACCGGGGTCGCCTTCGGCTCCGAGGCTGGCCGAGGGCAGCATCCCCAGCGAGCCGGTCAGCATCGCCGCCTCATCGCTGAGGATGTCGCCGAAGAGGTTCTCGGTGACGATCACGTCGAAATCGGCCGGGCGCGAGACGAGCTGCATCGCCGCGTTGTCGACCAGCAGGTGGTCGAGCGCGACGTCGGGGTAGTCGGGAGCGACACGGCCGACGACCTCGCGCCACAGCCGTGAGGTCTCCAGCACGTTGGCCTTGTCGACCGAGGTGACGCGGGGCTTGCGGCCCGAGCCCTCGGCGCGGCGCTGCGCAGCCTCGAAGGCGGCGCGGGCGATCCGCTCGACCTCCATCGCCGAGTACTCGCAGGTGTCGTGGGCCGTGTCGCCGTCGCGGCCGCTGTCGCCGAAGTAGATGCCGCCGGTCAGCTCCCGCACCACAAGCAGGTCGGTGCCGGCGATCCGCTCCTGGCGCAGGGGGCTGGAGCCGACCAGCGCCGGGCTCGGACGCACCGGGCGCAGGTTCGCGTAGAGGCCCATCCCCTTGCGCAGACCGAGCAGGCCCTGCTCGGGACGCGGCGCGTCGGGGTCGGTGGTGTCCCATTTGGGGCCGCCGACCGAGCCGAGCAACACCGCGTCGGCGGCGCGGCAGGCGCCGAGGACCTCGTCGGTCAGCGCCGTGCCGTGGGCGTCGATCGAGGCGCCGCCCAGCAGCCGCTCGTCGAACTCGAACTCGCCGAGGGCGTCGAGCAGACGGCGTGCGGCGCCGACGATCTCGGGGCCGATCCCGTCTCCGGGCAGGAGGACTATGCGGGGCGCGCTCGCCACGGGCGCACTCTATGGGTAACCGGACCGGTTAGAGCGCGGTCGTGACCGGGCCGCGATCGGCCGAGCCGGAGGACTCGAAGGCGTCGATCGCGGCGGCGTTCTCCAGGGTGATGCCGATCTCGTCGAGGCCGTTGAGGAGGCGGTGCTTGACGTCGGGCTCGACCTCGAACTCGAAGACGCCGGCGGCGCAGGTGATCGTCTCGTCATCGACGTCGATGCGGGCCTCGCCCGCCTCCGCGACCGCCCTGCAATGCGCCTCGTCGAGGATCGCCGGCAGCAGGCCGATCTTCGTGCAGTTGACGTAGAAGATGTCGGCGAAGGACGGGGCGACGATCGCCTCGAAGCCGAAGTCCTCGAGCGCCCAGGGGGCGTGCTCTCGCGAGGAGCCACAACCGAAGTTGCGGCCGGCGACGAGGATCGGGTTCGGCTCCAGCTCGATCTCCCCGGAGCGGATCCAGTCGTAGAAGAGGAACTCGCCGAAGCCGGTCCGCTCCACCCGCTTCAGGAACTGCTTGGGGATGATCTGGTCGGTGTCGACGTCGGCGCGATCCAGCACCGACACCTTGCCCTCGATCACGTCGATCGGCCTCATCTTCAGCTCCAGTCTCTGATGTCTACGAAACGTCCCTCGATCGCCGCCGCCGCGGCCATCTTCGGGCTGACCAGGTGGGTCCTCCCCCCCCTGCCCTGCCGGCCCTCGAAGTTGCGGTTCGAGGTCGAGGCGCAGCGCTCGCCCTCGGCGAGGGTGTCGGGGTTCATCCCCAGGCACATCGAGCAGCCCGCCTCGCGCCACTCGAAGCCGGCGGCGCGGAAGACCTCGTGCAGGCCCTCTGCCTCGG
>CAAGKR010297266.1_pt1 | contig 11620 bp, 9 predicted proteins | sample 2556971 | NCBI WGS metagenome assembly CAAGKR01 (sample SAMEA5207829, study PRJEB30636) | soil metagenome | biome: forest; feature: boreal; material: soil | place: USA | collected 2011-09 | depth 1 m
AAGTCGTGCTCAGCGACCGGGTGCTCATGGTGGTCGGCGTCGTCTGGGCAGTCACGTTCATGCTCGGCGTGCGCGGCTAGGTACTCGTGGGCGACGCACGCACCGAGGTCCTCACGGGATGGAGCCGCACGGCACCGAGCGCCGCCACACTCGTCTCCGTATCCGGCGACAGCGAGGTCGACGACCTGCTCGCACACGCGGGTGAGCGTGGGATCATCGCTCGCGGGCTCGGCCGGAGCTACGGCGACGCCGCGCAGAACGCCGGCGGAACGGTGCTCGACGGCCTGTCGATCGCCGATGTGATCGACGTCGACGTTGCGGGGGGCACGGTCCGCGTCGCTGCGGGGATCAGCCTCGACGCACTCATGCGTTTCGTCGTACCGCTGGGCTTCTTCGTCCCGGTCACCCCGGGCACACGTCTCGTCACCGTGGGCGGCGCGCTCGCAGCCGACGTGCACGGGAAGAACCATCACGTCGACGGCAGCATCGCTAACCACGTCGAGTCGTTCGTGTTGCACACGCCGAAGGGCGTCGTCACCGTCACGCCCGACTCTGATCCAGGGCTGTTCTGGGGTACCGCCGGCGCCATGGGTCTCACCGGGGTCGTCACCGAGGTGGTGTTGCGGCTGCTCCCGGTGGAGACGTCACTCCTCCGCACGCGAAACGAACGTTGCCCCGACCTCGACACCGTGATGGCGCGCATGCTCGACGACGACGCCGACTACCGCTACTCCGTGGCGTGGATCGACTGCCTGGCGAGGGGCGCATCGCTCGGTCGTTCGATACTGTCCCGCGGCGACCACGCGCGTCGCGACGAGCTGCCGGCCAAGCTGCAATCCAAGCCGCTCCACTTCGACCCGAAGGCGCGGATCGGCGCACCGCCGTGGGTACCGAACGGGCTGCTCAACCGCGCCAGCATCGCGATCTTCAACGAGCTCTGGTACCGGGTGTCGCCGCGACTGCACGGCGGGTTCGAGACGATCTCGTCGTTCTTCCACCCGCTCGACGGCGTACGCGACTGGAACCGCCTCTACGGAAGCCGAGGCTTTCTGCAGTACCAGTACGTCGTCCCCGACGACGCACACCAGGCCGTGCGTCGCTCGGTCGAGATGTTGAGCGACGCACGTGCGGCTTCGTTCCTCGCGGTGCTCAAGCGCTTCGGTGCCCAGAACCCGGGGCCGTTGTCGTTCCCTGCGCCGGGCTGGACCCTCGCGCTCGACATCCCGGCCATCGTGCCCGGACTCGCGGAGCTGCTCGACGATCTCGACGAGCTCGTCGCCGGCGTCGGCGGGCGCGTGTACCTGGCCAAGGACTCACGGCTCCGCCCCGAGCTGCTCCCGGTGATGTACCCCGACCTCGCCCGCTTCGCCGAGCTCCGCGCCCGGGTCGATCCCGCCGGCATCCTCCAGTCCGACCTCCGACGAAGGCTCGGCCTTCCCTAAGCCACGACCGAAAGAAAGGATGACATGCAGGATTCGTTGGGATCGGTGCAGTCGGTGCTCGTGCTGGGCGCGGGATCCGACATCGCGCACGCGACGTTGCGCGCGCTCGTCGCACGTCGGGCCCGCACGATCGTGCTCGCGGCGCGCGACACCGCAACGCTTGCGCCGATCGCGGCCGAGCTGCGCAAGTTGGGTGCCGAGCGGGTCGAAACGGTGACGTTCGACGCCCGCGACACCGAACAGAGCTCGGCCCTCATCGACGAAGTGTTCAGCCGCGTCGGCGACATCGACCTCGCACTCCTCGCCTTCGGTGTGCTCGGCGACCAGGGACAGGCCGAACGCGACTCCGATGTGGCGGTTGACATCGCGCGCGTCAACTTCCTCGGCCCCGTGTCGGTCGGCGTTCCGCTCGCGCAGCGAATGCGCGCCCAGGGCCACGGCACCATCGTGGTGTTGTCGTCGGTGGCCGGGGAACGGGCGCGGCGATCCAACTTCGTGTACGGCTCGTCGAAGGCGGGCATGGACGCGTTCTTCCAGGGGCTCGGCGACAGCCTCGTGGGCAGCGGCGTGAAGGTCATGATCGTCCGGCCGGGCTTCGTGGATACCAAGATGACCAAGGGCATGGAGCCGGCGCCGCTCTCCACCACCGCCGAAGCCGTGGCCGACGCCATCGTGCGCGGCTTGGCACGCGGCAGCGAGACCGTCTGGGTGCCTTCCACGCTCCGCTACGTCATGTCGGTGCTGCGCCACGTCCCGCGTCCGATCTTCCGCAAGCTCCCGATCTGACACGAGGCGCGGACGATGGCGGCACAGAGCGAGCGTCCGGTCGACTCCACGCCGGTGCACACCCACGAGTTGCCGGCCACACCGCAGCGCGACCGGAGGATCCCCGCGACCGCGTGGATCGAAGCGCCGCGCGCGGTACTCGAGCTCGGTGCCGACCTCGACGAGCCGGTCGTCAACTACCTCCGGAGAATCGGCCCGTGGCTGCTGTGGCGCGCCGGTCCACCATCGCGCGGCGACGCGCGCTACATCGCGCTCTGGGCCGACGATCTGGGAAGCACGTGGACGTTTCGCGTCTTTCCCGACGGGAGCGGAGAAGGCGAGGGTCCGGACGGCGTCGTGCACCATCGGTTCCGCACCTGGAAGGAAGCGCTGCGCGACGCGGGCACGACATGACCGGTGAACCAAATGACCGGTGAAATCGTCACGGTGTTCCGGTCCCGGCTGCGCGCCGACGCCGGCGACGACTACGTGCACACTGCCGCGGAGATGGAACGGTACGCACGCGAGATGCCCGGCTTCGTCGACTTCAAGGAATTCGTTGCCGACGACGGCGAGCGCGTCTCGCTCGTTGTGTTCGCTTCCCGTGAGGCGCACGACGCGTGGCGCGACGACCCGCGTCACCGCGCGGCTCAAGCGCGCGGGCGCGTAGATTGGTACACGGACTACTCGATCCAGGTGTGCGAGCTCGTCGCCAAGCGTGAGTTCACGCGATGACCGGTCGGATCGCACGTCTCGACCACGTCCAGCTCGCGATGCCGACCGGGCGCGAGGACGAAGCCGACGCTTTCTACCGCGACCTCCTCGGCTTCGACGTCCTCCCGAAGCCCACGTTGCTCGCGGCGCGCGGCGGGCGCTGGTACGTCGCGGGCGACGTGCAAGTACACCTTGGTGTGGATGCCGACTTCCGTCCCGCGAAGAAAGCCCACCCGGCGCTGGTCGTCGACGCGATCGACGAGCTCGCGACGCGCCTCGAGCAGGTCGGGATCACACCGCGCTGGGAGGACGACCAGCCGGGAATGCGGCACTGCTACGTCGACGACCCGTTCGGGAACCGCATCGAGCTGATCGCCGGCTGATAACGGTCCGCTCGCTACCCTCGGTGGGGCGTGCCTTCGACTCCCCCTGCTCGGAAGACAGCCGTCGTCGCCGCGTTCGACTTCGACGGCACGCTGTCCACGCGAGACAACTTCGTGCCGTTCCTGTGCCGGGTCGTCGGCACGCCGACCGTCACCCAGATCCTCGCGACCAGTGGCGTCCGAGTCGCTCGTCACTGGCGCTCGGAGTGGCGGCGTGACGCAATGAAGGCCGAGGTGGTCCGCCGCATCTTCGCCGGATACGACGCCGAACGGCTCGACCAGCTCGGCCGGGCATTCGCGTTCGACCTCATGCGCAGGCACCTGCGCGCCCAAACCGTCGACCGCGTCGACTGGCACCGGACTCAGGGGCACCGCCTGGTGATCGTCTCGGCCTCGCTCGGCGTGTACGTGCGCCCGGTCGCCGAGCGCCTGCGCTTCGACGCGGTCCTTGCCACCGAGCTCGAAGTCGGCATCGACGGCAGGCTGACCGGAAGGCTCGAGGGCGCGAACGTCCGCGGCGCCGAGAAGGCACGCCGACTCGACGCATGGCTCGACGGCGAGCCGGCGTACGTGTGGGTCTACGGCGACAGCTCTGGTGATCGCGAGCTGTGGGCTCGCGCCGACCACCCGGTCCGCGTGGCGAGGCGCAGCCGGTTCGCGCGAGACCGCGTCTCGATCGAATGACCAGACGTTTCGCGAACCCTCTCCGGTAGCCTGGGTGTTCAATGCACGAGTTCCTCGAAGCCATGCGCGAACGCGTCCTGATCTTCGACGGCGCGTTCGGTACCTGGGTACAGGGCCAGCAACTCGGTCCTGACGACTTCGGCGGCGATGCGCTCGAAGGTTGCAACGAGTACCTGGTGCTCTCGCGCCCCGACCTCATCCGCCAGATGCACCGCGAATACTTCGACGCCGGCGTGGACGCGGTCGAGACCGCCACGTTCGGTGCGTTCGGCGTCGTCCTCGCGGAATACGACATCGCCGACAAGACTTACGAGCTCAACGAGGCGGCCGCCCGGCTCGCGAAGGAGGTCGCCGCCGAGTACTCAACGGCCGATCGCCCCCGCTTCGTGATCGGATCCATCGGCCCCGGCACAAAGCTCCCGTCGCTCGGCCACATCGAGTTCGCCACCCTGCGCGATTCCTACGTACCCCAGATCGAGGGGCTGCTCGCGGGCGGGGTCGACGTGCTGCTCGTCGAAACGGTGCAGGATCTGCTCCAGGGCAAAGCAGCCCTGATCGCGTGCCGGCGGGCAATGGCGAACGCGGGCCGCGAGGTCCCGGTGATGATCCAGGTCACGGTCGAGACCACCGGCCGTCTCCTCCTCGGCTCGGAGATCGGCGCCGCGCTCACCACCCTCGAGGCGATGCACCCCGACGTCATCGGCTTGAACTGCGCGACCGGACCGGCGGAGATGACCGAGCACCTCCGGTACCTCTCGCAGCACGCCCGCACCTTCGTCTCATGCCTGCCCAACGCCGGGCTCCCATCGGTCGTCGACGGGCGGGAGCACTACGACCTCACGCCGGAAGCGCTCGCCGACTCGCACGAGCGGTTCATCACCGAGTTCGGGCTCAACATCGTCGGCGGTTGCTGTGGCACTACTCCCGCGCATCTGCGCGCCGTGGTCGAACGAATCGGCACGCGCGCGCCAGTGGCGAGGAACGTGGAGTACGAGCCCGCGTGTTCGTCGATCTACAGCCCGGTCACGTTCCACCAAGACACCGCGTACCTCGCCATCGGCGAGCGCATGAACGCGAACAGCTCCAAGAAATTCAAGAACGCGATGATCGACGGCGACTGGGATACCTGCCTGCAGCTCGCGCGCGAGCAGGTGAAGGAAGGCGCCCACGTACTCGATCTCTGCGTCGACTACGTCGGCCGCGGTGGCACCGACGACATGGCCGAGATCGTGAGTCGGGTCGCGACCCAGGCGGGCCTCCCGCTGGTACTCGACTCCACCGAGCCTCAGGTACTCGAGGCGGGCCTCCAGCACATCGGCGGCAAGCCCGTGCTCAACTCGGCCAACCTCGAGGAGGGTGAGGAGCCGGGGAAGCGCTTCGACCGCGTGATGTCACTCGCGCGCGAGTACGGCGCCGCCGTCGTGTGCATGTGCATCGACGAGGAAGGTCAAGCGCGCACCGCCGACCGGAAGGTCGAGATCGCGCGCCGCATCTGTGATTTGGCAGTTGGTCGGTACGGCATCGAACCGTCCGATTTGCTGTTCGACTGCAACACGCTCACGCTCGCCACCGGTATCGAGGAAAGCCGCAAAGACGGCATCGAGACCATCGAGGGGATCCGTCGCATCAAAACCGAGATCCCGGGCGTGTGGACCGTCCTCGGACTGTCGAACATCAGCTTCGGCTTCAAGCCCGCGGCCCGTCACGTGCTGAACAGCGTGTTCCTCAACGAGTGCCGGGAGGCTGGGCTCGACGCTGCGATCGTGCACGCGGCGCGCATCTTGCCCATGCACCGCATCGACGAGCACGTGCGTGACGTCACCCTCGACCTGATCTACGACCGTCGCCGTGAGGGCTACGACCCGCTCACCGAGTTCCTCGGTGCGTTCGAAGGCGTCGAAGCCGATGCGGTCGAGCGGGAAGACCGTTCGGGGTGGCCGGTGGAGGAGCGCCTCAAGCACCGAATCATCGATGGCGACCGCGACGGCCTCGAGTCCGACCTCGAGGAGCAGCTCGGTCGGCTTCCGGCGCTCGCCATCGTCAACGATGTGCTACTCGACGGCATGAAGGTGGTCGGCGACCTATTCGGGTCGGGCCAGATGCAACTGCCTTTCGTCCTGCAGAGCGCGGAAACGATGAAGGCCGCAGTGTCGTACCTCGAGCCGCACATGGAGAAGGCCGACGCCGGGGGCAAGGGCACCCTCGTGATCGGCACCGTGAAGGGCGACGTCCACGACATCGGGAAAAACCTGGTCGACATCATCCTCACCAACAACGGCTACTCGGTGCACAACATCGGCATCAAGGCGCCGCTGTCGGCATTCGTCGAGAAGGCCGAGGAGGTGAACGCCGACGCGATCGGCATGAGCGGGCTGCTCGTGAAGAGCACGGTGATCATGCGTGAGAACCTCGAGGGGCTGAACGAGCGCGGCCTCGCCGACACGCCGGTGCTACTCGGCGGCGCCGCGCTCACGCGCACCTACGTCGAACGCGACCTGCGCGGGATCTACGAGGGCCGGCTCTTCTACGGCAAGGACGCGTTCGAAGGCCTGCACACCATGGACACGCTCATGGAAGGGAAGCGCACCGGCACGCTCGACGACGACTTCGGTCGCGCGCTCGGCGGGCGTGACCTGGGGCCGCGGCGCTCGGAGCAACGCGCGAGCCAGGACCTGCCCCCGAGCACCACGCGCTCCGACGTCGCCGCCGACGTGGCCATCTTCACCCCTCCGTTCCTCGGCGCGCGCGTCGCGAAGGGCATCCCGCTCGACGACATCGCCGCTTACATCAACGAGACCGCGCTGTTCCGTAACCAGTGGCAGTTCCGTCCCGACAAGTCACTCGCGGAGACCGACGCCGACTTCAAGGAGCGCATGCGGCCCACACTGCGCGCCGAGCTCGACGTCGCGAAGGCCGAAGGCTGGTTGGTACCCGCCGTGCTGTGGGGCTACTTCCCGGTGAACTCCGAGGGCAACGAACTCGTGGTCTGGACCGACGAACACCGTCGGACCGAACGCCTCCGGTTCACGTTCCCGCGCCAGCGTGACGAGCGCCACCTCTGCATCGCCGACTTTTTCCGGTCCGTCGAGAGCGGCGACGCCGACTACGCCGCGTTCCACGTGGTCACCGTCGGAGACGTTGCGTCGCAACGCGAACGCGAGCTGTTCGCGGAGGATCGCTACCAGGATTACCTGCTCTGCCACGGGCTCTCCGTGGAGATGACCGAGGCGCTCGCCGAGCTGTGGCACTACCGGATCCGTGAGGAATGGGGCTTCGTGGCCGAGGACGGTCCCACGATCGCCGGCCTCTTCCGCCAGCAGTACCGCGGCTCTCGCTACTCGTGGGGCTACCCGGCGTGCCCCGACCTCGAGGACCAAGCGAAGCTCGACGACCTGCTCGGGCTCCACCGCATCGGCGTGCAGCTCACCGAGGAGTTCCAACTCGAACCCGAGCAGACCACCTCCGCAATCATCGTTCCCCACCCCGACGCCAAGTACTTCATCGCCTAATTTAATGGCGCGCTCGCTCGTCGGCTCGTACGTGTGGGCTCGCTCGATGACCTGGCGGGATGCGATCAGGTGTCGATGAGGTACGTGACGAAGGCGGCCGGGACGGCCCACGCATCATCCCCGTCGGCGCTCGTATCGAGCACATTACGAGTCGCCAAGATTCCTGCCCACGCTGCGGCGTTCACTGTGGCTGTCTCGCCTGCCCAGCCACCGCCTTCGGTGTACTTGCCTTCGATCGCCGCTCCTGCGAGCGCCTCGGAAACGAAGTCGATCTCGTTGCGCGTCTTCGTCTTCCAATACAAGACCTTGTCGTGATTCGCCCAGTGGCCGGGATGATCGTGCTCGAGTCTCCGGCGTAGCGACACGCCGATCTGGTTCTCGGCCAACTTCGTCACGTCTGGAGCTTCGTTCCCGGGAGCTCGGAGATGAGCAAGCCTCGCGATCAGTGGGTCAACGAAGTAGAGCTTGTCCTGCGCTCCGGCGCGAGGCGCCCACCGATCGACACGACCGAGCTGCGGGCACGGCCAAACCAGATAGGCGTTTCGAAGATCTCCGATACGCCGTCTGACTGTGTCCGGCGATGTGTCCACATCCTCCGCGATGCTGTTGGCGTTCGACGGAGACGTCAGGCCCTTGGCGAGCCGCGCCAGTAGCTGCGTCGTCTGGAGCTCGCTGAACTGCGTGTCAGCGAAGGCATCTCGAAACACGATGTCGAAGAGGTCGTCGACGAGCCTCTGGGGCACGCCTTGGCCGACACGCGCGCCAGCCACCGCCTCGGGGAAGCCGCCGCAAAGTAGGTACTGCTCGAGTGTCTGGACCAGGATGTCGAGCCACGGAATGAGCTCGTCGTAGGCCGCACGAGCTGCCTCGGATCGCAACTCAGATAGCGCGAGGCGCGGGGTAACGGACCGGAGGGTGGGGTCAAGCAGTTCGGCGAAGGTCCGAAAGCCGATCGGAAGCAGCGTCCGGTCAACATCGACTGCCGAGCCGCGTCGCCCAGCAAGCGTCCCCACCGCCTCTGTCAGATTGCGGGCGTTCGAGCCGGTGAGTACGACGGTCGCTTCCCCGAAGTCGGGATCGTTGTCACGCAACCACTTGATGGTGTCTTGCCATTGGCCCGACACCGACGTGATCTCGTCGATGAACCACCAGCGCGACTGATCGGGAGGCTTACGGGGAAGACTGGTGTTTTGCGTGATGGTGCGCAGCTCCCGACTCTGCCAGCCGTCGACGGCCACCCGCACAATGGCGGTCGGAGCGACCCCACTGGCGAGAAGATCCTCGATCGCTTGTTTGGTCGCTACCGTCTTGCCGACGCGACGTGGGCCCCGGAGCGTGTAGAGGCTCCCGGCCGTTAGGGAGCTGAGACAGTCCGGCCTGTAGTCGAGACCAGTGCTTCGCGCCGCGTTGAGGTCGGGGTCGGTGGCGGCCCAGCTCGGATCCCGCCACCACGGGTTCGTCCTCGCAACCTCCTGGGCCAGCTGGCCGATGGCGGTCATCTCCGTGACTCCGGAATCGAATGGCACCTACCGTTTGTGGCTCGGTGTGCAGCAGAGAGTATACCTTTTGGCGCTCGTCGTGCGGCAAAATGTATACCTTCTCCCGCTCGTCGTGCGGCAAAATGTATCCCCTGAGCGTCGCACGGCTCGCTTGCTGCGGCCGCGGGGTCCGGCGGAAGCGGCGACGGAGCGAGCGGAGGAACTCGCCCAGCGAACGAACGGCCGCGAGCCGGGTATCCCCGCTCGCAGAGCGCGAGCGAATTATCGGGCGCAGCGGGCCGCGATCGCGAGCACGCTCTGCTGGAAAGGCTCGAGTACCGACGGGTCGGGCGTCGCGTTCGGGTTCGCGACCGCGGCGTCGAGTATCGGGCGAAACGTCGGGTCCGCGATCACACCATTCGCGGTGCAGTCGGCGACCTTGATGTTGGCTCCTTGCTTCGCCAGCGTCGCGAGAAGTTCGTTGCGGATCCCGGCCACCGTCAACGCAGCGAGCGAACCGTCCTGAGTCGCGGCGCGCGCGGTGCCGGGGTCACATGCCGTGAGCGTCGGCCGCGACCCGTCGTTCTGCACACTGCCCGCTCCCGCCGGCCCCGAGGCCGCCCACTGCTGGAGCGCGTCGCTGATCGCGCTGGTGGTTTCTTTCGTGCGGCCGGCGAAACTCGTGCGGATGCAGGTCGTGCCGCCACGCTCGAAGGTCACCATCGCGTCGCCGGCCCAATCGTCGGCGATCGCGAGTGCGGCGACCGGATCCGACCTCGCGGCAAGCATGAGATAGAGCGAGAAGGGCCCGAACACGTCGGGCTTACCGTCGGCACGCTCGCCGGCCGCCAACGTCGGGGTCGCGACCTTTGTGAGCAAGCTGTGGTCAACGAGCGTCGACGGTGTGAGGAACGCCGAGTCGGCTTTGGGCGGGTCACGGAACAGGCCGTCGATCGCCTTCCCGCCCTTGATCGCCTCCACGACCTGGAGCATCAGCGGCCCGAGGGTGTATGGGCTTTGAAACAAGACAGTGAGCGCATCGGGTACGCCCTGAGCGCGCGTCTCCGCGAGCGCCTGATCCGCGCCCGAGGTCTGAGACTGCTGGTACTGATCGCGTTCCGCACTCGACAGCTGACCCGCGTAGAGCTGCTGCACGCGCACTGCGTCGCCTTCGACCAGCGCCTGCAGCGCGTCGGACGAGTGGTTGCGGTCGGCTGCCCGTTGGAGCTTGATCAGGTTGAAGTGCTGGTCCTGCAACGCGTGTGTGAGCTCGTGCGCGAGTGTCACCTTCGTGGCAGCGTCGAGCTTCTTGCCGCGCACGATGGCTCGCTTCGTCGCCGGGTCGTACAAGGCGAGCGCGCCCGACGTTCGCAACGACGACAGCGCGTCGATCAAGTCGACGTTGTCCCCGAGGAGCCCGATCGAGCGCAGCTGCGATTGGGCGCGCTGGATTTCTTCTTTGTCGTCGGCCGACAGCTTCTTGCGGTCGACCGCAATGTTCTTCTTGAACGCGGCTACGGAGAGAAAGTCGACGGGAACGGGGTGCTCGAACTGGAGACCGCGCAGTTTCTCAACTGCCCGCGCGATCGGTTCGACGCGCGGATCCCAAGATGCAGCGTGCGCCGACGGCACGTCGACCGAACCGGCTGCCGTGGCCACCGCGACCGCGAGTACGAGGACCACAGCACGACCTCGGAGCGTTCGCATCGCGAGTCCTTCCCGCGCCCTGGAGCGCAACCCGGGTCTACCAGATGACACGCGGACTACGCGTTCGCCGTGACATCGATCCGCGTCGAGGTGATCTCATAAGGTGCGGCCGATGAAGGTGGTGGTCACGGGCGGTGCGGGGTTCATCGGTTCGAACCTCGTCGACGCGCTCCTCGCCGTCGGCCACGGTGTGCTTGCGATCGACAACTTCACGACCGGCTACGAGCAGCACCTTGCCGGTGCCGCGACGAACCGCGACTTCGCGTCTGTCGAGTGCGACCTGCTCCACGAGCCGGAACGCCTGGTCGAGTTGGTGAGCGGCGCGGACGCGATCGTGCATCTCGCCGCCAACGCCGACGTCCGATTCGGATGGGACGCCCCCCGTCGCGACCTCGAACAGAACGTGATCGCGACCCACAATGTGCTCGAGGCAATGCGGCGCGCCGGCGTCCCGAGGATGCTCTTCTCCTCGACCGGGTCGGTGTACGGGGAGTCCGAGGTCATTCCGACGCCCGAGGACGCTCCGTTTCCGGTCCAGACGTCGTTGTACGGCGCCTCGAAAGCCGCCGCCGAGCATTACATCGCGGCGTACGCCAGTGCCAACCTTGTCTCGGCGACCGTCTTCCGGTTCGTGTCGGTATTGGGGCCGCGTTACTCGCACGGTCACGTCATCGACTTCGCCCGCCAGCTCTTGAGGTCGTCCGATCGGTTGACCATCCTGGGTGACGGGGCGCAGCGGAAGAGCTACCTGCACGTGCACGACTGCATCGGCGCGATCGTCAGCTGCGTCGAGCGCGAGCCGGGCTTCGAAGTGTTCAATCTCGGCGTCGACGGCTACTGCACGGTGACCGAATCGGCCGGCTGGATCTGCGAGCGACTGGGCATCGACCCCGAGTTCGAATACACGGGCGGCGACCGCGGTTGGATCGGCGACAACC
>CAAGKR010050911.1_pt1 | contig 11617 bp, 10 predicted proteins | sample 2556971 | NCBI WGS metagenome assembly CAAGKR01 (sample SAMEA5207829, study PRJEB30636) | soil metagenome | biome: forest; feature: boreal; material: soil | place: USA | collected 2011-09 | depth 1 m
CCCGCGTGGTCGCAGGTCGTGAAGGCCGTGGCTCTCGTGGGTCTGGCGTGGACGTGGCTGCTCCTGCCCCGCGCGCGGGGCGGATGTCGTGGTGATCTCGGAGGGCGCGCCCGAGACCGAACTATTGATATCCGCCGCGTACCCATATCACCTCAGGTCGCCACATCGCGGCGTGAGCCAGACTGAATTCGTCGCTTCGGTATATCCGCTGCGCGTGCGTCCGGTGCCGAGGGACCTGTTGGAGGCGCTTGTCCTTGAGGTGATGGCGCCGGTGCCGTTCATCCTCGTCGCCGTGCACCTTCCGAGGGCGGGCATCGATCTCCCCCATCTCCGGGGCAAGGTCAGCTTCGCGAGCAGCGGCGCGCCGTGAGCGCGATCATCCGGCTGACCGACTCGAGCCGCTTGCCGGTGGTCGTCGCCGGTGACTTGAACGTCTCCGATCGAACCGATGCGTACAGACGGCTCGTGTCACACCGTCGCGACGCGATGCGCGCCCAGGGGGCCGGCTCGACCTACCGACCGTTCCCATGGAACTTGCTCGGACTGCGAATCGACACGTCATCATCGATCGCTCATGGTGCGCCACCCGACCGAATCGTTTCCATCCCACCGGCTCCGACCATCAGGCCGTGCAAGTGGCGATCGGGCCGTGTCCCGGTCGTGCACATGGCCGCGTCACTCACGTTGGGCCCCCCAGTGTCCCGAAAATTCCGAACCTGCTGGGAATCGCGTACCTAGGCACAGCGCAGTCACTCCCGGAACGTCGCCGCTTCAGCGCGTGATCGACCGCACGCCGGCACTACTAGGCGCGGCGAGACGGCCGCATTGCGGTCGGCGGACGCCCGTATCATTTCGGCGTCGCCGCCCGTCGCTCCCCCAGCGACGTCACTCAGGGGCATCGTCTCCAGCAATTCGCATCTCCCGCCCCGGCGCTGATACTCCAGCCCCCGCTCTACGCCGACATGCGCTCGAACTCAGCGCCATGACCCTGCCCCTCACCGCACACTTCCCCGGCGCCGCCCAGCAGCGCACCCCTCTACGGGGAGATGGATCGGTCTCTCACCAGTTGCTCGCTACCGCTCACGGTGACCCGAACTTGGCCGGTAGGTCACCGCGCGTACCCGTGTCTAGCCGTGTTGCACGGGATCCACCAGGGCCATTTGGCCATACGTCCACGAGATCGTGGCAACTTCAGAACATCAACCACGGCCCGCGCGCGCTCAACCACAACGCAGTACGGTCAACCACGGGCTCTCCCCGCCTCTCGCACCATGGAACAGTCACGAGACTCGCGGAGACCCACCGTATCCGCGGACCTCACCGCGGAGCCGATCCGAGCAACAACGCGTCGGGCCCATTGTGCGTACAAACGCAACAGTGCTCCGCGCTCAGGCGCTGGCCGCGAGGCCGCGGAAGTGGGCCAAGGTGCGGGCCAGACCCTCGTCGAGGGCGGTCCACGGCTTCCACCCGAGGTGCATCTCGGCGCGCGCCGGGTCGAGCGCGGAACGGGCCAGCTCACCGATCCGAGCGGCCTCGTGGCGCGGCGCGCCCTTGTACTTCACCAGGCGGGCCATCGCCTCGTAGATCTCGACCACGCTCGTCTCGGTTCCGGTACCGATGTTGAGGAGCAGGCCACCGCCGCGCTCGGACGCGCGCACGAACGCGTCGACGACGTCGTCGACGAACACGAAGTCGCGCGTCTGGGAACCGTCGCCGAAGACCACCGGCGTCGTGCCGCTCAACAGCTGCCCGGCGAAGATCGCGACGACACCGGCTTCGCCGTGCGGATCCTGGCGCGGGCCGTAGACGTTGGCCAGCGCCAGCGCCGTCGACTCGAGTCCGCGCGACTCCCGGTAGTAGTACAGGTAGTCGCCGACCGCCTTCTTCGCGACACCGTAGGGCGACTCGGGAATCTGGGGCGCGGACTCACGCGTCGGGATCTCGTCGGGCAACCCGTAGATCGTGCCGCCCGAGGACGCGAAGACGACCTTGCTCACGCCGGCGTCGAGGCAACCCTCGAGAACGTTGAGCGAGCCGAGGATGTTGATCTCCGCGTCGAGCATCGGGTTGGCGACCGACACGCGCACGTCGATCTGCGCGGCGAGGTGGAAGACGACATCGGGCTTCGCGCGCGCCAGCACCTCACGCATTCCCGGTAAACGCACGTCAAAGCGGTGGAACGAGAAGCGGTGCCCGGCGAGGCCGCGGGCGTCGGCAAGGTTGGCGAGGCTTCCCGTCGAGAGGTCGTCGACGACGTCGACCGACCAGTCTTCGGCCAGCAGGCGGTCGACGAGCGTCGAGCCGATGAACCCCGCGCCCCCGGTGACGAGCGCCTTCTTCGCCATTCCTCTGCCTCTCGTCCTCCGAGCCGCCCGTGCGGATTTTTTGATTCTGTCCTACTCGCCAGGGGGTACCCGACCCCCGGAGATCCGGGTGCCCGCCGCGATGCTCGTGCCCGCACCCACAAGGGTCAGGTCGGTCAGCGCGGCCTCGGGCTTGAGGATCGCGTCGGAACCGACGACCGAATCGGTCACGACGGCACGCTCCGAGACCTGGGCCCCGGCAAGCAGGACCGAACGCTCCACCCGCGCCCCCGCGCCCACGAGCACGCCCGGCCCGATGACCGACGCCGCGACCCGCGCCCCGGCCTCGATCCGGGCTCCCTCGCCGATCAGGGTCGGGGCCCGCACGACCGCGCCGGTGTCGAGGTCGGGGTCGCCCTGACACCAGATCCCGGCGGGGCCCTCCACCGCACCCAGCGCGGGCACATGACCCAAGCGGCCCGCGAGCGCGTCGGCGTGGGCCTGCAGGTACTGCGCGGGCGTGCCGATGTCGAGCCAGTAGCCGGCGCTCGCAAACGCGAACAGCGAGCCCCGGGTCTCGACCATCCGGGGAAACGTCTCCCGCTCGATCGAGACGTTGACGCGGGGTGGGATGCGGGCGAGCAGCGACGGCTCGAGCACGTAGATGCCCGCGTTGATCCAGTTGGTCGGGGCGAGATCGCGGGGCGGCTTCTCGATGAAGCCGACGACCTCGCCGTCGGGGCGGGTCGGCACCACGCCGAACGCCGACGGGTCCTCGACCTGGGTCAGGGCGATGGTCGCCTGCGCGCCGCTGGCCGCGTGGAAGCGGATCATGGCGGAAAGGTCGAGGTCGGTGAGCACGTCGCCGTTGCAGACGACGAAGCGATCGTCGATGCCTTCGGCGGCATAGCGGATTCCGCCCGCGGTGCCGAGCGGCTTGCCCTCCGCCCGGTACGAGAGCCCGATACCGCCGCAGCGGCGTTCGGGGAAGTGGCGCTTGAACGCGTCGGGGAGGTAGCCGAGCGACAGCACGACCTCGTCGACTCCGTGCGCCTCGAGCCACGCGAGCTGACGCTCGAGGAACGGTTGATTGGCGATGGGGAGGAGCGACTTCGGCGTCGAGTACGTGAGCGGACGGAGCCGGGTGCCCTCGCCCCCCACGAGGACGACCGCCTTCATGGCTTCGACGTGGTAGTCGCCCCCGCCGTCGTCGGCGTTGACGTGGTCGGCGTGGTCGGCGCCGGCGCCGTGTTCCCGAGCTGCTTCTGCAACGCGCTGTAGGACGGCACCTGGGTAGGGGGAGGGAGCGTGGCGCCGGCCGTCGTGAAGACGAGCTCGACGACGTCGCCTTGGGCCAGCTTGTACTTCGCCGGGTTGGTGTTGTGTTCCTTGCCGTTGACCGACCAGCGCAACACACCCGGCTTCCCGTTGCACTGGTTGCCGTTCTTCTCGTCGACGGTGACGAACTTGATCGACGTCCCGCTGAGCTTCCAGCCGCCGTACTTGAAGTAGGTGCCGAGGGTCGCATTGTTGCCACCCTCCGAATCGGTCTGCGGCTCGATGTGGATGAGACCGTCCTCGTGGCTGTGGAGCGCCGCGTACAGCGTCGTGCCGGCCTGGTTCCTCGGTCCGTTGGCTCCCTGACCTGCCGCACCCGGCCATTCCCAGTTGGGCACCCACGTGCCGCAATCGTTCACGCCGAGGGCGATGTGCCAGTGGTCTTTGGTCGTCGGCGCGATACCGCTCGCCGTCGTTTTCGAGCGGCTGAGGGCGACCCCGAGGCTGCCGCCGATGACCAGAATGGCCGCCGCCGCGTACCAAACGAGGTTGGCACCGCTCCGGGCGCGCTTCGGAGTCTGGTAGGTCCGGCGCTTCTGCCGGGACGATTTGCCCATGCGCGCCGAGGCTAGCCGGTGACCCTCGGCACACTCGGACGGCCCCACGCGTGCTGCGCCATCGCCGCGAGGCAGCGCAGAGCCAGCACCGCGGCAAGCGGCACGAGCAGCGGCCGTCGCCATCCGCGATAGCGACGGCCGGCGAAGCGCCAGACCGAGCGGTGATGCTCGGCGATCATCCGGTACGGCCGTTGCGACGTGCTCGCGCCCTGCACGTGCACGACCTCACCGGACGGCTGGTACTCGACCCGCCAACCGGCTCGCCGCAGGCGCAGGCACAGGTCGACGTCCTCCATGTACATGAAGTAGCGCTCGTCCCACCCGCCCACGTCGTCGAGCGCCTCGCGCCGCAGCCACACCGCGGCCCCCGAGACCCAATCGACCTCGCGTGCGCGCGTCGGGTCGACGTCGAGCTGGCGGTAGCGGCGGGTCCACGGATTCGCGCGCCACACGAGGCCGAACACCGCGTGGGCCGCCGCGACGAACAGGCCGGGGTCGGAGCGGGCCGACGGATATACCGACCCGTCGAGATTGAGCACGCGCGGCCCCACCGCACCGAGCCGCGGATCGGCCTCGATCGCGGCGATCATCGCGGCCGCGACACCCGGCGCCAGCTCGACGTCGCCGTTGAGCACCGCGACGACGGGAGCCCCGGTCGCGGCGATGCCGAGGTTGGCGCCCCGTGCGTACCCGACATTCCCCGGAGCCGCGACGACGCGGACGGCCGGGAGCGCCGCGCTCAGACGCTGCGCCGACCCGTCGGTCGAGCCGTTGTCGACGACGACGACGTCGGGCAAGCCGGCGCTGGTCTCGTCGAGGATCGTCCGCACGCAGGGTTCGAGGAGGTCGCCGTAGTTGTAGCTGACGACGACCGCGGCCCATGCGGCTCCGACGTTCGCGCTAATTGGCGACACGACACTTGAGCAGCATCCACAAGGCTGCGAAGCCGTCGCGCCAGGAGATCTTCTTGCCCTCGTCGAACTCGCGTCCTGTGTACGAGATCGGAACCTCGTAGATGCGGATGTGGCGCCGCAACACCTTCGCGGTGATCTCGGGCTCGATGTCGAAGTGCTCGGCGCGCAGGTCGAGCGACTCGAGCACCGAGCGCGCGATGAGCTTGTAGCAGGTCTCCATGTCGGAGAGCGTCGTGTTGTAGAGCACGTTGGTCACGAGCGACAGGAAACGGTTGCCCACCCAGTGGAAGAAGAGCATGTTCCGGCGCTCGCCGGTGAAACGCGAGCCGTACACGACGAGCGCCTTGCCCCGCAGCACCGGTGCGAGCAGCTTGGGCCAGTCCTCGGGGTCGTACTCGAGGTCGGCATCCTGAATGAGGATGAGGTCGCCGGAGCTGTGCGCGAAACCCGTGCGCACGGCGGTGCCTTTTCCCTGATTCGTCGGGTGGGTGATCACTCTCACGGTGCTGTCGTGCAGCTGACGGAGCACGTCGAGGCTTCCGTCGGTGCTCCCGTCGTCGACGACGATGATCTCGAGGTCGAGGTCGGCCGGCAGCTCGACGGCGCGCATCCGCCGCAAGATCTCGGCAACCGTGTTGCGCTCGTTCAGCACCGGCACGATCACCGAGAGCTTCTTGAACTCGGGAACCGGGTCCATCGCGGTCATGTCCGCCACCGCAAGATGATCACCCGCGCATCCTCTGTGTCCCCCAAGACGTCGATCAGAACCGGGTGGAGCGTCGACGCTATCTCGCGTCGCGTGCCCGTTCCTTCTGATACCACTCGTACGTGCGCACGAGACCTTCGCGCAGCGACACCTTAGGTTCCCAACCGAGTTGCTCGCGCGCGAGCGTGATATCAGGTCGGCGCCGAGTCGGGTCGTCGGTCGGGAGCGGCTGGAACACGAGCTCGGAGCCGGAACCGGTGACCTCGATCACGATCTGCGCCAGCTGCAGCACCGTGAACTCCGCAGGGTTCCCGATGTTGATCGGGCCGACGAGCCCGGAGTCGAGCAGCGCGAGGATCCCGCGCACCTCGTCCTCGACGAAGCAGTAGGCGCGCGTCTGACTTCCTTCGCCGTAGACCGTCAGCGGGCGGCCGTCCATGGCCTGCACCAGGAAGTTCGAGACGACCCGCCCGTCGGCCGGTCGGAGGCGAGGGCCGTAGGTGTTGAAGATCCGCACGATCCCGACGTCGATCGCGAGCTCGCGGTGGTAGGTCATCGTCAAGGTCTCCGCGAAGCGCTTCGCCTCGTCGTAGACCGCCCGGGGGCCGATCGTGTTCACGTTGCCCCAGTACGACTCGCGCTGCGGGTGCACGAGCGGTTCGCCATAGATCTCGCTCGTCGACGCGAGCAGGAACCGCGCCCCGCTGGCCCGCGCGAGCTCGAGCGCCCGCCGCGTGCCGAGCGAACCCGCGTCGAGCGTCTCGAAGGGGTGCGCGAGGTACTCGAACGGGCTGGCCGGGCTGGCGAAGTGCATGACCGCGTCGACCCGACCGGTGACCGGAATCTCGACCGACACGTCGCACTCGACGAAACTGAAGCCGGGCTCGCCGTCGAGGTGGGCAAGGTTCTGCCGCCTCCCGGTGATGAGGCTGTCGAGGGCCACGACCTCGTCGCCGCGAGCCAGCAGCGCGTCGCACAGGTGCGAGCCGACGAAACCCGCACCGCCGGTGACCACGACCCGGGCCATCAGCGCCCCACCCCCGCGTACGCGAAGCCGCGGCGGCGCAACGCAGCCGGGTCGAGAAGGTTGCGGGCATCGACGATCGCGGGCGTCACCATCGTCGAGCGCACCCGGTCGAAATCGAGCCAGCGGAACTCGTCCCACTCGGTGAGCACCGCGAGAACGTGGGCTCCGTCGCAGGCCTCGAAGGGATCCGCGCACACCTCGATCGCCGCGGTCACGCGTCCGCCCCCGGGCTCGACCGCGGGGTCGTAGCCACGAACCTTGGCGCCGAGGTCGATGAGCCGGCCCGCGATCACGAGCGCGGGCGAGTCGCGCAGGTCGTCGGTGTCGGCCTTGAACGTGAGGCCCCAGACCGCGATGCGCAAACCGTCGACGTCGCCACCCGCCGCGTGCACGATCTTGTCGACGATGCGTTCGTGCTGGGCCCGGTTGACGTCTTGGACGCCGTTGAGCAGGCCGAAGTCGTAGCCCGCCTGAACCGCGGTGTAGAGCAGCGCGGCGGTGTCCTTGGGGAAGCACGACCCGCCGTAACCCGGCCCCGGGTGGAGGAACTCGAAGCCGATGCGCTTGTCGTAGCCCATGCCGAGCGCGACCTCGCGCACATCGGCGTCGACCGACTCGCAGAGGTTCGCGATGGCGTTGATGAAGGAGATCTTCGTCGCGAGGAACGCGTTCGAGGCGTACTTGATCATCTCGGCCGACGCCGGGTCGGTCACGAGCACCGGTGCGCGCACCCCCCGGTACAGATCGGAGATGCGTACGGCCGCGGCAGGGTCGTCGCACCCGATCACGATGCGGTCGGGGTTGAGGAAGTCGCGGACCGCGGCTCCCTCGCGGAGGAACTCGGGGTTCGACGCCACGGTCACCCGGTCGAGCGCCGCGCCGGACTCACCGAGGATCTGCTGCACGCGGCGGGTCGAGCCCACGGGCATCGTCGACTTGTTGACGACCACCGCGCCGGCGGCGAGCACCGGAGCGATCTCGCGCGCCGCGGCCTCGACGTAGGAGAGGTCGGCCTCGCCGTCGTCGCCCTGCGGCGTGGGCACGCAGAGGAACACGAGCTCGGCGCCCCCGACCGCGTTGGCGGCTCCGACGACGAACGACAGCCGGCGCGCGGCCAGGCCCGCGCCGACGAGCTGGGGCAGCCCCTCCTCGCGGATCGGGATGTCGCCGCGCGACAGCTGGGCGACCCGTTCCACGTCGATGTCGGCACAGACCACGTCGTGGCCGAGGGAGGCGAGGCAGGCGGCGGTCGTCAGGCCGACGTACCCCGCGCCGATGACGGCGACTTTCATGCGGCTCCGCCGATGTTCACGCGGCTTCGACCTGCGGCATGACCCCGCCTCCGGTCTGCGCCGTGCCCGGCACTCGTGCCTCCGGCCTGCGCCTGGCTCCTCATATGTGACTCATCGGCAGCCGGGGGCTACGGCGCAACACCATCGGCGGAGTCGACATTCGTCGTCCAGTCTAGAAGCCGGCCGCCGGGGCGCCCGAGGGCCTGCTCACGGGCCTCAGCCACTGCAGCCGACCTGCTGGAGTCCGCCGCTCTTGGGGATGGTCACACCGGGGGTCGACCCGGGGTTCGGAGGGAGCGTGCTGCTCGTCGTGGACGAGACGGTCGGGTGGGAACCGGGCCGCACGACCGTCTGGAAGTCGCGGCCGATCACGACGACGACCGCAGCGCTGCCGGTGGCGCTCGGGAGCGCGACGAGCTGCCCGACCCCGCCGAGGTACGAGGCGACGACCTCGGCCTTGCCGAGCGCTCCCGGCACGTACCGAACCAGGGTCTTCGGGTAGTCGGAGCGGTCGGCGTCGGCGATCGGCCCGCCGTCGGCGAACCCGGCCGCGAGGAGCGCGGTCTTGCTCGCGCCCGCGACACCCCTGATGCCCGAGCCGTTGAGCACCTGGACCGAGATCTGGTTCGTCGGGATCTTCGGCACCACGACGGGCTTCGTCGGGCGGATGAACGTGCGCAGCTGCCGGAAGATCGGCTCGGCCAGAGCCTGGTCGAGGAACAGCACCTGTGCCGAGCCGACGTAACCACCGGTCGACGGGATGGTCTTCATCTGCACGGCACTCGGATCGACGCTCCGGAACGCTCGCACGAGGGCGAGGAAGTCCTGGAGGCTCATCCCCTTGTCGCGCACGAGGTCGGGCACCGTCTTCTCGAGCAGGGCCTTGGCGGTGAACGGGTTGCGCGCCCCCTTGCTGATCGCCTCCTGCGCCAGGCTGCGGATGAAGTACTGCTGCCTGCGGATGCGCCCGAAGTCGGAGTCGGGTTCCTCGTACCAGTTGGCGGGGTTCGATCCGCCGTGCGCCGCGGTTGGGTACTGATAGTGCCGCGAGCGAACGTATTCGAGCGCCTGAAGACCGTTGAGCGCGATGCAGCCGGGATTGGGGATGTTGAGGCCGGTGTACTTGTCGAATGCGGCGGTGGGGAAGAAGATGTGCACCGCGCCGATGGCGTTGACGATGTGGGCGAAGGTGTCGAACCCGACTTCGAGATAGTGGTTGATCGGGACGTCGAAGTCCTGCTCGATCGTCTGGATCAGCACCGCCGGCCCGAAGTTGTACGCCGCGTTGATCCTCTGGGTGCCGTGCCCCGGGATCGCGACCCACAGGTCACGTGGGATCGACACCAGGAAGCCGCGGCCCGGCGACCGCGGGTCGACGTGGGCGATCATGATCGTGTCGGAACGCTGGCCGGTTTGGTACTGCGGGTTGCCGAAGTGCTGCTCGGCGATCGGGTCCTTGACGAAGCTCCGGCTGTCGGAGCCGACGATGAGGTAGTTGGCCGGCTCCGTCGACTTCACCGTGGACAGCACGCCCTTCGGGATGACCACGGTATGTGTGTGGTTCTGGATCTGGTCGTTCGCGAACCAGTACGCGTAGCCGATGCCTCCGGCCGTCGCGATCGAGACGACCGCGAGGGCGGTCACGAACCGGGTGACGAACGTGCGCCACTGGGCTTGGAACCATCGGGCGCGGAAGGGCGTCACAGGAAGGCGATGGTACCTACTCGACCGGCAGTCCCAGGCCTCGCGCAAGCACGAGGCGCTGGATCTCGCTCGTGCCCTCGCCGATCTCGAGGATCTTGGCGTCGCGATAGAGGCGACTCACCGGGGAGTCCTCCATGAACCCGTATCCACCGTGGATCTGCACGGCCTCGCGTGTCGCGGTCACCGCCACCTCGCTGGCGTAGAGCTTCGCCATCGCGGCAGCCTGGCGGTGCGGTTCGTCGCGATCGCGCAGCCAGGCGGCCTTGTACGTGAGGTTGCGCGCGTTCTCGACCGCGAGCGCCATGTCGGCACACTTGAACGCCACCGCCTGGAAACGCCCGATCGGTCCGCCGAATGCCTGCCGCGCGCGCGCGTACTCGAGCGACGCGTCGAGACAGGCCTGGGCGAGGCCGACCGCGAGGGCCGCGATCGCGACTCGACCGCCGTCGAGGATGCTGAGGAACGTCTGAACGCCGCGACCGCGTTCGCCGAGCAGGTGATCGGCGGGCACCCGGCAGTCGTTGAAGCCCAGCTCGTGCGTGTCGCTCGCGTGCCAGCCCATCTTCCGGTACGCCGGCGCGACGTCGAAGCCGGGAGTACCCGCGTCGACGACGATGTTCGAGATCTCGTTCGGGCCGGTGCGGGCGGTGATCGTGACGCACTTCGTGATGGGCGTCCCCGAGTTGGTGATGAACGTCTTGCTCCCGTCGATCACCCATTCGTCGCCGTCGAGCCTCGCACGCGTGCGCGTCGCGCCGGCGTCGGAGCCGGCCTCGGCTTCGGTCAACCCGAACGCGCCGAGCACGGTGCCGGCGATCATCGGCACGAGGTACTCCTGCTTCTGCGCCTCCGTACCCGAGTAGAAGAAGGGGGCCGCGCCGAGGCTCACGCCGGCTTCGAGCGTGATCGCCATCGACGAGTCGACCCGGGCGAGCTCCTCGATCGCGAGGCAGTAGGTGAGGAAGTCGGCGCCGGCGCCTCCGTACTCGGGTGGGAACGGGAGGCCGAAGAGGCCGAGCTCTCCCATCTTCAGGACGGTGTCGACCGGGAAGACCTCGTCGCGGTCCCACGCCGCGGCGTACGGAGCGATCTCGGAGCGGGCGAAGTCGCGCACGACGCCCCGGAACTGCTCCTGCTCCTCGGTGAGGTCGAAGTCCACGGACGCCATTCTGACCCGCCCGCTCATCGGAGCGTCGGCCCCGGCCGGGTAGCCTTGGGGTCGTGCGGGTCCTCACCGTGCCCGCCCTGCTCGAGCAGCTCCGGCTCGAGGCGGGAGTCGCCGTCGTTCGTGACGGCGCGGACACGATCGTCGCGACCGAACCCGCGCACGTGCGCGTCGCCCACGGTACCGACGGGTTCCGGGCGCTCGACGAGATCGAGCGGGAGGGCGGCTGGTGGGCCGGGTACTTCGCGTACGACCTCGGCCGAGCGGTCGAGCTGATCGTCCCGTGGGCCGCGGCCGACCGGTCGATTCCCGACCTCGTGCTCGCCCGCTACGACGCACGCGTCACGTTCACGCCGGGGGAAGAACCCGTCGTGGAGGGACGCGGGGCGGGCCGTCGGCGGCTCGAGCAGGCACTATGGAGCGCGCGGCGCTCGACCGAGGACGAGCGACCGGTCGGCCTCGAGCACTGGACCTCGAGCCTCGACCGGTCGGCGTACGGCGACGCGGTCAAAGCGATCCACGGCCTGCTCGACGCGGGCGAGTGCTACCAGGTCAACCTCCCCCGCCGGCTCTCGACGCCGCACGCCGCCGATCCGCGCGCGCTGTTCCTC
>CAAGKR010075346.1_pt1 | contig 11617 bp, 8 predicted proteins | sample 2556971 | NCBI WGS metagenome assembly CAAGKR01 (sample SAMEA5207829, study PRJEB30636) | soil metagenome | biome: forest; feature: boreal; material: soil | place: USA | collected 2011-09 | depth 1 m
AACGGGTTTGTCGAACGTCACCTGCAAGGTCAGAGAATCAACCGCGGTGACATCGTGAATGCGCGGCGGCAGCGTGTCGTGCACGAACACCAGCAGCTCCGTGCGGGCGGTGTCGGTGAGATTGACGGACACGCTGTCCCACGGCTCACCCGGATCGATACCGAGATTCCTGTTGCGATCGAGATAGGCCCTCACCGTGTATCGAGCTGGCGGCAGATGTTCCATCACGAACGCGCCGAGCGAGTCCGCCAGCGCGACGTACGGATGAAGGCTGTCGGGCTGTACAAACGATTCTATCAGTGCTCCGGTCGCCGGCGCGCCGCTCGCCCAGTCGAAAACTTGTCCCGAGATACGGGTTCGAGGGATTGTAGGGCCGGTGGAGAAGAAAGTCGTTGCGCCGGTGTTGCGTACGTTTCCACGGAGATCGGCGAGGCCCCGCATCAGTATCACCGTGTAGGGCGTGTTCGGGCGAAATCCGTGAGTAGGCTTGACGGCGATTGCATCGCGGTGCCACGAGGCGTCGGGCACTCCGTCGCGTGGCGAAATCAGGAATAGATCTGCGAGCGTTGTCACCGACGGCGGCCTCTCGGCAACGACTTCGTCGAACTTGAAGATCACCTGCTTCGGTTTGACGCCGACGCTGCCGGAATCGGGGGTGATGGAGACGAGTTTCGGAGCCGCAACGTCCGGCGGTCCGCCGGGCGGCATGCCGGGAGAAGCGCACCCTACTATGAACACCACGGCGGCGATCAGCCGCCGCAAAGCGCTTTCACCTTTGCGGCGAGCTGCACACGCCGCCTGGTCCACTCGTCTTCCTTCTTGCGCTCCGATTCGACCACCGCGGCGGGCGCTCGACTGATGAACCCCTCATTGCGCAGACGCTTCGACAACGACTCCAGCTGCTTCTCGAGCTGCTCGAGCTCGCCACGAAGCTTGGCGCACTCCTTGGCCAGATCGACGATACCGCCGAGCGGGACGATGATCTCACTGCCATCGGTGAGCACGGAATGAGCGGCGGCGGTATCGGCGGGCGCGGAGCCGAGATTCACTACTGCCCGCGCAAGCTGGCCGATGAGGCGCGCGTGGTCAGAAAAGAGAGCGCCGTTCGCAGAAGACTTGATGAAGGCGTCGATGGACTTGCCCGGAGGTATGGCGTAGTCGGAGCGGATTTGTCGCACAGCACTCACGGCGTCGCGCACCAGATCGAATCGCGATATCGCGTCAGTCTCAATCCTGCTGGCGGCATGCGGCAGCGGCCAGGGCGCGATCGCGAGGAACTCGCAGCGCTCAGCAGCGACCGGGAAGGGAAGTCTCTGCCAGAGCGTTTCCGTGATGAACGGCATGATGGGATGCAGCAGACGCAGAGCGAAGTCGAAAACGTGCGTAAGCACCGCGCGCGCAACTTCGCTATCGGTCCCCGCGGCGCCAATGCGCCCCTTGGTAGTCTCGAGGTACCAGTCGGCGACCTCGTTCCAGACGAATCGTCGCGCCGCCTCGGCGTACTCGCTGAGATGGAGACCAGTGTATCTCTCCTCCGGTCTCCACTTTCCCTTCGCGGGTCGCGAGGGCCCAAGCGCTGCGTCGCACTCCAGGATCGTTGCGTTCAATCGCCCGAGTATCCACTGGTCGGCGAGCGTCAGCTCTCCGTCGCGGAGCTCTTCGACGCTTCGCACCGGTGATGTCCCGACGTTCGCGAGAAGGAAGCGTCCAATGTTCCACAGCTTGGTCGCGAAGTTCCGACCCGGGGCGAACGATCTCTCGAGATCCGTGGGATCGAGCATCAGGTCTGCACCCACACCCATTCCCGCGATCACCGTGTAGCGAAGCGCGTCGGCGCCGTAGCTCGCGACTACATCGAGCGGGTCGATGCCGTTGCCCAGCGACTTGGACATCTTCACGTGATTCGTGTCGCGTACAGTTCCGTGCAGGTAGACCGTGTGGAATGGCGGCGCGTCCATAAACGCGTAGCCGGCCATGATCATCCGCGACACCCAGAGGAAGAGAATCTCCGGCGCGGTTACGAGATCGTCCGTCGGATAAAACGCGACGAGCGGCGCCGCGCTCTTATCGGGCCAGCCGAGGGTGGAGATCGGGAAGAGCCACGACGAGAACCACGTGTCGAGCACGTCCTCATCCTGGCGAACCGGTCCTCCGCAGCTCTCGCATTCCGTGACGTCGATGCGGCTGACGATCTGCTTGTTGCACTTGTCGCAGTACCAGACGGGAATGCGGTGGCCCCACCAGAGCTGACGCGAGATGTTCCAGTCGCGGAGATTCTCCATCCAGTTGATGTAGGCCGCCTCCCGCTTCTTCGGCAAAATTCGGATTGTCCCATCGCGAACGGCTTTCAGCGCCGGCTTGGCGAGCGGCTCCATCTTGACGAACCACTGGTCGGAGAGCCTTGGCTCGACCACGGTGTCGCACCGGTAGCAATGACGAATCGCGTGCTGGTGCGGCTGGACCTTCTTGAGCAGTCGCGATTTCTCGAGCAACCTCACAATCCGCTCACGCGCTTCGAATCGGTCAATGCCGAGCAGTTCGGCCGGCACGCGCGAGCCGGCATCCGCGCCGTTGGCCATGGTCCCATCGGGCGCCATGATCACCGGCATCGGCAGCTTGTGCCGCAGGCCGACCTCGAAATCGTTCGGGTCGTGCGCGGGCGTGATCTTCACGACGCCCGTTCCGAACGCCGGATCCACGTATTCGTCGGCGATGATCGGAATCTCGATGTTCGCGATGGGCAGCAGGACCGATTGGCCAATGAGCGCCTTGTAGCGCTCGTCGTCGGGGTGCACCGCAACGGCGACGTCGCCAAGCATCGTTTCGGGACGAGTGGTGGCCACGGTCAGGCTCGACTTGTCTCTGGCGCCGGCAAGCGGATAGGCAATGTGATACAGCGTGCCCGTCTCCTCCGCGTGCTCGGCTTCCTCGTCGCTGAGCGAAGTAAGGCAGCGCGGACACCAGTGGATGACGCGATGGCCGCGATAGATGAGTCCGCGCTCGTGCAGCTGCACGAACGCTTCGCGGACCGAGCGCGACAGCTCTGGGGAAAGCGTGTAGGCCGTCCGGTTCCAGTCGCACGACGCTCCGATCGCGCGGAGCTGCTGCAGAATCTGGCCACCGGTCTGTCTGACGAAGGCGATCGTGCGCTCCACGAACGCTTCGCGCCCAAGATCGAACTTCGACTTTCCCTCGGCGGCGAGCTGCTTCTCGATGATGTTCTGGGTGGCGATGCCGGCGTGATCGGTGCCGGGCAGCCAGAGCGCTTCGTCGCCAGCCATCCGGCGCCAGCGGATGATCACATCCTGCACGGTGTTGTTGAGACCGTGTCCCATGTGCAACACAGCAGTCACGTTGGGCGGTGGCATGATGATGACGAACGGATCGCGATCGCCGCCATTCCGCCTGCTCCGCTTTTCGTCGGCCGAAAACACTCCCGCCTCGACCCAGCGCTCGTAGATGGCGCGCTCGGTCTGGCCGGGGACGTATTGAGCCGGAAGGTCCGTGAGTTCCTGTGTTGTGCTCATCTCCGGCGCAAGTTAACCGGCGCCATTTTCGCGGGTAAGACCGTGTGCTCTATGCTGTTCCGAGCGAGATGTGTGGTGCTGAGGGGCGAGCCAGCATGAACGACACGTATGCCAGGCCGTGCGGGCTCAACTCCCCCAGCACCGCAGAGCCGGGCTACGCGCTGGGTCGCGGTCTCGAAACGTCGGCGGGAGCGTGTTCGGGGTCAGCGACGTGATCCGCCTTTGGAACTCCGCTGGGGGCCACCGCGGATCCATCGTTCCGCCCACCCCGAGCCGCCTTCTTGGCGGACTTGCGTCGCTCCGGGGTATCGGGAATCTCATCCGCCGCCGCCATGAAGGCGCGATCCTCCTTGAGCGAACGATCCTCGAGGATGGTGCGCGGATCGGCGTGGCGGTCCATTTCAGCGGAGTTGCCCTGGCGCCTGCGCCCCGTTCCCACCTGCTGACCTTCCCAATGGCGCTCGGTTAATGCCGGATCGCCATCCTCGTAGCGATGCGCGGCGCCGTCCAACAGGGCTTCGTCGGTGCGAATCACGAGGCGGTTCACCACCGTCTCGACACCCGGGACTCCGCGCGCCACCACGACGGCCTGGTGCGATTCCTCCTCGGAGTTCACCCAACCCGTGAGCTCGATGATTCCGTCTTCGACGGCGCCGATGTCCACGGCGCGCTCGCTGAGCGTCGGATCGTTTCTGAATGCTTCGAGGACTCTCTCCTCGAGCTCTTCGGCGCCGTTCATGGATCCCTTCGGCGTGTCGAGGTCATCGTCGAAATCGGGGTCGAACTCATCTTCGTCGAGTCCTTCGTAGTCGAGCTCCTCTTCCCCTTCACCTGTGCCGCCGCCGAAAGTGTCCTTGATTCTGTCAGTCAATCCCTTGAACCCTCCGAATCGCTCCGCCATCAGCACGCCGGCCGCGAAACCCGCGGCAGCACCAATGGCAATGTACAGCGCGTTACGCGAGGAAGATTCCTCTTCTTCTTCGGCGTATATGTAAGGAGGCTCGTCACGAAAGCGAAAGGGGGACATAGGTGCCTGTAGCGAAGGGTTTCTGCAAACGATACCTTAACGGGGAGCAAAATAAAGGCCATCCGCAGTACTCGAAATTATACCAAAAATGTTGACGCTGAGGCTACCCGACGGCGCCACCCGTGAAGCTCCCGAAGGCGCTCTGCCGCGCGACATCGTCGCATCGATTGGGCCGAGGCTGCTCCGCGACGCGATCGCGGTCGAATTGGACGGAGAGGTTCTCGATCTCAATACTCCGCTCCGCAAGGGCGGAGATTTCCGGGTAATCACGGAGAAAGACCCGGATTCCCTGGCCGTGCTGAGGCATTCGGGCGCGCACATTCTCGCCACGGCCGTGCGCCGGCTCCGTCCCGATGCCAAGATCGGCTTCGGTCCCGCGATCGAAGACGGCTTCTACTATGACTTCGAGGTAAAGGAGCCCTTCACTCCCGATGATCTGGGGAAGTTCGAGGCGGAGATGAAGAAGGTCATCGCGGAGAAGTATCCGTTCGTCCGCGAAGAGGTGTCGCAGGCAGAGGCCCGGGCGCGGTTCGCCGATGATCCCCTCAAGCTCGAGCGCCTGAGCGAGTTCTCGGAAGACGAGATCATCTCGACTTACACGGACGGGCCATTTATCGATCTCTGCAAGGGGCCGCACGTCCCGGACACGTCCTACCTGAAGAATTTCAAGCTACTCCACACCGCCGGCGCATACTGGCGCGGCGACGAGCACCGGCAGATGCTCCAGCGCATCTACGCCACCGCGTTCTGGAAGAAGGAAGATCTCGAAGCGCACCTGCATCAGCTCGAGGAAGCAAAGCGCCGCGATCACCGCCACCTCGCCCAGCAGCTCGATCTTTATTCCACCGATCCACGCGTCGGGCCCGGCCTGATTCTCTGGCATCCGAAGGGCGCGATAATCCGCAACGAGATCGAGGACTACGAGAAAGCGCTGATTCTTCGCCACGGCTACGACCTCGTCTTCACGCCACACATCGTGAGCGAGAAGCTGTTCCAGATCTCGGGCCACCTCGAGAATTTCAGGGAGAACATGTTCGGCGCGATGGATGTCGAAGGCACGGCCTATCGGCCGAAGCCGATGAACTGCCCCGGGCACATCTGCATCTACCAGTCTCACCAGAGGTCGTATCGCGATCTGCCGCTTCGCTACGCCGAGTTCGGGGCGGTGTATCGGTACGAGCGCAGCGGAGTGTTGCACGGGATGATGCGCGTGCGCGGCTTCACCCAGGACGACGCGCACATTTTCTGTACGCCGGAGCAGGTGCCGTCCGAGGTCGAGCGCCTGCTGGACCTGTGCGACGAGATGCTCAAGACCTTCGGCTATCCGTACACCATCGAGCTCGCCACTCGTCCCGACAAAGCGCTCGGCAGCCCCGAGGTGTGGGAGCGGGCTGAGAATACGCTCGCGGAAGTCCTGAAGAAGCGCGGTCAGGAGTACGTGATCGACAAAGGCGGCGGCGCGTTCTACGGACCGAAGCTCGACTTCAAGCTCATCGATGCGATCGGGCGAAAGTGGCAGGGGCCGACCGTCCAGCTCGACTTCAATCTCCCCGAGAGGTTCGGTCTCGAGTACACGGGCGCCGACAACACGCCACACCGGCCGATCATGCTGCACCGCGTGCTCGTCGGGTCGATGGAGCGATTCGTCGGCGGTCTGATCGAGCACTTCGCGGGCGCGTTTCCCCTATGGCTCGCACCGGAGCAGGTGCGCGTGATTCCCATCGCCGACGAGGTGAAGGGCTTTGCGCAGTCTGTGGTTGATCGCCTGAAGGAGCGCGGAGTGCGCGTGCATCTGGACGACCGCTCAGAGACGCTGAACTACCGGATCCGCGAAGGCGAGATGCTGAAGATCCCGTACATGGCCGTGGTCGGAAAGCGCGAGGCCGAAGCCGACTCGATCGCGCTCAGGGTGCGCGGGGCGGGGAAGAAGCAGGAGATCATTACTGTCGCGGATTTCGCCGCGCGTCTGGAAGACGAGCTGGCAACGAGGGCGCTGACGCCTTAATCTCAACATCATGTCCGAGATCCACGGTCTTCATCATGTGACTTGCATCGCCGGCGACGCGCAGGAAAACGTCGACTTCTATTCCGGTGTGCTCGGCATGCGCCTCGTGAAGAAGAGCGTCAATCAGGATTCGCCGGGGACGTACCACCTCTTTTATGCCGACAGCGACGGGCACCCCGGAACCGACATAACGTTCTTCCCGTGGCCGGAGATGCCGCCCGCCAGAGCGGGTATTGGCTTGGCCATGGAAGTATCCCTCGCCGTTCCACTCGGCAGTCTCGACTACTGGTCAGACCGTCTGGTCGAGCATGGAGTTGCGATCGGCGAGATCGAGATGCGCCGGCAGACCGCGGCGTTGCCCTTCTCTGATCCGCACGGCTTGCCGGTCACGCTTCACGAGACCGCCGACGAGCGCCTGTTCACGCCATGGTCTGGCAGCCCGGTGCCGGCTGAGCGACAGATTCGCGGGCTGCATTCCGTTCGACTGTGGGAGCGCGATCTAGCGGCTACGTCGGCGTTTCTCACCGGGGTCCTCGGGTTTGTGGATCTCGGCCAGGAGAACGAGTGGGCCGCTTTTGGTCTCGACGGAGGAGGCTCAGGCCGGTACCTCGAGATTCAGGAGATTCCTGACGCTGACCGCGGCCGGTGGGGCACCGGCGGGGTTCATCACGTTGCGTGGCGCGTGCCCGACGACGACACCGAGCTGAAGGTCCGCGGCCGGATAGAAAGCGCGCGCCGGCGCCCGACCGAGGTCATCGACCGCTTCTGGTTCAAGTCGGTCTATTTCCTCGAGCCGGGCGGCGTTCTCTTCGAGCTAGCCACCGATGGACCGGGTTTTACCGTCGACGAGGATCCTGCTTCGCTTGGCGAGCACCTCGTCCTCCCGCCGTGGCTGGAGGGGCACCGCTCGGAAATCGAGTCGCAACTTCCGCCGCTTCATCCACCGGCATCGCACCCCGTCACAGGCTGATGATAGGAGTTGCCGGCTATGGCGCTGTCCCGGCCTCGAGTGGTTCGATCGAATCCGCTGACTGCTGCCGCAAAACTCGCCGCAATACCTTCCCGATCTGCGTCTTGGGCAGATCAGGCACGAACTCGTATTTCGCGGGAACCTTGTAAGGCGCGAGCCTGTCGCGGCAGAACGCCTTGATCTCTTGTCCCGTTGCCGAATGTCCGGGACGAAGTACAATCCACGCCTTCACTGTTTCGCCCCGCATGTTGTCCGGCTGACCGACGACACCAACTTCCGCCACCGCCGGATGCGCAGAGATCACCTCTTCGATCTCCCGCGGCCACACCTGGAAGCCGCACGTCTTGATCAGATCCTTCTTGCGGTCAACGATGAACAGGTAGCCGTCCTCGTCGAGGTATCCGAGATCACCGGTATAGAGGAGACGTTCGCCGCGCGCGTTGGTGCGAATCATCTCGCTTGTCTCCTCCGCCCTCTGCCAGTAACCCTGCATTAGCTGCGGCGCGCGAATGATTATCTCCCCGACCTCACCTTGTGGGACCGGCGTTGTCCCATCCTCAGAATCGAGGATCTGCACGTGCACATCGGGGAGAGGCATGCCGACCGATCCGGTTTTTTTCTCGCCACGCACTGGATTCGCTACCACCGCCATTTGCGCTTCGGTGAGAGAGTATCCCTCGACTACCACGCCTCCAGTCATCTCCTCGAATCTCTTTTTCGTTTCCGCCATGAGTGCCGCCGCGCCGGAAAAGCAGAGCTTGATAGAGCTGAAATCGACCTTGCCTTCGCGCGCCATCGGATGATTCATGATTCCGTGGAGAAGCGTCGGGACGGTGCAGATAAACGCCGGCCTGACGTCGGCGATCTCCTTCAACACATCACGGATCTCCCGCGGATTTGGAATTAGCGCGATCGGATTGTGGTTGATTAGCGCCAGACTCTGCACTCCGGTATTGGCGTAGGTATGGAAGAGTGGCAGAGGCAGCATGATCGTGTCGGTCCACTCGTTCATGGCGGGCCGAAGCCATGCCTGAAGCTGGAGACCGGCGACCACCATTCCGCGATGATGGCCGACGACCCCCTTGGGGGTGCCCGTCGTGCCGCCGCTCATCAGAATGACTGACGGGTCGTCCGGCCTTACACTCACAGCGGGACGGGAGGCGAAACGGAAACGGCCCAGGAGCGCGGCGAAACGAAGATCCCCGTCACGCAGAGTGATGCGATCGCCTTCTCCCTTCTCCTTGAGCAGCGTGTAGGCGATGCGAAGGAGGGGAGGGAGGTATTCCTTGATGTTCGTGGCGATAATGCGTTTCACCGATGTCCCCGGCTGAATCGCTTTCACTTTGTCGTAGAACCGATTCAGCACGACGAGAGTCTCAGCGCCCGTTGCGCGAAGCGCTTCTCCCATCTCACGCTCGCTATAGGTCGGGTTGAACGGGCAAACGATCGCTCCCGCCTTCCATGCCGCGAACTCCGCGATCACGAACTGCGGGCAATTCGGCAGGCACAAGGCGACGCGATCGCCGCGCTTGACGCCTTCGGCGGCGAACGCCGCGGAGAGGGCGTCGCTTTGTTCCTCGAGTCGGCGGTAGGTGACCCGTGACCCCTTGAATAACAGCGCAGGTCGATCAGGCCAATTGCGCGCGGCATCCGCGAGGTAGTCGAGCAGAGTCCGCTCGGGGTACGGCTCGAGCGTGGTGGGAACGCCCTCGTCGTACCCTCGATGCCATGTGGCTGCGGTCATGTCGGCCTCCCTCGAACCAATGATGCCAACTATCTCGCGGCGGCTCCACTGGCGTGTTCGCGCTGAGCTCCCCCACGTGCGGCAGCTTTCTTCCATCGCCGCAGCGTCGGCACATCTTTCGCAAATCTTCGCGCCAGAAAACCCGGCAAGTGCATCGAGCGCAGCTTCCCTTCAACGAGCGCTTTCATTTCGTCGACGGTGATGTTCGGCTGCGTGAACGTGCCCTTCATGTAACAGTGGCTGCAGTATTCCGCGGTACGAGTACCGTCCGCGTTGGTGCCGCCGCCGAGCGGGTCCTTGCTCAGCGGCATTCCGCAGCTCTGACATGCAGGTCCTTTTGGTCTGAACATGTCGTCTTCCTCGATTACTTCGCGCGGGTCCCCGTGGAGTTGAGCACCAGTACAGAATCCGCCGTCTTCACCTTGTAGTGCGCGGTGGTGGGGCCGACGAGGTTTCCGCCCTGGAGATGGAACGAGCCATTGGTGTTGACCATGACTCCCTTGCGGCGAACACTCGTATACGGGCCGGCCTGGACGATAATGCTGTCACCGGAAACGGCGACTCGCTCTTCGATCGGCGCCCGGCCGGGGAACTTGATCGTCCAGCCCGACGTGGTCCCCGTCGCGGTGAGAACGAACGTCGTCGCAGTTGTGTCCCCGGTGGCGGGAACCGAGCGCACGTCCCACTTGCCGGCGACATCGGCAAGGTTGAATGGCGCGGGGACCGTGGTGGTCGTGCTTGCAGTCGTCGAGGACATTGTACTGCTCGTATCGGTCGCGGCGGCGTCCTGCTTCTTGGCGCAAGCGGCGAGTACCGTAGCGCTGCAGCAGCAGATCGCGATGCGGGTGGAGCGGTGGAGCGTAAACATGGGACCCCCGTGTGAGATGACGGACGGCTGTCGCTCGGCGCAATCCCGAGCCCGGCCAACGTAAGCCCGGGCTGAGCTTGGGGCAAGAGAACCCTAGAATGGCCCTAGATACGCGCCGTGGCCGAGCGCCTCATTCGACGCCTCACAAGCCAGAACGCGAGGGCCAGCACCAGAATGCCGAGCATTACCCAGCCGGTCGGGCCGAGGAATGCGTGAATCTCGGTGAAATTCCTGCCTAGCAGTCGGCCGGCGACCGCGAGAACGGTGCACCACACCAGGGTCCCGATGAAATCGGCTAGCAGAAAGAGCCAAACATTCATCCGGGCGACGCCCGCGGGAATGGAAATCAGTCCGCGAATGCCTGGCAGGAGCTGGGCGAGGGTTACCTCCAGGAAACTGTTTCCGGAGAAGCGATCCGCGGCGCGGTCGAGATCTCTTGCGCGGAGGAGCACCCATTTGCCGTAACGCTCGATCCATGTCCTGAGACGATCCTCACCGAAGGCGAACCCGGCATAATAGAGAGGCAGTCCCCCGAGCACGGAGCCGACTGTGCCGGCGATGATTACGCCGAGGAGAGTCATCTGACCGCGCTCGGTCTTGAATCCGGCGAACGGCATTATCACTTCTGATGGAATCGGGAGAACGACGTTCTCGACCGCCATCAGAATTGCCACTCCCAGGTAACTCATGGAGGTGACCAGGTGGCGTATCCAATAGATCATGGAGTGATTATAGCAAGTGGACGGCCTCTCACCCCATGAATCTCTACGAGCAGCTACTTGTTGCGGACGTCCCTCAGCGCGGACCGAAGCTCGTTGGTGATAAGGTTGGACGAGTAGTCCATCAGCTGATTGAGCGCATCCTGAAAATCCGCGACGCTCACCGAGCCCAAGGTACTGGCGGTGATGACGGAGCCCGGGATCGGGCTCGTGCTCTGGACGTATGGCGTCAGGCGGTCGCGGCCGTGGATGTTGACGTTCCAGATCTCGCGCCCGGTGCGGCGGTCGATCAGAACCGCTTCGGCGAACGTGAAGAGGTATGCGGCTTCGTCCGCCTTCGCGTTGATGCCGAATCTCTCCATGCGGACTTCCATCAGATAGTCGGCCTGATTCTCATCCGTCACCGGCCGAGTGCCCAGATACCTGCTGGCTCGCTCGAGAGTGCGCTGCGCGAGAACCGCGGGAATGTTCACCCGCGCGGTCGCGCTGTCGAGTCGGGCACTGGCGCGCCGGCCTTCACGCTCTCTTGCGACATCGGCGCCGGCTCTCACCACCGCTTCCACCGGGTTCTGTGAATCGCGTAGGTCGTAGTAGCCGGTAAGAAGCTCCGGAGCCGGCGGGGCAATGTACACCACTGCCAGCGTACGGCTCGCGAACGGATACTCGGCGAGATGATGCCCACCGCCGCACGCGGGCAGCAGTGAGACGATTGTGGCGGCGCACGCGAGCGCGCGCATTCCGGAACGCAGCGGCGAGT
>CAAGKR010218363.1_pt1 | contig 11615 bp, 9 predicted proteins | sample 2556971 | NCBI WGS metagenome assembly CAAGKR01 (sample SAMEA5207829, study PRJEB30636) | soil metagenome | biome: forest; feature: boreal; material: soil | place: USA | collected 2011-09 | depth 1 m
ACCGTGGTCATGACTATGGGCCGCGCACGCTTATGGCCGGCTTCGAGGATTGAATGGAGACGCGTTTTACCGGCGCGCATTTCCTCGATGGCGAAGTCGACCAGCAATATGGAATTCTTGGCGACGATGCCCATCAGCATCAAGATGCCGATTATCACGGGCAGTGAAAACGGCAGGCCGGTGAGCAGCAGCGCCAGTACGGCGCCGCCCAAGGACAAGGGCAGGGCCGACAAAATCGTGATGGGCTGCAGCACGCGCACGAACAGCAGCACCAGCACGGCAAACACCATGAGTATGCCGGCGCCCACGGCCAGCAGGAAATTCTGGTACAGCTCGGTCATGAACTCGGTGTTGCCGGTTTCCACCAGGTGCACACCCTGCGGCAAATTCTTCAGCGCCGGCAGCGCGTAGATTTTCTTGGTGGCGGTGCCGAGCTCGACCCCCGGGCTCATGTCGGCCTCGAGAAACACGCGGCGGCTTTGGTTGTAGCGGCGCAGCGCCGAGGGTCCTTGGCCGAAACTCAAATCCGCCACTGATTTGAGCGGCACGCTCGCGCCCGAGGCGGTGGGTACGGGAAGATTTTCCAGCGTCGTCAGATCGCGCCGCGCGCTTTCGATAAGGCTGACGCGGATCGGAATCTGCCGGTCGGTCAACGAAAACTTCGCGCCGTTCTGCGGCAGATCGCCGAGCGTCGCGATGCGGATCGTCTGACTGATGCTTTGCACGCTGACGCCGAGCTGCGCCGCGATATCCAGCCGCGGATGCACCACGATCTCGGGCCGCGGCAAATCGCCCCGGATCCGCGCGTCCCGAACGTCGGGCAAGGCGCGCATTTCGTCGAGGACCTTATGCCCGGTGCGTTCCACCAGCACCGGATCGTCGCCCGTCAAATACAGCTGAATATCGCGCCCGCCGCCGCCCTGGGAAAAATTCACGTGCCCGTCGGGAACGCGGGCGAGCAGCGGCATCATTTTCTGTTCCCATTCCTTCTGCGTGAGGTTGCGCTGCGAACGCGGCACCAAGCTGACGAAAATCGTGGCATTGCGAATCTCGCCATAGTCGCCCCCGCCAACGAATTCGACGATGTCGGTCACCTCGGGCGATTGTCTCAAGAAAGCCGCGGCCGCCTGCGAAACACGCGCCGTGTCCTGCAGGGTACCACCGGGCGGCAGTTCGATATCCAGCTGCGCGCTGGCGAAATCCTCCGGCGGAATGAAGCCGTTGGGGATGATTGTGAGGCATGCCAGCGACAGCAGAAAAAACACGACGCCGGCGGCGATGGTCTTCCAGCGGTTGGCGACACACCAGCGCAGCAGCGACAAATAGCGGGTCATGATGGGCCCGTCGCTGTCGTGCACGGCGATCGAGTCGCCGCGCAGCGCATAGGCCGCCAGCACCGGAGTGATGAGCCGAGCGACCATGAGCGAAATGAAAACCGCGGAGGCGACGGTGAGGCCGAACTGTTTGAAGTACTGGCCGGTGAAGCCTCCCATGAAGCTCACCGGCAGAAATACCGCGATGATGGTGAACGAGGTCGCCACCACGGCAAGGCCGATTTCGTCCGCCGCATCGATGGCGGCTTGAAAGCAGCTCTTGCCCATGCGCATGTGCCGCACGATGTTCTCGATCTCGACGATGGCGTCGTCCACCAGTACGCCGGCGACCAGCGACAGGCCGAGCAGCGTGATTTGATTGAGCGTAAATCCCATCCATTGCATGAACACGAAGGTGGGGACGGCCGAGAGCGGAATCGCCAGCGCCGAGATCACGGTGGCGCGCACGTTGCGCAGAAAGAACCAGACGACCGCCACCGCCAGCACCGAACCCTCCACCAGGGCGCTCATCGCCGAATGATAGGTGCGCAGCGTGTGTGCCACGGTGGTGAAAATGGTGGTCATGTGAATCGCGGGATTTTCGCCCTTGATCTTGTCGAGTTCGACCCCCACGGCCTTGGCGACGCTCACGTCCGAAGAGCCCTTGGCCTTGAAGACCCCGAACGTGGTGGCCGTGCGGCCATTGAGCCGCGCGATGTTGCGCACCTCGGCAATGCCGTCGTGCACGTCCGCGATTTCGCGCAGCCGCACGAATTTGCCGCCGGGAATTATTATCTGGGTGTCGGCGAGCGCTTCCGCAGTCCGGGCGCCGCCCAGCACGCGAATGGCCTGTTCGCCGCCGCCGACCTGGGCGCGGCCGCCGGCGGCGTCCATGTTGAGCGCGCGCAACTGTTCATTGACTTCGACCGCCGTGAGGCCGAGCGCCTGCAGGCGGCCGGGGTCGAGTTCGACGCGGATTTCACGATCGACGCCGCCGCTGCGCGACACCTGCGCGACTCCGGGAATCGCCAGCAATCGTTTGGTCACCGTATTATCGATGAACCAACTCAGCTCCTCGGGCGTAACGCTGGTGGTAGTCACGGCGTAATAGATAAATGCGCCGCCGTCGACGTTCACGCGCGACACCTGCGGTTCGAGAATGCCCTGCGGCAGGTCGTTGCGCACCTTGGTCACGGCATCGCGCACATCGGTGACGGCGCGATCGATCGGGGTGCCGATCTCGAACTGCGTAAAGATGTGCACCTGCCCTTCAACGATGAAGGTGGTGATGTTGCGCACATTGCCGATGCTGGAGATCGATCCCTCCACCTTTTGCGCAATCTGCGTCTCCATCTCGGTGGGCGCCGCGCCGGGTTGAACGACGTAGGTGTCGACCGCCGGGAAGGTGACGTCGGGATCCAGATTGATCGGCAGGCGGATGAACGCGACCACGCCCAGGAAAAACAGCACGACGAACAGGACGATGGGCGTCACCGGATGGCGGATGGCCCAGGCGGAAATATTTCTCATGACCGAGCCGGCTCTTTCAAGACCGGATTGACCAGTTCACCCTCCTGCAAGAACGCTCCGGCGGTGGCGACGACCTGATCCGTGCCGGCGATGCCGTCGGCGATGGTCACGCCGTTCTGCACGATTCCCGACACGTGCACGGTGCGGCGCTCGATTTTATGCTGGGCATTGACGATGAGGACGTAGCTGCCCTTGTCGTCGGTCAGCACCGCCGTTTGCGGCAGAACCGCGCGGTCGGCGTTGCTCACCGTCACCTCGGCACGTGCAAAGGCTCCGGGCCGCAGGTTCGGGTCCGGGGTCAGCGTCACTCGCGCCTGGCCCAACCGCGTCTGAGGATCGATGACGGCGCCCAACAAGCGGACTCGGCCTTCGTAGACGCGCGTGGTGCCCGTCAGCCGTACATTGACGAGCTGGCCGACTTTGAGCAGCGGCAGATCCTGCTCGGCGACCTGCCCGCGCAGCTCGACTTCGCCGCCCTGCGACAGACGAAACAGGGCCTCGCCGCCCGCCGTCGCGGTCTGCCCCACCTCGACATTGCGCGTCAATATGATCCCGTCCGCCGGTGCGCGCACCGCTGCGCGGGCAAGACGTGCCTGCGCCTCCGCCAACTGCGCGGCGGCGACCTTGACCTTGGCGGCGGCGGTCACCCCCGCGGATTTGCGGCGCTGCGTTTCCTCGGCCGACAGTGCGCCCGATGCGCCCACCGCCTGCGCTCGGCGATATTCCGCGTCGGCGAGCTCCGCCTCGGCACGTGCCTGCTCGAGCGCCGCCTCGAGGTTCGCCACCTGCGGTTCCAAAACCGAGACGTTCAGCCGTGCCAGCACCTGGCCGCGCTTCACGTGGTCGCCGGCCTCGACATAGATTGCCGCGACCCGGCCGCCATCGCCTTCCACGCCGATGGGCATGTCGTAGCGTGCCGCGATGGTGCCGATGATGCTCACGGTCGTCGGCACGGTGCTCACGCCGACCTCGGTCACCGACACCGTGGGAATGGCATTCCTATCAGTGACGGTCTTCACCCCCAACGCCTGCGTCAGCCGTACGGCGAGCAGAACGACTACGCCGACGATGACGGCGCCGATCGCGACCGCCGGCCATACATTGCGCCGGCTCAGCGGCGCCGCGGTTGATCGTCGGTGCTCAATTGACGCATTCATGACACGACGTCCCAGGGATAACTTCCTTTGTCCAGGATGAACCCGGCCAGCCGGTCCATCTCCTCGTCCTCATTACGCGCGATTCGCCGCACGTTATTCGCCATCCTCCGCTTCGCCTGCTGCGCGAAGATGCGCGCGATCCCGGCGGCCTCCTTACCAGGGTCGCCAGGCGATTGGCTCGCGGCGGCGGCCCGCGACAGCACGCAGAGGCCGACGAAGAGATCGATGCCGATGTCGGCAATGCGCTTCAAGTCGTGCTGACGGTTCGCGATCGACTTGCCGTGCTTGCGCAACAGGAAGTCGGACGCCTTGGCGAACTCCGCAGTATAGCGCTGATATACCTCAGCCGCCTCCCGCAGGCTGTCGGGCAACGGGGTCAGAAGCTTGTCGCGGCCGACCCCGGTCGCCTGCGTCAGGCGCCGTTCTGCGTAATCCGTCAGCACCCCAAAGCCCTTGATAAAATTATTAAAAATGTCGTCCATCGCGGCTTTCAGTTCGCCCAGCGACTTGCCCAGATCCTTGAGCCCCGACAAAGCGATATAGAGCCTGAGGACCTCATTGGTCCCTTCGAAAATCGTCAAAATGCGGCAGTCGCGGGTGATCTGTTCGTAGGGGGCCTCGCGCATGAACCCGCTGCCGGCCGCGATCTGCAGCGCCTCGTAGGCGCTGCGCTGCAAGGCTTCGCTGGCAAACACCTTGCTCATGGCGGCTTCCACCGAATAGTCCTCGACGCCCGAATCGATATAGTGAGCGACCATCCACACGACGCTCTCGGCGGCAAAGCAATCGATGGTCATTTGCGCGATTTTTTCGCGTACGAGGCCGAATTCCGCGATGGGCGCGGCGAACTGCTTACGCGACTGCGCCTGCTGCGTCGCATGCGCGATAAGCGCCTTCATGCCCCCGACCGCTCCGCCCCCGAGCCCCGTGCGTCCGTTGTTCAAAATCGCCATGGCGACCTTGAACCCCTTGCCCTCGGCGTCGAGCACATTGGCGGCCGGGACGCGCACGTCGGAAAAACTCACGGTGGTCGTCGAGGAGGCGCGAATCCCCATTTTGTCTTCGTGCTGACCGTGCTGGACGCCGGGCCACGCCGCCTCGACCACGAACGCCGTGATTTTACCCTCGGCGCTCGACGTGCGCGCGAACACGGTATAGAGGTCGGCAATGCCGCCATTGGTGATCCAGATCTTCTCTCCATTGAGGATCCAGCTGCCGTCGGCATTCTTGACCGCTTGCGTGCGTATCGATGCCGCGTCCGAGCCGGCGCCGGACTCGGTCAGGCAAAACGCCGCGATCATTTCCCCGCTGGCGAGTTTCGGCAGGTAGCGCGCCCGCTGTTCCGCGGTGCCGAACAGCAACAGTCCCTTCATGCCGATGGAACTGTGCGCACCGATGGTGAGCGACACCGAGCTGTCGTGGGAACTGGTCTGGCTGAGCACGCGCGAATATCCGGCATTCGAAAGCCCAATGCCGCCATGCTCCTCTGGAATGATGAGACCGAACAACCCCAAATCCCGCAAGCTTTGAATGAACTCCGCGGGTTGCAGCGCCTCCCGGTCCCAGCGTTTGAAGTCTTGCTGCCTGGGCCCCAAGAATTGGTCGATGGCGTCGATCATCAATCCCAAGACCTCGCGGTCCTTGTCCCGCAGACGCGGATAAGGAAACAGCCGATCCTCCAAGATCCGGCCCGTCATGAGATTTTTTGCGACGCTCATCCCGATCCTATTCTGCTACTCGATCAATGACGAGATTGCGTGCTCCGTCGCGGCCCACGTCGTAGGAGAGTTCGCCGTATAGATCCCCGGCCGAGGGCACGGGCTTGCCGCTGAAGGACACTCGCGCGGTGATCGATACCTGTTGGCCCTTCACCAAGACGCGGCCGGGCAGCATGGAATCCTCCGCCGACAGATGCACTTGGGTGCCGATGGCGCTGCTCGTCAGGCGCTTGGCCGCCAGCGGGGGCCCCTTGCTGCCAGGCTCACGTGCAAACACGAACAAGGGGGCCTCCGGTACCAAGCGTGATTTCAACGCGGGTGCGATGCTGATATTGACAGTGACTTCCGCGCCGCTTAAGCCTCCTTCCGACGTGCTCGTCCCCGCAGGCGACGCACCCGTCCCAGCGGGTGCGGCTTCCGTCGCGGCGCCGGTGCCGGGCGGCCCGAGTTCCGCAATGCGCGCATCGAGCATCTGCTCGATCTGCGGCGGCGGATGCAGGCTTTTGAGTGTCTGCCAGCGGCTGCGCGCGAGCGCTCGGTCGCCGCGCGTGGCGGCCGCAAAGCCGCCGTACAACAGGGCCTGCGGGTTGCCGGGAGCCTCGCTCAAGGCCTCCTCGAACAGCTGCGAAGCCTCCGGCGTGATTTCGCCCCCCGCCCGCAGGCTCATCGCTTCGCCCAACCCCATGGCGGCGTCCGGATTCTTGCCATCCAATCGGCGTGCATGGTCGTAGGCAACGAGGGCGTCGTCCAACCGATTGAGCGCGACGTACGAGCGTCCGAGCATCAGCCAACCGGTCAAATCGCTGGGTTGATCCTGCAGGTGCTTTTCCAGCTTGGCGACCATGGCCGCAACGTCCGGGCCCGCCGCGGATTGCGCCGGTGCGCGCCAATTCCAATTCGACCACAGCGGGTACAGGAGCGCCGCCGCACCGATGATGATCACCGCCGCCACCGCTCCCAGTACCCGGCTTTGGCGGTGGCGCAGCAGCGGCAAGGCGACGGCGGACGCGGCGATCGCAGCCATGACGGCGGCGATGACGAGGAATGTATTCATCAATTTTTCTCTAGGGCTTAGGCAAGGGCTCGTCATCCAGCGGCAGTCGCGAACGATGGCGCACGATCCGGTAGACGATGAAGCCGCCCAGCAGCAGCATGACGAAGGGGGCGCCCCATATGAACAGGGTCTTGGTTTCGAGCGGGGGGCTGAAGCGCACGAACTCGCCGTAACGGTTTGTCATGAAATCGAATATCGCATCATTGCTCTTGCCGACAATCAGCATCTCGCGCACCTGCTGGCGCAGATCGACGGCCAGGTCGGCGTTCGAGTCCGCGATCGACTCGTTTTGACACACGAGACAGCGCAATTCCTCGGTGATGCGCTCAAAGCGCGCTTGCAAACCTTGATCTGTGAGCTGGCCGTTGGCGTCCACTGCCTGCTCCGCGGCGCCGGCGGCGTACCCCCCCATGATGCCTGTGAGCACCAGGGCGAGCACGGCGAAGATCGCGCAACTTCCCTGCGCCGATCCGTTCATGCGCCGCCTCCGCGTGCGGCCGCGATGCGGGGCAAGAATTCACGAACCCACACCTCCTGCGTCAGGGGCGAAATGTATTTGTAAATCACGTGGCCCTGACCGTCCACCAGGTAGGTCTCCGGTGCCCCGTAGACGCCCCAATCGATGGCCGCGCGTCCATCGCTGTCGAATGCCACGGCCTGGTAGGGATTGCCGAGTTGCTCGAGCCACTGCCTGGCCTTGTCGCGCTGGTCCTTCCAGTCGAGCCCGATGATCGGCACAGCGTGTTGCTGCGAAATTTCGAGCAGCGCCTCGTGCTCCTCGCGACAGGCAACGCACCAGGTGGCCCAGACATTGAGGACATACACCTGTCCATTCAACACCGCATTGCTGACGGGGCGCGCCGGATCGAGGACATCGGTGAGCGTGAACACGGGCGCGGGCCTGCCGATCAGCGGCGAGGGCAACGCGTGAATGTCGCGACTTGGGTTGAGGCCAAACGCGAATAGCACGGCCAACGCGACGAATGCCGCAAACGGCAGCAGGAATTTCCACATCAGGCGATACCGGCCTTGGGTTCCGGGCCCGGCGGTGCCGCCGCCGCTTCGGGCCGCGTGACCGCCACCTTGATCCGGTAGCGCCGATCGGTCGCGGCGGTGAAGCCCCCGATTGCCATGACCAAGGCGCCGAGCCATATATAGCGAACCAGAGGTTTGTATTGTATGCGCATGCTCCAGGCGTTCTCGCCCAGCGGATTGCCCATAGCGACGAACAGATCGCGCGCCCAATTCACCGAGATGGCGGCCGCGCTGTTATCCGTCTGCTGCACCCTGAAATGCCGCTTTTGCGGCTTCAATATCGCGACCGGCTTGCCGTTGCGCGTGACTTCCACCAACGCTTCGACGGCGTCGTAATTCGGCCCGCGCACATTGACGGCGTTGACGAACCGGAAGTCGTATCCCGCGATGACGAAGTTCCCGCCCGGCTTCAGGGCCACGTCCTTCTCGATCTTGTAGCTCTCGACCCCGCTGGCGCCGATCGCGAACATGCCGACGCCGAAATGCGCGATACACATTCCGAGCAGCGCCGCCGTCACGGCTTGTTTCTGCCGCCAGCGCCGCAAAGGCTCGAGCAATGCCGAAAAAATGACCCAGAAGCCGAAGGTGAAGCCGATCAATCCGACCCAGTGAAATTCGCCGAACACCAGCCCCTGGATGCTCAAGGCCAGGAGCAGCGCAACGCCGAGCAGCCACCACAGAGGATTGGCGGTTGCGGTGAGCTTGCCGCGCCGCCAGGACGAGTGCATGCCGATCGCCAGAAACACCATCAACGGCAGCACTGGCACCAAGAACATGACCGCGAACACCGGCGGCCCGACCGAGATCTTGCCGATTCCCAGCAGTTCGTAGACCAGCGGCGACAAGGTGCCCCACAGCACGAGCCCCGCAACGCTCACCAGAATCACGTTGTTTACCAATATGAAGAACTCGCGCGACAGCAGCTGGAAACCGCCGGGTGCGTACAGCTTCGGCGCCCGCCACGCGTATAGCGTCAGGGAACCGCCGATCGTCACCACCAGGAATACCAGGATGTAGAGCCCGCGCGTCGGGTCGGTCGCGAACGAATGCACCGACACCAGAACGCCGGAGCGCACCAGAAACGTTCCCACCAGACTCAAGGAGAACGCGAATATCGCCAGCAGCAGCGTCCAGCTCTTGAAGATGCCGCGCTTCTCGGTGACGCTGAGCGAGTGGATCAATGCCGTTCCCACCAACCACGGCATGAACGAGGCGTTTTCCACCGGATCCCAGAACCACCAGCCGCCCCAGCCCAGTTCGTAGTAGGCCCACCAGCTGCCGAGCGCGATGCCGATCGTCTGAAACAGCCACGCGAATATGGTCCAGGGGCGGGTCCACTTGGCCCAGGTTTGATCCAGGCGCCCTTCCAGCATCGCGGCGATGGCGAATGCGAATGCCACGGAGAAACCGACGTAGCCGGTGTAGAGCATCGGCGGATGAATCGCGAGCGCGAAATCCTGCAGCACGGGATTCAAATCCGCGCCGTCCGCCGCGGCGGGAATCAGGCGCATAAACGGGTTCGAGGTCCACAGCGTGAACAGCATGAAACCACCGCTGACGAGACCCATGACGCCGAGCACACGGCTCGAAAAGCTCAAGGGTAGCTGGCGGCTGAAGGCGGCGACCGCCACACTCCAGATCGACAGGATCAGGATCCACAGCAGCAGCGAGCCCTCATGCGCGCCCCACAGGGCCGCTACCTTGTAGAACAGCGGCAACTGCGAATTCGAATTGCGCGCCACATACAGGACCGAGAAATCGTCATGGACGAAGCTGTACACCAGGCAGGCAAAGGCCATCACGACGAAGACGAATTGTCCGGTCACTGCCGGGCGGGCCACCGCCATCCACACCGGCTTGCCGCGCCAGGCCCCCGTGAGACCGAAGAACGCCTGCGACAGGCTCAGCACGAACGCCAGGATGAGCGAAAATATTCCTAATTCCGGTGCCATTGCGATACTCCGGCCGCCTAGGTGGTCGGCACTTTCGTGGTCGGGCCCGCGGCAGCCTTGTTCTTGAGCGACGCGGCCACTTCCGGCGGCATGTATTTCTCGTCGTGCTTGGCGAGCACCTCATCGGCGACGAAGGCGCCATTGGCGTTCATGGTGCCGTGCGCGATGATACCCTGTCCTTCGCGGAACAGGTCCGGCAGCACGCCGGTATATTCCACCGGAACCTGGTGCGCAAAATCGGTCAGCACGAAGCGCACTTCCAAATCGCCCGGCTTGCGCGCCACGCTCCCCTTGACGACCATTCCGCCGATGCGAAACCGCTTGGCCAGCGGCGCCTTGCCTTCGACGACCTGACTGGGATCGTAGTAGAACATGATGTTCTCGCGCGAGGCCATGACCGCGAGCGACACGGAGGCGCCCACACCGACCAAAATGCCGAGTACCACGAACAAGCGTTTGCGCCGCGGTGTCATGGCTCACCCACCGCTGCCATGGTCATTTCCGCTGCGCGCCGTGCCCTCAATTGGGCCGCAACACGAAAGCGCCTCGCAGACCATAAATTCCACGCGAGCACCACGCACGCGAACGCAAAGCAGGGCCACACATAGCGCGCGTAGCCGCCCATGGCCCAAAAGCTGCTGCTCATCATGATTTAACCGCCTCTCGTACCCACGTTGACTGCCGCTCTCGGTTGAGCACCTCGCCTTGCAGGCGAATACAGAGCACTGCGGCGAAGAACAGCATGAAACCAAGCCACATGGACAGCAGCGGCCAAAGCATGCTGCCGGGCATTTTTGGCGCGCCTAGTCTAACAATCGTTGCCCCTTGGTGCAGCGAGTTCCACCACACAACCGAGAAATGCACGATGGGCACGTTGACGACGCCCACAGTCGCCAGCAGCGCCGCGGCCCGATCGCCCCGCGACGGATCCTCGAACGCCAAGCGCAGCGAAATCACCCCGACGTACAGAAACAACAGGATGAGCTCGGAAGTCAGCCGAGGGTCCCAGGCCCAATAAGTTCCCCACATGGGCCGGCCCCAAAGCGAACCGGTGACGAGCGCCAAAATGGTGAACGACGCCCCGATGGGGGCCGAGGCCGCCGCAACGGCATGCCCTACCTTGATGCGCCAGATGAGCGCGACGGCACTGGCGGCCGCCATGACCGTATACACGGTCAAGGACAGCAGAGCGCTCGGCACGTGCACGTAAATCATGCGAAATGCCTGACCCTGCTGGTAGTCGGGAGGCGCGATCGCGAGCCCGGCGATCAGCCCGTAGCCCATAGCGAGCGCCGCACCACCCAAGAGCCAAGGCGCGAGCGCGGCCGCCACCCCATAGACATAGGGCGGTGAGGCGAGCTTATAGAACCATGTCCACATGATTTCTCTTACTGTCATTCCAACGTAATGCGCAATGCCGTTGTCGCGGCGAACGGCGCCAGCGTGCAAGTGAACACGCACAGCGCCGCCAAAAAATACAACGCGCCCGCGGAGCTCGTGCCGGATATCGCCCGGTCCGTGGCGCCGGCGCCGAAGATCAGCAGCGGCATGGCCAGCGGCAGCACGATGAGCGAGAGCAGCACATTGCCGCGCTTCAATCCCACCGTGAGGCCGGCACCGATGGCGCCCAACCAACTCAAGGTCAAAGTGCCCAATGCCAAACTCAACATCATGGTCAAAAATGCATCGGTGGGAATGCCGAGCGCAGTCCCGACGACCGGCGATGCCAAGACCAGCGCGGCACCGCTCACCAACCAATGCGCGACGGTCTTCGCGACCACGATCACGGTCAGGTCCTGGCCACTGAGCGCGAGCTGCTCCAAAGTCCCATCATCCGCGTCGCTCTTGAACAGCGA